>Ga0138268_1051547_pt1 | contig 13616 bp, 2 predicted proteins | sample RNAICE20151125_FD_106934 | JGI IMG/M metagenome (GOLD analysis project Ga0138268, IMG submission 106934) | Metatranscriptomics of polar marine prokaryotic and eukaryotic communities from Arthur Harbor ice station, Antarctica -... | ecosystem: Environmental > Aquatic > Marine > Unclassified...
CACACGTCGGGACTGGGAGTGAGGCTTGTCCTGGCGGCCTCGTCTTGCGATCCCGGTCATGGCCGGCACGTGGGCACCCCCGCAGTGGGAGCGGGGGGAGGACGTGCTGAGAAATCGCCGAGAAGATGCTGCAACTCCGAGGTCAGGCTCGGAGGACGCAGCAGGCTGGCAGGCACCTAATGCCCGGGGAACCTCAGTTATGCTGGCAGCAGCAGGCGTGACCGTTGCAGTGCTTGTAGTGCTGTTGGCTCTCCTGGGGATGGCTGCTCCGGCGGGTTGGCAGGTCCCGGCGGCGCTCTGGCAGGACGCACAATGTCCGGCCTTGTGGGCAGTCGTGCTGCAGCTGGCCATTCTCGCAGTGTGTCTCTGTGGCCATCTGTCGCCGTCGTCCTCGGGCGCCACGCGACGCAGATACGGGGCGCTCCTTCTCCTGGCAGTAGTAGCAGGCGGCGAGCTGCCCGCCGCTGATGCCGTGTCCCCGCAGCTCGACGTGGCTGTGGACGAGATGGTGGGCGACATTGCAACCTGGGCTCGGCAGTCGCAGCAGGCGCCCGCACCACCGTCGAGTCGTCCGGTGCTCGACAACCAGACATATGAAACTTCCGACGCGGTTGCAGCGGGCTTGTTGCCCAAGGGGGCGGCGCCGGCGGCGGAGGCGCTCTCGCAGCGAGCGGCTGCCCGGAAGCTGCTGCAGTGGCCATCGGGCGTGTCGGATGCTGACAGATCGGTTGGCCCGGACCCGGTGTTTCTCAAGGAGGAGAAGCATTTGAAGGACGTGAGCAAGAAGATGGAAGTAGGCCTCGAAAGGTCGGCTAAGAGGCAAGAACAGCTCGATGTGGATGTGAAGAAGCTCCAGGAGAATATTTTTGACGATATTGGCGACGTCAAGACGGACGTTTTCCAGGAGAACAAGCAACTCACGGACGATATTGACAATGTGGAGCCTGTGCATGGAGCACCCGGTCCGCCTGGTAAAGAGGGAGACCATGGGGTCATTGGTCTCAACGGAAAACAAGGTGATCTTGGTCAGCAGGGCCAGCGTGGCAAACGTGGTATTGCCGGTGTCACCGGAGGACATGGTGTGATGGGTCCGCAAGGTAAGGAGGGACTGGAGGGCAAGTGGGGTATTAATGGCATCAAAGGTATTGAAGGTGGCACTGGTGTTCGCGGCGCTGATGGTTCCATGGGCCGGACTACTGAGTTTCGGGGAGGAACATATTTTTGTCCGGAGGGAGCGACCAAAACGATGCGTTTGACGGGGTGCACCAAGAAGGGATGCCGCCTCGAGGTCAAATTCGAAGACGACTGGGGCTCGATTTGCAGCTCAGGGTTTACAGAACAGAGTGCTGACACGATGTGTAAGGCGCTGGGGTTTGTGTTTGGCGGTGAGCGTGTGATGAATTACGGCGGTGGCAAGGGGCAGATCTGGCTCGAGGACGTGCGTTGCACCGGCGACGAAGGAGATGCAATCGACTGCCCGCACTCGCCTATTGGTGAGAACTACTGCCAGCACGGTGCCGACGTAGGCATGTGCTGCGATGGTGGCAGACCCACTGGCCCGCTCGGCAAGCGTGAGGGATCGAGCTTTTTCCCGCGTTGCAAGCCGAAGTCGAATAAGATCATGCGCACGACGGATTGCAACAGAGAGGTTTGCCGTCTCGAGGTTCTTCATAATGGAGTGTGGGGCACGGTGTGTGACAATGGGTTCACGGACAAGAGTGCCAAGACAGTGTGTCAGATCTTTGGCTACCCCAAGCACAAATTCAAGCAGATGTGCGGAACCAATGGCGATTTCGGGGCTTGCAAGGCCAACTTCAAAGGAAAGGGCCCCATCTGGCTCGACGACGTTGTCTGTTCGGGATACGAGCGCGAGCTTGGGGGCTGTAGGCACAAGGGCTGGGGTAACCACAGGTGCACCCACAAGCAAGACGTGGGCATTTGCTGCTCTGGAGAGGAAGGCGATGTGGAAGCCATCTACTCTAACCCCCCCCCTGTCAAGGGTGGACCTGGATCTGCCATCGTTTTCAAGTTTAACGAGAATCTTGGCTCCTCAACCGGCGGACCTGGTCTGGCAGCCCCGTGGGGCGGCCAATTTACTGCCCAGGGCTTTCATTTCAAACACGGCCAGGGTCTGGTTATGGACCCTAGAGGGTTCGTTCCGTCTATTGGCTACACCTTCTTTTGGAAGCTGAGGCTGGACTCTGTAGTGGGTGAGCACATGCTTCTGCGATCAAACGGATGGGCTACCAATGGCTACATGGTCATTGATGGACATTTCCAGGCCTTCCCCAACAACGAAAACGGCACCCTCTGGTGCGAAGAGAAAATTCAGCCCGACAAGTTCTACTACTATGTTGTGCAGTACACTGAGCAAGAACATGTCAAACTTTACCTGAATGGCGGCCTCTGTGGTCATGGCATGGTCGACGAACCCGGAACATTCAAGCTGAATCCCTCGCAGATTATGATCATGGCGGACAATGGCAAGCGGCAGTCCTCGGGCTACTTAGCCAAGTTCATGGCCTTCGGCAAGGTCATCAGCGAGAAAAAGACAGCTCGCATCTGCGAATGTAAGCTTCCGCAGCGGGATGGTGCGTGCATAGCTGGTGACGGCAAAGAACGCCACATTATTATCAATGCTGCTTTGTCAGGCATCAAGTTTTCAAGTGTGTACACTTCGGGGTGGTCGTACTGCGCACACCAGGGTGGTAACTGCGCATGCGATGGCACCGTGCGATACGGAGCCAACGGCCAGTTCAACACCAAGAAGGCGCACGGCACGATTAACTGCAATGACGGAATCTTTGGAGACCCTGCCATAGGCGTGAGGACACTGCGACTGCAAGAAGAGCACAACCTTTGGGCGTGGTTTCTCAGCAGGTCGTCTCAACTCCCGTCAGGCGTGGACCCCGCAGCAGAGTAAGGTGGGCGAATGGTTTCAGATGGACACGGGCTCGATGCAGAGTATCTCAGGTGTTGCCACGCAAGGGCGACGCGATCGTAACGAATGGGTGACTGTATTCAGTGTGAAAGTCAGTGATGATGGCAAGAAGTGGAGATGGGTCGAATGCGGTCGTCCTTACTATGCCAACAAGGACCGCAACACGCGCCTGAAAACATTTTTCCATGAGCCTGTGCATGGCCGCTTCCTCAGGATCTATCCTTTGGAATGGACAGGACGCTTGAGCATGCGTGCTGGCGCTGTGGTGTGTGAGAGACCTTGCCTTGATGGCCAGCTCAACTACCAATTCAGTCTATCATTCATCTCGGGAACCCAGGGTCCCAGCTTGGACCCGGCATGGGGTGAGGGCGACTTCAAAGAGGTCATGATGGGCGACAAACCCACTATTGTCTACAAATTCCCGGAGGGCAAAGGTCTGATGATTGATCATTGGTGCCTCAAAGTTGGCAAGCTTTGCATGCCGTGGCTGCTTGAGTACACCATCATCGTTGACGTCAGACTCGATGATGTCATCGGCTACAGAAAGATCCTGGGCTCTGCGTTCTGGGGGGATTACGGTCTCTACGTCAACAAGTATCTGATGCTTGCCCACAAGCACACGCATGAAATGCAGCGAAGTTATCAGGACCAAGAAATTCTACAAGTTCGTCATGACCCGTGACAAGAAGGGCACGCTCAGGTTGTACGTCAACGGCGATCTCTGTGCTGAGGGCGACCCACCCTACAAGGATCACTTTAAACTCAACCCCAATGACATTATGATCATGAAGGATGATGCAACTGAAAACTCAGGCGGAGAAATTGCAAACTTCCACATCTGGGACAAGGCGCTTGCCGATGAGGATGTTCAAACTATGTGCGGCTGCCGGAAGCCGGAGCCTGGAGAGCCTTGCAAATTTACTGTGGGCTTCTTGCCCCCCACGTCAAAGACGTTTTACTCGAGTGTTCGCAACAACGATGTCAAGGGCAAGGGCTTCGCAAGAGGTCGCCTTGGCTCCAAGATGGGATGGGTCGCAAAGACAGCAAAGGTCGGCCAGTTCATGCAGATTGATTCTGGCATGGTGCAGAGCGTGGCAGGTGTGATCACACAGGGGCGCAAGGACCGTAACGAATGGGTTACAACCTTTTCGGTACAGACCAGTAAGGATGGCTCGAAATGGGAGGACGTGAGCTGCGGTCAAGAGTGGGACGCAAATTCCAACCGCAACTCCAAGGTCCGCACCTACTTCTCCGCGCCTGTGAAGGCGCGCTACGTGCGCCTGTACCCGCAAGAATGGCACGGCTGGATGAGTATGCGGATGGCATTGCTCGTGTGCGAGAAGCCCTGCGTCGAAGACCGCCTCGATTATGCTTTCGCTGGCACCTACGCCTCGCGTTCTTTTGGTCCTAGTCTGTCACCTGCATGGGGCGAAGGCGTTTTTGAGGGCCTAGACGGCTATGTTTTCCGCGCCGGTGCTGGCCTCGAGCTTGACGCCAGCCGCTGCTTTAAGAAAGTCAAGGGCTGGAGTATGATCATGAACGTCAAACTCGATTCCACCTCAGGTGGGCCCAAGGCCATCATGACTACTATGTTCTGGGGCCAGGGTGCTGGCCTGTATGTCAACAACTACTTGCAGCTGGACCCGTCGGGAAGCAACATGGTGTGCAATGAGCGTCCCGTCAGGGCTAAAGAGTGGTACTATTTGGCGATCACACGGACCGACCAGGGCAACATTACGCTCTACGTCGATGGTGCCGCGTGCGCCAGAGGCAGCCCGCCCTTCTACACGAGCTATGATTTGCATCCTAAGGACATCTACTTCTTGCACGATGACAAGGGTCTTGAATCGTCTGGCATGGTCAAGAGCATCCGTATGTGGAACAAGCACATGACTGATACCGAAATGGCCGGCGAAATGGGATGCCTCCTTCCTATTCGTGCGTCCGCACCTTGCGCGTTGGGGCACATTGCTTTCAGCCCGACATCCAAGAGCATGAAGTTTTCAAGCTTTCACCCGGATCTGGTTTCTGGCCGATTGAACTCGCTGACTGCATGGGGGCCTAAACGGCCGCAGGTGGGTGAGTGGCTGCAGATGGACACGGGAAGTCTACAGACTATTGCTGGTGTCGTCACCCAGGGACGTCGCGGCGTAAACCAGTGGGTTAAGTCCTTCATCGTCAAGGTGAGCGCAGATGGCCGGCAGTGGAAGGATGTTGAGTGTCAGCGACGCTGGAAAGGCAACAAGGACCAAAGCTCCAAGGTTAAGACGTTTTTCCCCGAACCTCTGCTTGCGCGCTACATTCGCATTTACCCTATGGCGTGGCATGCTTGGCCATCCATGAGGGTGGGCACACTCATCTGCGAGATGCCTTGCGTCGAAGGACGTCTGGATTACGATTTGTTAGAAGGCTCCCTGCTGTCTGTGACCCAAGGCCCCCCGCTGATTGCGGCATGGGGTGCTGGATATTTCGCTGGCGACAATGGCTACAGGTTCCCTGCCGGCAAGGGTCTTCAGTTGGACCAGGATGAAGAAGGCTGTATGAACGACCACAAGTCCACTAATAGCTCCAACCCGCCAAATATGGCCTACTCGATCCTGTTCGTGGCGCGATTCGACACCCCGTCGGGCTGGCGTAATCTCATCCGCTCCAAGGGATGGGGCGACTACGGTCTGTACGTCAACAACTTCCTCCAACTTTTCCCTGTCGGTGCCAACATGAAGTGCGAAGAAAAGATCCTGCGCAACAAATTCTACAGTATCGGTATGACTCGTAGTGCAACTGGAATGCTTAAGCTCTACATCAACGGATTTGAGTGCGCGAAGGGTCATCCAGCGTACGTTCGTCAGTATGCTCTCAATCGTCACGAAGTTGATTTCTTCAAGGACGATGGAAGCGAGAACACTGCAGGTTACGTCAGGAGGATTCGAATGTGGAACAAAGAACTTTCAGGCGACAAGATGGCTAAGCTGTCTGGCTGCCGCCTCACCGACGTCGCTTCGCGTTGCGCAAGGAACATCGTCTTCGGGCCAGTTGCAAAACAGGCTTTGTATTCGAGCACCTACAACAACGATCGCAATGGTATTGGGCATGGTCGAGGTCGCTTGAATTCGCCCCAGGCCTGGAGCCCCAAGGACAGGGTAATGGGAACGCAATTCATGCAAATTGACACAACTGAGGTGCAGAGCATCTCTGGTGTTGTGATTCAGGGAAGGCGCGACTCGAGCCAGTGGGTTACCCGTCTCACTATGCAGGTCAGCAGTGACGGCCAGGAGTGGACAGCAGTGCAATGTGGCATGAATTTTGAGGGCACCAGTGACCGTAACACCAAGAAAAAGATCTTCTTCCGCAGGCCTGTGAAGGCCCGTTACGTGCGGCTTTTCCCTGTGGCTTACCGGTCTTGGCCGTCCATGCGTGCGGCTGTGCTCATCTGTGAGCGTCCTTGTGTCAACAAGATGCTCGAGTATAAATTCGACTACAGCTTCTTGTCGGCTTCTAAGGGTCCCAGTTTGGATCCGGCTTGGGGCGAGGGAAGTTTCCACAACCGCGCGATCGGCTACCAATTTGGCAACAACCAGGGTCTGATGGTTGATGAGAGCAACTGCATCGTCAAACCCGACAACTACACCCTGTTTATCGATGCCCGCATTACAAGCCCTTCTGGATGGCGCAAGCTGTTTGGATCTGATGTTTGGGGAGATTACGGTGCGTATGTCAACAACCAGTACCAGCTTTATCCTGCTGCTGCGGGAATGAAGTGCCTCGAGAGGATCAGCTCGAAAAAATATTACAAGTTCATGATGTCAAGAGACCACAAGGGCCTGGTCAAGCTCTATCTCAACGGATATAAGTGTGCTGAGGCGCTGCCTCCTTTCGTCTCTGGATTCCGGCCTAGTCCTTCAAGCCTGGAGTTTTTCCGCTCCGAGTCTGGCAAGAGTTCGCCTGGATACGTCAGACGTATTGCCATCTGGAACAAAGTTTTCACGGATGAAGAGGCAGCAACGGAAAGCGAGTGCAGGCTGTCAACTCTGGGGTCAAAGTGCTCGCTGGGTTCAATCATCCAGCTGGCCAACTATGATCGCTTCGAGTATTCAAGCATCTTGCACAACCACGTCAAGGGGCATGGTTACGGCAAGGGCCGCCTTGGGTCCACCACAGCCTGGTGCGCCCGGTCCTATGAGGGCGCGTGGATGCAGATCGATACTGGCGCAGTACAGGACATCACAGGTGTTGTAACGCAGGGCCAAGGTAACGGGCATTCATGGACCAAAACTATCAAGGTTATGGTGAGTGAGGACGGTCTCAAGTGGACTGACGTGCAGTGTGGAAGTGTCTTGAACGCAAACACCGACCGCAATTCCCTCGTCAAAAACTACTTCGATGTTCCTGTCCGCGGAAGGTTCGTCAGGATTTTCCCTGAAGAGTATTATCGTTACAAGTGCATGAGGGCTGGCGTTCTTGTGTGTGAAAAGAAATGCCAGGGCGATCAGCTTGACTTTGAGCTCCTCGGCAACTTCGACTCCGAAACTGACGGCCCTGATATGTATCCCACTTGGGGCTGGGGTCGATTCACTGACTTGGGCTACCACTTCTGGGGTGGTCGCGGGTTGGAGTTGAACGAGGAAACCTGTTTTGATGGCAAGGGCGCCTGGACCATCATGATTGATGCAAGGTTCGACAATGTCCATCAAAAGCATCAGCGTATTCTCAACTCCAAGGGCTGGGGCGACTATGGCCTGTATCTGCACCGAGACAAATTTGAGATGCTCCCTGGAGGTGCAGGATTGAAGTGCAAGACCTTGCTTCAACGCAATACCTGGTACCATTTCGTCATGTCGCGTAGCGCTAAGGGTTACGTCAAAATTTACGTTGACGGGTATCCCTGTGCCGAAGGTGCGCCCCCATATCTTGAGGGGTTTGCCCTGGACAAGTCCTCAGTTTCATTCTTCAAAGATGATGGTGGTGAGAATCCTGCAGGCTATGTGAAGCACATCCGATTGTGGGGCAAACAGCTTGGCGATGGCGAGGTTGCATCGATTTCTGGTTGCCGCCTGCAGAAGGTAGCAAAAGAAAAGTGCGAGGAATCCTCGAGAGTAAGCCCCGCCTACGATTTCATCAAGTACTCAAGCTGCTTTAGCAATGATCGGTCCGGCTACGGCCATGGACGTGGTCGTCTCAACTCACCCCAGGCCTGGTCGGTGGCGTCGGGAACCGGCAAGGGTGAGTGGATGCATATCGACTTGCAAGAGAAGCTTGCTATTTCTGGTGTTGTTACGCAAGGTCGCGCACAGTGGTGGTACTCGCAGTGGGTCACACAATTCAAGGTCATGACTAGTGTGGACGACAAAACATGGGAATGGGTAGAGTGCGGCCGTACTTTCGGTGGCAACAGAGATGCCGCAACCAAAGTCTACAACACGTTCGAGAAGCCCATTTATGCTCGTTATGTTCGATTCGTTGTGCAGAGGTGGAGAAACTGGCCCAGCATGCGTGCCGGCGTATTGGTTTGCGATAGACCCTGTCTCAAGGGCGAGCTTACCTACAAGATGGACAGGTCATTCCTGTCGGAGACCCGGGGGCCCAGTCTTGACGCGGTCTGGGGTGAGGGTTCGTGGTCTGCTGCTCATGGTTACCAGTTCGGTTCAGGTCAGGGATTGAAGCTCAAGGAGGCGGCCTGCTTCAAGGGTTCAGAAGCATGGTCGTGGATCGTCAAGGCCAGAATATTACACACCCATGGCTGGCGCCGTATCATGAACAGCGGGTGGGGCGATTTCGGTATTTATGTTCATAACCATCGTTTCCAAGTCTTTCCTACAGCTGCAAACATCAAGTGCAAGAATGCCGTCATTGATAACAAACAATTCTATACTTTTGGCATGACGCGTTCGGCAAAGGGCGAGGTGACGCTGTTCCTAAACGGATATCCTTGTGTGACATCCAAGCCGTCAGTCGCCGAAAGATTCAAACTGACTAAGGATATCACATTTTTCCGTGACGACGGCAACGAAAATTCTCCCGGTTATGTGAAGGAAATTAAGCTATGGAACAAGGACTTGGGCAGTACGGCCATGACTGCTGCTGCCGGCTGCGATCTCCCTAAGGTTGGCAAGAAGTGTAAGAGAACCGTTATCTACAATCCCCCTTATAGCAGAATTTTCTACTCCAACAGTCTGTATGGAGACCGCAACGGATACCGTTATGGGTCGGGTCGCATCAATGCGCGATACGGCTGGCTGGCTGCCTCAAACACTGATGGCCAGTTTATGCAGATTGATCTTCGGAAGGTCAAGGTGGTTTCGGGTGTTGTTACCCAAGGCCGACAGGATTGGTACGAATGGGTCACGGCATTCTCCGTGCAGGTGAGCGAGAACGGAGATTCTTGGACGGATGTGCAGTGCGGAAATTGGTTCCAGGGCAACACCAACAGACACAGCAGGCTCAAGACCATGTTCGATGAGCCCGTTATGGCACGATATGTCAAGATTATGCCCAAACGATGGCGCGGACGCGTCGCAATGCGTGCTGGTGTGCTATTGTGTGAAGTGCCGTGCAAAGATGGCGAGTTGGATTATCCTCTTTCCAATGAGCTGGCTTCGGACACGGATGGCCCGTCCCTTGAGCCGGTCTGGGGCGATGGTACGTTTGTGTCATCAACCAAGGAGTCAGGATACAGGTTCAGGGCTGGCCAAGGCTTTGAAATCAACCCCGAATCATGCATCAAGAGTCTCAAGGCATACTCTGTGCTTGTGGATGTGAGCTTCGACGACACCAACAGGTGGAACCGTATCATGGGCTCTGACGGATGGAGACGTAACGGTCTCTTTGTCAAGGGCCGCAAGTTCTTCATCTCGCCTGAAGACCTCGAAATCAAATGCCCCAATTACATTTTCAGCCGCCGCACATACAAATTCGGATTCGTTCGAACGAAGAAAGACAAGGTCAAGATTTACGTTGATGGCTATATGTGCGCGGAAGGTGATGCCAGCGACACGCCAAAGGGTATGGTCCTGAACAAAGAGGAGATGTATTTCTTTCGGGATGCCAATAGCCAGAACGGCCCTGGTGTCGTAAGCAGAATCCGTGCTTGGAACAAGGCCCTTGCTGACAGCGACATGCTCAAGAAGTGCGGCTGCAAACTTCCTGAGGACAACACTGGCACATGTTCCTCAAATATTGTCGTGACCGTGCCTTACTCGAAGATGAAGGCAAGTGCAACCTGGTCCAACTACCCCATGGGCACCGCGTGGGCACGTGGCAAGCTCAACTCGGGTGGTGGCTGGATTGCCCCTTCCTACAACGTTGGAAACTGGCTGCAAATGGACACGGGCAAACTGCAGGGTATTGTGGGTGTCATCACGCAGGGTGGAACTCTTGGCTGGTGGACCAAGTCGTTCTTTGTCAAGGTCTCCAAGGACGGCAAGAAGTGGCGTAAAGTCGAGTGCGGTCGCACATTTGAAGGCAACACAGACGCCAACTCCAAGTTGAGAACCGAATTCATGAAGCCTGTCAAGGCTCGTTACGTCCGTATCTATCCCGAGTCTTCGCATGGTTACCCGGCAATGAGGGCAGGTGTCCTCGTGTGTGAGTCTAAGTGCAAGGACAAGAACCTGCGCTACCAGTTCAGAGAGAATCTGTCTTCCAAGACCGGAGGACCTAGCCTCTCTGCACCATGGGGAGAGGGCAAATTCACGAGCAAGGATGGTTACCGCTTTTCCAAAGACAAGGGTCTGCAGCTTGACGAAAGCAATTGCATCAAAGATATCAAACAGTACAGTGTGCTCATGAACGTGAGGCTCGATCAGACCAGCGACTGGAGGGCTCTTGTGACTTCAGAAGAATGGGGCGACAACGGTCTATATATTGGTGAGGAACGGTTCAGGATGAAGCCATCTGACCTCGTTTGCACCGAGACCATCCGTAAACATTACTGGTACAAGTTTGGTATGACTCGTGATAAGAAAGGAAAGATTACGCTGTTCATCAATGGGTATCCGTGTGCTTCAGGAAAGCCGTCTTCGAGCGGTGGCTATGCGCTTGTCAAGGATGACATGGTCTTCCTGAGGGGGCAGTCCTCGCAATCGTCGGCTGGCTATATCAAGAAACTCGAGGTTTGGGGCAAGGCTCTCTCTGATACAGAGATGACAGACAAGTCTGGGTGCGCAATCGCGAGCCAGAAAAAAAGTTGCGTCAGCACTGTTATCAAGGCGCCTTCTCTCATGCGCTTCAGGTCCTCGAGCATTTACTCAGGGGCATGGGGTGGATTTTACGCTAGTCCCACTCTTAATTCGCGTGATGGTTGGTGGATGGCGCATGGTGATAAAAAACGTTGGCTTCAGATGGACATGGGCCGCAAGGAGCAGGTGCAAGGCGTTGTGACGCAGGGCAGTAAGCATTACTGGCGTTTTGTAAAAACGTTCAGAGTAAAGGTGAGTGTGGATGCTAAAAAGTGGAAGTGGGTGGAGTGTGGACGCTACTTCGATGGCAACACTGACCGGAGCACTAAAGTCAAGAATCTTTTCGACAAGCCCGTGTAAGCACGTTATATCCGAATCTATGTGGACAAATACCAAAGTTGGCCCGTGATGAGGGCCGCCGCTATCCTGTGCGAGTCGGAGTGCAAAAAGAAGAAGCTTGTATACAAGTTAACCAACGAAAACTTCCAGTCCAGAAGCGGTGGCCCCAACTTGGTCGCTAATTGGGGGGAGGGCACTTTCAATTCTGCTACCGGCTACAGATTTGCCAAGGACAAGGGTCTATTCGTTGACGGTTCCAGGTGCATGAAGAAACCAAAAACGTTCAGCATGATCATTGATGCAAAACTCGATCACACGTCTGAGTGGAGGAATCTGTTTACCTCGGAGGAGTGGTCCGATAATGGTCTATACATCCACAAGAATGTCTTTACTCTCAGGCCATCGAAACTCGAGTGCAGCGAGGTCATCCGCAGCTCCTACTACTACAAGTACGGTATTACTCGTGCTAAGGATGGAACAATTTCGTTGTTCATCAATGGGTACAAGTGCGCCACTGGCAAGCCTGCTGCACAGGAAGGCTTTGAGTTGCCGTCGAAGAGTCTCATATTCTTCCACGGTCCCAGTAAGCAATCGTCTGCTGGATATGTAAAGACTATCAAGATCTGGGGCACCACCTTGACTGACGCTCAGATGCTGACTGAGAACGGATGCTCCTTGCCTCCGGCTGAGGAAGCATGCGCTGCGTCTGTCATCAAGAACCCGGATCTTTCCTACTACAGAGTCTCGTCTCTGTATTCGGGGCAGCTGGGGTCATACTACGAAAACCCGCAACTGATGTCTTTGAACGCTTGGTGGCCTCGCCGTGCTGACAAAAACCAGTGGCTGCAAATCGACGTGGGCAAAGTGCAGAGTATCGCTGGTGTAGTCACGCAAGGCTCCTCGAATCATGGCTATTGGGTCAAGACGTACAAGGTGTCGGTGAGTAAGGATGGTAAGAGGTTCGAGTTTTTGCAGTGTGGCCAGATCTTCGATGCCAATACCGCATATGGCAACACCAAGGTCAAAACCATGTTTGATTTGCCTGTCGAGGGACGCTACGTGCGCATCCACCCTGAAACCTGGCGTGGTCATATCGCGATGAGGGCTGGCGCTATTATCTGCGAGACCAAGTGCAAGAAGGGCAGCCTTGACTGGTCGTTTGACGGCTCGTTTGAGTCCCGGACGGGCGGTCCTAGCTTGGATCCTGCATGGGGTGAAGGCTCCTTCAACCAAGCGGCGAGGTACAAACCATTCCAGGCCATGCTCAAAACAGGTTACAAATTTAACCAGGGGTTCGGTCTGAAGGTCGATGAAAGCAGGTGCATCAAGACTCCCAAGTATTACAGTGTTCTCATGGACGTCCTTCTCGACAAGACAGACGACTGGAGGGCCCTGCTCACCACAGAGGAGTGGAGTGGCAATGGTCTCTTCGTCAACGAAAACTTCCAGCTGCGCCCTACTACTCTGGTATGCAGCGAAGAGCCCATTAGGCCTGGACGCTACTACAAATTTGGTATGTCCAGGACTGCCAAGGGTGAAGTGACGCTCTATCTGAACGGATATCCCTGTGCTAAGGGCAAGCCAAAGTCTGCTGACGGATACAAACTTGACCCTGAGCATGCCGTCTTCCTGAGGGGCCCGCATGGCGCTTCGTCGGCTGGTTATGTGAAGCGAATCCAGGTGTGGGACAAAGAGTTGGATGACACCAAGATGCTAGAAGCTTCTAGCTGTATCTTGCCAAAAATGGAGAAAGTCTGCAAAAAGACAATCGAATATGCTCCAGGTTACTCCAAGTATCGCTCTGACAGCGTGCGCTGGAATCAGGCCATGGGCTATTATTATTTCGGACGTCCCGACTTAAATGCCCGCTACGGTTGGCAGCCTTACCGTCAACCCACCTGGGGCAGGCCCTGGGTTGCCGACAACTCTGGTGCATGGCTACAGATCGATCTGACCACGTCGCAGTCGGTCTTCGGCATCGTCACTAAGGGCGACGGCTACAATGGTTACTACGTCAAGACATACAAGGTCCGTGTCAGCAGCAACGCTCGGACATGGTCAGATGTCGAGTGTGGTCGCATTTTTGACGGCAACAAGAATTGGCAAGACAAGGTCACCGCCATGTTCAGGTTCCCTGTGAAGGCTCGATATGTGCGCATTTA
>Ga0138268_1064579_pt1 | contig 13262 bp, 7 predicted proteins | sample RNAICE20151125_FD_106934 | JGI IMG/M metagenome (GOLD analysis project Ga0138268, IMG submission 106934) | Metatranscriptomics of polar marine prokaryotic and eukaryotic communities from Arthur Harbor ice station, Antarctica -... | ecosystem: Environmental > Aquatic > Marine > Unclassified...
TAAATATTTAAGAATAAATATACTTTCAGAATTTAACATACTATTCAAAAAAAATAATATTGGATTTAAATTTTCTTAACTAACTATCATTGTACAACAAAACACTTTGAATTCTTGAATAAATCGTTAAAATAAAGTTACGACATATTTATTAAAAAAATTCTTCAGAAACAACTCGTCCAGTAACTTTTAGCCAATTTTGTGCTCCAGGGTAATTGTCAGGTGCTAATTTAAGAGCTTGTCGCCAATATTCTGCTGCTTTATCAAAAAATTCTTTAGCTAATTCTAAATATTCATCATTACGCATTTCTAAGTTTTCGTCCTGATTTTGCATTTGTAAAGCATTTAAGCCTTGCGAATGATAAATTACTGCGATATTATTTAACGCTTGGGGTAAATTTGAATTTAGTTCCAGACCCTGATGGTAATATTCTAAAGCTTGTGAATAGTTTCCATTATTACCATAAATTAATCCTATATTATACAAGGTATAACTTCTATCGTAAGGATCTTCTTCTAACTGAAGAGCTTCATAATAATTTTCTAATGCTTCAGCATATTTACCATCAGACTGCGCTGACATTCCAGCTCTATAGTATGAAAATGCTTGTTTTTCTTGCTTACTTGCAGGTAGAACTTTTAGCAATATATCTGCAATCACAGTAAACGTTTTATCGATAAAATTACTCATTTAGTTCTCCCTTCAATAAAATTTTGAGTCATACCAAAATTTTTAGAGTTAAAATAATTACAATTAGAATCTTTTAACTCTAAAGTCATTTAAATTGAATTTGAAGTAACGAAAGGTAATAAAGATAAAACTCGGGCTCTCTTAATGGCTTTTGCAATTTGACGTTGTTGCTGAACAGTAACTCCAGTAGCACGTCTAGGAAGAATTTTCCCTTGTTCGGTTACAAATAACTTTAATAAATCAATATCTTTATAATCAATTTTTTTGGTTTATACTAATTGGAGATAATTTCTGTTTTTGTGCTAGCATCTTTTATTTAATTTCCTTATGCATTGTAGGTTTATTACAGTGTCGACAGTATTTTTTAAGTTCTATTCTTTCTGGATTATTACGCCTGTTCTTTTGTGTTGTATAACGTGAAACACCATTTGAACGTTTATTTGTATTTGAGCGACATTCGGTACACTCTAAAGTAATTAAAATTCGAACACCTTTAGTTTTTGCCATATAAATTTCTCTGAAATAATGATTTTCTAATAATAGTTTTAGTATACTATATTGCACAAAAATTTTTATCTTATCAAGGTTTTAATAAAAAACTCTTAAAACCATGTCTTTAATAGAAATTTTTATCAAAACCTTTTAATTTTAAAGAAAATATATTATATTTCTAAAAACCCAAATATTCCACTAATAAATTAAAGGATTAATAAATAATTTTATGGCTAACAATGCGTCTGCAGAAAAACGTATTTTAATAAATAAACGTAATCGTTTACAAAACCGTTTTTATAAAAGTTCTGTTCGAACTCTAACTAAAATGTTTTTAAAAGATTTACAAGTTTATAAGACTTCCCGTGATTTAGAGGATAAAAAAAAAGCTCAAAATCGTTTAAATTTAGTCTACAGCTTAATTGATAAGGGTTCAAAAAGAAATGTCTTTCCGAAGAATACTGCTGCTCGTAAAAAATCAAAATTAGCCCGACAATTAAAAATAGCATAAATTTTTATGCAAAAAATAGGAGCAGTTGAAAAATTGTAGTTAAGGAAATTTTGACAAATAATTTTAAATTTTCTTAACATTTATTATGAATGGATAAAAATAAAAGATAATTTTTTGTTTTCTATAAGATTTATTATTAATAAAGAGTATGAAACAAGATATGAATTATATTACAGCTCTACCAGATTTTGTTGAAATGCAACGAGTAAGTTTTTGTTGGTTTATAGCACAAGGCTTGAATGAAGAGTTAAGTATGTTTTCTCGAATTCATGATTTTAGTTACAACACCGAATATAGATTATTTGGACAAGAATACAGTTTGGTAAAACCTATTTATACTATAGTAAGAGCAAAAAAATTAGCTGCAAATTATTCGGTACAATTAGTTATCCCATTGGAAGTTCGAAATAAAAAGTTAAATAGTGTTCGTTATTTCGGTCAATTTACCATTATAAATTTACCACTAATGACTACAACTGCTACATTTGTAATTAATGGGTGCGAGCGGGTTATTGTTAGTCAAATTATTCGAAGTCCAGGAATTTATTTTGAGAAAAATAAAAATCAACGGAAACGAAAGCACTTTAAATCTAAGGTATCAGGTCATGTTTCAAAATTAGGGTCCTTTTTACCAAGCGGACTACCATGGGTAATTCCTTCTGATCAACCTTGGAAACCTTGGATTATTGGAAATAAACAAAGCCTTTCAACAAAATATCCAGATAAGATTAACAGAATTGACGTTTCTTTTTCTCTAAAAGCATTTAAAGTTTTCGAATTATTTCGAGAACTTCAAATCAACAAGTTAAGCAAGAAAGAATCAAAATATTTTTACAATGGTTAAAACTAAATCAAAAAGAATTAACTTTACAAAATAATCAAAAACTTTCAGAAATTTCTTTTTTATTAAATTATTGGAATTTCTTATTAAAGTTTTTAATTAAATATGAATTAGTACAAGAAAAATTTTCTTCTGAGTTACTGCCTATTAAAAAAATCTGGTTACAAAAAATCATTAATATTTGGAATAGTCAGAATCGATTAAATAACACCATAGAATTAAAGCAAACAAGTCATCTAATTCAAGATTATAAAAAAAAGATTCAATTTTATCAAAATGTTGTTCAAACTAAATTCTTTGATAATCTAATTTTAATTTCTTTTTTAACCAAAGACAAAAAAACTTTTAAACTTGGAAAGTCTCGCAATTAGTGATCAAGGGAAAAAAATTACCGTTTCTAATTTAAAAAATGATAATGTAAAATTCTCTTTTTACTTCTCAACAAGTTTAAAAGAATTTTTTAAGTATCGCGCACCAAAAAAACAAAAACTCAACGAATTTAAAATTAGACGCCCAAATTTATATCTTCGAAGTCCTAGCAAAATTGTACAATTTAAAGAAGACCATCAAATTTCCGATTTTTATAAAGAAAAATATAACGCAAAAGATTTATATACAGCAACGTTGATACCTGAATCAGGTTCTTGGATTCGATTTGGTTTTCAAAAAAACACTAATATAAATAAGTACCAATATCCGATTCGTAATCAAGAAGATGAAGTTATTATCCAAATTGATAAAATAACTCAAAAGCCTATACTTCATTTATTAAAAGAGATGGGTTTAACTGATTGGGAAATCTATTCAAATTTAAAACATTCAGATTTTTTCTATTTTACTAAACCGTTTTTAACAGGTTCTATTGATTCAAATCAGCCATTCTTAAGGTTTGAGCTTCAATCTGATTATTATAAAAATATTTCAGAATTTTCTCGTATTTTCGATGCTCGTTATTACCGTTTAGGTAAAATTGGTCGTTTTCGTATAAATAATCGTTTGAATTTAAAGCTTAGTAATAGAACTTATACAATAACATACGAAGATATTTTTGCCATTCTTGATTGCTTAATAACGTTATCAATTTCTAAAACCACAAGTGATGATATTGATCATTTAAAAAACAGGCGAGTTCGATCAGTAGGTGAATTATTACAAAATTTATTCCGTGTTGGTTTTCAAAGGTTAGTAAGAAAATTAGGAAGTCAAATAAATAAAAGAGAATCAGGCCAAATTTCTAGTTTTAATATTATTGGTGCTACAGTAAGAGAGTTTTTTGGATCCAGTCAACTTTCTCAATATATGGACCAAACGAACCCGTTATCATCTTTAACTCACCGACGTCGTATTAGTAGTTTAGGGCCGGGTGGATTAGATCGTGATCGAATTAGTTTTGCTGTTCGTGATATTCATCCAAGTCATTATGGAAGAATTTGCCCAATCGAGACACCTGAAGGACAAAATGTTGGTTTAATAGCATCATTAACAACTTGTGCTCGTATTAATAAATTAGGATTTCTTGAAACACCATTTTGGCGTGTAATTAATGGAAAAGTTATTAAGACTGGAAACCCAATTTATTTAACAGCTGATATTGAAGATTTCTATAAAATAGCTCCAGCTGATATATCTATAAATGAAAAAAATTATTTAACACAAAATTTAATACCTGTTCGCTATAAGCAAGATTTTATTACAGTTGCCCCATTTCAAGTTGATTTTATTACTATTTCACCAATCCAAGTGGTTTCAGTGGCTACTTCATTAATTCCATTTTTTGAGCATGATGATGCGAATAGGGCATTAATGGGTTCGAATATGCAACGGCAATCCGTTCCATTAATGTTGCCTCAGAAACCGATTGTAGGAACTGGATTAGAAAATCAAATCGCTATTGATTCTGGATTAACAATAAATGCTCAAGGTTCAGGTATCGTCAATTCTGTAACAGCTGATTATATTATTGTTAAAGAGTATTCAGGTAGAAAATTAAAATATATCTTACAAAAATATCAACGTTCAAATCAAGAAACTTGTATAAATCATAGACCTATTGTATGGAAAGGAGAATCAGTTAAGTCAGGCCAAATGTTAACCGATGGCCCTGGTATAACAAGTAATGAACTTTCATTAGGTCAAAATGTCTTAGTAGCGTATATGCCTTGGCAAGGATATAATTTTGAAGATGCTATATTAATTAATGAAAGATTAGTATATGAAGATGTTTTCACTTCAATTCATATTGAAAGATATGATATTGAAATTGAACAAGATGATGATGTTTCTGAGCAAATAACAAGAAATATACCCAATTTAAGTTTTTCAGAAATTCAAAATTTGAATGATGATGGAATTGTATCTCTTGGAACCTTTGTAAAACCTGGGGATATATTAGTTGGAAAAATAATTGCTAAAAACGATTCAGAGCAATTGCCTGAAGCAAAATTACTTCGTGCTATCTTCGTAGCAAAAGCTAAAGGAGTCCGTGACACATCTTTTCGAATGCCTAAGGGAAAATATGGTCGTGTCTTGATCGAGTTACCTTCAATCGAAAAACAAAATTAGCTTATAAATTTGAAAAAATTCAAGTTTTTATAGCTCAAATTCGAAAAATTAAAGTTGGCGATAAAATAGCAGGTCGTCATGGTAATAAAGGAATTATATCTCGTATTTTACCAAGACAAGATATGCCGTTCTTACCTGATGGTACACCTATTGATATCATTTTAAATCCTTTAGGCGTTCCCTCAAGAATGAATGTGGGACAATTATATGAATGTCTTTTAGGGTTCGCGGGGCATAAATTAAATCGTCGTTTTAAAATCTTACCATTTGATGAAATGTATGGACCAGAAGTTTCACGGATTTTAATTAATAAAAAATTAAGACAAGCTTCGATTGAAAATGATGAAGCGTGGGTCTTTAATCCTTATTCTGCAGGTAAAATGGTACTTATTGATGGACGGACTGGAAAAGAGTTTGAAAATCCAATTACTGTTGGAAATGCTTATATGTTAAAACTTATTCATTTAGTTGATGATAAAATGCATGCTAGAGCAACAGGACCGTATTCATTAATAACGCAACAACCCTTAGGTGGTAAAGCACAACAAGGTGGACAACGTTTTGGAGAAATGGAAGTTTGGGCTTTAGAAGGTTTTGGTGCAGCATTTACTTTAAAAGAGCTTTTAACAATTAAATCAGATGATATGCAGGGTCGAAATGAAACTTTAAATGCAATTGTTAAAGGTCAATTAATTCCAAAGTCAGGTGTTCCTGAATCATTCAAAGTTTTATTACAAGAATTACGTTCTATTGGTTTAGATATGAGTACATATCGAATTGAAAATTATAATTTAGATCAACAATATGAAGTTGAAGTTGATTTAATTGAAACTTATGATTCATTAGAAAAGACATTTCCTCCAACATCAAATATAAATGATATATCTTTTTAATTTAAAGACAAGTGATGATACAATCTGAAAAAGAATTTGACTATATCAAAATAAAATTAGCTTCTCCTCTTCGAATTCTTCAATGGTCCTATCGTCGATTACCTAATGGTCAATTTATTGGTGAAGTTCAAAAATCAGAAACCATTAATTATCGAACGTTTAAACCGGAGATGGATGGGTTGTTTTGTGAACGAATTTTTGGGCCAAGTAGAAGTTTCGAATGTGCTTGTGGAAAATATAAATTGATTAGATATGAAGGCCTTATTTGTGAACGGTGTGGTGTTGAATTAACAGAATCACGTGTTCGTCGACATCGTATGGGTCATATTAATTTAATTTATCCTGTTGCGCATGTTTGGTATACTAATAGTCGTCCGAATTATATGGCTTTATTATTAGAAATTGAACAATGTGAAAAAAATTTAAATACAAGTTGGCAAATCTTACGGTTTTCCTTACCAGGTATATATGATCAAGTTTTACGACCAGTTCTTCTTTCAGATCAGTGGCCAAATAATTCAATTGATGAATATTTAAAAACTATCTGTAAAGATTTTTCTACAATGTCATTAGAATACTCTAAGATTTGGGCCAAAAAGTCCAAAGCTTGGTATCAAAAACTATTCGAAATTTACCAAGAATTACTTTATTCTAAAGTTGAAACTATTTTTCAATTCATCGATTTCATTGAAAATATTCATTTAACTAGTCAAATTGATTCTGTACACTTTATATTTGATTATCTTGAGAATGAAAAAATCTTAGATTTAATGGATCCTGTAAATACAACGACTCAAATTACTCAGTCACAAGATCCTACTCAAATCAATTTATTAGACCCTTCACGCGATATCTTTTTGTTTTTAAATACATTTCCAAAAAAACAAAATAAAGAGTTGTTTAGAAAATTAGTACGAAAATCTAATACGGTAAAATCATTGGATGATCGTATTAAAAGAATAAAATTAGCCTCATTAGCTTACTTTATCGCAGAAGATGAAATTTCGTATTATGGTCTTCATTGGGACTTACAACAATATCGACGTTCTCGCGAATTAGGGTTTACGGCTTATCCTTTAAAACCTGAGCCAAAACCTAAATTACAAAACCGACGTTACAATACACCAAAGTATTTATTACGGATGACACCGACTTATTTAATTGGTTCTGTTTTAATTAAGAAAGAGTTAGAGAATTTAGATATTATTAAAGAAATACAAAAAACACGGAAATTTATTGTTATTTGTAGCAAAATATTACATAAAGAAAAACCTATTTATCACTTTTTACGATGGTTCCGTAAATGGGAATTACAACGTGCTTATAAATTACGAGATCAAGCAATCAAACGGATTCGTATTTTAGAAAATTTATTAGCTACCGGGTCAAATCCTGCTTGGATGATTCTTACAATCTTACCCGTGATTCCCCCTGCTTTACGACCGATGATTCAATTAGAAGGTGGACGTTTTGCAACTTCTGATTTAAATGAGTTATATCGTCGTATTATTACACGAAATAACCGATTATTGCGTTTATTGGAAATTGATGCACCTCAATTAATTATTCGAAATGAAAAACGAATGTTACAAGAAGCGGTTGATACTTTAATTGACAATGGAAAACGGGGTAAAATTGCTTTAAGTGCTAATAATCGTCCCTTAAAATCACTCTCTGATATTATTAAAGGTAAACATGGACGTTTTCGACAAAATCTTTTAGGAAAACGAGTTGATTATTCAGGTCGTTCTGTTATTGTCGTAGGCCCAAGTTTAAAATTAAATCAATGTGGTTTACCATATGAAATGGCTTTAGAATTATTTCAACCTTTTTTAATTCGTGAAATGATAAATCAAGGTCTAGCAAGTAATATGAAAATTGCACGAAATTTGATAGAACAAAATGAACCGACAATAGATCCAGTTTTAGAAAAAGTTTTATCAAACCACCCAATTTTTTTAAACCGTGCCCCTACATTGCATCGATTAGGTATTCAAGCATTTGAACCCATTTTAGTTCAAGGACGGGCCGTGAAACTACATCCGTTAGTTTGTTCTGCCTTTAATGCTGATTTTGATGGTGATCAAATGGCTGTTCATATACCTCTTTCATTAGAATCGCAATCAGAATGTTATATGTTAATGTTAGCACCTTATAATTTCTTATCACCTGCGAATGGCGAGCCTATTATTTTACCAAGTCAAGATATGGTATTAGGATGCTATTATTTAACTGTTTCAAATATTAAAGGCTTACTAGGTTCAAATCATTATTTTGCTAATTTAGAAGATGTTATATTGGCATACAATCAAGATCAAATTGAATTACATACTTGCGTTTGGATTCGATATGAAGATGAATTCGTCGAACCTGTAAATTTTATAAAAAAAGTTCAATTGAAGGATGAAAGTTACATTCAAGTTTATGAAAATATGCAAATCCGAAGAGATAAAACTGATAAGGTGATTGTTCAATATTTACAAACAACAACTGGTAGAGTTATTTTTAATTACACTGTTCAAAAGACATTAAACCTTTTGTCATGACAAAACTATCTCAATTATTGTAAAAAATAAAACTTTTATGAAAAACTACACATATCAAAATACCTTAATAAGCAAAAAACAGTTAAAACAATTATTGTCTTGGAGTTTTACAAAATATGATTCAATGCAAGCTTGTTCATTAGCAGATGAATTAAAATATTTAGGTTTTAAATATGCTAGTAAAGCCGGAATATCAATTAGTATAGAAGATTTAAAAGTTCCATCTAATAAAAATCTTTTGTTAAAAATCGCTCATCAAGAAATTAATAGTGCTGAAAAAATCTATTTAAAGGGAAAATTGACCGATGTGGAGAGATTTCAAAAAATTATTGATACTTGGAATTTAACAAGTGAATCTCTAAAAGATGAACTTGTTTCATATTTTAAAAGTTATGATCCTTTAAATTCTGTTTATATTATGGCGTTCTCTGGCGCGCGAGGAAATTTATCACAAGTAAGACAACTTGTTGGTATGAGAGGTTTAATGTCGGATCCTAGTGGAGAAATTCTTAAGTTACCGATTAAAAAAAATTTTCGCGAAGGATTAACTATTACTGATTATTTAATGTCAGGATATGGCGCGCGAAAAGGAATTATAGATACTGCTTTAAAAACGGCAAATTCAGGGTATTTAACACGCCGATTGATAGATGTAGCGCAAGACATTATCATACGCGAAAAGGATTGTTTAACAAAACATTCTTGTTTAATTTTTAATTTTGATAATAAAGTTCGTAGTAAAAAATCGGCCTATGATAAAATTTTAGGACGATTATTAAACAAATCAATTTATGATTTGAAAACGAATGAATTAATTGCAAAACAAAACACTCAAGTTACTCCAACTTTAATTCGAACATTAAAACAGAAAAATATTAAACATTTTTACGTTAGATCACCTTTAACATGTAGTTTATATAGATCCATTTGTCAAAAGTGTTATGGGTGGGACTTAGCAAGTGAAAATTTAATTGATATAGGTGAAGCTATTGGTATTATTGCGGGTCAATCAATTGGCGAACCTGGAACACAATTAACAATGCGTACTTTCCATACAGGTGGTATTTTTACATCTGAAATACGTGGAACAATCCGAAGTCCTATTAGCGGAATTGTTAAGTTCTCGAAACGTTTAAAAAGAATTCCTGTTCGTACTAACAGAGGTGAAGATGTATTACTGACAAAAAATGCAGGTTCTTTATTAATAATTCCTGAAGATAAAGATGCTAAACCCATTAAGCTTGAATTATTTCGTAATACAATAGTTTTTCATAAAAACAATCAATATATTCAAAAAAATGCAATTATTGCAGAATTAGTTGATGATGAAAAACAAACAAGAACCGAAATAAAATCTGTAGTAAGTACTACTTCTGGAGAAGTTTTTATTCCACGTGTAATAAATAAAGTCAATACGAGTAATAAAACTAAGCTTTTATGGATTTTATCGGGACAAGTTTATCAAGCTCCAAGACATTCTTTTTTAAATTTCTATAATGATTATAAAATTAATAAAAATAGTTATATTTTTCGGACTAAATTAATCAACGATTTTTCAGGATTGACTAGTTTTGTGAATTCGAAGTCTAATTTATCTCAACGAATTATTCAAATTCTTTCTAATACTCGTGGGGCATTAATTAACTCTAAGTTTCAAAAGTTAACATCCCCTTTAAAGAAAAAAAATTATCTATTAACTATCGATAAGTTTCAATATCTTATAAATTTAAAATTGTTAAATTCAAAGTATTTTATTGAAAATTTTTCAAACAGACACTTTGGAACTTTGATCAGCACTAACTTCCAAACTTTAACTGGTGGTATTGCCTATTATGATTTTCGATCGAAAGATAAACGGATTTCAGAAGATAAAACTATTTCTTATTTTCTTCCGTGGGAACCTGTTGGGCGACAGACTAAGTCTCAAGTTTTACCATTATTAGAGCATAAATTTTTAAAATCTTTTAATTTTTCTTCAATAGTAATAAAAAATAACCCGAATTTAAAAGATTGTCGATTTGCATTTTTAATAGATAATATCGATTTATCTCAAAATTTACAAAATTTGGAATTATTAAGATCAATACAAGATCCAACAATTTCTACTGTTAAACAATTTCCACATCGATCTATTGTTTGGCTATCTGAAGAAACTTACGAATTAAATTGTGATAAAAATCTGTTATTAGTTGAACACGGTAATTTTATTTCAAAAGATTTTGAAATTGTTCCTGGCATAGTTTCAAAAACGGCAGGAATAGTCCTGATTTCTGATAGAAATAAAATAACTCAAGAAATTATAATAAAATCAGGTTCCGTTTATGAAGTAAAACAATTTAATCGTTTTAAAAATAAAGTTTTTTATCCCGGAGAAGTTATTTTAGATAGTTTAAAAATAACTCAACCATCATTATGTGAATATTTAATTGGAAAAAATAATGATCAGTTATTAATTCGGCCTTTTGATATTTATGAAATTCCACATTCAACTGCAATACGAGAAATATCTAGAAAAAGTTTGGAGACAGACTTACCATTTAATTTAACAAATCATCTCGCTTACCGATTTAAATCTAATAAAATTATTAAAGAGTCAAGAAGTTTCAATTTAATAGACAATCTTTTAGATTTAAATTTAAATCCTTTGACAAATAATTCTATTGAAATTCAATTGTTTTCAAATGAAAAACGAAATCTTTTAAACTTTTTAATTTCGGAAAAGCTTTCTTTAAATCAGTATATTCTTCCACAATTAAGATATACAGATATACAATCATGTTTACTTGTACAAACTAATCAGTTTATAGATTCATACACAATATTAGGTTATTTAGAAGCGATTATTTCGAACTCGTTAGAAATTGTCGAGTTTAAATCAAAATATAAAGATCATAAACAAATTTGTCTAATCTCTAACGAAGATTGTTTAACAATTGCAAAAAAAGAAATTAAAAATAAAACTATTGATGATTTATTGATTAATAATGTAAATGTAAACTATACAGGCAAAATTTTAATGGATAATAACAAATTTGTTACAATCCAAAAGGGGCGTCCATATTTCTTCCCAAATTGCCGTAATGAAGATTCTATCATTAATACTGATCTTATATATAAACCACTTTCTTGTGATTCTTTTAGTTCTAATTCAGAATTAAAAACTAAACGTTTAATTTATTTAAATTATTACGATGTTACAACAGGTTTAATTAACCAAAGAGTCCAGTATCAAGATGTACTTTACAAATTTTCAAAAATGTTTATCAAAAAGAATGGAAAATTATATAGTTCATTACTTGCTGGAATTATAAATCTTGTTGTCTTAACAAAGAAACAATCTGACTATCATTTACTTCCACCATGTCCTTCTGCTATTAGAAATTATAGAATTGAGAAATCTTCCAAAAAAATTCGGAAACGAATGAAACGGAAGTACAAAAAAATAACAGGCATAAAAACTTTACTGTTTACAAAGAGTTCTGAGTTAAATTTAAATCCATTGAAAATTAATATTAATAAAAAAGATAACTTAACTCTAGCAACGTTTATGATGTCTAAATTTTATAAATTTAGTGGTGGAATTCATTCTATAACTGAAGATTATTTTGAAGAAGAAGTTAATAGTGTTTTCTGTAAACAAGGAGAATTTGTCGAGAATGGTCAGACGATTGGATTACTAAATTTTGAAAAAGAAATTACAGGTGATATTGTTCAGGGTTTACCTCGAGTAGAACAATTATTAGAAGCTCGTAAAAAGAAACAACTTAGTAAAAATCTTCCAATGAATCAAAAAAAAAGTTTATTGACGCAAACAACAAGTATTGATTCATACTTTGAATTTCGAAAATTAGGAACAACAATTAAAGAAAATGAAAAAATTAATCCACATAATTTATTGAAAGTTTATTTCAATTATTATGGGTTGATAAAATCATTATTCTGTGAAAATCTTTATGTAAAAGATTCTTATCGTCTATTTAGTAATTACGAAGCGAGTTATCGCAGCTTTAAAAAAGTTCAATCATTAATCTTAAATTCTGTTCAATCTGTTTATAAATCTCAAGGTGTATCTATATCGGATAAACACTTAGAAGTTATTATTAAACAAATGACGACAAAAGTTTTAATAACGCATCAAGGAAATACATCTCTTTTACCGCGTGAGGTTATAGATCTTTATCATATTCAGTATATTAATGAAATTGCTAAAACTCATCGAAAAAATCCAGCCTTATATGTTCCACTATTATTGGGTATTACTAAAGCAGCATTAAATAATCTAAGTTTTATTTCGGCAGCTAGTTTCCAAGAAACAACCCGAGTTTTAACAAAAGCAGCAATTGAAGGAAGAGTTGATTGGTTAAGAGGTTTAAAAGAAAATATAATTATTGGTCATTTAATGCCTGCGGGTACAGGATCACCAGTTTATACTAATTGTTTTAAAAAAATTTTAAGAAATAATTTGCGACTTAGTTTAGACTAGTTAGAATAAAAAAACTAGACGCTTTTCTTAGATGTCTGTTAGTCTTAAAATATAAATGTTCATATTACTTAAGGAGTTAGAAATTTTTATGGCTGATATTACTTTAGCCCAATTTTTAGAAGCTGGAGTCCATTTTGGACATAAAGCTTATCGTTGGAATCCAAAAATGTTCCCGTATATTTATACAGAACGAAATAATATCCATATTTTAGATTTAGTACAATCTGCACAATTATTAAAAGA
>Ga0138268_1475124_pt1 | contig 13158 bp, 15 predicted proteins | sample RNAICE20151125_FD_106934 | JGI IMG/M metagenome (GOLD analysis project Ga0138268, IMG submission 106934) | Metatranscriptomics of polar marine prokaryotic and eukaryotic communities from Arthur Harbor ice station, Antarctica -... | ecosystem: Environmental > Aquatic > Marine > Unclassified...
GTCAATTTATTATAAAAAGCTGTGATTTAGAGTATTAAATGTTTTAAATTTAATTTATAAATAAATTTATTGAGAAATGGGGTCTCAATCCTTGCAGCAAAGGAGTGCGGCATTGGCAAGTTTCCATTTCATTGGAGCTGTAAGTCCCTTATTTGGATGTTGTGGAGCTCCGGCTGCTTCAGCCTTAAGATAGCATCTGAAGATCAGATATTTATCGTTTCTTAGAGGGTACTTGTAGACAGGGCATGAATATGCGATCTTCTCTAAATTAGCAAGCTCTGCTTTGGCCTTGTTACCACCACCTTGTCCTGGTTTATCTCCACCTGCAGCAACAGATACTGCAGAAACGTGAAGAATAGGGAAAGTGTAGTAAAGTTCTTTAGGTTGCGATTCTTCGAGTCTCTTCTCGTTCTTGTTCCAACCTGCACCCTCAAGATAAAGACCATGGACATAAACACCTTCAGCAGGTGGGTTAAGTTATTTGCCCTCGATTCTTCCATCGTCTCCTTGAATTACATCCTTTAATGTATCAGATGTAAACTCGACCTCATCAAGGGACCAAGCTTGAGCCTTTCTTTGTCTTGTAACCTCCTGCTTCATTGAGGTCAAGAAACCTTGAGGATTGAAGAATCCAGTCAACCAGAAGGATGGTGGTCTTTCCTTGAAGACCCAGTTGTTGATTTGGTAGTGTCTATCTAAAAGACCCTTAATCCAACCGGCCAACGACATTGTGAGCCAAGAGATCTCAGCTCCAGTTGGGTCATATTGCCACTTTCTTGGAACTCTGAAATCGAAGACGGCATTAATGGAATCTACGATCTCAGGAGTCATAATAATGGATCCGTCAATAGCATCAATCATATCAACCATAGTTCTTTTGACAATAGTGGCAATGCTCATGTATCTCTGAATTTCTTGAGACAAGAAAATGTTGAGAGGGATGAGGTCATACTTGCCAGATTCTCCAAGACCTTTTGGTCCTTTCAAATTTCTAAGCTTTTCAACAATATCGAGCCAGATGAAATCAACTGGAAGCATTGGTAGTAATTCTTTTTCAATTTTCTCCCTGACGATCTCCTCACGAGACATACCGCCACCACCTCCTGAATCCTTTGGCATGGTATCGAGAAGTACATCGATCATATTAACAGACTCTTTAAGTCTGAAAGTCAAATCAGCATTTGCATGGAGACCAAAGATTGGAGGACTATCATTACCTGGCATTTTCATGATGTACTCCAAAAATTTACCGTGTTCTTGAGCATCTGGGATGTGGTAGTTGAACTCGGTAATCAATTGATTGAAGCAGTAATTTGGAGTGAAGATTTGTTCTTGGATCCAGAATTGGGTGTAGCATCCGAACATTTCTCTATCAAGACCATCTGTAATCTTACCTCCATATTGCACATCAGAAACCATATATTGAATGGCTTTCCATGAAATAGGAATGTTGAGGTTCATTGAAGTGGTCATGTGCTTATCGATGAAAGTCAAAGAAGCCTCAAGATCAGCATTGTTGAATGCGTAAGGGATACAGAATCCAAGTGGTCCGAACTTTCTTCTCTCTTGGATAGTTGAGTGCATGAAGCAAAGAGCGAACACAATAGATCTCCATTTATCATATGGCTCAACCTTTTCAAGGAAATCTTGATTGACCATAGTTTGGAAGGTTCTTGACAAACCAGCTTGAATACCCTTTGGTGGATCGGTTGCGTTTTTAATTGCTAATTGCAAGAGACCAAGAGGGAATTCAGGATTAGGCTCACAAGTAATCCAAAGTCTGAAATCAGGATGAACTTCTCTTTCCTTAGGGAACAAGATTTCTTCCATCTCACCCATGAATTCAAGACTCAAATGGCAATTGGAGAGGACGACCCACTTTCCGGTGGTCATACCTTGATCGATAAGTTGCATGGCTGGGATTTCCATCTCTTCTCCCATGGAAACCTTTCCAGTTGGGAATTACTTCTTCTTTTTAGCGAACTCATCAATAGAGCTGGTTGGATCAGAACCAGAAGATAGAAGATAAAGTACTGGTCTATCTGGTCTGGTTTCTTCATACAAATCAGAAACTTGATCTGTAATTGGAAGTCCATACTCATCACCCATAGTGGCAGAGATGAATTGTTGGCATGCAAGAAGGGTTCTATCTTCTCTGATAGATCTGATCAAGCACATATGAATGAAGTGACCAACATTTTGGTCAGAGTTGATCTTTTCTTCATAATCTGGCACTGGAATGTTTTCTGGCTCAGCTTCGTCAACCCACTTCTTCCAGACTTATTCGTTTCTGTTGATTCTATCTGGAAGTTCTTTGAAGAACATTGAGTGGTCGTTACCGAACTTGTGCTTGGAAAGAGCTTTCAAGTTCAACCAGTTCTTCTGTTGCATCCAAGAGGCAAAAGGATTGTTTCTGTCATCAATACCACCACCAGCTTTCAGAAGAAGACCAACATCAGCTGCAGTAAGTTTGTTATCTTTGATCAAGATCTTGGTGGCCATGAGAAGTTTGAAAGTGATCTTATCTCTTTCGAAAAGACCTCTGTTAATATACCTGTAAACTTTTCTATTCATCCAGACGATAATGTTCTGAACTCTCTCCTTTTGCAGTTGGGCCTTTGGTGAGAAATCGATACCATAATCGAAAAGATCGAGGAATTGTTGAAGGGAAGTGTTGTACATCCAGTTGACTTGAGTCATCTCAACGATACAGAAGTAAAGGACTGCACCTCTAGCAGCAACAGGTCTGAATTATTCTCTCTTATCATTAATTTCGATTGTCTTTTCACCTGCTTCGACAAGCTTTTCATTGACCTCTTTGGAGGCATTTTTGATAGTGGCAAGGACATCAATAATATCTGGGTCATCAAGAAGAGAACCTTAGACATTAGCAAGTCTCTCAAGAAGATCATCTTCGTAATCGGAAAGGATCTTAGTGTTCATGGTAACTTCCTCTGTAATGGCTTGAATTTGATCCTCAAGATGCTTTTGCTCCTTTGAGATAAGTCTACCAAGAAGCTGTTGTTCCAAACCACTTTGGGTGACAGTGAAATCAATAATAGTGGCTTTAGCAGCAAGCTCAGGGGAGAAATGAGGATTGGCAAGTCTAGATGTCATGTATAGTCTAAACTTATCATCGTAGTCAAACTCTTGATCTGCAAGTTTGATGAGCTTGCTTCTACCTTTAACAATAATTTGTTTCTCAAGAATAGGATCAAGCATTGGATCAACTTCGTTTTCGATGGATTCAATAAGTACTGGGAATCCTTCTTAGAGTGGCCATTTCAAAGCATCTCTCAAGTTAGGGTTGTTAAGTGTGAAGATACAGTGTTGGGATGTAAGAATAGGTTCTCTTTATTTAATCCAAGAGAGAGCTTGGGATTGTGGATCAATCATGAGTGGATATCTTGAAGATCTAGTTACCATGATACCATTTTGGATGGAGAGGTTATCAGCTGGAAGACCTTCCATGTTCCATTGACCAATAGTGGCTGCATCCACCAAGAATTTGGTGAGTTGAAGACCTTCAGATACAGGAATTTCTTTTTGCATAATATCATTATGGAAGTACTCATCAAGAAGTTTGGTTCTGAATTCAGAGTTGAATGGACCGCAATAAGATACGAAAGCGCAAGCTTTAGCAACATCACCAGCAAGTCTTTGCTTAAGAGATTTGAATTCTTTAGCACTTGCTTCCCATCTAACCTTGTTATCTTGGAGGGAATTAATCAGTCTGTTAGCCTGGTCCATCTTTCTTCTGGTCTTGTTTGCTTTATCCAGCAAAGCATTTTTCTCAGCCATTTGAGCATCGAACTTCTTTCTGAGTCTTTCTTTAAGCTCAGTTACTTCTTTAAGTTCAGCTTCAGCTGCAGCAAGATTAGACTCAGCCTCTTGAAGCTCAGCCATCTTAATTTGGAGAAGCTTAAGCTTTGGCTTGACAATCTTAGATTGTTTGTGATAGTCACTCATAGCAGCTGCCCAGACACACATACCTTCCAGAGCTGCAGATGCTTTCTTAGCGACAGCACCAATGAACACTTCTTCATCCTTTGGAGTTCTGAGAGTAATATATGGCTCTAAGAATTCGATTGTCTCCTCATTGATGTTATCTTTATCGTTGTTGGAAAACTCGAACAGATCCTTCAAGAAGTTATTATTCTTCAAGGTAGCCTTACAGTGATTATCGAATGAATCATTAACGAATGGAATTTCTTGTTTCAAAATAACCAGTGGTCTTCCTTTAACTGGTTCAAGACCCTTTTAGAAAAGAATATGGATAGTATCCATAATAAGTCTTGTGGTATCTGTAGCTTGTGACATACCTGACAATTCTTTAATATCACCAGCTTTGATAGAGTCGACAGCTTTTTCAGCTCTTCTCAAAAATGGCAGTGCAATAGCCAAATCTCTATCTGCAGATTCCTTCTCAGACAAAATGGTGGTCTTTTGGTTGATACAATTTTCAGCGACAATAGCAACCTCGTCTCCCTTCTCCTTTGCTTTCTTGTTTTCAATCTCAAGTTCTTTAAGGAGTTTATCAGTGATATCAGAAGCCTCTTTAAGCTTGATTTCTTCTTTCTTAAGATCAATCTTAAGTTCCTCAACACCTGCAGCAGCTTCGTTAAGTTTTTCAAGACCTTTGGAAATATTTTGATCTTCAATATCAATTCCATCATACTTGGCCTTGTACACATCCTTGTAAAGATCAATGAAGGCGAGATAACTCTTTGGAGTGACATAAACATGTCTTCTCATTCTTTGGAAGTACACTTCACAAACCTCTGTTACGAGATCGTGAACTTTACCCATATGTAATTCGAGAGATGTTCTCACATCTTTCTTGGCGTCCATCTTGAATCCAGACATCTTTTTGTTGGAGACAGAGACCAAAGCTTCCTCTGGCCAAGGGAGGAACCAATCAATACTGCACTGTGAGAATAGAGATGGGAACTTTTGAGCTCTTTCTCTGAACTTGGTACCGACGGGTGAGAATGCAAGCACCATGTGTAAGCAATCCTTGACTCTGTTAATGAAGAATACCCAGAGTTCTGGAATAGTTGGATCAGCTCCTTTAAGTCCTGTGTCTTTGATGTAAATGTTCTTGCACTCAAGGCAAATAACATCCTTTTCATCCTTTGGAATGAGACCGGGGATCTCACCAGTAGCCAACATACTGTTAATAGCTTCAAGGAAAGTCTCAGTTTTAATTTCAGAATCAGTCAAAATGAATGTAACACTGTTTCCTTTTGGACCGGCCTCGGTGTAGAGGTTTTTGACATCCTCCTTAAGATTGTTGTCGCTGTAAGTCTTGGTCAATGAAATCTAGAAGAAGATTTGCTTGCAAATGAAGGACGACAATTTAGTCAATGATTGTTTACCAGAACCACCGACACCCACAAGAAGAATATTTCCACTTGGGGTTCCAATAATTCTTGTGATTCTAAGAAGATGCTTAAGTGCATCATCGAAGATGACCAAGTTCATTTGTTTGGATGGGTTCTTTTCGTTATAAGCTTCCAACCTTTGATTACATCTGTCTCTGATTGTTTAAAGATCTGGACAAGCCTCATAAACGAATGGAGCTTCAGCAACCAACTCACCATATTCATCGAATTCATCTTCTCTTTGGAAATCAGCGAAGTAGAAGTTAGTCATGAGTTGTTCGTCATCGAAACCTAGGGAATCTCTGAATTTTTCTTTGGTAACTCTATCAAGCATGTCGGTGAAGATCTTCTTATCGGCATAGTTAATGAGCTTATCGACGAAGGTTCTGTCACACTCATGTCTCCATAAAGCAATGAGGAATAATTGTGGCATGATTTTCTCTTTGATGTTAGAGCAATTTTGGATGACCTTGTACTCTGGCTTTCCGGCAACAACACAAATACCTCCGAAAACTCTTGCAAGTTCTCTGATTGTGAAGGTGTAATGGAACTTAGTTGGGGTTGGCAAAAGTCTTCTCTTAACTGCGTCCCAAATGCTGATTGTAGCATCAACCAATGGAATTCTCATGTCTGTCACTTCCTTGGTATACTTCTTAGGATTGAAAAGAACCTCAAGAATTCTACCATAGATGTTCTCAATAGATTTTTGAGATGGAGGGGTCATGTTAACGGAGAAGAATTGTCTCTTAAGTCTTGGTGGAATATCATTCCTACCACCACCTGGATGGTTCATACCACCCATAAATTGGAGACCCTCAATCTTTTGCTCATAACCTCTTTCATCCTTGGTAAGGAAATAGAAATATTTGAGCTCAATGAGTTGTCTTGTGATTTCAAGAGTAACCTGATCTCCCCAAGCATTTACGAAAGGCATGGAGATATCATCAACGAAGACAGTCATTTTCTTTTGACCTGGTGGAGTGTAAGTTCTTACTTGCTTTCTCTCAATAACAGCAGCAATAGATTCTTGGAAGTTGAATGGAGTAGTTGCACTTGAGAAGTTCATTCTATGGAAGAGCATCTCAGCAGGATCGAACTTGGAGCAGTACATCAAAATGATGGAGGTCTTGGCAGTACCTGGTCCTCCAACAAGGAGAGTGTTGTTGTGAGCTGGCTCATTTCTCTTCTCGTTTCTCATAACTGGTAATTTAGCAATCTTTTGGATAATATACTCAGCTCTGGTTGAATCAGCAGTTGGGATAAGGAGTTGTGAAAAGACAATTCTCTTTGGTGGTGTCCAGGATTCAGGAATCCACATTCCCCATTGCAGAGTTTGCTCATTGATCATGTAGTCATAAACAGTCTCGTGATCAACTTGGATCTTTTGAGGGGAAATTGGAGGGAGAGGAGCACCCTTGGAGTCAAGCCACTTGTGGAATTTCTCTCTATCATCTTGCTCGAAAAGACCTCCAAATGACCAGACCAAGCAGTAGATGAAGATTCTCTCGAAGGATTGTTTATCAATAGCTCTGGCAGCGGAGATGTGTTGCATCAAAATTGCTTGCATCAGATTGAGTTGATGGTTGATTCTACAAAGCTCTGGACATTGCATGACGAAATGGTAGTTCTTGTTAAGCTCATTATGAAGGTTTGGCTTTTCAATATATTTTTCAATGCACTCGTTCATCCAGGTTGACTCATCAGGGTTGCAGAATCCCTTAATCTCAACTCTATCCTTTAACCAGGTATCAACAAGAGGTCTCCAGAAAAGATCAGTATATGAGACATAGATAATACCACATCTTGATACAGTAGCTGGGGAAGCATTGTTCAAATTCTCGACCTCGAATGTCATCTTAGTAGTATCAGACATAGGGATTCTTTGGGCGTTAGCAAGTGTAAGAATTCTGTTGTCATCAAGTACAGTGTTCAAGTTCTCAATCCAAATAGCATCGACAGGACCATCACAAACGATCCAAGATGTGTGTCTGTTTGACTTTGCGTTACATTTGAGCCAGATCTGTGAGAAAACTCCAGGGACCCACTCTCCAGTAACAGTGTTCATAGAACCATACATTTCTTGATTTAAGATTGACTTAGGGTTCATTCTGTAGAGTTTATGAACCTGAGTCTCACTAAGAGCATCAGTAAGGGTGTTCATGATGGTAGTTTTACCGCTTCCAACTGTTCCGACAACCATGAATCCATGACGTACCATGGAGGTTTCGTAAAGTTGGATAATCTTAATGAACCAATCTTTAATTTCAAGAAGGTTCTTTTCTTTAAGCAGTCTTCGAACAGCTCCTTCAACTTCTTTATAAACCTTCTTTGGAATGTTTTATTGTCTTGGGAAAATATCCTTAAGCAATTGGAGGAACAGAGGAATATCTTGGGCAACGTATTTAGAAAGGTTCATATCTCTAAGGGTTCTTGCCATGATCATCTCCTCATCTGTACCTGGAGGCTCAGATCTCTTGGAGTTACCAGCAGTTCTCAATACGGACAAAATGTTTCTAAGACCGAAATCATAATGTCTTTGCTTAGAAAGTTATTGCTCGCAAAGCTTGTAAAGTACATCAAATTTGAAAGAGAGCTCAATGAAGGTTTCATAACCGACAGAGGCAAGCTTGACCATGATAATAACCTATCTGTTAGGGACCATCATTGTCACACCTCTAAAGAGAACCTTCAAGTTTTCTGGAAGCTCTTGTCTACCAGCGTAACCTGGGTTCATTGTAATGAAATAAGCGCAAGATTTGATCAAAACAATTGGGTTTTCCTCATTTGGGAACATGAATTTTCTAAGATCAAGTTTCTTAGCTTGGGTAATAGACTCGACTTAAGCGGCGACGACGGAAAGTGTTGCAAGAGAAATTCTGTTGAATTCATCGAAGCAACCCCAAAGTCCTGATTGGCAAACACCCTTGAAGATCTTAGCCATATCTCTAAATTTAAACTCATCGGAGCAGTTGACGACAACGACGAAAATACCGAGGGTTCTACCAAGATCCTTTACAGTTTCTGTCTTACCGGTACCGGCAGGTCCAGCTGGAGCTCCACCATAGAGCATACCAAGAGCCTGGGACAATGTGATGTAGCATCTATCAGTAAGAGGAGTGATACAAAGTCTCTCCTTAGCTCCCAAGAATTCATAGGAGTAAGTGAACTCTACATCACATATGTTGATACCAATGTGTTGGTCATCCTGTCTCCAGTAGCATCTGGTGTTCTTGGTCCATGAGAAATCATTAGCATCTTTAATCTTGTATTGGATGCATTCCTTTCTGATTTCAGTGAACACCTCAAGTTGTCTTACATGGATTGTCACAAGAGTCTCTACTCTAGTTCTTAATTGCTTGTTCATTTCTTCAAGACACATTCTCGTCAAATCCAAAAGAATTTGATTCAAGAATTTCTTCTTCTTTTCAAGCTCAGTGATTTTCTCTTTGTTGCTTCTCTCAAGGCATTCACCGACGTTAAGGGTCCACAAAATTTGGATACCGAGAAGAGCGATTTGAGATGGATAAGCGAAGGAGAAGTCTCTAGTTCCCATGGAGTAGCAGTCCTGGGCACCTTGCTTACACTTGAATCTAACAGATGATTGCATAGATTTTTCAAGTCTTACGAGCCAATCCTCAATGTTACCTTCAGCCATTACTTGATCGACTAATTGGATCTTTTCTTGGTTAGGTCCCATAATGGAGATAATTTCGATAATCAATTTTCTGTTTTACTCATCGAAAGTGACTCTGTTGATGGCATCGAAAAGCTTCTCGAAATCATCTTGAACAGCATGAGGATCAGATCCAACAATAGAATTTGAAGTAAATCCCCGTTGGAACTGAAGTAGAATCTTGGGAAGATGTTTCTCTTGGTTTCAAGATAGTTCTCAAGCTTCTTTTGGCAGAACTCAAGTCCAGATTAGAGTTCAGGTAGAGAGTTTCTAAGGATATCATTTTGGCAGCAGGCAATAACATTCTTTTGTTCGTTGGCTCTCTCCATGATTTTAAGCCATGCTTTATCAATACCCTTGAATTTCTTGGACTCAACAGGCATTTGTTTGGCGATATCACCACCAGTGAACACAGATACAAGATTGGTCCAAAGTGTCTGTACTTTAAGCCATTTTTCAATAATATCGGCAGCCTCAGAAAGTTGTGTGATTTTCTCAACAACAATTGGCTTGAAAGGAGTAACGAATCTCATAGCATTCATTTGATTGAGAGCCATGATATCGTTTTCAAGTCTTTCTTGAATATCTTGAATGTTACCTCCAAGCATGCAAGCATCGTTTCCTTTGTAGCCTTTGACCTCAAGCTCAGCTTCTTCCCAGAAAGCAGCGATTTCATTGTTAAGTTATTTCTCGAGTCTCAATTGCTTATCAGCGGAGTCGGCAATATCTTCAATGTCATCTTTGTGTTGAAGAAGAGGGGCGGCAAGAAGCTCCTTAAGAGTGAAAGTTTCATCATCATAAGGAATTTGCTCCTTGGTCATTTCAATAATTTCATCCCAATGTCTTGGTCTGATGGATGGCTTGGCCAATGATTCAACCATAGGAAGAATTTCACTCATGTCATCAACTTCTTGCTTAAGTTCTTTATAAGCGTCCCATTACTTGAGAGGTCCAGGGAGTCTTGAGCAGTCAGATTGGAATGTACTTGTTTGATCCACCATCTTTTGCATTTCTTCTCCGATATCAGCCCAAGCGATATCTTTCCATTTGGCAATGGTATCCTTGACCTTGGAATACAAGTTGTAAAGCTTATCAAGGAGATCAATTTCTTTCTTGGTTTTCTCGAGCTCAGGATAAGATTGATGAGGAAGACCGAAGAGGGCTTCACCAGCATTGTAGGAAATGAATTTTCTCTCTCTGATTTGATACTCTTCAGATTGCATCTTAAGTCTATTCAAAGCTTCCTTTGGCTCAATTCCAGGGACCATAGGACCCTTTTCATCGAAGTCTTTTCTGAAAAGGACAACATTATCGACGAGGACTTTAACACCGGTGATAAGAGTCTTTTTGAACTCAGACTGTTGACCTTGGAGATCATTTCTGACTAAGACAGATTGTTGAACAAGATCTTCCCAATCCTTGTTAATGATGGAAGATGGATCTTTGTTTCCCTCCTTATTGATCTGGTCATCGTCCAAGTAGTTCTCAAGAAGGTTGTACATTTCAATAACAGGTCTGAATTCGATTTAAATGGTAGATTGCTTCTTTCTAATTTCATCAAGAGCGTGCATCACATTACCAAGAGAATCGATATCCTTAGCTGGCTTTTCGATTTTCAATTTAATGTGCTTGATTTCCTCAGTAAGCTTATCAATATTGGTTTGAGCTTTCTTGAGAAGATCTTTAGCATAAGCATCTTTCCAAAGCACAATCCATTTTTGAAGACCAGTTTTGACATTGTTGGTTTTCAAACTCAAGGCACCGATTTGGTGATGAATCATGATGAGGTTAACTTCATCCTCACTTTCAACAAATGCTGAGAGCTTGCCCTCGAAATCTTCGAGTTGTGGCTCTTTCTTGTTGAAATCAGCTAATTCCTTATCGATCTTCTTCTTCCAAAGCCAGTTGAATTTCTCGAAACTTTCAAGGAACTTGTTGACATTGTTTTTGGTTCCTTGAATAGAACCTGTAAGGAGAAGAATAACCTTAACGATTTCCTTATCCTTGGCAATCCAGTCGTAGAATGGCTCTCTCTGGTCTTCTGGTTGATCTTTTTGATTCCAGTTTTGAACGTTCTTGGTAGACTTGAGAACATGAGAAGCTGCTCTGTTAATAGCACTTTGGACTTCTTCAAGAGTTGGCTTCAAGATGCAGGTATCTCCATCAAGTTGAACATCTACTTCGAAGAATGGCTTCAAAATTTGCTTTGGCATGTTTCTTCTTCCGCAAATTCTCTCTTTCATCTGATTGAGGGAATATTTGGTTGCGTGCAAAAGAGCTTGATACATGGACCAATTGTAGTACTTTGAAAGCTTTTGGATTTCTTCAGCGGAAATTGGCTCGACATGCTGGTCAAGTTGATATGAGCAAATTGTTTGGATAAGATCCTCAACAGCTCCTTCAACTTCGTAGTTCTTTGACTTAAGCTTCTCAGATTCTTCTCTGATCCATTCAGATTGCATTTCGACGAACTCGTCAAGAGTGAAAGTCTAGGCATCTTGTGGAAGGTTAACAAGAACGGTCTTGGAGAGACTCTTAAGGTTGTTCTCAATTCTGTTCTCCATGATATCGTTGATGTTGATGATCAATTGCTCAAGCTTAGCAAGACCTTGATGAACGTGGTTCAAATATCCATCGATGTTCATTGAGGTCCAGGTAAGAGTGACCATACCTGGTCTGAGTTTGTACTCAAGATCCTCAAGATGAGGAACCAAAAGGGATTTGGTGTTTGGTCTGATCTTGTTGACAATTCTATCGTATTCTTTCAAAACGAATTTAAGCTCGTTGTTGTAAGATTTGAATTTATCTTCTTGAAGAAGGACGATCTTGGCGCTCTCTGGAATATCAATTCCAATTCTGGTCAAGCACTTAGCTTCTCTAATGAGGGTTAAGATCTCAGTATCGAAGTTGACGTAAAGCTTGTTGTTTTCTGGGTGACGAATAATGAGAGTGGCTTAAAGACCAGCTTTAGCTTTCTCAACTTCGTTGGACCACTTAGTTCTCCAGAGATACTCGAAAGAGAACAAGGTGTAACCGATTTTGTTGTACATCTTTACGTATCTCTTAAGGTTGGTCTCCTTCTTGTTGATCAAATCTTGTGGGAATTGTTCCATTGGACCAGAAATTCTGTGGAACAAATGTCTAGACCAGGTGATACTTCCTGAAACTGTTGGCAAGTTTCTGACCATTGGAGGGTTGTTCTTCATCTTAACATATTGGTCCTCAATATCTTTAATTTCAAGACCGTAGTTTTGGAACAAGACAGTGTATTTGGAGTTAAGACCAGACTTAAGATTCTCTCTGTGGAGGATTGACTTGAATTTTCTCAAAAGCTTAAGAGACTCATCAATGTTGGTGATGTTCTCGAAGTTCTTGTCAATGTAGTTTTGGAGCTCAGACTCAACAGTTGAAACATCAACGTTGAATTCAACGAAGTCTCTATCGAATTTGTTGGTGGTGTAGTCCAAAAGTTTATGGTTTTGTCTTTGGAGGAAAGACTTATACCTGTCGAATGCCTTAAGAATTGGCTCAATACCTTCAAGATTATGGTTCTCAAGAGTTCTGAATTGTTGAATGGTGGCAAAGAGATCAATCAACTTGGAGATTCTTCTGCAGAAAAGATCGAACTTACCAAAGATTTGGTTTGGTGAAAACTCGAATTGTTTTCCTTTTGGCATGTTCATAAGTCTCTCCTTGGTGAACTCGTATTGCTTCAAGTAAGCAGCATTGAGATCAATGCAACTTTGGAGCATTGGAATAAGTTACTCTGATGGATACAGTTTATCTTCCCAAAGCACATCATCACTCTGAGGAGCACCTTTCTTTCCGGTCTCTCCGTTTCTGATTCTGATGAAGTTAAGAATGTTATATTTGCAGTTAGTGATCATTTGGTTGGTGATCTTAACGAACAAGCCTGTCATTCTCTCGTTGGTGTTGTAGTATCTTGCGATGGTGTGGATCATCTTGATGCTGTTCATCAAAGCTGGAAGAATTTCCTTGATGGTATCTGGGTTTCCAGACTCAAGTGGCTCAATGAATTTTTCAAGAGTTTGGAGATACTTGACGTTATCCTTAGCTTCGTTAAGGGCCTCAGTGACTCTA
>Ga0138268_1587198_pt1 | contig 12989 bp, 14 predicted proteins | sample RNAICE20151125_FD_106934 | JGI IMG/M metagenome (GOLD analysis project Ga0138268, IMG submission 106934) | Metatranscriptomics of polar marine prokaryotic and eukaryotic communities from Arthur Harbor ice station, Antarctica -... | ecosystem: Environmental > Aquatic > Marine > Unclassified...
ACATTTAAAAGTAATTAGATATAGAAATTCAAATTTCAAAAAAGATTCCAATGGATACTTCACATGATCCTAGATCACAGTACTTAGGCAACGTTGCTGCCTATACTATTGGGCACGGTGAGCTCGCCGGTCAGATTGCAGCTGCTCCTGAGATTGCTGCGTTCCTGAATGAGCTCAACTACACTGCGCTCCAGATCCGAGCTGATACGACGGCGGGCGGCAAGGTGGCCCTTCGCTATCATCTTGATCGAGTTGCTGAGCCACCTGCTGGTGGCGAGGAGGTGCACTTCGTCAAGCTCGACAAGAACGAGCAAATTGAGATGAGCAATATCCAATCTGCAGTTCTGGTTTCCTCTATTAAGCAGAATGCCATCAATACTCTCTACGTCCTCATCAACAAGATCTACGTGCCTCTTCTCAGACAAGGAGATGACGCTGACGCTGATGCTGGCGATGGTCCCCAGAAGAAGCAGGAGGGACACGCCCTACGAGATCCTCTCTACGCGCTGAGAGCAGGTCTGCGCAGAACAATCAGAAAGGGTGGCACCAATCTCAAGAAGTTTGACTTTGACCCCAACCAATTCAGAGGCGTCCTCGAGCCTCTCGATGAAATCGGGACCTGGCAGGATCTTGAGAACGCTGACAAAGATGAGGTAACCAAGGAAAACGAAAAACTGAGAAGGACTGCTGAGATCATCAGCAGGCACTTCCAGCCTTTGCAGAAGCCATTTGAAGATCTGCCTCAAGCACCACTCGGCTCAATTGTCCGCTACATCGACACCATTGAGGATAGCTTGGGCAACATCTGGACTGACCCCGACATCCTCCCTGTTTATCCAGCGGCAAGAATGGCAAATACATTTCGCGTCATTTCAAGGGCTTTCGGTAGCAGGATTGAGCGAGAGTTCAAGGAAAGTGACGTTTGGCAAGCCTCCTTCTCCGACGTGAGGCGCAAACTCAATGAGTGCATGGGCATCTGCTCCAAGTGGAGGGAGACCATGACCCATCTCACCAAGATCTCATGGAAGCAAAAGTCAAAAGGAGGTCAAGATCACCAGTGGAAGGATCCACCCTACGTGGATCACTATCTTCAGAACATCATTGGCAGAATGGCTGAAATCTTCGAGCTCAGATCCCAGCATGACGAGCTTTTGAGGCTGCTTACAAGTGAAGAGCGAGATGAAATGAAGGTCGAGGGCTTCTTTGCGCCATTCAGGAAGATCAACTCGTTCTACACGAATGAGATGTTGGCAGATACTTGGAAGAATGCTCGTAGACAATACGAAAGAATGCTCGAGCCAGCTGAGAAAGCAATCTGCCAGAAGCTCAGGAAGGAGGTCTTCACTGAGCAGGCAAGCACGCCAACGCAGCGCATGAGAGAAGTCCAGAGATGGAAAGGGCTGATGAGCAAGCCTTCCATTCAGAAAGAATGCGCACAGGAGCGAGAAAACCTCGTCACCGAAATGATTGCTGAAGTCAAGAAGATGGGTGACGACTTTGCCAACAGAGCAGGACGAGGCATCAAATCGATTCCAGGAATGGAAAAGCCTCCGCAATGCCAAAACGTGTCTCCAGTGATAAGTGCCATTATTTGGGCCAGGTAGCTAGCATCCAAAATCGACTCAAACATCCAGGCTGCAGGAGGCCTCTTCAAGGACCTGCCAGCTCTGAAGACGCTCGAGACTGTTGCCGATAAGCTGCGCCAGGACATCCATGCGTATGTGAATGGGCGCTTTCAAGAGTGGCAAGACAATATCCTCGCTGTCCTCAAGGATCGGAACTCGGAGCAGAAAGACCAAATGACAGGACAGCTGATGGAGTTTGACTTCGAGACAGTCAGTGGTTCAGAAGGAGGCCTTCTTAAGGTCAACTACAGCGAAAAACTCGTCACTTTGGTCAAAGATGCCAGAGCAATTGGTGAACACGGCTTCCCTGTTGACAAACATATTGTCGATATTGTACGCCAGGCAAAGAAATTCTACAAGGAAGGAGTTGCCCTGAAGCAAATTGCCAACTTCTACAACTCAATGGGCACCCAGATGATCAACTGCCAGAAGCCAATGATGCTCTAGAAAGCTACGCGCTTCGAACAGGTCATCCGAAATCCAGTTCAAAAGAACAACCTATCCAAGTCCGATAAGATCGTGACCTGGGAGGACCCCGCCCAGATCGAACGTTACACAAGTGAAGTGCAGACCATGGCCACAGAGCTCATTAATGAAAATCGAAAGCTCAGAAAGGTGCACATCAACGTCACCAATGAAATCATCGAGCTCATGAACATCGATCTTCTGAAGAGCAAGCAAGTATGGGATGACAAAATGAACCAAATCAAGCTCATGGTTGACCAGGAGACCACAGGTAGACCAGCTGATGGTTGCCGCCCCTGGCTCACCCATATCAACTATCAGCTTTACAAGGCTCTCGAATTTCAGTACAGAATGGGCTTGGAGTCTCTCAACGAGAATCTCCCAGAGATCACTGCGGATTTGGTCTACCGCAACCAGAAAATGGAGTTTCGTCCACCATTTGAGGCCCTCAAGCAGAAGTACTTTGGAGAAATCCAAAGATTTATTACGACTCCACTGAGATTCCAAGGTGTTGGCGGTGGTGGCAAAGCCACTGAAATATTTTCAAAGATGCCTGAGAGCAATGCGAAGTTCATCCCCATCGTTTACCAGAAGGCAGAGGAGCTCTTTGATCAGGTGAGAAATGTAGAAACTGAATACGTTGAGTGGACAGCGCTCAGCCATCTCGATATCCAATCTCACATCGAGGAGAACTTCAAGGGTGTCGATGATTGGGAAACCAACTTCCAAATGCTCCAGCAGAAAAGAATTGAGCTCAAAAAGCTCCCTGATAGCAAGAAGATTGACTGTATCACCATCAACATCGTGCCATTCAAAGGTGGAATTGAAGAAGTATTCAAAAAGCTCTCAGATGCTCTTGTTACAACTCTTGCAGATTCTATTGATAAGGATGCAGATGCAGTCAGGCAGTTTGTACAAGGAGCTCAGGCGTAGTTGGGCTCCAATCCTACCAGCGTTGACGAAATTGAGGCAATGCACAAAGCTGCAATGGACATTGAGGACAATAAATAACAATATGTTGAACTATTTGCTGGCCTCTAGAAGAAAAACCATATGATCAAGCAAATCCAAGGTCAAGGCAGAGCATTACAGGAGCTGGAAAGCAAATGGAGAGAATTTGATGCCAGACTTGGAGCCTTCAACGACAAAATAGAAGACCAGAAGAAGCGCTTGCGAGAAGAGATCGACAAGCGAGCAAAGAGTTTAGCTGCTGAGCTTGAAAAGATGTACGATAGATGGCAAGAGAAAAAGCCCAAGGACAGGAATCAGCTCACATACGAGGAAGCAATGGAGACATCTGAAGTCATGAAGGACATGAAGCAGCACTGGAGCGAGCTTGAGGCCAAAATTGAGAAGCTATATGTCGATGCAAAGCATTTTGGAAAGGCACAACCACAGTTCCAGTACTATGACTTGATGAAGGGTGAACTCAACGAGGCTCAAGCTACCTGGAGCCTCTTCGATACTTTCAAGACAGAGCTTGAAGAATTTCGAAAGGAAGAATGGCTCACTTTCCGAAAGAAGGGCTATTTTGCATTCCAAGACTTTTTCCTCAAATGGCAAGAGACACTGAAACAGGAAACAAAAAATGCTGTCGTGCGATTCTTGCTGGAGGAGATTGAGAGATTCAAACAAGCTTGGCCTCTTATTAAATTGTGCACTGGTGAGTCCTTTGAGAAAGAGCACTGGAAGAGGCTGTTTACGATATTGAAGCTCTCCAAGGATGCCTCACTCGACAAATTGAAGTTTGGCGAAATTGTAGTGGCCATACCAGTGATGATCAAGAAGGCGAAGGAGATCAAAGAGCTCAGCGACAAAGCCCAAGGTGAAGTCACCATCAGAGAAGCAATCCATGAGCTCAGAGCTTGGTGTGATAATACTGAGTTCATCCTGACCGAACATGAGTCAAATGGACGCCAGACGCCGCTCATCAAAGAGTGGAAGGATGTGATGACTCAGGTCAGTGATCACCAGAGTCTGATCCTCTCTTTGAAAGAGTCTCGCTTTTATGGTGGATTTGCTGACCAAATCGAGCAGATTGAGAAAAAACTTGGTGGCATCGACGACTATTTGGCCAAACTCAACGTCATCCAGAGAAAATGGGTGTACCTTGAGCCAATCTTCATGAGAGGTGCGCTTCCATAAGAGCAGGGAAGATTTATGAGAGTTGATGAGGAGTTCCGGACTATTTAACTTGGGATTGGTAGCGATCCAAAAGTTGTTAGCCTCTGCGACGTGCCAGGCATTAAGGAGACTTTGGAAACTATCCTCAGTCAGCTGGATATGTGCCAAAAAGCCCTCAACAGCTATCTTGAAGAAAAAAGGCAGAAGTTCTCCAGATTCTACTTTATCGGTGATGATGACCTCCTCGAAATCCTCGGTCAGGCCAAAAACCCTGTTGTTATACAGACCCACCTCAAAAAGCTGTTTGCTGGCATATTCAAAGTCGAACTATCAGACAATAACACGAAGATTAAATCCATGATCAGCTCAGCCGGAGAGTATGTGCCTCTGGTAAGTCCTGTTGAAATTTCTGAGGAGGTTGAGGACTGGCTTGGCTCTCTCGAAAAAGCGATGAGGGCTACCCTCGATGACCTGCTGAAAAAGTCGCTGAGGTCACAGGGCCTCGATATCGTGAACTATCCCTCACAGGTCTGTTGCCTCTCTGAAATGATTGCCTTCTCTGATAGCTGTGCTCAGGCCATCAAGAAGGGCAAACTGGCAAACTACAAGCAAGATCTCACAAAGTAGCTTGAGGGTTACACCTCATTCGATAACAAAGGAGATAACCTTCTTTTCTCAAAAGTCAAGGCACTCATTCTCGACATCCTTCACAATATCGATGTTGTTGATCAATTGACACAAGATCAAACAATCATGGCCAGTCAAAATACCAATGATTGGGTGTGGTATAAGCAGCTCAAATATCACGTCGACCAGCGATCTCAGATGACCAAGGTCGGTATGTGCGATGCCTTTTTCGATTATACCTTCGAATATCAAGGCAATGCACCAAAGCTTGTGCACTCCCCGTTGACGGACAAGTGTTATCTGACATTGGTACTGGGCATGAAAATGGGCTTCGGTGGTAATCCTTACGGGCCAGCAGGAACTGGTAAAACTGAGAGTGTGAAGGCACTTGGGTAGGCATTTGGACGTCAGGTGCTTGTGTTCAATTGTGATGAAGGGCTTGACTATAAGGCAATGGGCAGAATTTTCATTGGTCTTGTCAAGTGTGGAGCTTGGGGCTGCTTTGATGAGTTTAACCGATTGCTTGAGGAGCAGCTTTCTGCAATCTCTCAACAAATTCAAGTCATCCAATGGGCAATCAAAGAGCAAGCTCCAGCCTTGGAGTTACTCGGTCGTACAATACCTGTGAACAAAAATGCAGGCATCTTTGTAACCATGAATCCTGCTGGAAAAGGTTACGGTGGAAGATCAAAGCTTCCTGACAACCTCAAGCAGCTCTTCAGGCCAGTGGCTATGTCAGCTCCTGATATTGAGCTCATTGCTGAGACTTTACTTTTCTCAGAAGGCTTCAAGCATGCCAAAAAGCTCTCTGCCAAAATTGTGAGCTTATTCCGTCTTGGAAGCCAGCTTCTTTCAAAACAGTAGCACTATGATTGGGGTCTTCGTGCTTTGAAGACCATCTTGAATACTGGTGGCCAGCTCATTCAAGGAGAAATCAAAAAGGGAATCAAACTGACCTATGAGACGGAGGCTCTTCTGCTTATCAAGTCAATCAGAGTCAACACCATTTCGAAACTGACATACACAGATTCCAGAAAGTACGAATTTCTTCAGGCTGACATGTTCCCAGGTATCAAATCCGAAGATATTGCCTACGAGCAGCTGAATGCGGCAATCACAGAGGCAATCACGGATTTGAAGCTGCAGTACATCGAAAAGCAAGTGCAAAAGATTCTGCAGTTCTATGAAGCCACAAGGCAAAGAATGGGAGTCATACTCGTGGGTCCTTCTGGATGCGGCAAGACCACAATCTGGAAGGTTCTGAAACTTGCATTGGAAAAGATGAAAAAAAGCATCGTGACTCACGTCATGAACCCAAAATCAATGCCTCGTCAGCAGCTCCTGGGGCTAATGAATCACGACACTCGGGAATTCCAGGATGGAGTGCTCACAGCGAGTGCTAGATTGGTCGTCAAGGAGCCTCTTGAAACAAACTGCTGGATCGTCAATGATGGAGATATTGATCCAGAATGGGTTGAGTCTCTGAACTCGGTGCTCGATGACAATCATCTGCTGACGCTGCCAAATGGTGAAAGGATCAATTTCGGTGACAACATCAACTTCATCTTTGAGACACATGAGATGAGATATGCCTCCCCAGCTACTGTCAGTAGGCTTGGAATGATCTTCCTGTCTGAAGAAGATGTCGACATTGGTAGGATCACGAAGACTTGGCTACAGAAACAGGATGAAAAGATGCAAAATAGCCTCGCAGGATGGCTCGAAGACATCTTCATGAAGTCCCTCGCTTGGGTTCTGCAAAGGCAAGAGCTCTATGTCGTTGAGACGACCAAGGTTGGTATTGTCAACAATGCCCTGAGCTACATGAACTAGGTTGCCAGCAAGGGTCATTTCACATGTGCATGCATTCAAGGTCTTGGAGGCAATTTCACTCTCGAGGTGCGTGGCAAATTAGCAGAATTTATATTCAAGCTTGCCGGTGAGAGACCAGCTGATCCAAAGAACTTACTTTTGAACTACTTTGAACCAAAGACTGGAACTTGGATGCCATTTTAACCAGAATCTGCAGGTGAGACAAAACTCGATGACTTAAAGAATCAAGATCTTCCTCCTATTGTCAAGACCATTGGAATCCAAAGAGATATTGCAATGATCAAGCCCTGGTTGGAAAATGGCGACTCGTTCATTGTGGTTGGGCCAGAGGGCTGCGGAAAGAACCTGATGATCAGAAATTAGATCAAGCAAATGAAATCCACGCAGATTGCAATTATTCACAGCAATGCCCAGACCTCAGCCTTCCATGTGATTCAGAAGCTCAATCAAATGTGCTCCTAATCAACTGGCTCCTCCGGCAAGGTATTTAGACCAAGAGAATGCTCAAGGTTGATCATCTATCTCAAAGATATCAACTTACCAAAGCCTGATAAGTACAATACGATCTAATTGATTGCCTTTTTGCAACAAATAGTCTGCTATAAAGGTTTCTATGATGATAATCTTGAATTTGTCTCGCTTGAGAGAATTCAGATTGTTGCATCCATGAATCCCTCATCGACTATTGGCAGACACAGGATCTCAACACGGTTCACCGCAAATGTTAGGATCTGCTACATGGAGTACCCAACAAACGAAGAGCTCGTCCCAGTTTATGGAGAATTCCTAAAGACGATTCTTTCCAACCCAACCTTTGCCAAAGGCTAAATGGCCAACTCATCGAAAAAGCTAGCACAGTTCTTGATTGATCTATACAGCAATGTGAGGCAAAAATTCTCCGTCGATGACCACAGACATTACTTGTTCACTCCAAGAGATCTCACTGGACTCGTTTTCAACATGCTCAGATATGAAATCAATGAGGCTCAAGGTTTGATTGAAACATTCATTTACGAATCGTCAAGAATTTTCAAAGACCGGCTCGTAGACAAGGATAGCAAAATGCGATTTGACAAAATTCTGTACTCCTTACTTAAGAACCATCTCCGCTACAATGAATAGATGAAGGCCACCTACTACATCAGCAAAATCGTCCAAGGCAGCCAAGGCCTGGTGCCAGGCCTACCATTACTTGGAAGAATTGGAAGACAAGATTTCACCAACATGATTGATCAAGCACTCAGAGCCTACGAGAGGGAATTCAAAACCATGGATATCCACTTGATCGACGAGATTCTTGATCTTGTAGCTTACACTGAGCGTACGCTCTCTCAACCAGGTGCAAATCTGCTTCTTGCTGGTAGGTCAGGTACTGGAAGAAAAGCAGCGACACAGTTGGTTGCGCATCTTTTGAATATGGAATTCTTCACTCCAAGTATAAGCCGAGACTACGCTATGAAAGAGTTCAAACGGGACCTGAAAGAAGTGCTCTTAAAAGCTGGTGTTGAAGCAACCCGTACCTGCCTTTTCATTGAGGATCATCAGCTTCTCTAGGATGAGTTTCTAGAGTATCTGAACTCTCTCATCTCAGCTGGTGAGGTGCCAGGTCTTTATAGCCCAGAGGAGCTTGAGCCAGTGCTAGCACAACTCAAGGATGAGATGAGCAGCCAGTACGAGTACAAGACAACCTTTGAGTTCTTTGTTTCAAGGATCAAGAAGAATCTCAGCATTGTGATGTCTCTTGACTATACTCATCCAAAGTTTGTCAAAAACTGCGCTTCAAACCCTGCCTTGTTCTCCCAGTGCAATATCATTTGGTGCGAAGGATGGACAAAGGACGCTCTGTTGACGGTGGCCAAAAATGAGCTTGAGGATATTGGTACTTAAATTGGAAAACCATTTGATCACATTATATCCTCGATCCTGGTTTTGCACAATTCAGCACAAAGTCTGGGAGCCTCACCATTGGCATTTATGAACCTCATTCATCTATTCAAGCAGATCTTCAACAAGATCGTCCAGACAAGCGGTGGTCAATCAAAGCATCTTCTTGCAGGTCTAACCAAGCTCGAGGAAGCACGATAAACTGTTGATGTCCTTTCGCGCGAAGCTGGCGAGTAAAAGATCTTGCTCAAGTCAAAGAAGGCAGAGGCCAGTGCCGCCCTCGTGGAGATTACAAAAAGTATGGAGCAGAAGGCTGAAAGGAAACAGGAGGTCGAAGCTCTGTAGACAAAATGTGCTGAAGATCAAAAACTGATAGAGGCAAGGAAAGCGTCTGTTGAGAGTGAGCTCTCACATGTACAGCCTCAGGTTGATGCTGCCAGGGCTGCGGTAGGAGATCTCAAGCCAGCCAACCTCAATGAAATCAAAGGATTCAGAATGCCTCCAGATGCTGTCAGTGACGTATTGCAAGGAGTTCTGAGATTGATGGGCCAAGAAGACACCTCATGGAATGCAATGAAGCGCTTCCTGAGTTAAGCAGGAGTCATTCAAGGAATCCTTAATTTCGATGCTTCCTAAGTCACAAATGGCATGCGAAACAAGGTGAATAAGCTTATCCAGTCAAAACCAATGAGTTTTGAGACAGCAAACATCAACAATGTTTCGCGTGCTTGCGCTCCGCTTGCAGCTTGGGTCAAGGCAAACGTCATGTACTCCGAAGTTCTCCTGAAAATTGAGCCTCTGACGTCAGAACTTAATGGACTGATGTCAAAACTTGCAAAGTTCTAGCAAAGGGTTGATGAGTGCAAAGCACAGCTTGGAGAGCTCGAAGTTGCAACTGAATAGCTCAACCAAAACTTCGCATAGAAAACCTAAGATGCTGGAATGCTTGAAGCAAGCTTAAACAAGGCAGAAGAAACTCTTGAAGCAGCCTAAAACCTGCTCCACCAGCTGAGTGGAGAAAATCAAAGATGGAGCGCCCAGGTTGACACTCTGTAGACAGAAATGGCTCTTGTACCCATTAAATCTCTGTTAGCAAGTGCTTACATCACATATCTTGGAAGCGAAAACGAAAATTCAAGAGAAAGAAACCTCTTACAGTGGTGCGGTGGATTGCGAGTAGAAAGTTTCAACATCAGGACATTCCTTGCCACTGAGGCTCAGCTTCTGACTTTCAAAAAGGAGGGCTTGCCTGCGGATGATCTCTCGATGGAGAATGCAATCATGATCTCTAATTCAGTCAGAACTCCCTTGATCATTGATCCAGCTACTCAGGCAACAGAATGGCTCAAGAAATCATTGATGCAATCCAAAGACAGTGTTGAAATCCTCAATCACCAGGATAAGAAATTCAACACCATCCTCGAGCTTGCCATCAGATTCGGCAAAGTGCTCGTGATTCAAGAGGTAGATGGAATTGAATCACTTCTCTTCCCGGTGCTCAGAAAAGACCTCATATAACAAGGCCCTCGTCAGGTTGTATAAATTGGAGATAAGACGGTGGACTACAATCCTGCATTTCTGCTTTACTTGACAACCAGAGATCAATTTGTCGAGATTTCTCCCAATTGCCAAGCACTGGTGACAAACGTCAACTTCACTGTAACAAAGAGTGGTCTTGAAGGCCAGCTACTCTCAATCACGATCAATTTTGAGCAGCCAGAACTCGAAAGCCGCAAAACTCAGCTGCTTGAAGAGGAAGAGAGACTTCAGATCCAGTTAGCCGCATATGAAAAGCAGCTGCTGGAAGAGCTTGCGAACTCTGAAGGCAACATTTTGGAAAACAAAACACTGATTGACAGTTTGAACCAAACAAAAATTCAAAGCTCTCAAATTGAAAAGGCATTGACAGAGTCGAAAGGTCTATAATAGTCTCTTGACCAACAAAGAAATGTTTACAAAAACTTTGCTCATATTGGTTCAAACTTATTCATGGTGTTTGGTGACCTCATCAAGATCAACAACATGTACCAATTCAGTTTGGCCTCATTCGTGAGACTGTTCACGAGATCTCTCGAAACCAGACCATAAGCGAACACCACGGAGGAAAAGCTGAATTATTTGTCAAATAGTTTGATCAAGCTTTGCTTCTCTGAGGTAGGGAGATCGCTGTTCAAGAGTGATAGACTGACCTACGCCTTGCATTTTGTCAAAGGTATCTTCCCACACCTGTTCGGCAAGCATGAATGGGAGTACTTCGCCGGGTCGGTGCTCGCCACTGAAACACAAGCTAATGCTCCAAGATGGGTGCCAAAGGAGAGAGCAGAAGCCTTCACCAGCTTCATGGGCGCTTTCTCAGCTCTCGGCAGCCAACTGCAATTGGACAATGACACAATTTGGGCCCCATTAATGCAAAGTACAGAGCCAGAAAAGAATTTCCCATAATAATTCGCCAAGAGAATCAGCTCATTCCAAAGATGCCTGCTTATAAAAGTATTGAGACCAGACAGACTTGAGTCAGCGATGTAATTCTTTGTCTTTGAAGCCTTTGGTGGCCAATAGATCCAACCAGCACCTTTTGCTTTAAGGAATTTGTATGAAAACGAGTCGAATTGCAAAGAACCAATTCTTTTCATTATCTCGCCAGGCTCTGATCCAAGCACGGAGCTTCAAGAATTCGCAGAGACAGTTGTTGGAAGGCAGAGCTTCCACGAATTGGCAATGGGTGGTGGCTAAAATGAAATCGCAATAGAGCTTGTCAAAAATGCTGCATCGAAAGGTGAATGGGTATGTTTGAAAAATCTACATCTGGTCACCTCTTGGCTTCCAAGCCTTGAGAAAGAAATCAAAATGCTCAATCCAGACAAGAAGTTCAGGTTATGGCTGACTAGTGAACCACATGGAAAGTTCCCATCAATTTTGTTGCAATCGAGTTTGAAGATCACTTATGAAACTCCTCCAGGCCTGAAGAGTAATTTGATGAGAACATTTAGCTACGTGACTCCATCCTAGGAGCAGCAGCAGCAGAACCCTGTGATGACTCAGCTTCTGTTTGTGCTGTCGTGGTTCCATGCTCTGATTTAGGAGAGGAGGAAATACATTCCACAAGGCTGGAGCAAATACTACGAATTCTCATTTGGAGATCTGAAGGCTGGTGAGCTCATGCTCACCGATGTGCAAGCAGAGACCAAAGGAGGCAGTCCACCATGGTAGAAGATCTTCGGAATCCTCGAGAATGCTATTTATGGAGGAAGAATTGACAATCCATATGATCTAAGAGTTCTCAGAGCTTATATTCAGCAATTGTTCAAAGATTCAGCGCTGAAAGGGCAGGAAGCCCTTTCAGATATGGTGACTGTCCCTCAGTCAGGCAATGCCAGAGATTTCCAAGGCGCGATTCACAAGGTTCCTGAATATGATGTCCCAAGTCAGTTTGGTCTTCCAGCAAACATCGATAGGAGTGTCCAAAGATTCAACAGTAATGCTGTCCTGACGTCACTCAAACAGCTCGCAGCTGTAAGCGCTGAAGAATTGCGCTTTGACAAGGCCATATGGACAGCCAAACTTAATCCAATCTGCCAACTTTGGAGTAATCTTTACAAGCAAGAAACCTACGATAAGGTTGTGATTACTCAAGAGCAGCTGAATACACCTGATCCAGTAGCAGCATTTGTCTATGTGGAGTTAGAAAACGTGAAAGACATTTTAGCAGCCGTCAATGACAGTATCTCCAATATTGTCAAGATCTTGAAAGGAAGTGAAATGCTCACTGCCAAGAGTCAGAAAGAGGCAACAAATCTGCTCCAAGGTGAAGTTCCGGCAACTTGGGAGGCAAAATGGGAAGGACCTGAAAACCCAGACCAATGGATCAAAGTCGTCACCAAGAAGGCAAGTGCGCTGGTATAGTGGCTTCAAAGAGTCAACAACAACACTCTCCTTGAAGAAGAGATTGACTTGAGTCATCTGTTCCATCCAGAGACCTTCTTGAATGCCTTGAGGCAGAAATCTGCGCGGAAATTGAAAATCGCCATCGATGAGCTCAAACTGGTATCGAGCTTTGAGAAAGGCAAAGTTGCTGGCGACATCGGAATTCAGCTTTCAGGCCTTTGGCTACAGGGCTGCCAGTTCGATGGCAGACAATTGGTAGACATCCGTGACGCAGACGGCCAGACGAGCGAGTTAATCCATGTACCAGTGTGCTACGTTGGCTGGATCGGCCAAGATGCAGCCAGTCCACACCCTGCGGACGCCACCGTGGAAACCCCAGTGTATCATTCTCTTGACAGAGAGCAGCTCCTCTGCACCCTGCAGGTTCCAAACCAGGGTCCAGCATCAGCAAGAATACTTGGTGGAGTCGCCCTCTTCCTCAATGGGTCTGACGTGTGAATGAAACCTGATATGAACATGTCTTCATTTTCGAAATAATAAATTCAC
>Ga0138268_1170136_pt1 | contig 12842 bp, 13 predicted proteins | sample RNAICE20151125_FD_106934 | JGI IMG/M metagenome (GOLD analysis project Ga0138268, IMG submission 106934) | Metatranscriptomics of polar marine prokaryotic and eukaryotic communities from Arthur Harbor ice station, Antarctica -... | ecosystem: Environmental > Aquatic > Marine > Unclassified...
ACTAACAAGATAGTCCCGTACTTTAGTTCAAGTTTTGCAAACTTAACTTGATATAACCATAGCGTTACTAGTTTACTAAAACTTTTTTTTGAACGTAACAATAGAGACAGTCTCGCGGGTGACTAGCTTAGGGAACCTTTTTAGAAATTTAAAATGGTCTACCTTAGTAGTACAAGACCTTAAAGAAATGTCTATTAGGGGTTGGACTTTTTTATTTATTTTTATTTGGCTAATTACCTCCTAACAAAACCCCACGTAAATTACAAAAAGTAGCAAGTATAGACCGTCTAGAACTAGCCTTTTACTAAAAAATTTCGGCTTTTTTAGCGAGGTGGGTGGCACCTTAGTGGGCTAAAAATTTAGAATTAAAACCCATTTTTAAAAAAAAAATACTTCCTCTTTTCATATTAAACGGGGTGCGAAGGAACTTAGTGTTTAGGGAGAAAAAATTTTTTACATACTGTTTTTTACTAAAACACGTACTACCATACTACGTCTTTACAACAGAACAATGTTATATAAAAAATTTTCAAACTCACATTTATTTTTATTTGCTAATTTGAACGCCTTCTCATAAGCATTTAAATTTAATAACCAACCTTTAAATAATAGGCTTATTAGTCGCAGCACAGAAGGTTTAGATTTATTTTTACTCGTGACGAAGTTGATTTCATAAGTTACTTTAATTTGCGTAAGCATTTTTTTAATATTGAAAATTATGAACTTTTTTTTAAAAGAATTTAGTCCAAACCCGGTTACCAACGTGCGGGGTTGGCTTTGTTAGAGTTTTTTTAATTTAAAAACGTTGTATCAGTGACGGTTAACGAAATTTATATCGATATTCACGCGCGCAACCCAGCCATACGTACTTAATTTTACAGAAATGGTCGCAGTAAGGTTAATTTCTTACCCAAAATTGCTTCCAGATTGCGAAACAACTAATAAGTTTTTTTTAAACTTAATTTTAGTTATTCAAATGATAATAACTTAGTAAGTTTAAATGTTTTACTGTCGCCAAATGACTGTTTGTGGCTTATTATATCACCTTGGGTGCGCACACATCACAGGTGGGTTTTAAATAACTCAATTTTTAGAGATTTAAAATCCCGTAGACTTGGTTATAAAAAAAGCTTAGTAGTCGAATACCGAGTAGTAAAATTACGTAAACAGGGGAGTCGTTTAGTTCCCAACTGGGTATATAAGTGCGGGTACGACTTTAACGATGTAAGGCCCTATTTAAATGTTGGTTACTTAACGTTATTTGCTTTAGTAGTTTACAATCCCCTATTTACAATTTATACTTTCTGGGCAGTTTAGTTGGCCTAAAGTCAAATGTTTATAAAATGTATAATTGGGAGTATACAACTTAATTTTACTTACCAAAACCTTCTAAAATTAAAATTTTCTTAAAAAGTATGTTTTTGGTGGTTTTTATTACTCATGCTATTGCGGTATACTAATAAAATAGTCTCATACTTTAGTTCAAGTTTTGTAAACTCAACTCGATATAGTCATAGCGTTACGGGTTTACTAAAACTTTTTTTTGAACGTAACAATAAAGACAAGTCAACAGTAACTAACCTAGGGAACCTTTTTAGAAATTCAAAATGGTCCGACTTAAAAGTACAAAACCTTAAAGAGATAGCTATCAAAGATTGGACTTTTTTATTTATTTTTATTTTACTAATTATACCATTAACGCTACTAACTTTGTCCTCAATATTAGGTTTTGGTGGTAAAAATAATTTAATTTTCATAAGCTCAACGGGGGATTTTTATTTAGAAATTTTTTTTACGCTTTTATCGCATACCGATTACATTACTGCCTTAGTAAGTTCTTATAGTTACTATGCTTTATTTTTAGTAGACTACAAAACTCTATTTAACTCAAGGACTAGTGAGTTTACCAGTGTTAATAAGTTTTTACAAACTAGAAAGTTAAGTACGGCGACTAATACCTTATATCATTATGAATTTTTTAGTAAAAATAAATCCGATAAAAATATTGAGTTATTCCGATCAATTTTATTACTAAAAAATCAATTAAGTTTTTTTGAGCTTAATAACTCTAAATTAGACTTAGTGCCTTATAAGGGTGCTTTGATTGCTAATAAATTACCCATGTCTTTTCCGTACAAACTTTACTTAGTGTCAATAAAAGACTCAGTAACGGCCCCGATTGATAATAATTTTAACCTCTCGTTAAATAATTATTCTTGTGATTTATCAGAACTTAATTCTAATTTAAGTAGTAAGGTCTCCCACTTAAAACTTCTTAATCTTTATAATTTGTCTAAGTACAATTTTACAAAATTCTTGAACTTAAATATTTATAACTTAGTTAGTTTAGCTAAACAAGAAAAGTGAAATGTTAAAAACTCCTCGGTTAACGACTCGATGGAGTACGGGTCCAACAAATACTCTTTAATTAAAAATTTAGTAAACTTGAATAACTCTAGTTTAAGTATAAGTTCTAAAAATATCTGACTTTCAACTAAAGTTAGGAACCAGTCCCCCCTAGCATCTAAGTCATTTTTTAACAGCCTCTCTCCTAATTTAGGCACTATAGGTGGCACACCATACAAAGCAAATAACTATTCTATTTCGAACCAAGGCAATTACAATTCTTTTGAAAATAGCCGATTTTACACGTTTAAGCGTAATTTACTGTTAATTAAGTTAAATGTAAATTTTTGGGAAATTTTATCTCCCCAAACTCTGTATAAGAAAGGTTCACAAAAAACAACTATTAAAGATAATTCTTTAATGTTAAATAGTGCCCTTACGAAGTCTCTGAATTTTAATGTTAACCACTTACTTGTTAGTTTTTTTAAATAATAAACTTGCGGGTACATTTTCTCAACAAAACAACACTGGAAGTAATATAAATGCAAAAGATATTCAAATTAGTTTTAATACTAATGGGTTACTGACTGTAAGTACTAACGAGTTTTTACTTAAAGTTATTACTGGGTCAGGTTTAGGCAGTTACAACGTAATTAACTTAAGTACACCCCTTTCGGTGCAGTACGATACACCAAAACTTGTGATAAAGTAGGGCTTGTTGAAGAAACCTTATGGTTATTCTTTATTATTAGATCTGGATTATTTAATTTTTGACAATCCCCTTACCCACAAAACTCATTCTCTGAACGTAAAATAAAAAATATGTTTTTAAACTTCGGACCTCAGCACCCCGCAGCTCATGGAGTGTTAAGGTTGGTTGTGCAGTTGAGTGGCGAACTTGTAGACAGGTCAGACCCGCATGTTGGTTTTTTGCATAGGGGAACAGAAAAACTTATTGAAAAACGTACTTATCTTAAAGCGATACCTTATTTCGACCGATTAGATTACGTTTCTATGATGACCCAAGAACACGCTTTTTGTATAACAGTTGAATCACTCCTAAAAACTACCTCACATACCGCTTTATATGTACAAATTAGGGTTTTATTTGATGAACTAACTAGGGTACTTAATCATCTACTTGCCTTATCTTGCCACTCTTTAGACGTGGGAAACATGTCACCACTATTTTGAGCCTTTGAGGAGCGCGAACGTTTAATGGAGTTTTATGAGCGTGTATCCGGCGCACGTATGCATGCGGCCTTTTACCGCCCTAATGATGTAGACTGGACCGGACTGAACTATCAGTTTTTTCTTGATCTATCATTATTCGCGAGGGACTGCTTCAAATCTTTAACGGAAATTTTTGCAGTATTAACGACTAATAATATTTGAAAAACACGATTAGTTGGTGTAGGTGGGGTAAATTTGAACGATGCTATATCTTATGGTATTTCAGGGCCTGTAATTAGGAGTGTTGGTATACGTAAGGATATTCGTTTTTATAAGTCAGAAACTTACGCGTCTTATTGGTACTTGTCTTTAAACAGTTACTTAGGTAAAAAGGGTGATAGTTACGATAGGTTCTTAATTCGTATACGTGAGATGTACGAGAGCGTAAATTTAATATTTCAAGTACTTAGTAATTTATCTAATAATCACCAAAAAATAACTGACAATGAAAAAAAAACTAATTTTCACTCATTTTTTAATTTTTTATATAAGATAAAAAAAAATCAACTGAACAAGCAAACCAAATATACTTCGATGGAAAGTTTAATTAATCACTTTAAAAAGTATAGTGAGGGTATAAAGGTGCCGCGTGGGTTTGCTTACGCGTCTGTTGAGGCACCTAAAGGTGAATTTGGTGTCGCACTTATATCAGACGGTACGTCAAAACCGTATAGGTGTAAAATTAGGACACCCGCATACCACCACATGCACGTGATGCCTCGTATGGTACAGGGTCATTTTGTGGCCGACTTAGTGACAGTTTTGGGTTCGCAAGATATAGTTTTTGGTGATGTTGATAGGTAGAATTAACTGTGTACAGGTGGATAGGAGAAAGATGTGACTAAAGTTAGACCTAATAAGGCGTAAGGCGTTTATTAAAAACGAGTTCAGAGGTAAATTTTTAAAATCATTTAAGTGTAATACTTTATTAAGCTACGGTAGGAGGTACCACGCTGTTTATTTTTTATCTACCGGTTCTACCCAAAGTTCTGTCGTGCGGCTTCGGAACAGATGTTTAGTTTCCGGACGTGTTTGGGGTTTAGATCGTAAAACGGGTTATGCTAGGTTTGTTTTTCGCTCAGAGCTTTATAAATCAAATTTACCGGGCTTTAGTAGGGCGTCTTGGTAATACTTTATTTTGGTTTTTTTAATAAACCGATTTTATCTTAATATCTAAAATTTATACCTCGTTAATTTTTGTCATTTTTTTTCTCATTGAAAACTGTACTTGTTTTTTTCACGGTATTGACTTGCAAATTAACTCATTTGCTTTTGCGTCAGGCTATTACAATTTAGTAGTTGACATTTCTGAAGGTTTTGGCGTTTGAATCACTTTACTTATTTTAATCACCTTCTCTTTAAATACTGTAGTATTAGCTAACCAACTAACTGATAAGTACTCTGAATCCATTGTCACAGCCGCCACTAGCAGTCAAAAAAATTTAGCAAACACCTCAGTATTAAGCGGGTATAAAAAGTTTATACTTTTTATTACTAATTAATTTTAAACTAATTTATAATTAATGTGGAAAGGATTTAGTTGGAATATTTCTGATTTTTCGTCAGCCTTATATAGTAAAGTGTTTAGTCCAGTTTTGTACGAGTGGAATCTTTTAGGCAAAATAACTTTGTTAACAGATTATTACGTTTTACAATTACTAGAGTTTTCTCCTTACTTAATTATCACCTCTCCAATTTCAAACTCACTAGCCACGGTAATTAAATTTATTTCCCTAATAGCCCTTTTAATTTTTGTTAGGGGTGGAGTACCTAGATATAGGTACGATTTTTTAACAAAAATAGGATGAATTAAATTCTTCTCTTTAGTTTTAGTAGTTTTCTTATCTACGCTACTTTTAACTTTCCTAATTTAAAGTATTTCAATACTTATTACTAATTAACTACGTACGAAGGCCCTGTTAAGTTTTGACCACAGTAAATTTAAAAGTATAAGCCTTAAGTTAAAACTCGAAAAGTACTTTAGATATTCATTTATTTTTTCCACTCTTATGGGCAGCACTGGGTTACTCTTAAGGATATTTTTTATTGAATATCTAACTTATGTTCTCACTATTAAGGCGTGAAAAGCTGTTAATTATGCTGATGGTTACTGGTTTTATATGTTACGAAATAAATCTATTGGTACTTTTTCGGGAGGAGTAATTACTTTAGTTAAAAAAACAGAGAGTAAATAGTGTGGTAGTAGAAACTAGCTTAATCCGGTAAAGCGTTAAAGTTTGGGTTTAACGAGTGAGGGTTCGAATCCCTCGTTTCTAAATTATTCACCGCGATTCATCAGCATTTATATGTAATTTTTACAATATACTAAGCTTAAAAAAATTAGCATACAAAAAAATATATTTAACTAATGAGAGGTTAAGGCTTATACGCGTTTTACATCAGTGTGGTTTAATTAAAAATTTTATAATTTATAAAAATCTAACCGGTAAAAAATATGCATTAATTACAAGCTCTTTTTACAAAAATGCAAGCGTATTCTATCATATTAGGCAAATATCAACGCCTTCAAAAAGGTTTTTTATTACCAATAGGGCATTAAAAGTGCTTGTGAGGTCAATGGGGTCTTCTGTTATTCTACTTTCAACCACCCGAGGTATTATAACACACTCAGAGGCACTTAAGTTATCAACAGGTGGTTTACTATACTGCTTTTTATATTAGTTTAGCGTGTTTAGGTGTTATTTGTAAAAGCCGCTAAAGTCGTCACATTAATTTTAATGTGTTACGCCTTGAACTGGTTGCGCTATAGTAAGTGGGTTAATTTTCGCTTCACTACTCAAGGGCGTTTCTTGTCCTCCCGACTATGAAGAGGTACTCCTCAATTACACAACCTTAGTGTTTGCTTTCGTCGAAAGTTCCCTTTTCTTATTATTTTTCGTAGCAGGTTTTATTTACATTTTCTAATCTAAAAACTTACTCCTTATGGTAGTTAAGTTGTTATCGGTAATATGGGTTTTCCAGTCATAACACGTTTAGGTATAAATCAGTTTTGGTACCGATATTGGTATTCAAATAAATCTTATCTCGCTAATTTAAAACATGACAAACTTTTAGAAGTACTTATATATATATATTTAAAGTATGGGGTTAGTTATGTAACCAACCCCTTTATACATGAGTACTGGTATAGAAAAAAGGGTGTCGCTGTTTACAGGACTACATGGTTTAATCAAAAAAATATAAAATATTTTAGAAGGTTTTTTTATAATAACCTCACGCTGCAAATCGAGCATTCGTATTTAATACGTAATGAGGTCGCGGAGTATTTTCCCTTTAGGTTATGGGTTTTGAGGTATAAAAGTTGGCTAGTTATAGTACTGAATTGGTATAGGCCCCAAAAAGGTAAAGGTATTGGTGAGGGCAACAACCGCTCACGCATTAATCAGAGGTCATTGTCAACTTTTTCAAAAAGTAAACACACGAATTACTCATTAATTAGGCTTAAGGTGATGTTAAATTTTTTTTATAAATTTAATAACGTTCTTATAAAAAGTTATAATTTCTAGTGTATAAATAAAACATATGTTTTGAGCATCCAACCTCTCTAAAATTAACCATTTTCTTAAAATTATTTTTGCTTACGTTTCGATAGAAGTAAAGCTTTATGAATTTACCAAATATTTAAAATCAATGTTTATACTTATGTCATTACTAGTTTGCCTTTCCTTGTTTCTATAATTTAGTAGCTATAAATTTAGTTACTAGTAAAAATTATTAAAATGGTAGCTACTTTAAAGGGGTTTTATTTTGTAACGCCTTGTTATTTTACGGTCCCGATTATTTTTACTAACAGAATATAATTCCTATAATTACTTATTTGGTCGCAACGCAACACCGTTTTTTAGTAGCAGGGTTTTAGACTGAAAGTTGGGTAGTACAAAAAATACTTTGAAAATTGAAAACTTTTTTTATTTTTATAGCGATGAGTACTATTGTGACTTCCAACTCAAAGACTTTTTTTTTAAAAAAAATAATACATTCAAATCATTCTTCCGTAATGCTGGCGTCGATATACCTAGATTTTTTAAAAACACTAAGACTATTAAGAGGGATTCTTTAGAAGTAGACTCTATAAAATTTAATAATTATTTTTTTAGGCATGGTAAAAAACTAAAAAGTAATAAATATTTGATAGACACTTTACTTAGTATGTCGAGTAAAAATAACATTTTTGGTACTAAAAGTAAACTTTATTGATCCTGGAAGGAAATATTTTATAAAAATTTTTCTCTATCGATAAGCTGTTTAGGTAATGCTGATAAATTTTATGAAACAGTCGCTAATTCCCCAAGTGAGGACATAGTAAATTCGTTCGGTTCAGTGCAGAATGGTAAAAGTGTCTCACTGGGACAAATACCTCCAAACATTACAACGCTACTAACTAACGTGTATAACATTTTACCTATGTTTTCCTTTTTTATTTACAAGGTAGACAAAACTAAATTCAAAAATACTAAAGGTAAGGTGGGTAAGTTCACATTTATATGGAAATATATTACTCCCTATAAACGCCACCTTCTTGTATTTTATTGAATTTTAAAAGAATTAAAGTTTCAATCAGGTCGGACACTTAAAGAGAGGGTTTTATCCCTGTTCGAAATACTAGTTAATAGTCCACGTAAAACTTGGATATGGCGAATAAAAAAATTTTCACAAAATTATGTATATTTTAAGTGCCGTAGTACTCTAGCGCGCTCCTATAGGACTACACTAAACTAATTGGCCCCCTTATTTATAAATTATAGGTGATTTCGAAGTGTATACTGCAGTAGTCTCAATTTCTATACTAGCTATAGTTATTTATAACGCAATTACTTGTATGTCTTACAAAGACTTACTAAGGCGTTTTGGTTTTTTAAAAGCTACTAGGCGTGATTTTTACGAGTGCGGTTTTAGGCCAATGTCACAAAGGCCCATAAAAATAACTTTACAATTTTTACTAATAGCAGTGTTTTTTTTACTTTATGACATAGAACTAATCTTCTTGTTTCCTTTTGTTGCCGGTTTCACAGCTTCAGGTTTTTACGACCTACTTTTAGTCGTTTTTTTTTTACTATACTATTTGTTAGTTTAAAAATTGATTACGAAAGGCATGCCCTTTACTGACAAAATTAATATGTCTAATTGTTATTGGTAGTGAAAAATAAATTACCCAACTTTAAACACGCTCAGGCTAGAAAAAAAGCTCCTTTAAAAACGAAAACTGTTCCTAAAGCATATTTTGCACTAACTATACCCTTAAGTTGACAAATGTTATATTTAAAAAAACAATCCCATACCCCTAAACTAGTAAGTTGAAAAAAAACAATTTTCATTTATTCAAAAACTTATTTTTTTAAGGTACCTACATTGCCGTTTAACTACTACCTTTATTATGACAAAAATACTCAATCAATTTTTTTTGAAATAAATTACTTCAATAGTAGTGAAGTTTTTTTTTGGAAATATTTAAGGTCTTTATATTACATACTACACTTTCCTGTTTTTAAAAAATTAAAATTTAAAGGAAAGGGTTATTATATGTTTAAGAATAAACGCGGTACTATAGCCCCGCAATTTGGTTTTTCGCATAGGATATATTTATATTCTTTTTTTACAAAAGTAATTTTTTTTAAAAAAACACACATATTTCTATTTGGTTTTTACGAGCGCGACATACTAAAGTTAGCCTTACAAATTAGGTCAGTGAGGCCCATTAATATGTTTACTGGTAGGGGTATTCGTTTTCATAAGCAACTTATTTATAAAAAAGCAGGAAAAATTAGTACTTACAGATAAATTTGACTACTTACTATAAATAGTAAAAGGGTTTGTAACTAGTAGTTGGGGGTGGGGTTACTGATCAAAGTTTGTCATGTACGCCACGTAAACACACTTTATAAAATAAGCCTAAACCGGTTAAATGCCAATTTTATACAAAATGTGTACAACCTGCGTTGTTTTATTATTTACATTTTTTTATAGTTTCTAGAAACCCCACTTTAGTATTCATGCTAACACTACGTATGTTTTTGGCTCGTACTAAATTTAATTAAGGCCCAGGTTATTGTGGCCGCATTACACTTTGCGCTGCAGACGAGTAAGTTTTTGATAAAACCTAAAAACTAATTAAATTCAACCCCTAACTACTTAAATAAAGTTGTTTAATTGGTATTTCAAGATGTTATTTTAGTTAACTTTCTAATCATTATATCTGTATTATTTTATGTTGGTAATACCAACACTATGATATTGTTATGTACTGCAGGAATATATTTAATATCGGTAGGTTGCCTAATGTTATTAAGTGACATGGATATTTACGTAGGTTTTTTATGGGTAATAGACTTAGGTGTGGGTTTAGTTTTTTTTATTTTTATTTTGCATTTTACCACGTTCCTTTTCCAAAAATCAAGTATAAACTTGTCATTTAGGTATTTTATATACTTAAATTTCTTTTTCATAACATTTTTATTTTTCACCTACTATATGCCGTTAACTGCCGATACATCTTCGTTTTTTCAATTATCCAAAACATGATACTATAAACTTAGTTATATTGATTACTACTTGGTTTACAATACTTACGAAGTTACAGATTTGAGTACTCTTAAGGACACCTACTTTTTATTAAACTCTTTTGAATTTTATTTAGTAAACTTTAGCTTATTTTTCGGCTTATTAATTTCCATTTTACTATGTTTTTTAACTCAACGTATTTTTAATTTTTTAAATTACTCACAAATAGTTAACTGAAGTTTACTTAAAAAAATTAATAGTAATTTCTTTATGCGTAACCAAAACTTTATAAAACAGCAAAATACGTCTCCCACAGTAAGGGTATGACAAAAAACTAAAAAAAATCCAAAAAATAAAATATTTTAAACTACTAACTTGTTTAGGTGTTAAATTTTTCTAATAAACAACTTAATTTATTTTCTTCAAATTTTTTTATCTTTAGTGATTATATTTACACAAACCTACTAAATATAATAGTATCTCTTTTTAACAAAGTAACAAAAAAAACATCCATAGTCGATAAAAAATTTACAATACTGCCTCATAAATTTTATGATTTAAAAAATTTAAATATGATACTTGTTTATACTGAAAAACCTACCCCGTGGTGGGTGGATCAAATTGACGTACCTGATCGTGGGGTTACATACGTGTCCATGTATACTTACGGGTACAAGAGTCTTTGATCTGAAAATTCTAATAATTTGTGTAGAACACCTTTCTATGCAGATTTACAAAACCTACGAAATTTTTTTTTTAAAAAACCTTTACCCAACTGGTATGCCTAACTTAAATAATATACTAAAAAGGTCGTTCGGTTTTGGTTTTTATTATATTCAGGGAACTGTATTTCTTTTATTTATTGATGCCTGCTTAACTGACGATGAACCCTTATGAGAACCTATTGAGTGGAGTATGGTACAGTCTTGAATATTAATTATTTTTGCATTTGCGTGAATTGCAGAAAATTTAATTGTTAGTCGGTACGGAAGTTATACTGGTAGGGACAAAAGAGTTTGGCTAGCTTGGTATAAAACATTCTGACTGATAGAAGGTTATTATGTTATAAATTACGGAATTGTATGTCTTTTTGTCATAGTACCTTTTTATTTTGAAACCAACTATAGTATCTCTTTTGTGTATTCCTGATGGCATTGATATTCGCGTGTTTTTTTCTTCAAATTTATTTTTTTATTTTCAATAATACTATATCTATCTTATTTTTTACAAATAAATATTCGGTGAATGAATTGGAAAAAAGGTTTATTCGTGGTGATACTAATAAATACTTTTTTAAGTTATCTTATATATGTACATTTTTTTATGGTATTCTTCGGTTACCTAACAGATCCCATTTGGTACCAAAAAGTTAGACCAATAGACTACATTCAGATGAGTCACGAGCCTGCTCGGTGGGGTTGGGGTTCAGCAAAAAAAGACCACTTCACTTACCATAACGTTAAAACTGTTATTTGGTTTAAAAATGACGGGCCTTTTGCAACCTCATTTCTTCTTTTTCACATGTTTTTTTTTTTATGCATATTCATGTTATATTTTTTCTGGATATCACTTTTTCGAAGAATATACTCTACAAATGAGATACCATTAACGTTTACAACCTACTGTGTCTCGTCGTTAAAGCAATTTTTTTATTTTTTTTTATTTTTTTTTATTTTAATTTTCACAAGTTACTGTACTAACCTCATTAGATTACCTTACGAGTTTTCGTGGTTATTGGTTGGGGTTTCTTGGTCACAAACATTCGTTAGTTTTTTAATTGACTACCCGTATTTTATACTAAATTTACTACTACCAAGTAACTAATTTATTATTGTTTAGGTGTTACAAAAGCAATCTTGAGTTCATATAACTGACAATACAAATATTCGGTGGGTTAGAATTTTTCATCTTTATAAAGGATTTTTTCGTAAAGTTTCTAAAAGCGGTTTTTTTATTAAAGGCTCTGCTAGGGTAGTCGAACCTCCCCGTATAGAGTACAAAGGTTTTAAATATAAATATAGTGTGAAGGGTGATATATGTCGCGGCCTTATAGTGAGGGACCTTTGTTGGTACGTATCCGTGGGTGGTAATATGCATAAGTTGACAAGTAACGAGTTAATCATTATTAAGAAAAAATCTGAACCAAAGTCAAAGTACTTAAACGGTCCAATCATGAAAAATATTAAGCGTAAGAAACTAACTTCCTTATTTTCTAAAATACTTATGTAATAAACTTCACGGGCCTATTTAACTGTTGTTAAGTAGAATTGGCGTTTATTTTGTAAACCAAATAAAATCTCAAACAAAAAATCAAGGGAATAGTTTATTGAAGAGATTACAAAAACAATTATAGGAGTCATATTATTAGGAGGATTTACAATTTTTATAAAAAAATTTAAATAAGTAATTCGTTGGTCGCTGTATTACGCAGTTATAAAAAATATTAAGCGTGTGCGTGGCCAACTCCTTTTTTCCCTAAAATATTCAAATAACAAACCCCTAACTTGTGTAGGTGTCAAATAACAATTCATTTAAAATTTACCTTAAAAACCAATTTAGGAGCCTTATTTATTATTCAATTCCTAGCCCAATACTTTTTGTTGTACGTAAAAGACTTAATTTTGTCAGCTTAATTATTGTCGTATTTATAATTCTTTTCTATAGCTTTATTTAGTTTAAAAAGTTAAAAAAAATAGTTAAGTTTTTATGTACGCGGTGGGGGGGGGTATAGCTTAGTGGTAGAG
>Ga0138268_1026990_pt1 | contig 12833 bp, 19 predicted proteins | sample RNAICE20151125_FD_106934 | JGI IMG/M metagenome (GOLD analysis project Ga0138268, IMG submission 106934) | Metatranscriptomics of polar marine prokaryotic and eukaryotic communities from Arthur Harbor ice station, Antarctica -... | ecosystem: Environmental > Aquatic > Marine > Unclassified...
AAAAATCAAATACTCCCTAGGTTGGACTCGAACCAACGACCTGATAGTTAACAGCCACCCGCTCTAACCAACTGAGCTACTAGAGAAAAATATTATTACTGCCAACGGAAATGTGCAAATGCCCTATTCGATTGACCAATTTTATGTAATGCATCTCGTTTTTTTATACTATTACCACGATTATTATTAGCTTCAAGTAATTCTTTTGCTAACTTTATTTCTATACTTTTTTCAGAACGTTTTCTTGCTACAGCTACAATCCATGAAATAGCTAAAGATTCTTGTCTAATTTGCGATATAGGAATAGGTATCTGATAAGTACCCCCAGATTTACGCACGGAACGTAAGTCTAATAATGGTCGTGTATTATTTACAGCATTAATAATTATTTCTGTTGGATTAGCATAACCTTGTTTTTCTATATAAAGCATAGAATTTTCTAATATTTTTATTGCTTTTGATCTTTTCCCGGAAAACATTAATCTATTAATAATTCTTCGTATAATAGATTTTTCTGAATAATTATTCATTTATTTATTTTTTTATTGCTCTTTTACTCCCATATTTAGACCTACCTTGTTTTCTATTTTTAATAGCTTGTAAATCATATTTACCCCTTACTAAATGATATCTAACACCAGGAAGATCTTTTACTCGCCCCCCTCTTACTAAAACTACAGAGTGTTCTTGAAGATTATGACCCTCACCAGGGATATAACCAGTTATTTGCTTATTATTACTGAGTTTAACACGAGTAACTTTTCGTATAGCAGAATTAGGTTTTCTAGGTGTTCTTGTAAATACTTTTACACAAACCCCCTTTTTTTGAGGACAAGCATCTAAAGCAGGTGCTTTTTTTCTAAAAACTTTAGTTAGCCTAGATAATCTAACTAATTGATTTGTTGTTGGCATTATATATTTTTTTTTCTTTTTTTTTTGGAAAGAATGGGATTTGAACCCATGGTGAAAATTATATTTCCACTTTGGTTTAGCAAACCAACGCTTTAAACCACTCAGCCACCTTTCCAAAAGGAGTAGGAAAAGTACACCCTCCTGGATTTGAACCAGGGACCATCAGCTTAGAAGGCTGTTGCTCTATCCAACTGAGCTAAGGGTGCTTTTATATTTATATTTATTTGGAAGGAGTAGGATTCGAACCTACGTAGAGAATACTCAACAGATTTACAGTCTGCCACTTTTAACCACTCAGTCATCCTTCCATGTATAAAAAAGCAATGGGTGCACTGAGGTTCGAACTCAGGACCAACAGATTAAAAGTCTGCTGCTCTACCAACTGAGCTATACACCCATAAATACTTGATTAAATGTTTTTATCTTGCTTTACTGCTAATGTACGTGATAAAATAATATTTCTTCTTGCTGGATTCATTTTTAATATTTTAAAAGCCAATATTGAACCAATAAATGGTTTTGTTCTTTCAACCCAATGTTTATGTGTAGGTGATTTACCTTTTACTAAATGACTATTTGGTAAAAAAGCAACAATACCAGAAAGCCCAACACTAAACCCACCTTTAACTATATTAAGTATTCTTCCTTTAACCAAGTAACGTTTAGTATAAGCATTTTCTATTAATTTCCATATGATTTCAGGATCTACGTTATTCAATTGAAAAACATCTAATATAAAATCTCCTTGATTACTTTCTAACTGAGTAATATATCCTTGATTTATATTACCTATATTATAGTTATTTTTTCTATTAAGTTCTTTTAAAGGAATTGAGGTTCCCATTTTAAAGCCAATATCTACTTTAACAAAACCCTTTTCTTTTTGATATACTTTATAATTAACATACCTACCTTTAAAATCTGATAGGTAAGGTACAGATGTTTTTAATAAGTGATTAAATTGTTTTTCTTCCATATCTAATAATTTTATATATAAATTTATATTATATTAAGCCCAGTAGGTTTCGAACCTACAATATTACCGTTATGAGCGGTACGTTTTAACCAATTAAACCATGAGCCTTTATTAATTTTAAAGTTTTACTATTCTTGTACTTAAAGATAATTTGTTAGACCCTGATTTTAAAGCATTATAAGCAATAACTTTAGGTAATCCACCAATCTCGTATAAAATTTTACCAGCCTTTACTGGACAAACCCAATGATCTACAGCACCTTTACCTTTACCCATTCGAACTTCTACAGGTTTAGCAGTAACAGGTACCGAAGGAAACATTCGTATCCAAAGTTTTCCACGTCTTTTAACTTTTCGTGTTATAGCTCGACGAGTTGCTTCAATTTGACGAGCAGATATTCTTCCACATTCTAAAACCTTTAAACCATATTCACCGAATATAATAGTGTTGGATCTAGTTTCAAGCCCTCTAATTTTACCTTTTCTCTGTTTTCTAAATTTAGTTTGTTTTGGTCGAAGCATTTCAATAATTATATATTTTTTTGGGATTATTTAACTATTTAGAACAAATCCATACCTTAATACCACATGTACCATAAACAGTAAAGGCAGTAGATGCTGAATAGTCTACCTTACTTTTTAAAGAATGTAAAGGTATTTGACCTTCTCTAAACCAATCAATTTTTTTTCTTTCAGAACCATTTATACGGCCTGCAACTTGAATACGAATACCTTTAATATTAGGACGTACTGCCATAAATGTAGGTATAGCTTTTTTTACAAAGTCTAAAAATTGACTATGACGTTGGTTTTTTGCTAATTCATTTGCTAAAAATGTTGTTAATAAAGTAGCACTTCCAGATAATGTAACAGCGTTTAGTACTTCTAATCCATAAGTAAAATATTTTCTAGTTTTAAATGAACTTAACTCATTAGAAACTTTATTTATAATTTTCTTATATATTGAATTTAGTACTATTAGATTTAAATGATTTAAAACTACTTCGTGTCCTACTAATGTAGTTAAAACTTTTTCTATTATAGGAAGTTTAACCTTTATTAAATCAGATTCTGTACCATATGTATGTAAAAATACAAAAGTTTTATTTAAAGAATGCTTTATTACACATTTTCTAACTATTAGATTCTCTTTTTCAATAGATCTAATTAGAAAATTTCTTATTTTAATATCTTGATGTAATATTTCATTATAATCTCTTTGTACATACCATTTAGAATCCCATTTATTATTTATACCTAAACGTAATCCTAATGAATTTACTTTTTGACCCATACTTTACTATTTTTTCTTTTTTTCCTTATGCTTAGTTCGAAGACGTGTTACCACAAATTCTCCTAATTTATGCCCAATCATATCTTCTGTAACTGAGATACGTGTATATTTTTTTCCATTATAGACACTAATAGATTTACCAACAAATTGAGGTAATAACACACAATTCCTAGCTCTTGTTTCTACAATAGATTTAGTTGAGTTTATTTTTTTTATAAAAGACACATTTATAAAAGGTCCTTTCCAAACAGAACGTGACATTGGTAATTTTAATTTAGTTTTTTAAGATCTGAGAAATAATTAGTTTATTTGCACGTTTTTTATTTCGTGTAGGTTTACCTTTAGTAATTTTACCCCAAGGAGTTACTGATGGCCTTCCACCTTTAGTTTTTCCTTGTCCCCCACCATGAGGGTGGTCAATAGGATTCATAGCAGTACCACGCACAGTAGGTCTTTTTCCTAACCACCTAGATCGACCAGCTTTTCCTATAGTTTGATTAGAATATTCACCATTAGAAACAGTACCTATAGTAGCATAGCAACCAATAGGTATAAGACGTTGAATTCCTGAAGGAAGTCGTATACGTCCATATTTATTGGTTTTTTGAATAAGCTGAGCGCCACAACCAGCACTTCTAACAAGTTGTCCTCCTTTTCCTACTTTAGTCTCTATATTAAATATAGTAGTTCCTATTGGTATTTTATTTAGAGGTAATGCATTACCTATTTTTATATCTGCTGTTAAGCCAGAATCTATAAAAGTACCTACTTTTAAATTTTTAGGTAATAATATATATGATGATTGTTTAGACTCTGATTCATTTAAACGACCAATCCAACAAGAACGATTTGGATCATATTCTATTGTAGAAATTACACCAGATTTTGCATAACGTTTAAAATCAATTTCACGATAATTACGTTTATGACCACCCCCCCTATGGTAAGCTGTGATTTTTCCACGATTATTACGTCCACCAGTTTTATTAAGCCCTCGTATTTTAGCTTTGATAGGTTTACATTTATCTAAAAATGATTTATCTACTTGGTAATGATGACGTTGAGAAGGGGTTGCAGTACTTTGTTTTTTTAATGCCATTATTTTTATATTATATTAATTATTTTCTAAACACGACGTCTTTTACAAGGTCTACACCCATTATATGGTACTGGTGTTTTATCTGTCACTGTTAATACTTTTAAACCACTTATTTGTAAACCTTTAGCTACAGCGTTACGTCCACTTCCAACACCTTTTAGAAAAAGATGTACTTTTTCAATACCTTGGGTTCTTAAATATTCACCTACTCTCATCGCTGCAGATTGAGCGGCAAAAGTAGTGGATCTGCGTGCACCTTTCACATCTTTAGTTCCTCCCGAAGACCAATTAATAGTATTACCTATTTTATCTGTAGCAGTAATAATAGTATTATTATAACTACAATGAGTATGTATTATACCTTCTTTGTCCTTTATTAATAAATTATTATAAATCATTCTTATAGATCTGTTTATTTTAAATTAATTCTAATTATATATAAATTTTTTTTATATTATCTAAAATATACTCGCTACCAGACTCGAACTGGTAAGCCTATGGCAATAGATTTTAAGTCTACAGTGTTTACCAATTTCACCAAGCGAGTAATTCTATTTATTTTCTTTCCTACAAGTATGCAAAAAAAAATATAAAATGTTTTTACGTCATGTATATGAAATAAAAAAACGTCTTCTCTTCATTACAAGTGTACTATTTTTAAATTTTATCCTTTTTTATCATTATTCAGAAGAAATATTATATGTAATAGTTAGTCCTCTTGGAGTAGATAAATATCTAATTTTTACAAATATTACAGAAGCCTTTTTTAGTTATATTAATCTAGCAATATATAGTAATTTTATAATAATAATACTTATAAGTCTTTACCATTTAATATCTTTTTTATACCCAGGTTTATACATTGAAGAAAAAAAACGAATTAAAATATACTTATCAATTTTCTTCTCTTTTTTTATTATTGGTAATGTTATTATATATCAAATGGTTATACCATCTGCTTGGTCTTTTTTTCTAACTTTTGAAACTACAAATTTAGATGGTTTTCTAAATATACATTTAGAAGCAAAAATTAATGAATATTTAGACCTTTTTTTAATTGTTTTCTTATTGAGTAATTTTTTTTTCCAATTACCCGTTATATTAATAATAATAATAAACCTAAATATAATATCTATAAAACAATTAGTTAACTATAGGAAAATATTTTTAATTTTAAGTCTAATACTCGCAGCCTTTTGTTCACCTCCAGATATATTTAGTCAATTAATATTAGCTACTCCTATTATTATTTTTTATGAAAGTCTAGTGTTTTTCCTTTTTTTACAAAAAAAGTATAAGACTTACAATCTAATTATAAAATAGATTCAAACCTACGGTTAAACTCTGATACTCTACCTTTATCCTTTAAGTTTAATAGTAACTTATCGCTATTCCAAAGTACATGATTTGTAGGATCTATATTTAATAAAATATTGTCCATTTTTAATATTCGTTGAGTTTTAAAAAGAGCACCTTTTGTATTAATTACGTTTCTTCTTTTACTAAATGGATGTAAACCTTTTTTCATAATAATTTTATTTTTTTGGCTAGATAACATAATGGTAATGTAGAGGACTGCAAATCCTTAAATGACGGTTCGATTCCGTCTCTAGCTTTTTTTATTTATTAGATTTCTTTCTATTATGATTGACTTTTAAAATAAATTATAACATATTAAATTTAGGGGGATATAGCTCAATTGGTAGAGCATGCTTTGCAAGCATGAGGTCCTCGGTTCGTTCCCGAGTATCTCCAAAAAAAAGCATATATTTATGAATTACTTAATAACAAAAGATGTAAAAAAACGAGAACAAGTATATACCTTTGAAAAAAGTAGGCTTGTGCTAAAAACTATTGCTAGAACACAAAGTTTATCTAAAAAACTACAATGGAAAGCTAGACTTAAATTAAGTTTATTAAAGAAGAATGGTTCTTCTACTAGGCTTAAAAATAGATGTGTATTAACTGGTAGATCTCATGCAGTATATAGACTTTTAAAAATCTCACGTATAAAATTCAGAAAATTAGCTTCTGCAGGACTTGTTCCTGGCGCAAAAAAGGCAAGTTGGTAATAAATATGACAGTAAATTATCTTTCGGCTGATATGTTCACTAGAATCAGAAATGGTCAGCAAAACAAATTAAAAGAGGTACGTCTAAAAAGAAGTAAACTATGTCTTAATATTTTAGACGTTTTTATTAAAGAAGGAGTTATTCGTGGATACAAATTTTGTCCAGAAAGCTCATATGAAATTGTAGTGCTTTTAAAATACTTCAGAGGTGCACCTGTTATCAAGAAAATAAGTACTATATCTAAACCAAGTAAACGGGTATATTTATCTGTAATGGACATTTGGAAAATAGATTCTGGATTTGGTTTTCTTGTATTATCTACACCTAAAGGTATCTTTTCTGATACTGAAGCCCGTAAATATAATGTTGGTGGTGAAGTTTTATGTAAAATAATGTAAGTAAAGAATATAACACATAATATGACAGATGTTTTTAATAAAATAATAAAATTACCTTCAAATATAAAAATTACTCAAAATGATTCTAATAATTGTTTATTTTTTGAAGGAACTAAAGGTAATTTAAAACTTAATTTACCTGAAAGTATTCAAGTAGTATTACATGAAAACTTTACTTTAGAGGTAGTATCTTCGGTGAAAAAAGGTAAATTAAACCAAAAAGCTCTAGTGGGTACTATTGTTAGTAAAATACTTAGAAACATAGAAGGAATTACTCAAGGTTTTAAAGTACAATTAAATTTAATTGGGGTAGGTTACCGTGCTGCGGTGGAAGATAATTCATTAGTATTAAAGTTAGGTTATAGCCATGACGTAATAGTACCTCTAATTCCAGGTGTAGATATTAATGTGAATAAAAGAACTTCTATTAATATAAAAGGAGCTGATTATGAACTAATTACTAAGTTTGCTGCTAAAATACGTTCTTATAGATTACCAGAACCCTATAAAGGTAAAGGTGTTTTATATAAAGGTGAAGTTATTCAATTAAAAGAAGGTAAAAAAAATTAATAATATGAATAAAAAACAACTAAATACTAATGAGTTATTAGTATTAAACCAATTATTTAGTGCAGGTACTCATTTAGGACATAAAACATCTAAATGGAATTCAAAGATGGCACCTTATTTATTTGGTACTAGAAATGGTATACATATAATAGATTTAGAAAAAACTATATACTTTTTACGACGTATAGTAAAAATTATTAATTGTTTGTTGAAAGATGGAGGAACTATTTTTATTGTAGGTAATTCAGATGATAATAACAATTTTGTACGACTTTTAGGTGAAAAGTTTGAAGTACCTTATGTTTGTGAAAAATGGATTGGTGGTATTCTAAGTAATTGGGATGGTTTTTCGCAAAAAATGCAAAATGGTAAAGTTAGGCGTCGTGTTGTATCTTTTACTAAAGGTTTACGTTTTATGAATAATAAACCAAGTATAGCTATTGTATTAAATGTTAATGAAAATCAAGATGCTATCAAAGAAATACAAAAGCTTAATATACCTATTGTCGGTGTAGTAGACTCAAATAGTAGTTTAACTAACATTACTTATCCTATTCCAGGCAATGATAACTCTCCAGTAGTACAATATTTTTACGTAACTGTATTAGAAAATATTTTGATGAAAACTTCTAAATTTAAAAATAAAATAATTATTAATGAGAAACGGATTTAAACCAAGGTATAAAGGTTGCTCTCAATTAGGTGAAAATTTATGGGCTACTACTAAAATTTCAAAATTTAAACATAATAAATGGCAAGCAGTAAATAAAAAGAAACCCTTAGGTTCTTTAGGACGTAAATTTTCTTTAACTTATTCACACCTTCAACCAAATACAAGAATATATGGTCTTCGTTTAAAAGCTAAACAACTACTAAAAAATTATTATGGTGATATTAAGGAAAAACAGTTAAGAAAATATTATAAAATAATTAAAAACTCTAATGATAATTCAAAAGTTTTTAGTTTAATTGAATCTAGACTAGATGTTGTTATTTATCGTACTTTTTTTGCCTATACTTTATTTGAAGCAAGACAATTGATAAGCCATGGCTTTTTTTTAGTTAATGGTGTTAAAGTTAAACAAAAAAATTACTTATTAAAACAAGGGGATATTATTACAGTAAAAGATAAAAATTGGCTTTCATTATTTAATAAAATTGTAAGTTTTATAAAAGGACCAAATGCTAAAATACCATGCCCCCCTCACATACAAGTAGATTATAACACACTTAATATTATCTTTTTATATTTACCTAACCTAAATAAAATACCATATCCAGTAACTATGGATATGAATTTAGCTAAAGAATATTATAAATAATGATTAAGATGAAAAAGTAAGGTATAGCTTTTACTTTATCTTTTTTAACAAAATATTCTAAATTTTATTTTATATTAAAATAATCTTAAACTAAATGCTTTAGGTTCTTATTTCATTTAAAATAACTTTTAATCAATAAATCACTATGCTATTACAATCAGCTAAACTTATTGGTGCTGGAGCTGCTACTATCGGATTAGCAGGTACTGGTGCTGGTATTGGTATCGTATTTGGATGCTTTATTATTGGTGTTTCTCGTAACCCTTCTTTAGAAAAAAAATTATTCCAATCAGCAATGTTAGGATTCGCACTTTCTGAAGCTATGGCGTTATTCGCTCTAATGATGGCTTTCTTAATTTTATATGCTTTCTAAGTATAATTTTTACTAAAGTGTTATTTAATTTATTTTTTATAATTAAGTAACACTTTTATATTATAGTGAATATATGATATAAAACGGGATATAGCGCAGTATGGTTAGCGTACCTGTTTTGGGAACAGGTGGTCGTAGGTTCAAATCCTACTATCCCGATAAAATATAAATTTATTTAAAATACTTAATAAAAATTAACAAAATATATGGAACTAGTTTTATTTTTTATTTTTTCTAGCCTAGCAATAATTTCTGGGCTAATGGTAATTCTATCTGAAAATCCATTACACTCAGTACTTTTTCTTATCTTAGTTTTTTTTAATACTTCTGGATTATTATTACTTTTAGAGGTGGAGTTTTTAGCTATGTTATTCATTATTGTTTACGTAGGTGCTATCGCAGTTCTATTCTTATTTGTAGTAATGATGTTAAATATTAAAGTTACTCAAAATTCTGGAGAACTTTTTCAATATTTACCTATTGGTGGATTAATTGGTGGAATTTTCCTATTAGAAATCTTTATTGTCGTGCGAGGTGATTTTGTACCTTTATTAAGCAGTGATGCTATTGGAGGTTATTTAGATTGGTCTACTAAAGTAGCTCAAATCACTAATATTGAAGTTATCGGACAAATAATGTATACTCACTATTTTGCTTGGTTCTTAATAGCAGGGTTCATTTTATTAGTTTCAATGATTGGTGCAATTGTTCTTACTATGCAGGTTCAAACTAATGTAAGACGTCAACAAATTTTTCAGCAGGTATCACGAGATTTTGAAAGTGCTATCTTTTTAACAACAAAATCTGTAAAATAGATTTGTAATATACTAACCTATTAAAAAAGAGATATAAAAATGATAAAAGTTACTGTAGACGGTACCAATGTTTTTGTTAAACGGGGTTCCACAGTATTACAAGCTTGTGAAGCAGTTGGTATAGAAATACCACGTTTTTGTTATCACGAAAGATTATCAGTTGCAGGTAATTGTAGAATGTGTTTAGTTGAAATAGAAAAAACACCTAAGCCTGTAGCGTCTTGTGCTATGCCAACTATGGATGGTATGAAAGTTTTTACTAATACACCATTAGTTAAAAAAGCAAGAGAGGCTGTCCTAGAGTTTTTATTATTAAATCACCCATTAGATTGTCCAATTTGTGATCAGGGTGGTGAGTGTGATTTACAAGACCAAGCTATGCTTTTTGGTTCAGATAGAAGTCGTTTTTACGAAACAAAACGTGGAGTAGAGGATAAAAATTGTGGCCCTCTTATAAAAACTATAATGACCCGTTGTATTCATTGTACACGTTGTGTAAGATTTGCTACTGAAATCGCAGGAGTAGAAGAATTAGGTACTACTGGTCGTGGTATAGATACCGAAATTGGTACTTATGTGGAAAAAACATTTAATTCTGAACTTTCAGGTAATATTATAGACTTATGTCCTGTAGGTGCACTAACTTCAAAACCTTATGCCTTTATGTCACGTCCATGGGAATTACGCAGTACAAATTCTATAGATATTAGTGACGGTATAGGAAGTAATATAAGAATAGACTCTAGAGGTACTGAAGTACTTCGTATTTTACCTAGGTTTAATGAGTCGATTAACGAAGAATGGATTTCAGATAAAGCACGTTTTTCTTATGATGGTTTAAGACTTCAACGTATAGAATCACCATATATTCGTAAAAATGGACAGTTAGTTCCTGCTCATTGGGCTGAAGCTTTTGACATTATTGCTCAACAATTGTATAAATCTTTAAGTAATACTTCTACTAAACCTCGTATACTTGGTTTAGTTAGTGAATCTATAGACTTAGAAAGTGCTTGGGTACTAAAAAGATGGTTTCAATTATTAGGAGCAAATTTTGATCTAAAAACTGCTTTAGATAACGAAATTAAATGTAATTTACAAGTTAACTATTTACAAAACACTTCTATAGCTTCTATAGAAGAATCAGACCTTTGTTTATTAATTGGAGTAGATCCACGTTACTAAGCTTCACTTCTAAATGTACGCTTACGTAAAAGATATTTAGAGGGTGGTTTTACCGTAGCTTCTGTAGGTTCACCTTTAAACCTAACATTTCCTTGTCAACAATTAGGTCTAGGTAAGAAAACATTTATTGATGTTTGTGAGGGTTATCACCCTTTTTCTAAACAACTTGCAATGGCACAAAAACCAATTGTTATTATAGGTTCAACTCTTTTTAGTTCAAAAACAGATAATAGCTTAGCTTATAATTTAGTGAATGTACTAAAAAGCAATGTTCCCGCTTTAGTTAATAGTGATTGGAATGGACTTAACTTTTTAAATTTAGAAGTAAATTCAGTAGGTATTTTTGATTTAGGTATTTCTGAAGAAAATTCTAATAATCAGTATGATATAGCTTTTCTTTTAGCTTCTGATTTAAGTAGTACTAAATTAAGTAAAGATACTTTTGTTATATACCAAGGCTCTCATGGAGATATTAGTGCAAATATTGCTGATCTAGTTTTACCTGGAGCAACTTTTGTAGAAAAATCTAATATTTTTACTAATGTAGAAGGTCATTCACAAATAGCTAATAAAGTAATTAGTCCTCCAGGATTAGCAAGAGAAGATTGGAAAGTACTTACAGAATTAATTCGTTTCCTAATAAGAACTTGTTTAGTTAATAAGAAAGTAGTGTCAAAAGGTAGACAAAAATTATCTAATACTGATAAAATTATAAAATTAGTACCCTCAATCGCTTCATGTTATAATACTAATTATTATTACAGAAATGAAAGTCATACCTTTTTAGAAACTAAACTTGGTCAAACTAAGTTTAATAATTCAGAAAAACTACCTTTCAATAAATCGGTACATAATTTTTATATTACTAGTAATATAACTCGTGCATCAGTAACTATGGTAAAATGCTCATCTATTTATAATAATAAAGATAACTTCATATAAATTTCATTTAAATTTATATAAAAAACATTTAATTTTCAAATGTCAACATTAATATATATTTTAGCTATTGTCCTAAAGATATTAGGTATTGTTTTACCTTTATTAATTTCAGTAGCTTATTTTACTTTAGCTGAGAGAAAAATATTAGGTGCAATACAAAGACGTAAAGGACCTAACGTAGTTGGTGTATTTGGGTTATTACAACCATTAGCTGATGGACTAAAGTTACTTTTAAAAGAAACAATTATTCCCAGTAATGCTAATACAATTATTTTTATTCTAGCTCCAATTATTACTTTTTTATTAGCTTTACTTGGGTGGGCAGTTATACCTTTTGGTGAAGGTATGGTTTTCGCTGATCTTAATGTAGGTATGTTATACCTTTTCGCTATTTCTTCTTTAGGTGTTTATGGTATTATTTGTGCAGGTTGGGCAAGTAATTCTAAATATGCATTTTTAGGTGCTTTAAGGTCTGCTGCTCAAATGGTTTCTTATGAAGTATCTATGGGCGTTATTATTATCTGTGTTTTACTTTGTGTAGGTTCTTTAAATATAAGTCAAATAGTTTTAGCTCAAACAAATGTTTGGTTTTGTATTCCATTATTCCCAATGTTTATTATGTTTGCTATTTCTATTTTAGCAGAAACAAACAGACACCCATTTGATTTACCTGAAGCAGAAGCTGAATTAGTTTCTGGTTATAATGTAGAATACTCAGCTATGGGGTTTGCATTATTCTTTTTAGGTGAATATGCAAATATGCTTTTAATGAGTGGTATGACTGTAATACTATTTTTAGGTGGTTGGTTACCTCCATTCGATATAATTCCATTTACTTGGGTTCCAGGATCATTATGGTTTGGTATGAAAATTTG
>Ga0138268_1461763_pt1 | contig 12701 bp, 1 predicted proteins | sample RNAICE20151125_FD_106934 | JGI IMG/M metagenome (GOLD analysis project Ga0138268, IMG submission 106934) | Metatranscriptomics of polar marine prokaryotic and eukaryotic communities from Arthur Harbor ice station, Antarctica -... | ecosystem: Environmental > Aquatic > Marine > Unclassified...
CTCCTAGCTATTACTTATGGGCAAATTAATTCTACTGCATTCTGCTTTTCGCTGTCTTGAACTAAATGCCTTGAACTACTGAATCTCAAAACAACAGAGCAGTTTTATGATCTTCTAAAGCTCGAACAAATCAGCTGCTGGGAAGAAGTGTGTCTCTGGGAAGTTGTCCCTGTTAGGACAAATGTAATCAAATTCAGCCGACCCAACACCTGCCCACTCTGCCAGTGGAAGGAACACGGCTTCCCAACTAGTTGTGGGAATGATGCGGCCTCTCCCAATATTCAATGGTGCACCTTCCTTGATGGACGGATAGGTTCCTACAATTTGCCCTCCTTTGATGCCTCCACCCATCATAATGTAATTACCTCCCCAGGCGTGATCTGATCCCAAATTTCCATTTTGGGTTAGCGTTCGTGCAAAGTCGGAAGTCTGAATCAGTGTAACATGATCCCAAATTTCATTGCTCTTCATTTCCAGAGCAAATGATTTGAAGGCCTCATCAACTCCACCAAACAATCTCACTTGATTCATGAGCACATTGCTGTGAGTGTCCCATCCTCCTGTGCTGAGAAAGAACATATCAGCATCAGTTCCACGTTCCTCGCGAGAACTAATCATCTTCGCAGCCATCTCCAACTGTCGTCCCAGGTGTGAATTTGGGAATGAATGTTCTGTCTCCTTGCCAGTAAGAGTATCATATAGCAACTGGTTGTGGGAAAGAGACTTGACCAATGTGTCTGAATACCAATCGCCGAACACACCAGTTGAAGTGGCGTTCGTTTTCCCATTGAGAAGTGCAATAGTGGCATCCATGTTTTCAGATGATGGAGCCTCGTTGAATGTCGTAATTCCATTCCCAGTTAGGATCATGGGAGATGCCGTCAGACCAGGCTCTCCAATTAGCGATATTGAACGTGCATTAATTGAGAAGGCACCGACACTAAGACCCTTCCTCGTTAGGGCGTCCCGCATACGCCCAAGAATGCCCGTGGCGTCCTCTTTCTTGAGGGGGTCGACACGCTGAGCGGCTTGCTGCATGAAATTATGAGCAAAAAGGCGTGTTTCCGTTTCTTTCCAATAGTTCTCTTTGTTAACTTCTTTCGTCAAAACACCAGTGTTCGCAAAGAAAAGCAAATCGCCATCATTGAACATTTTTTGCACATATTCGAGCTGAGGATGAACTGCAAATGTTTCGCAGGCTTGGTTGGGCATCATATTTCCATCAAGCACTTTCATGCTATCATAATCAAGAGCAATGTCCTGTCGAATACCTTTATATTCATCATACAAAGTCGGCTCCTCGTTTCCCACAGAACATGCATGGGGTACTAACATGTTGAATGAATCACATCCACCTCCAAACATGACATAAACAATTGCCTTGTATGATGTCCCAAAAGGGACGGGCGGACCAGGATTGTCCCTCAATTCCCCAGTCATGGCAACAGTGTTAGTAGTATGAAACTCCGGTGTCGTTAAAACCAGCTGCTCTGCTAGACGAAGAGCACAGCCTGAGGGGTCAGTGGCTTCAGTGTTGTTCAATTTGGAAATGTAAGCATCCATGATGAGCCTCTTGTTGTCGCCACTTAGCCTTCCGCTCGTAAGAAGAGTAGAAAGCTCACTCACAACATTATCAGCGTGCTCTTCTAGTCCCGTTATCCCATCATACGGTCGCGAGAAGGAAAGGTGAGCAGTTGCAGAGCGAAAATCTCCCTCATTGCAGCCAGTCCATTTTCCTCCAAATCCGCCATGACATCTACTCAATCCATACTTGACCATCGAGAACATTCCGTTCAATAGTGCCAGAACTTTTGGCATATCCATTATCATAGTTTCAGGTCCCACCAGCGTAGCGTCCCCAGGGCGCCCACCAGGACTGTATTCAGGTAACATGAAGGAAAAGACTGTTGGAAAGCTGTGTGCCATCTGGCCAATTTTTTCGTCCAAGTCAAACATCTGGACAACTGGTGAGCTGGCGGCTTGGTGCAGCTCTAATCCTCTCATGAGTGCCATCATTCTGAGCAATGGCTCACGAAGATTTCCCTTAAATGGATCAGCATCAAGGTTGACTGAGCGAGCTTCAGGATCAAGCAACACAGCGGCAATTGTCGCAGCAAGGTCGCCATAATTGCCTTCGCCAATGCCGTCATATATACCATTCCGAAATGCAGTAGCTACTGCCTTCACATATCTTGGCTTAGGGTTGGAAGTAGTGAATCGTTGAATTAATCGGAAAGCGATGAATGGTGCCGTATTGTCGTGGTAGAAGTACTCGTCTAATGCTGCCTCAGTCTCAAAATGAGCATCTCGTTCATCGGCCTCAGTATTTAGAACTGACATGAAGCTAGGAGCATTGCGAAAAGCATACTCTGCATTCTTAATGTGCACTCGCTCCTTCACGTTCCTGAAGCGTTGAAGACGTCCATGCTCATCTGTCACCTCAAATACTGTCTTCGTATCAAACACCCCACTGGCGCTTGCCAAGTAGACAGTAACATCATTGACCGTTGTTGGTGCTTCATAAGTACCGGCATCATAAGCAGCATGATCATATGCTCCGATAGTGAGTTTGGACAAAACTTCAGCCGCGCTACTTGGCATTTCCCAGAAGACGCGAGATTTAGTGATGGACGTGTCACACAAACAACCACCGGTATCAAGAGCGTCACAAGAGCCATTTCCACAATCATTTCCATATGAAACATCCTCGCTATTCTTGGGGAAATCACCATCCCAATAAACCTTGAAGAAATTCCGATTATCAAGTTTGACATGAGGATGCAAAAAAGCGTATGACTCCGGTTCATAAACCAAGGCTACCTGTCCAATTGAATTGACCTTCACCTGGATGATGCAACTATCTGGAGTCCAATGGTAACCTTTCTTATGGGTGTCAATCCCATCAATACTGTTAAAATCACATTGCTCCATGCCCATAGCTTTGCAGCGGGAATCTGCAGTTGAGTACACCACTCGCTCTTGATCGTATAGGTAATCTGGGGACCTTTCTGCAACCTGATCGTGAGTACCCTCACAGCATGCCTCAGACGCATATGGCAGTAGTGGATTGGCACAACTGCTGTCTGCCTGTCTTTCTTTGTAGATGATCTTCTTTGCATTTGCATAAAACACTTGTTCCACACAGGGAGGTCTGATATATTCATAATGTAAGCCTTGCCTGACCTGCACAACTCGCAAAGTATCCGCATCACATTCATTCATTGTGCAGTTATAGGTCTCCATCAAAGTAACAGTATTTTCCCAACGACAATTGGTACCATCAGCAACTCCACCACAGGCAAGTGCTCGGCTGAGACTCGATGTGCTATTCAGCTCAAATTTCTTCAGGGAAGGATCAGTCGCAAACGACGAGTGGTCCTCCATCAGCCCCGGCGTGTAAGAAGCCCCAAGTAGATGGTATGTGGCTCCCTTTCTTAGAAACATCTTATCTGGTAGATCCACACAAAGAGGGTACCCATCTCCAATGTAACCCCCAGTCATATCCGTTTTAGGAAACTTGTCACGCCAAGCAGCTTGGATTTTCATTGGATCATGACGATTTCCACTCCTGCTAGTTTCTTCAACATTTCCTCGGCCTTGTTGATAGTCAAACCCAGTCCAAACCCTTGCAAAGGACATAATCTCATCATTAGTGTACGCTAATACAGGCTTGCCGTCATCGTCAAGCACTGTGGTGCCATCAAGATTGAGCTTTACTAATCCAGTAGAGAACAGCTGCATTATCTCGCGTGCAAAGTTCTCATCAGCAAACGAAATTTTGTCTTGGGTCTCCCATATGTATGCAGCACTTTTACTTCCGAGATAAGACAAGTTCTCTGCCATCAAAGGACTGTAACTGATCTCACGAAGCACATCACGATAGTTTCCAAATGCATTCCTTGTAAAGATGTCATAATAAGTTAGGAAGACTTCACTGTGGGATCCCTGGACTTCAATTGCACCACGTGCAATTACAAGCAACTGTGACAGTGCCCAAGCAACTCTTTGGCGAAGCTGATCTGGTGCGGTAAGGCCAACCTGCATCCAGGTATGTTCTCGCTGCCTCCACAAATTCCACTCAGTGTCCCTCCCAGTTGTGACTTCAAAGACTTGACCAAGGCTTGGGTCGTTCGCTGCCTCCTGGGGTGAACCGCACACCAATATATTACCACCAGCAATATCAGTGTCTGCACCAAACTGAAGAGCAACCTCATCGAGCCGAATCTCATTTGGCAAGTCCACAAACTTCACAGCATCACCAAATCTCCCTAAATAAGAAAATTTATGGCTGTGTGTAACCCATCGATTAATGGGGTGAGCAGCTAATGTGTCGAAGGCGTCAGGACCTCTGAATGCAGGATACACTAAGATAACATCATCATCAATGTCAATCCACTTCTTGATGGGATTGGGATGAAGATTCATGCTAGCTATCATGTTGCCTGGGTGGGTGAATTCATCTGCCCAATAGGTCATATCATACACAGACAAGTGGTCTGGGTGAACCCTCCTGAAGCACTGGGTACCAACAAGGATTTCAACTTCTACAAGATTATCACCATCAGTGCATGAACTCCCACGCATGGGAAAAGTAATGTCGCGAAGGTCTGGATTTTCATCAACCCCTCCTTTTTTCCTTAAAAGCTCAAATAGAGTGGCGTTCGTCAGTTCGCCCATGGGAGTTTCTGTACAAGAATCAGCTGGGAGAATTTCCCAGCGGGATCGGAGCTCTGGTACACATGGTGATGGTTGTGTGAAATTATCAATATCCCTCAGAGGCAAACCATCAACTGCATAAACATACTGGCCTGTTAAACTGTGCATTTCAATAATGTTGTCAGAGTTCAACTCAATCAGCAAATTGGGTGTGCCTGCTGAACCACATGCCATGGCAGAATCGGAAAGTGAGCACTGCTCTTCATTCAAGAATGTCCTTGGGACATTGGCACAACGCGTTGCATCAGCAGAAATTGATCGGACAAGGCCACCACCGTCAGGAATATGAGACACAAGTGTGTTCTCTTCCAATTTCATCCTTGCATCAAATATGAGCCAACTTCCGTCAGGCAATTGGCCAAACACTGGAGCGTCTGTTTCCTCTGCCACATCATTGAGCTGACCACACATATCATCTTCGAGACCGTTGACATGAATGTACTCCCCTCCGTGGCTTTGAACTTCATCAATGTGTCCAAGTATGCCAACGGAAACGGCAGAGAGTCTCAAGACATTTGGAGGTTGCACAGAGTTTGGATAAAAATTCACAAGAGGGTTTGGTAGATCTTCACATTCATTTGTATCCTCATTCACTTCCAGCTTGAACACGCCATCTACGTACTCTGTTGGGAGACTGCACATGCTATACTCCCGGTTGAATTCCAATGCATACTTGGAGTCATGTGGGAAAGAAAGTGATTTTACCACAGTACGGGCGTGCCCGTTCAGCTTAATAGTAATGTAGTCATCAGTATCAGGGTTGAAAACTGCTTCAAATTGCTGAAGGCCAAGTTGAGCACCATCCTTCCTTGTGAAGGCAAATTTCCTCCACCTTGAGAGAGCATCACATGGATGATTGGAGCGTGCAATTCCAACAGGATGATTTAGTCTTGGGTTTGTGCGGTGCCGGAAGAATTCACGGTGACTCGTCATATTAATACTCATCTGGTTTTTAATCCACTCCTTGGCAGAGTCTGTTGTGAGAGGTTCGTTCCACAAGCTCAGATCTTTAGTGGTGGTACCAAATGTGGCAGACTCCAGCAAGCGAGCCACAGTATCATCTGCATTGGTTAAGGTATGTGAGTAGCTGGTAAGGTAGTAATCGGCATTTCCATCCAAATTTGGTAGGGTGATATGGGAACCATCAGTGTAGTCTCCAAAATCATGCCCGGAGAACAGGGACATGGCAAATTTACCAGAAGCAATCTCCCAGTCTCCACCGTCATATGATAATGCTAATTGGGCAATGCTAGATAAGGTACCATCAATATCAATGGCCTTGGTGAGAATGCACAAAGAGCTACTGCGGGCCAGCATGACTGGCCCACTAGAAATCTTGGTTGGGATAGATTGATCAATGGGACAAATAGTCATTGTGGACACAGTTGGCCTCGTGGTGGGAGATGTTGTGGGAGTACTAGTGTCACCATCAGTCAAAGGAGCAGTAGCGCTGACTGTTGGCGACAATGTTGGCATTTCTGATTCACTGGCTGATGAAATCTGAAGGTCGTCTACCACAAGGTCAAAGTCCTTGTTGACTTCGTGAACGTAGACCCAAACCTCATCACAGGATGCCAACTCTTCAGTCACTGTTAAGGATGTCCTAAAGTCATTGAATGCATTAGGATCCCATGAGGACTCTGAGGAATCACTGTTCCAATACCTACTGTACACCCTTCCATTCGGGGTATTGCAGCCAGTGAGACCATAAAGAACGATGGATGGACAGTTGTTGGAAGTGGTCTCCTTGTCGTTTGTAGTACAGTCAACTCCTTCGCCGCCTTTGAGCATGCGGAATTTGGCCGAAATGCTGTATTTATTGCCACTGACAAAGCAACGAGCGTCTAATTTCTGTGTTATTCCACGGTAGTTATGATTACGAGCGAAAATTCGCATGGCAAAATCATCAGCACTGCCACTGGCTCCTGGTACAAGATCCATCTTCATCCTGACTGTCGATTCCCACGAGTAATTCATATCAGTTGTGCCCCAAAATGCACTGCCTGAATCAAACGAAGGATTCTCAACAAGGGCCTCACATTGGTGAGGGAGATATTTGATCTGAACATCGTCAACAATCATGTCATATTTCTTATCAATACCTTCAAAGTAAATCTTGGTGAAATCAGCTTGAACTTGATTAGGTCTGAGTGTATGTAGTCCATGAATATTGTACCAACCATCATTGCTTTCAGACTCATCTGTGACGATCCGTGCAACACGATCCCAATGGCGGTTGTCATAATTTTCACGGTTTTTCTTGGTATAGAGAGTCAAATGAGGGCACTGATTATGATTGTAGTTTAATGGAGTGCAAGTTGTCGTCTGGCCAGCATCCTCATACTTGATTCTCCCAGAGAAGGCCAAGCGGGCACCATCTGTGCCACTCTCACTGGCGCAGTCGGTATTGATAATCTGGGCTGGGCCGTATGACATATGACCTCGGCTAGACGCCTTCAATGCACTTCCTGATCCTCCGTATCCAGGAACCAAATCTAACGCAACCGTTTCTCCCCATGTATCCCAGTATTTGCTGTTGCCCTCTTCCAAATTGCCATTGAGCAGCAGTTCTTCAGGGTTGCAGCGCATCTTGGTGAATTTTGCGCTGTCAACAATGAAGTCCATATTGTCTGGTGCACGTTCGATCTCCCAAAAGCCACGGGGGGTGTCAACCAAACGACCAATGCCATGGAGGAGGTTCCATCCTGATGTATTATATGGCCGTGCCAAGACAGCCTCTTCGTAATCCTCCCAAGAGTAAATGTGTTCCTTTTTGGCATCGTCACGGTACTTCCTGCCTTGAAATGTCATTAAGGGGGACTTGTTACGGTACCATCGCTGGTTAGTGTCAATGGTTTGAATGATTGTATCAGGATCACCCTTCTCTGTGACCTTCATCCACGCAGAGAACTCATAAAACTGCCCCTTCTCCTGTTCGAGACAGCGGCTATCAACATTCTGCCCTGGCCCTGTCCAATGATGCTGGCGCTGGGTGGCACAGATAGCATCTGATTCTTCACTTCCTTGTGCCATGATATCAACATCACCCGGCTCATACATAGTATGGAGCCAGGGCTCAGTTGTTGCTAGCGTACCATTCTGGTCCCCTTCTCCGCCGTTGTGGACTAGCTCATCGCACTCCCCGAGTTCAAGAGGAGGCTTTGCAAGGGTGACACTATTCATGGATACAAAACCAGAGCAATCAGGCTCTTTCAGCCAAATCTCTTCGGCATACTTAGGCCAGGCCGTGTTACCTTCATCGTCAATAAACTGTGCAGTGTAATTGCCTACAGGGAGTGATGCAGAAAATCTTCGACTGGAGTAAGCATGAGAGAAATGAGAATCGCTCCACGATCTCATGGTTCCTGGAACTAGTGTTTCATCTTGAGTGTCGTTATTTGAGATCTTGAGCTTCCAGTTTTCAGTTCCAAACTGCTCCACCTTGTAAAAGAATGTCCTCAAGCACACACCAGGACAGTATGACATACAGTCTCCGGCGCTCTTACAAGTCCCATTGCCAATGATTTCTGTCATGTGCGGTTCATCAGAGACCAACACTCCTCCATTGGTATTAGTAGGCTTCGCTGGATCCAAGCTCCCATCCAAATCGGTAATAACAACATCCTTGATGCCAAGGTCTGACATTGGACATCCAGCGAAGCTATGCCTTCGGGAGTCTTCAATTGTGACATTTTTGGTAGAGGAAACATAGTCAAAGGCATCGCGCATATGGTAGTGACGACCATTATTGTGAAGATAGCCTAAAAATGAAATTGGTTCAGTGGATTTACACAATGGATACCAGCTCTTCTCCTTGTCGAATCCTGAAATAGTCACATTCCTCATCCTCAATCCCAAGTTCATATCCAGATGTCCTGTGCGCCAAACAGTGGACATCATACGAATTCCTGTGTGGGTCCAACTATAAATTTGGCAAAGCTTGAGGGCACGGAAAGCCGTGTGATCCTTGAAGATTTTCGAAGAACCTACAATGTCAATATTCTCTAGCAGCTGCCGATCCGATTCAACTAGTTCAAGTCCCCATTGATTGTCGGAGAAGGAGCCTCCGCGCCATATTGCAGATTGAACATTGCGTAAATAAACGCCACGCTGCCTGTTCCTATAAGCTGATGTATCCTCAAAAAGTGGCACGTTCACCTCATCCCTGAATGTGAAAAATTGTTCAAAGTTGTGCATAGAGATTCCTTCCAAGATATTGGAATGGGCCTTGTTGCCCTTGAATATACCCATTGGGCGTCGTCGGGGCGAGTCAGTAGGACCAATGTTGTTTGACCCCCTTTTGTCATCCTCTCCATACCACCTATAGTCTATGGGGAAATACCAGCCATACCCAGAACTTCCAGCCGCCACATTGCCAGTAAAATTATTCTGATTATTGCGAATAAAGAATGTACAAGGTTGAGAATCACTGCTCCCTGCCATCTGTTCAGCCCGAGTAATCAGATTATTCGTCTTTGATGCAAGATTACCAACCAACACATTGTCCATGGCCTCATGCCCCATGTAGAAACAATGCCCAGCCGTGTCATGTGCTACATTGCCAGAAATTGTGGCATTTGTCACTCCATCCATAGAGATGCACCTATGGTTGGAGTTACGAACAGCATTGCGCGATATGGAGGTACCCTCTACATCGCGAGTGTAGAGGAATTGAATCGGAAAGCGATTCCTGGCACCTTTTTGACCCATGTTGCTGAATTCCACGCCCTCGATTGTCTGTGAAACATTAGGTGTGTGTAGGACTTGGAGGTACCCGCCATGACAATTGGCAACGTCACATGACCCCTCAATCTTGATGTTACGCGTGAGCAAAGCGATCTCGGCGCCCATTCCGGGAGTTTCCATCTCAGATAGTACAGCGTCAATGGGGCTATCGAAGGAGAGGGTCGTAGAGCCATCGTCATTTCTTGTCACTGTTTCGATATTTCGAACTTGAGAGTCTTTCCAGTCCATTGTGGTTGAGGAGATGTGTACTTCGGAATTGAGTCCCCAGCGGTCAGATGCAGGTCCAGAGACAGTGAGTCCCTCGTCGGGCCCACTCTCGAATGCAATACTAATATCATCAAAATCAAACACCGCCCATTCATCCCTAATCTCACGATAAGGATAATTAGAATGATAATCCGTCTGAAATGTCCACTGAACATCCGTCAAACTTGCGATAATATCATCAATCAACAATGGAGCTGAACACTCTACCCATTCGCCCTTACGAGCCATATTCTTTTGATCGCGGCAGATCAATGGGTAAAAGTGGTAACCATTGCCATCCGGTTTTTTACCCGTGAGATATACATGGTAACTAATCGGATTATCGTACCCATACTCGTGAATGCGTGTCTTCATAGATACAGTGTAGATGTACCCCTTGACAAAGCAATTGGTATTGGGTTTGAACCGCTGGGCGTGGGAATACCATCTGCGTGATTTGTTGCGGTAGAACTTGTTGATATTGCCGTCTTCTAAAGTCTCATTGAGGATGAGTGGAACATATCCTCTCTGGTCAGAAGAATCAGTGCTGACGAATGGGTAGTAGGCATGCCCTTTCCCATCCGTGTCTTCAGCGTCACCGTTGATAGCAAGTTCGCTGCATGAATCAATTGCAGGAGCAAACGACTTCTCCGAGGGCAGCTCCAAGATGAAATCATCCATGGATACAACTGAACCATGGGGAAACTTGTCGAGATAAAAGATTTGTCCAACGATATCATCACCAAGTTGTTCAGGTCCCGACCATTTCCATGTAGAACTGAACCAGAACCATTCTCCATAACGCCCTATGGAACCTCTTTGCAAATATTGGTAGTGGTACTTATCTCCCATCCCTGTGTTGCGTAAGATCTTGCGTGTAAGTCGTGGGCAATTTGTAGCACTTTCTTCACACTCCGTCATGGATCCTGCCTCTGCATCTTCGAGATCAATCTTGATGCGCATTGTGACAAGGTAGGTGGCGTCTTCAATAATAGGACATTCTTGAGTGATTTCGGTTATATCCAACCGAAATCCCTGCCAATCCAGATCCAAATGAGTCAACTGAATAAACCCCTCATCATGATGATGCACAATCTTTCCATCCCCCCCACTCCACACCTCATAGATACTTTCATTTCTTGTATTAAAGTCGTGACTGACAAGCTGCCTTGGGCACTGCTCTACTTCCCCCACCACTGGCACCTTTTTCTCGGGTGGTGGCAGTGGCAATTGCTCCCATCCTGCAGTGGAATTGTGAATGATGGTGGGCATGGGAGCCTCTGCGCTAGACAGGAGCGGAGTCCATGCCACGCTCCCGCTTTCACCCTCGTCCCAACCATGAATGTCCAATCGACCGCCGGCGACGAGGAAGGGCTTGTACCCGACATTGAACGATCCTGCATTCGCATTGCTATCGACTGGCGTGAAGGTAACTTCGGGGGCATCTTCGGCTTGATCCCCCGTGAGGACAATGGTCATGCCCTTGTTGCTTGGAGAGATCTGAGTGGTGCTGCTCATTGCGAGGACTCCCTGAACAAAGACATAAGGAGAGCGCAAGGTGGCAGAGTGGTCTGACGGCACTACTAGCTTGCCCTGAATGTCCAATCCTTCAATGGTCACCTCTCCAGCCAGGTCGTACGTGATGCACTCCCCGCATGGAATGGTAATTGGTCCTTCTATAGGGCCCTCAACCACCTCAGTAACACCTACCAACTCGGAGAATGTCTTGGAGCACGAAACAGTATCGACGTTGGTACTGTTGTTGTAATTGCAGTCGAGTGGATGGAATAGTCCAATTGGAAACGTGTCGATTTCGGTTCCGGTCCATTTGCCAAGGTTGCGATGCTCCTGCTCCTCGAGGGCCTTGTCGTTAGTAGTACTGCCACGCAATCGTCTGCGAGAGGCACTCTCCTCCATCATGGAAGGTTCACGATAGTCACCCTTCATGGTTGGAATGAAATCAACTACTTCTAGGGGACTACCATCATCACCACCCATGCTAGTGTCCATAATGCCATCCTCTAACATTGTCGTCAAGTCGTACTCTTCCTCCTGCCAACTATTAGTATCACGAATACCATCGTCCACCTCCCCCATGCCCTCAAACTCCTCCATAGTCCCATACTCTAAATTACCATACTCATCCTCCACCTCGCCTTCCAAACCTCCCACGGAAGTACCATCGGGTTCGGTCGATTCTTGTGGATTGAATCCCCCCTCGGAGGTCGTCGTGTCGTACATGACATTTCCTTGAGCGTCAACTTCGACTGATGTCATGCCATCGTATTCCGACGGAGCATTATCGTAAGTGGCAACAGTTTCGAATTTGGAATCGGCGAGTTTCCCCCCATCGAATCCTCCTCCCATTACAACACCGCTAGTGAAATTACTACCCTTTTTACCATTGAACCTCCCACTACCGCCACCAACACCACTGGCAATGATATCATTCTTCTGAGGCTTCAAGGAGGAGTAGGTTCCCCTATTGCCATACTTGGATGGGAGACCGTTGGCAATGGCTTCGCGTTCTTCGATTAGATCTAGGGGTAAGTCTGGTTCGTCGCAGCATGTGTTGAATGGACCGTTGCCCAAGTTCTTGCTGCGGTTGCCGGACGGTGTGCTGCCCTTGGACTTCGCGTTGCCGGACGGTGTGCTGCCCTTGGACTTCGCGCCGCCCTTGCCCCTGGTGCCTTCCGACTTGGTGCCTTCCCTGCCCTTGATGGTGGTGCCGAATACTTTCTTTATGCCGCTGGCAAACTTGCCTTGGGGTAGGATGCGATGCTCGCTATCCGCTGATACTGATTCGTGTTCATCGTGAGAGTAGCCATTGGCGACGCCGCTGCTGCTGACGGCTGATAGTGCCAGGAGCAACACTGATGAGCGGAGCTTCATCCTGCTGCTGCCTCTGCTTGCTGGATTGGACGTTTCTTGAGTTCGAGTGGTAGGTATTCAGATATTGCTTAGAATGATAGCCGCGGGCTCCAATGTGGAAA
>Ga0138268_1106850_pt1 | contig 12560 bp, 2 predicted proteins | sample RNAICE20151125_FD_106934 | JGI IMG/M metagenome (GOLD analysis project Ga0138268, IMG submission 106934) | Metatranscriptomics of polar marine prokaryotic and eukaryotic communities from Arthur Harbor ice station, Antarctica -... | ecosystem: Environmental > Aquatic > Marine > Unclassified...
AGCATAAATATCTTTTCAGTTTGTAATACAACAATCATCTTTTAAGTTTTGTTTTTAAATTATCTCCTATTGGTCACATCTACAGTATATTCTCAGTGTCCGACACCCTATTGGTCACATTTACAATAATGAACGCGAGAACAAACTAATCCGCCAAGCTGCACATCATGGCCACTGCACGCATCGTCCAGTGTTCGGGCACATGTTCCGTCGGCGTCTTTAGGAACATTACAAAGTTGGTGGAGTGTCCTGTCGTGGCCAGGACTCCTCTCCTGTCGGGCGTTCTATACACTGGGCACTCGTAGCACTTGAAAGGCTTGATCTCACTGATGTGCTTGGGCACCAGCCAGAACAGCGGCGCCGGCGTTGCAAGCACCTTGGGTGTGGACTCACAGAGCACCTTCTTCTCTGAGTCGAAGGAGCAACCCTCGATGAACATCCCCTTGATGTACACCCCGTCCACGGGCCCCTTGGGGTAGGCCTCCGCATCCATCCCCAGCACCTCAAAGTCGAAAGTCACCTCGTCGATGGGCATCTTGGAGCGCCGCGCGAAGTTCTGTGACGCCGCTGTCATGAAGGACTGCGTGAAGTAGAACCCGCTGATCCAGAACACGTTGGGGACGCCGTCCTCGTACCACGTCTGTAGCATCTTGAGCCGCGCGTACAGGTCCTCTAGGTAGCCCGCCAGAGGCTTCATGGTCGGGTACGACGCCTTGCGCCAGATGTCTGGCACCTGCCCAATGGAGATCTTAAAGAAGGCGTTCTCCATCTCGGAGGACATCACCACGAGGCCGGCGATAGCCTTCTCCAGCTCGAGCATGGAGCGGCGCACCACGATGGTCAGGCGGTTGAAGCGGGTCATCTCCTGCGTGATTACCGTGTTCATCGACTGCTCGTACAACACCGGGTACTTGCGCTGCACCGCCTCGATGTCGAACGCCTCCGGCAGCTGCTTAATCACCTGCTTGACGATGGCTGCCACCTGGTCCTCCACGCTGGACCCCCCTCCGCTTGCCCCGCCCCCCCCGGTGCCCGACATGGACAGCAGCGAGGAGCACATGATGGTGGTGTCGTTGCGGTCCTTTGTGATGTCGCCGTTCTCATGCAGCCCAAACGCCTCCGGCATCGGGATGACCGGCAGCGAGTCCATGTACGCTTCGCACTCCTCTACCGTGCTGCACTGCTTCGCAAAATACAGCCCGCTCGAAGAAAACTTGTAGTCCTCCGTGAGCGTGGGCTTGTTGTACACGTTCTTCAGGAGCGTCGACAGCAGGCGCCGATCCTTGTCGTCCGTCACCCTCCCGCCGTAGTTGCACTCGCCGGTGACGTAGTTGAGCGCGTCGAAGGGGATCTCCGTGTTCTCCTCGATGAACATGCGCAGTTGCCGCACGCTTATGCGCAGATCGCCGTCATCAAACCCGTAAGGGATGTTCCACCCGAGCGGCCCGAACTTGCGACGTTCTTGCACGACGGCGTGGAAGAAGCAGAGCGCGAAGAGCATCGACTTAAAGGATTTGTCCTTCGCTGGGGCTTCCAGGTTGAAGAAGTCCGGGTTCGCGATTGGCTCCAGCGTGAACGACCGCTTCATGTTCGCGCGCAAGCCCTTCGGCGGCTCGTTCGTCATCTTCACTCCGTTCTGCAGGATCGCCACCGGGAACACAGGCGACGGGTACGACGTCATCCACAAGCGGTAGTCAGTATGGATACCATCTGGGTCCTCCTCGTCTAACATTCGCTCCAGGCTCGGCATCCACGACGGCGCCAAGTGGCAGTTCTGCAGCGACACCCACGAGCCCATCTTCTGCGCATCGTCGATTGCTCTCTCCGCCTTTGGCCCCTGGCCCTGGCCTAGCGAAATGAACGACAGTCTCGAGGACATCTCGCGCTCCTCTGCGAACTGCATCAGCGCCGCAGTTGGATCGGACCCCGGCGATAGCACGAAGATGAGCGGGCACGTCGGGGACGAGTCGGCGTAGCATGTCACGAGGTTGAAGAGCGGGGGCTGCACGAACTTTTGACCGAGCTTCTCTGTGACGTAGTCCTGTACAGCGGGCACCAGCTTATCTGGTCGGATGCTCCTCACGATCAGCAATTTTTTAAAAGCGTCTAGCTTATTGAAAACCCCGGGTAACGCCTCTTTGTGCGGCTCCAGGGAGTTATAAGCGGCTTCCACGTGCTGGAGTCCTTCATGAAGCTGCCGGTCAGGCCTGCGAAGGCCTGCAGATTGGAGAGGCGGCAGAGCTCGGCCCACCCTGTTGGGGAGAGCCAGTCGGCAGCCGCAGGTTTGGTGAGCGCGGCGCCGCCGATGCCCCCCGTGAGGAGGAAGAGCCACTCCGCGTTGTCCATGAGGCCTTTGGCGCCCAGAATGCGGTAGGTTAAAAGGAAGGAGAAGAGGAGCTTGTCCTTCTCGAAGAGGGAGCGGCACACGTTGCAGTACAGCGAGTACGTGAAGTCGTCCTGGATGTGTTCTAGCCGGGTGGGCACGTCGTCGGACTGTGTGGAGTTGGCAATGGACGCCACGAAGAGGTTGGTGAACCAGGGTAGGGAGTACTGGTACATGGGCTCGGTGATGCAGAGATCGGAGATGCAGAAGAAAAGCACGGAGGTGAAGTCCCCGCAGGAGGTGTAGGACTTGCGGGCCTCGTCGATCTCCTTCTCGGTCTGGTCCGCCAGGAGCTGTTTGGCGGCGATGTCGTTCCCGAGCACCTTGGCGTCACTGATGACGCTGATAGCGGACGCGTCCTCCAAGATATTTCCCTCCGAGGAGCTCAGAATCTCCAGGATCTTGTCCTCCACCTCCTTCAGCTTGCGCTTGTTCTCCGCGCCCTGCACCACGAGCTCGTTCTTCTGCTGCTCCAGGTCCGGTCGCTCTTTGGCCACCACCGTGCCCAGGAGCTGGTCAGAAAGCCCCTCCACCGTGATCATGAAGTTCAGCAACGTCACCTTGACCGCAGTCTCTGGCAAGTAGTGCGGGTTCCTTAGCTTGGAGGTAATGTAGAACCTAAAGTCTGTGGAGTACTCGATAGTGCTGTCCCCAAGTCTAATCGACAGCACGCCGGCTGCCTTGAACGTCTGCTTAAGCAGCAGCGGTTCCAAGGATGGGTCCAACTCCTCGCCTACGTTCTCCAGAAGGACCGGCAGGCCGAACTGGATGGCGTTCTCCAGCGAACGCAAGTGATCCCCGTTCTCGCTGAGCTTCACCACGTTGAGGTTGTTGGCGCGCTCCATGTTCTTGATCCACTTGTTGGCCTGGCCCTGCGGGTCGATCATCAGCGGCCAGCGCCGCGCGTTGGCCACCACGATGCCGTTGTCAATGGAGAACGCGTCGTTAGGGAGCCCCGCAATAAGCCACTCGCGTACCTTGACGGGGTTGCCGAGGGCGGTGTTGAGGCTGTACTTCTTGCTGCCGGGAATCTGGCGGTTGGCGCACTCCTCCACCCATCCCTCCACGAGCTCTTCGCGGTACTTCATGGTGAAGGCGCCGATGTAGGAGATGACGCCCGCCGAGATCAGGATGTCGCCAGTCAGGTTGGTGTAGACCACGCCCAGACCTTCCGCCACTTCTGCCCACCGAACCTTCTCTCCGCCGAGGCCGTTGATGAGCTGCTCCGCTCGTTCCAGCTTGGCGGAGCAGCCTTCCACCTCTGTCTCGAGGTTGTTCTTCTTCTCGGAGGACATGCGCAGCTCTTCTTCCATCGCCGCCAGCTTGTCCAGCAGCGCCTTCAGCTCGCCCTGCTTAGCGCGCAGCCCTACCATCACCTCCTCGTACGCCGCCTCCGCGATAGCAAGCTCGGCCTGCTTTGGTGCAACCACCTTAGCCACCGTGTCGTACTTGTCCATTGCTCCCACCCACTTGCACAGCCCCATCGCCGCCGCTGACGCGTTTCCAGCCTTCTCGGGCGTGAAGTTCTCGTCCGTCAAATACTTCTCGCGGATCTTCTTGATGATCTTGGGGTCGATGTTGTCCTTGTCGTAGCTGCGCAGTTTGTCGATGAACACCTTGTCGTTGGCTAGAATCACCACGCTAGTCTTCCAATAATCCTCCACCATCTTGCCACTCTCGTCCTTCACTCTCGCCGGCTTCTCTCCGAGCAGCACGCACACTGCCTCCAGCACCAGCTTGATAATGTACGGCGGGTTACCCAGCTTCTTCACGTAGTTGATGTCCGCGGGCTTGAGCGTGTCCAGCGCCGACAGCGCATCTTGCAGCGCTGGCATGGCCACCGCGAGCGCCGCTTCGCAGTCATCTTTGATGAGTTTCGCGGAGGCAGCCTGGCCGGCGGCGGCCTCCTCCTCCACCTGCACGATGGCCTTCTTGGGCTCTACCACTTCCGCCTTCTCCTTATCGATGGTCTTCATCATCACCTCCACTTCCCCGACAGTCTTCGTTAACGCCGGCATTAGCGCCGTCAGCTCCTCCTGCATGCCCGCCACCTGTTGCGAGGAGCTGTCGATCTTCTCGAGGCCGACAAGGTAGCGGCTCTGGAACCTCTGCGTCTCGACGCGCTTCTCGGCCAGCAGCGTCTTGAAGGTCGAGATGAGCTCCAGGTAGGACGTCGGGGTCACGTAGTTGTACCTATTCAGATCCGCCTTGAACCGCACGCTCACATTCTGCACGTCCTTGTGGAACTTCTTGCAGATGTGCACCATCTTCTCCCTCACGTCCTCGGTGAGATCCATCTCTTTCAGAAACTTCTGGGCCACCGCCTCCAGCGCGTCCGCGGGCCACGCCTGGAACCAATCGATGGTGCAGCAGTTCACGAGGGACGGGTACTGCCTCAGCCTGTCCCGGAACGCCCCTCCGATCGGCGAGAAGCAAAGCGCGATGTGCAAGATCTCCTTGCAGCGCTGGGTAAAGAACGCCCACAGCTCGAGTTGCGACTCGAGTTGCAGGCCTTGCTTGGCAGCGATGGGGCGGACGATTTCTATTACCGCAGCTTTCTCGTCGTTGGGGAACATGTTGGGCACCTCGCCAGCATTGAGGACGTTGTTGATGTCCTCCACGAAGCCCTCGTCCTTGATCTGCGTGTCGCTGAAGAGGAAGACCGTTTTAATGCCCTCCCCGCCGGACTGCCGCAAGATGCGCTTCAGATCCTCCCGCCATTCCACCGTCGTGTACGACTTCGAGATCTCCACCTGGATCACCTGCATCATGTTGATTGACGCGCCCAAGCGTGTGAGCGACTGGCGCCCGCTGCCGCCGACGCCCACCAGTAGCAGATGGCCCCCAGGCTGGTTCAGAATCCTACTGATTCTGCTCACGTGCTCCACCGCGAAGAGAAACATGGCGAGATTCATCGGCCGCTTGCTCATCCCGTTGTAGTCCGCGAGGTAGTCTTCCATCACGCTGATTAACGCGTCGATGTCTAAGATGCGCTCGTACTTGCGCGGCGGGCCGTCCTCCTGGCCGAGATCCGGATCCATAAAACTCCCGAAGAACAGCTTCCTCAAATCGTAAATGGTCAGCTCCTTGTCGGCATCCCCTTCTTTATGCTCCTTGTTGCAGAACTGCATCAGTTTGTCGAACTCGCACTCGAAGCACTGCGGGAGTATTTGCTTGAGCAGCCCTAGCATCCAGTTGTTGTCCTTCTCGTCCACGAGGCGGTCGTAGAACACGCGCAGGATCTCGTGCACCCACAGCTGCACCATGAGGTCCTTGCCGGGCCTGCCGGAGGGGATGGAGCTAGATGATGTGAGCATGACGCCCTGCACCACGCGAGCGAAGTCGCGCAGGTTGAACACGTAGTGGGACTTAGTCGGCGTAGGGAGCAAAGAGGCCATCGCGCTCTTGTACACCTGCAGCGTGGCCTCGATGATCTTGGGGCTCATGTCCTGCGCCTCGCGCACGAAGCCTGTGTCCTTCAGGTACCAGTGCAGGATCGTGTCGAAGATGCCGGCCAGTACCTTATCGGCGACGTCCACGACGCTGACGAGGTTGAAGTGCCTCAAGTAGCGCCCCGTGACGCTGTTCCTCCCGCCGCCTGCCGGCCCCATCGCCGTGCAGAACTGCACGTCCACCATGTTGCGGAACACGTTGTCGCGCCCGTACCAACCGGTGTAGTCCATGAACTGCCTCAGCAGTTCGATGGGCGGCTGGGCGCCGTACTCTTCTAAAGTGGGCATGTTGAGGTCGTCCACGAAGACGACTGCCTTCTTGCCCATTGGCGGGCCGTAGATGCCCTTGCGCCGCTTGTCCAGACGCCCGTCCACCTGCTCCTGCGTCATGCTGGCGGTGGTGCGCGCGCTGAAGGTGACGTTGATGGGCGTCCACGCATTCTTGTCCAGCTTGAGCAAGAAGCGGTTCACGTACACGGTCTTGCCGGTGCCGGTGGGGCCGCAGAACAAGGACGGGTAGTCGTTGTTGATGGCTAGCTCCAGCAAGAAGGTGTACCGCGCGCTGTCCTTCGTAGGGACGATTATCGAGCTGAAAGGCGTACCGGCCGGGATGTGCTTCTCCTCCTCGCTGATGGTAGCGGTCCACTCCTTCCACGTGTTGAGCGTGCGGTCGAACACGTAATCAAACACCGTGTTGCCGTTGTCGTCCGGGATCATGGGCGCCGTCAGCATTGTCAGCTGCTTGGCCTGCATGTACACCCCGTACCCCTCGGGTTTGGCCCCAGAGCACAGCTCGCGCGCGAAGCGGTCGAAGCGCAGGCGCCCCTCTTCGTTGCAGCAGCCTCCGATGGACCAAACGTAGGACAGCAGGAACAAGGAGTCAATCACCGTCTCTGTCTGGATGGTGTCGAGCTTGGCACAGTACTCCTCGTTCTTGAAGTCGTCTAGCTGGGCCGCGAAGATGCGCATGCATGACACGGCGAGGTTGGTGTCCGTCACCGGCGAGATCTGGCGCAGCTCTCTCTGGACAAGCTTCACGGAGGGCGGGAGGAGCCACAACATCAGGTCGACCACGCGCTGCTGGTCCTTGCCTTTGAGCGGGAGGGTGTTGCGCCAAGACTGCATGGCGGGCTCCCACCCGAGCTGGTGCGGCTCTAAGTACACCATGCCACAGCGCGAGACGGTCGCCGGGGAGGCCACTGCGAGGTCGTTCACCTCGAAGATCATGTTCATGTTGGAGCCCATGGCGATGATCTCGGAGTTGGGCAGGCACAGCTTCTTGTTGTCGTCCAGCACCGTGTTCATGTTCTCGATCCAGATGGCGTCCACAGGGCCGTCAAGGATCATCCACTTGCGATCCAACGTCTGGTCGGAAGCCAACTGTCGGAAGTGCACGGCCAGCACGCCGTCGTTCCACTCCTGCGTGGACTTGTCGTTCTCGCCGTACAGCTGGCCCATTGTGACGCTCTTCGGGTTCAAAATGCGCGTCTTCACGTTGAGCTCCGAGTTCAGCCCCTTCTTGTTGAGGTCGGTGAGCGCCCCGCCGAGCACCTTGAGGCAGCCGGTCTTGCCGGAGAAGGGCAACCCCACCACCATGAGCCCGTGGCGCACAATGATCATCTCGTACAGCTGCGTGATCTTCAAGAAGAAGTACTCGTGCTCCTGCAGGTTAAACTCCGTGCACATCACTTTCATGGAGTCGTTGAGGTTCTTGTAGTCCACCGGCGGGAGATCCACGCCGGGGAAGAGGTCGCTGACAATGCCGTTGAAGAGGGGCACGTCGTGGCTCAGGAACTTGCACAGGTTCACGTCCACGATGGAGCGTAACATCAGCACGAACTCGTCCTCGTCCGTGTACTTGCGCTTCATGTTCGCCGCCGCGCGCAGCACCGCCATAACCGCGCGCATGCCATAGTCGTAGTGGTCCTGCGAGGAGAGCTGCTCCGAGCACAGCTTGTAGGTGGTGACGATCTTGCGCGCGCAGTCGGTGGCCTGCAGGTAGCCGTTGGAGTATAGCATGATCTCGCTGATCATGCCGTAGTCCGGCACCATCATGGCCACCGTACGGAACAGTGCCTTCAGGTTGTCGGGCAGCTCCGAGCGCCCGGCGTACCCAGGGTTCATGGTGATGAAGGCGTTGCACGAAGGCCTCAACGGGATCTCTGACCCCTCGAAGAAGAACGTCTTCACCTTGTTCTTAACGGCCAGCTGGATCTCCAGCACCTGCTGGGCCACAACGGAGAGGACCTCCAGGTTGATGCGGTTGAACTCGTCGAAGCACGCCCACGCGCCCGACGACGCCAGCCCCTTGAAGAACTTCGCCATGGTCAAGTAGTCCAGCGTGTCCGAGCAGTTGAACACCACACACTGCCTGGCCAACGCCTTGGCCAAATCCTTGGTGGTCTCCGTCTTTCCGGTCCCCGCGGGGCCTTCGGGTGCCCCCCCCAAGTTAAGGTGGATGGCGCCCATGAGGGTCCTGTAGCATCGATCTGTGAGGGGGGTCACCACCAGGCGCCCGCTGTTGCCGAGGTACTCGTAGCCGTAGATGATGGACGCATTCATCATGCGGACAGGAACGGTCTCCTCCTCGAAGTACATGCGGAGCTGCGAGGTCCAGCTGAAGTCGTTCACGTCCGTCACCTTGTTGGCGTCGAGCATCTTCAGAACGTCCCTTGCATGCACGTCCATCGTCACCAACGCGGAGAGCGTGAGGCGCGTCATGCTGGTCAACTCGCCGCGCACCAGCTCGATGATGTCCAGCATCTGGTCGCAGTTCTTGTCGTACACGGCTTTCACTAACCCGGGGGCGGCTGCCTCCCCCTTTAGAGCGGTGGCCACATCGTCCGTCCAGTAGATGGCGCTCACCACCAGCACCACCTGCCCCGGCCATTCGATGACCCAGTCCTCGCGGTTGGTCATGGCGAACGCCTTGAACGACTTCTGCACCACGTCCTGGATAGCCTCCACCATGGCAGCCTCCACCATCACCAGCCACTTCTCCACCGCCCCGCCCGTCTTGGACGGCTCCACCTTGGTCTTAAACGGGACCACCTCGCCCTCCACGGAGAGCATGGCGTTGATGTCGGTGTTGGCCTCGAAGCGCAAGCTGTTGATGCCCTCGAAGCACTTCTTGAGGTGCGGCTGCACCTTGGTGGGGTCCTTGGTCTCGGACAGAATCTCCAGCATTTCGTCGTTTGAGAGGAAGAAGAAGCGCGGGAAGGAGATCCGCTTCACCTCGAGATAGGCCGCGAGCCCCTTCTGGATCTCGTCCAGCATCACGTTAGCGTCCTGCAGCAGCTCCAGCGCCTCCTTGTCCCGCGCGATGATCAACGCCCCCGGGTTCTTGTTCGCCTTCGTCATCATGTCCCTGTAGATCTGATCCACCGCCAGAAACTTCTGGCCCTCCTCCGGCATCTGCTTCATGATATCCTCACTCCCGAAGATCGGCTCTAGATACTGCCACGTGGACTGACACGTGGACCAGTTGTCCAACATGTCCTCCAACGTCTTCAAGGTATCCTCCCACACACTCGCTCGCTCAGCGAACGGCTTAATGAACGGGCTCGCCCTCATCGACTGGATCTTCACGATCTGATCGTCGAGCAGCAATTGGATATCGTCGGTCCCGCCGAGAATGAACGTCCCCGTGTCTTTGTACGCCACACACTTAAACTCGACCCCGTCCCAGTCGGAGTACATCTTGTCGATGGTCTTCTCGAGGGAGTACTCTTTGGAAGCGGTGGTTGAGATTTGCTGGATGGGCTCCATTTGCGCCATGACGTTGAGGTCGATGAGGTCTTTGATAGAGAAAGGCACCTCGGGGTCATAGGACGCCCCCAGGAGTTGGAAGATCACCTTCCAGTGGCGGTCGGACAACGCCTGGTTCGCCAACTCTTCAATGAGCGGCAAGATCTGCTTAAACTCGTCCACAGTATCCTTGAGCCTGTACACCACCCTGTTCTCCTTGTCGGCTTTTCCCATCTTATATGCGGAAGTGGCGGCGTTGTCCACCTCGGCAAGCACGTTTGCGATGGTGAGGCTCTGTACCGGGTTGGTTGTCCAAGCGTGCGAATTGGTCTCGAAATCGAAGAGCAACTTCCAGACACCGTAGCGGTTGGCGCACTCCTTCTCGACCAAGGCGAGGTTGCCGAAGTCGTCCATGGGCATGTTGAAGAGCTTCTGGTACTCTTGGTACTGCTCGCTGCGCTGGCGCATGGTGGCGACGTCGGTCTGGATCTTCTCGAGCTCGGTCACCACCTCGAAGGGGTCGCTGTCGGGCTCCATGAAGGACCCGCCGTGCAAAGTGCCCAGCACCGCGAGGAGTTCATCGTTCATAGTGGCGATGTTCTTCTCGAGGGTGGCGACGTTGCTCTGCTTGCGGTCCTCGATGAAGTCGTCCGCGTCGCTGATCCCTTGCGTGTAGCTTGCCACCGCCTCGTGCAAATCGTCGATCTTCACCTGGTCCGCGGTGGGCAGCTTGGCGTCCGCGCCAAAGTAAATGTTCAGCAGATCGTACAGCTCGTCCACCAGCGTGGCCTCCTTGAACGCCGCCTTCTTCTTGCTGCTGAGATCCGTAAACATCTTCTGGAAGCTCACAAACCCGTCCAGCTGATCGGGGCGCTCCATCAGCAGCTTGACGCGGTGCGTGAAGTTTGCGAGCGCGGAGAGCGTCTCTTCGCGTGCGGAAGTCATGAGCAAGCTCTTGATCGTGTCCAGCGTGCGTTGCGTCACCGGTAAGAGCGTCAGCTTCAGGCTCTTGCTGTCCACGTGCAGGGTGCCAAGGACGTTCTGCGTCTTCATTTTGTCGAGCTCCGTGCGCCAGTCGCGCTGTTTCGACATGTCCTGTCGGTACTTGCGGATGTCCATCTTTTGGGTCGAGTACTCCGTCGGGTTCCACATCTTGCCGAAGTCGTAGATGTCGCGGTGCGGCTCAAACACCTGCGCGTACTCCCTTGCGTCCTCGAAGTCTTTGATGATGACCTGATCGATGGCAGCGCGCAGCGTGATGAAGCGCGGTGTGGAGCGGATGATGTGCACCGGGTTGAGCCCGTTCATGCGCCCGTCGAAGTAGTGCGTGAACGACCGCATCAGCAGCAGCCGAGGCACTTGTTGCATAGTGGCGATCATGCCCTCGATGACGTTAGAGTTGAGCACGTTGAGCACGTCGCCCTCGTTCGGCGCAAACGTCATGTTCTGGTCGTTGAAGGCGATGGTCGTCAGGAACACGCCCTTCTGCAGCTTGGTGTCCGTCAGCCTTCGGGGCGCCTCCACAAGATCCAGCAGCTCCTCCACGGTGCCGATGCCTTTGGCCACCACGCCCTCCACCAGCATATAGTCCGCCAAACGGATGAAGTCGCCCAGCATCTTCGCCTCCTCAACCACCCGGCGATACGTCTTCGCGCGTCGGATCTTCTCCTCCTTGATCTTGACCATGCTCTGTTTCTTCTCGGCGGGGCGGCCCTGGTAGAGGTTCACGCCCGTCTTGTCCTCCAGCTCGCTCTCGTCGCGGATGCTCTCCTGGTACAGCCGCGCCTGCTTGGTGACTTCGCGGCAGATCTTCTCCAGCACCGCCTGCATGCGCTCCACCACGGCCTCCAGTGCGGGCACCGCTTTGTGCCCGCGTTGCGTAATTTGCACTTCGCTGAACTCCTCCAGGTTGTACGGCTGGTGATTGGGGATGATGGACATCAGCTGCACCTTCGACAACTCGTACACGTTCGAGTAGAGCTCCATCAGCGACGGGCAGAAGGTGGGCTTGGCCAGGAAGAGGCGCCGCGTGAGACGATTGCGGACCTGGGAGAAGAGCTTCTGGCGAACGGTGGATCGCCAGTTGCGATACGTTTTGTACACGAGATAGTACTTGAAGAACTTCATGCGCGTGAGCACATTAAATATGGACTTCTCGCGCATCCACTCCCCCAGTGGGGTGAAATCGCTCCTCAGGCCGGGCTTAATGTGTACCACTCCTGATGCCGAAAGAGTGAAATATTCGTTGGCGGCATCTTCTCTGCACACCACTTCCAGATCATACGGACGGAAGAATATCCCCGTGTCCGCGCGGTTGCAGTAGAAGAACTTGACCTCGCTCTCTTTCCCGTTGCGCGCATAGAACTCCACCACATCGTCGCCGGTCTTTATGTATTGCAGCAAGTCCATCTCTGGGTCATCGCTTGGCTTGGACACCTTCTCTTTCTCTTTTTCTCCCTCTCGGCCGTAGTCAGATCCGCGCGGCGATTCCCAGATGTTGTCCTTGGACCTCGAATGCCGTTTTGTTCCGGTCAGAGATTGCAAGCTTGTCGGGGGCGAGGTCTTGAGAGACGGCAGCTTCGGAACATTAGAGGCTCCTTTCACCTTGCGCTTATTTTCACTAGGGAGCGGCATCTCGTACTGTTCTTTTTGGGCAGGGAATGAGTACAGCGAGTGGCTTTTGCCTTGGGCCAACCCCCCCCCTTGCTGGCTGATCCTTGGAAACTCGCCCGTGGAGCCGAGCGAGGCGCCCAAGAAACCTCCCCCGCTGCGCGCCTTCGCCGGGTGCCATGTCCCGTGGATGCCCTTCGGCTCCCCGTAGGGGTCCTCCTCGTAGCGCACACCGCGCCACGACATGCCTAGCTTAGAGCCGGGCCTCTTTTCTCCAACTATGCGTAGGTTTGATTACATCATAGATGACATTGTTTTCCACTATTCCAGCAGATGGGCTCTCTACGATGACGCTGGGTTCTCTTTTA
>Ga0138268_1167971_pt1 | contig 12363 bp, 17 predicted proteins | sample RNAICE20151125_FD_106934 | JGI IMG/M metagenome (GOLD analysis project Ga0138268, IMG submission 106934) | Metatranscriptomics of polar marine prokaryotic and eukaryotic communities from Arthur Harbor ice station, Antarctica -... | ecosystem: Environmental > Aquatic > Marine > Unclassified...
CCCCTATAAACTTTAGAATAAATCACTTTCGCGTTTAGATATTTACAAAATGCCAGCTGATATTGAATGGAAAAAATTAGTCCAAAAGGGAGAGGAAAAGCCAACCGCAAGGTCCGGCCACTCTCTTAATTGGATCGGTGGTCAGAACTATCTCCTTTTCGGAGGTATCGAAGACTCAAAATCTGGAAAGATCGAACCAACTTCAGATCTTTGGACTATGAAGCTAGGACAGGTTGACTGCTCCTGGACCAAGAATCCAACCCCTGCAGGTGATAAGCCTCTTGCTAGAACTCAGCATGTTGCTATCACTACTCCAGCAGACAAGTAAGAACGAGTATTCGTCTTCGGTGGACATCACAGCCCACAATCTAGACTCAATGATACTTGGTTCTTCGAAATCAAAACCCAATCTTGGAGAAGAATTGGAGGCGAGAAGGATAACACCACCAACAGTGAATCATCTATCGGTGCTCCATCTCCAAGAGCTAACTCCTCAGCTGTCCTATATGAAGGAAAGATTTATCTTTTCGGAGGACATGGAGGACTCAGCTATTCTAGAATCCCATACAATGATCTCTACAGCTTCGATCTTGAGACCGAAACTTGGGAGAAGATCGTCCCATCCAACAACCCCCCAGATGGTAGAGGAGGTCACTCTACCTTCGCCAGTGAAGGTAAAATCTTCATCTATGGTGGATGGAACTCTGAAATGCAATTCAATAACGTTATGCAATTCGATCTCGAGAAGAAAGAATGGTATGACCCAGATTGCATGCATGAAGTTCACAGATGGAATCACTGCTCATACCTTGTACCAGCTATCCCAACTTGGAAATTCTTCATCTTTGGTGGAGAGCAAGCCGAGTATACCGAAGGAACTGCCAGAGCTTTTGGTACATATGTTAACACCAGTGCTCTCCTTGATATGGGAGCTCTCAGATGGACCACATTCGCTTCTGATCCAGAAAGATATGAGAACATTCCAACTCCAAGAGAATATGCTTCAATGGCATATGACGAGAGAGACAGAAGACTCATTATCTTCGGTGGATGGAACAATGGATGGAAGGATGATTGCTACACCCTAACTGTCGCAAAGATTGTCGGTCCTTCATATGCTATTGTCAACTCTAACCCAGATCTTGGTCAACTTTCAGGAAATGTTGAGCTCAGCATTTCAGGAAGAGGATTCAAGGATTTGCAAATCACTGTTCTCTTCACTTAAGGAGATCAACCAGTTGACGCTGCTGGAAAACTCACTCTTCAAGTTCCAGGAGTTTTTGTTTCTGAAACTGAATTGACCTGTATTACTCCAAACTTTGAGCAATTTGGTCCAAAGAAATGTATTATGCAACTTTGCATTGGTAGTGGAGATCTTACCACTACTTGGATTCCTTTCCAATACTTCTTGAACACCAGAGCTGCTAAATCTCTATCCTACGGACCAGGTATTCTCCAAAACTGCTGTGCTGGAGTTCCAGTCGAGTTCTTTGTCGTTGCCAGAAATGACTTGAACGAAAACAGAACCTCAGGAAGAGATAAGTTTATCGCTAAAATCAAGAAAGAAATTCAAAAGCCAGACGACTACAATGAAGATCCTGAAGATGGAGAAGGTCCATGGAGACAAAAGTTTGAAGAAATTGAATGTTCAATCGTCGATAACCAAGACGGTTCATACAAAATCCAATATCAAATTGATGAGGAGTGCGAAGTCGATGTTCATGTTAACTTCGAGGATGATAAGGGCAATTTGGTTGCAATCAGAGGATCACCATACAAAGCTAGCTTCAGCAAGGCTGCCAAGCCAGCAGATAACACCATGTCTGGACCATTGATGCAAGCTCACTTCAAGCAACAAGTCTCTGACTTAAATGACTACATGAGCAAGAAGGAGAAGTCCATTTCATTGAAAGGTAAAGACATGACTGAAGTTCCAACCCTTCTTTCAGTCAAAGAAGAAACTGAGGAAGTTTTCAAGAACGAAAACAAGACCACTCTCAAGATTGATCAACTTGATGAATCCATGAAGATGTTCGCAGCTGCCGTTCCAAAAGTTAAAGTTGATTCTTCCAAATTCGGAAAGATCCAAGGTAACTGGAACAACGTCAAGAACAACTCCAAGAATGTCAAGAAGACTATTGCTCCAATTGTTGAACAACAAGATGGAATCAACAAGTCCAACATCAAGACCCTTGAAGAACAAATTATCCAATTCACCCAAGAGATGAGAAAAAGACCATTCTTCCAATACAAGACTGGTGCTAAGGAATCTATTGAGAAACTTGCCGATGTTTTTGGAGAACTTAAGGGATTCGAAGACAGCAAAGACCTCTATGGAGACAACGCTAGAAAATTCGGAAACCCAGACTTGATCATTAAGGCTGTTAAGGATATTGAAGCCATTAAGATCACCGTCGATAACATGAAAGCTCTTTGGGATCATATTGAAACTTGCCAATAAGCTTTCAACAGATTCATGACCAACAAGTGGATTGAGACTCAACCATTTGAGATGGAAGACGAGGTCAAGAAACTCATGAAGACTCTTAAAGACATGAAAGTCGATAAGAAAGCTAATGCATATGCCGGTATCCTCGAAGAAATCAAGAAATGGTTGATCTTCCTCCCACTTATTGCTGAATTAGCTGATAAAGCTATGAGAGATAGACATTGGAACATGATCAAAGAAAAGGTTGGTGTCCAATTCACCATTGATGACTAACTTCTTCTTAAGAACATCTATGATCTTAACCTCGGTAAATATCAAGAAGATGTTGAAGAAATCACCGATCAAGCCAAGCAAGAAGAAAAGATGGAGAAGACTCTTGCCAAGTTGGAAGAAAACTGGAAGGACATTACCTTCGAGTTCTCAGATCACAAAGACTCAGGTGTCAAAATGATCAGACTTTCCGAAGAGAACTTCGATATGCTTGAAGAGAATCAAGTCAGTGTTACTGCTATGTTCTCCTCCAGATATCTTGCCACCTTTGAAGATAAGATCATGTACTGGCAAAAAATCTCTTGCTGGTATTTCTGAAATCGTTATTGTGGTAGGTGAGGTTCAAAGATCATGGTCTTTCCTCGAAAACTTGTTCATCCACTCTGATGAGGTAAAGAAAGAATTGCCAAAAGAATCAGCTCAATTCGTCTCTATCGATAAAGAAGTTAGAGATATCTTGGCTGATGGTTTCAAGCATCAAAAAGCTTTGAACTTCTGTGTTCAACCAACTGTTCTCCCAAGACTTGAGAAGGTTCAATCAGACTTGACTGTTTGTGAGAAAGCTCTTAATGAATTCATGGACTCCAAGAGAATTGCTTATCCAAGATTCTATTTCGTCTCCCCAGCCGATCTTCTTGATATTCTTTCCAACGGTAACAACCCAGTTAAGGTTATGGTCCATATGACAAAGATTATCTCTGCTCTTGAGACTTTAGAACTCCTTGAGGAAGGTGTTAGACCATTCGCCAAAGGAATGCACTCATGCGTCGGTGTTGAGTATGTTCCATTCACCGTTGAGTGCAAACTTTTAGGTAAAGTCGAAGTCTATCTTCAACAAGTCCTCAATGCCATGAGAGACTCCTTAAAGGACATTGCTATGAAATCTCTTAAGACATATGCTGAGATTGATAAGGAATCTTGGATCGTCCAAGATCCAGCAATGGTCACTCTTTTGGTTAACAACTGTCAATGGGTTATTTTGTGCGAAGGCGCTTTCATCAAATACCCAAGTGACAAGGATGCAGTCAAGAAAGCCTATGAGCATCAAGTCAATGACCTTAAAGGTTTGATTATGATGGTGCAAGGTGATTTGACTAAGCCAGTCAGACAAAAGATCATGTGCTTGATTACTATGGATGCTCATTCCAGAGATATCATTGACAAGATGGTCGGACTCGAAGTTCATAGGTAAGATGATTTCAACTGGTAGACATAACTTAAGGGTGTGTTCGATGCCGGACAAAATGATTTCGTTTTCAGAATTGCTGATGCTTGCCTTAACTACGGTTATGAATATCTTGGAAACGGTGCAAGACTCGTTATTACTCCTCTTACTGATAGAATTTATGTAACGGCTACTTAAGCACTCCATTTGAAAATGGGATGTGCACCAGCTGGACCAGCAGGAACTGGTAAAACCGAATCAACTAAAGATCTCGCCTCCGCTCTTGGTAAAGCATGCTATGTATTCAACTGCTCTGATCAGATGGATTACCAAGGTATGGCTGGTATCTTCAAAGGACTTGCTGCCTCAGGATCTTGGGGTTGCTTCGATGAGTTCAACAGACTTGTGCCACCAGTACTCTCTGTATGCTCTGTCCAATTCAAATCTGTAACTGATGCCATTAAGGCTGGAAAGACCAGATTCGTACTTCAAGGTGATGAAATTTCACTTGATCCAACTTGCGGTGCTTTCATTACAATGAACCCAGGTTATCTTGGTAGATCTGAGTTACCTGAAGGTCTTAAAGCTCTTTTCAGACCAATTACTGTCGTCGTTCCTGATCTTGAGCTTATTTGTGAAAACATGCTCATGGCTGAAGGTTTCGTTGCCGCCAAAATGCTTGCCAAGAAGTTCACAACTCTTTACTTCCTTTGTAGAGATCTTCTCTCAAAAGCTGCACATTATGATTGGGGTCTTAGAGCTATTAAGTCCGTACTGGTCGTAGCAGGTGTCATGAAGAGAGCTGAACCAGAACTTGCTGAATCTGCTATCTTGTTGAGAGCCTTGAGAGATTTCAACATTCCAAAGATTGTTGCTGATGATAATGATATCTTCTTCGGTCTCTTGGGAGATCTTTTCCCAGGTATCAACGTTCCAAGAACTAGAGACATGAGATTCGAGGGCCTCATCAATGAAGCCGTCGCTAATGCCAAACTTAATGCTGATGATGATTTCATTTTGAAGATCGTCTAACTTTATGAACTTCTCCAAATTAGACATTGTGTCTTCGTCATGGGACCACCAGGAGCTGGTAAGTCATCAACATGGTCGATGCTTGCTAAAGCTCAAGATCTGGAAGGTAAGAAAACTACTGTCTTTGATCTTAACCCAAAGGTTACGAGCACCAATGAGCTTTATGGTGTCGTATTGCTTGCTACCAGAGAATGGAAAGATGGTCTATTGTCCAAGACTTTAAGATCTCTCGGTCAAATTCCAGACTCTAACCCAAAGTGGTTGATTCTTGATGGTGATCTTGATGCCAATTGGATTGAATCTATGAACTCAGTCATGGACGATAACAAACTTTTGACACTCGCTTCCAACGAGAGAATCCCATTGAAAGCACACATGAAGATGTTGTTCGAAATCAGAGATCTTAGATTCGCTACACCAGCTACAGTATCTAGAGCTGGTATTCTATATATCTCAGACACTGCCGGTTCTCAATGGAAATCATATGTCACCTCTTGGATTAACAAGATGAAATATGATGAAGAGAGAAAGAAGCAATTGAGAGAACTCTTCGATAAATATGTCGCTAAGACTCTCTTCTATTGCAAAAAGACATTCAAGCATGTCGTCCCATAAGTCGACATTTGCATGGTTGTTGGTATTTGCAAGCTTCTTGAAAACATTCTTGCAACAAATGATGTTAAGGGACCAGAATTCATCTTCGCCTTCGCATGCATCTGGTGCATTGGTGGAGGATATGCCACAAAGGATGGTGTTCCATATAAGGAGCAATTCTCCAACTGGTGGAAGAATGAGTGGAAAACTATCAAGTTCCCATCAAAGGGTACAGTTTTCGACTACTATGTCGATATTGAGAACTCCAAGCTTGAAGACTGGAGTAAGATTTCCAACAGTGATATCGTTGCAACCATCGATACCACCAAGAGTATCTCTTCTTACACAATCCCAACTGTTGAGACTATTTCTGCATCATTCTTAATGCAACAATTCATCAACATTAACCATTGCCCATAATTGGTTGGTATGCCAGGAACCGGTAAAACTCAAATTATCAAGGGTCTCTTAACAGAACTCTGCTCCAAGAACCCAATCTATCTCCAATAAATTATCAACTTCAACTACTATACTGATGCCAACTTATTACAGATGATCATGGAATAGAACCTTGAAAAGAAGGCTGGTAAGATCTTTGCTCCAAAAGGACAACAAAAACTTATCTACTTCGTTGATGACATGAACATGCCAGCTAGAGATCCATATGACACTCAAAACGCTATTGCTCTTCTTAGACAACATAGAGATTATGAGCATTGGTATGATAAGGGAAAACTTACCATGAAAGAAATCAAAAACACCCAGCTTGTTGCCGCCATGAACCCAACCGCTGGTTCTTTCATCGTAAACCCAAGACTTCAAAGACATTTCTGGCTTCTTGCCGTCGGTATGCCAGATCAATCTTCATTATCCATCATTTATACCGCCTATCTTGCTAGACATTTCGCCAAATTCAAGGGAACCATCCAAGGTGAGATCTCTCCAATCATTAAGGCCACTCTTGGTCTTCATGCTGAGGTCGATAGAAACTTCAAGAAGACCGCATAGAACTTCCATTACACCTTCAACTGCAGACATTTAACCAATGTCTTCTAAGGTCTTCTTTAGGCCAAACAAGAGGCAATCAAAGAGCCAGATAATCTTGTCAAACTTTGGGTCCATGAGGCTGAAAGAATCTATGGTGATAGACTTGTCAATGCTACTCATTTGTCCACATACAAAGGACTTTCCTTCGAAATCTGCTCCAAATCATTCGCCAAATTCAACTTGAAGAAATATTTCGGAGCTACCCCAGAACCACTTGTATTTGCACAATTCGTTGCAGGACTTGATGATAAACTCTATGATCAATTCCCATCTGGAGAAGCTATGAGCGCAAGACTTCTTGAAGCTCTTAGAGAATACAATGATACTAACGCAGTCATGGATCTCGTATTGTTCGAAGATGCCATGAAGCACGTCTGTAAAATCTCCAGAATTGTAGCTTCTGATCAAGGTCACGCCCTTCTTGTCGGAGTCGGTGGTTCAGGAAAGTAATCTCTTTCCAAATTGGGATCATTCATTAACTTCGGATCTGGATCCACAGTATCCATCATGATCTCCTCAACTTACGGTCTTAACGATTTGAAAGCTGATTTACAATCTTTCTACATGAAGGCAGGAGTGAAAGATGAGGGACTCATGTTCCTTTTCACTGAAGGTCAAATCACTAACGAGAGATTCCTCGTCTCTATTAATGATTTGCTTTCATCAGGAGAGATTGCCGATCTCTTCGCTGCTGAAGACGAAGATGGTATCATTAACAGTGTTAGACCAGCTTGCAAGAGTGAAGGTCTTGGTGATGCTAATGATGTCTGCTATAAATTCTTCATTGATAGAGTAAAGAAAAACTTACATATGTCTCTTTGCTTCTCCCCAGTCGGAGATGCTTTCAGAAACAGAGCAAAGAAATTCCCAGCTCTTATTAGTTCCACTGTTATTGATTGGTTCTATGCCTGGCCAGAAGATGCCCTCCTATCCGTCGCTGCCAAATTCGTGGCTGATGTTGAAATGGCTACTCCAGAAACTAGATAAGGTGTTGAAGAATTAATGCCGTACTCTTACAAAGTTGTAAACAACTTCTCTGATATTATCTTACAATAAGAGAGAAGATTTGTATACACTACTCCAAAATCTTTCCTTGAGCTCATTGCTCTCTTCAAATCTATGTTCGCTAGAATTGAAGGTGAAGTTGCTGATAACAAAGATAAGTATGAAGTCGGTGTAGTCAAGCTTACTGAAACCGGAGAGGTTGTATCTAAGCTTGAAGAAGAGCTTAAGATTTTCTCAGTCGAAGTAGAGGCCAAGAAGAAGAGTGCTGATGCTAAAGCTGAAGTAGTCGGTGTTGAAAAGGCTAAGGTCGAGGCACAAAATGCTATTGCCGAGGAAGAGGCTGCTAAATGTAACCTCATTAAGGTCACTGTCGAGGCTAAGATGAAATCCGTACAAGCTGATTTGGATCAAGCTCTTCCATTGGTCGAGAAGGCCAAGAAGGCTCTTGAAGGACTTAACATTGCACATTTCAGAGATCTTAAAGCTCTTAAATCCCCACCAAAGGATATTGAAAAGACATTCACTGCTTGTCTACATTTACTCTGTAAATATCATCCTAATGTCCCAATTGATAAGGTTGGTAAATTGAAGACTGAAAAACCATGGGCTACTGCTCTTTCCCTCATGGGAAATCCATAACAGTTCCTTGATATGCTTCTTGGTTTCAAAGCTGAGGTCGATGCAGATAAGATTCCAAACAGAAACTTTAATGCTATTAGAGATGTCCTTGCTGATGAAACTTTCACCCCAGAAATTGTCATGAAATCTTCACCAGCTGCCTCCGGTCTCTGTGATTGGATTATCAACATTACTATGTACTATGATGTCGTTATTTCCGTTGAGCCAAAGAAGCTTGCTGTCGCTGAAGCTCAAGCCACTCTTGCTGCTGCTAACGCGAAGAAGGCTGAAGTCGATGTTTTAGTAGCCAGACTTAACAAAGAGCTTGCTGAGCTCATGGCAGAATTCTAGGCAGCAATGGATGACAAAAACAATGCTATTATGGAGTCAGAGAAATGCGAAAGAAAATTGAACCTCGCTCAAAGACTTGTCGGTGCTCTTGGTTCCGAACAAGAAAAGTGGGCTCAATCTATTATTGATCTTGGAGAATATCTGAATGTTGTCATCGGTGATGTCCTTCTTGCCTCTGCTTTCGTCTCTTATGTTGGACCATTCAACAAGTCATTCAGAGATCAAATTATCAATGATAACTTCGTTGGATTCTTCCAGAAGAACAACATCCCAATGAGTCCATCTGCTAACCCATTGTCAGTCCTTAGTGACGAGGCTACTGTTGCAGGATGGAACAACTTCGGTCTTCCACCAGATAGAGTCTCAACTGAAAACGGCTCTATTTTGACTAACTCTGCCAGATACTCCTTGATTATTGATCCACAACTTCAGGGTGTCACCTGGTTGAAGAAAACTTGGGAGTCTGCTGATCTTAAGGTCACTAGACTTTCAAACCCAAAGATGCCAAAGATTATTGAATTTGCCGTCGAGGGTGGACAACCAGTGTTGATTGAAAACATGGAGAACTCTATTGATGCAGTTATCTAACCAGTCTACTCCAGAGCTATCATCAAGAAGGGTAAGACTAAGTACATTAAGATGGGAGACAAAGAATTGACTCTTAACCCAAAGTTCAACTTATTCTTACATACCAAGCTCTCCAACCCTCATTATCCTCCAGAAATTCAAGCTGAGTGCACATTGATTAACTTCACTGTCACAGAAGCCGGTCTTGAGGATCAGCTCCTTGCTTTGGTCGTCAAGAAAGAAAGACCAGATCTTGCTTCCCAAAAGGAAGCCCTTATTCAAGAGCAAAATGGATTCAAGATTAAATTGAAGGAACTCGAAAGTGGACTTCTTTACAAACTTGCTAATGCTCAGGGTGATATTCTCGAAGATATTGAGCTTATTGAGTCTCTTGAATTCTCCAAGAAGCTCTCTACTGAAATTAACGAGAAAGTAGAGATCGCTAAGGTTACTGATGAATAAATTATATTGTCATCTGAGTTCTACAGACCAGCTGCCTCAAGAGGTGCTCTTGTGTTCTTCATGATGAATGGTCTTCATAAGATCCATTCCTTCTACAAATTCTCTCTCGATTCATTCGTTATTGTTGTCAAGAGAGCTATTGATATCGTTGCTGCTACTGATAGAGCTAAGGCTAAGGCTGCTGCAGGTGGCGATGGTGAAGGAGGCGGAGATGGTGCCGCTGAAGGAGAAGAAGGTGCTGCTGAAGGTGAAGCCGCTGAAGAAGCAAAGGCAGATGATGCCGCTGCTGGTGATGATGAAGCACCTGCAGAAATTGTTGAAATGACTCCAAAGACTCTTGCTAAGAGAGTTGATGATTTGACTGAATCTATTACATATCAAGCTTTCAACTACACCAGAAGAGGTACCTTCGAGCAACATAAGTTGACTCTTTCCACTATGCTTACCTTCAAGATCTTATCTAGAAATGGAAGACTTAATCAAGGAGAAATTGACCATCTTGTCAAGAAAGAAATCGCTTTGGAGCCACCTCACCAACAAGAATCCTTAAAATTCATCCCTGAAGCATTCTGGGGTGCTGTTAAAGGTCTTGAAAATATCAAGGTATTCGAGCACCTTATCAACAACATGGAAAGTGAGCCACATCTTTTCAAAAAATGGTACGGAGATGAGAAGCCAGAGCAATGCGACTTACCAAAGACCATTAAAGATATTTGTCTTTTCCATAGAATTCTCTTATTGAGAGCTGTGATACCAGATAGACTTTCAAATGCTCTTACCGACTACGTCGCTGAAGAGATGGGATAAAAGTACGTTGAGCAAGCACCATTTGATATTGTTGCAACTGCTGAAGAGATGAACCCACAAACTCCAACCTTCTTCGTTCTGTTCCCCGGTGTTGATCCAACTCCAGAAGTCGAGTTAATCGGTAAAATGGTTGGTAAGACTCTTGTAAATGAAAAGTTCATTAACATTTCCATGGGACAAGGTCAGGAACAAAATGCCATTAAAGCTCTTAAATAAGCTGGTAAAGATGGAAACTGGGTCATGTTCTAGAATGTGCATCTCATGACAGACTTGATGAAGGACTTCGAGAGACAATTCGAAATTGTTATTGAAGATGGAGCACATGCCGACTTTAGATGCATGATATCATCTGAGCCACCAGGTCTCCCTCATTAGGAAATTATTCCAGAGTCTGTTCTTCAAAACTCTCTTAAGGTTGCTAACGAGGCACCAAAGGATCTTAAATCTAACATCAGAAGAGCCTTCAGTAAATTTGATGAAAGTCACTTCACAAAGGCCCAATCTCACAAATTCCCAGAGTTCAAGGCTCTCTTGTTCGGACTTTGCATTTTCCATTCCCTTATTTTGGGTAGAATTAAGTTCGGATCTCAAGGATGGTCCAGAAAGTACAACTTCAATGATGGTGATCTAAGAATTTGCGGAGATATTCTTCACAATTATCTTACCAACTATGATGAAGTTCCATATGCTGATTTACAATATCTCTTCGGAGAAATCATGTATGGTGGTCATATTACTGATGACTGGGATAGAAGAACCAACAGAACCTATCTTGAGGTATTGATCAAACCAGCAATCTTGACTGGAATGAACTTGACTCTTGCTCCAGGTTTCAGATCCCCACCACAAGATAAATTTGACAGAACAGCTTATGTTAACTATGTCAATGAGAAGCTTCCAGTTGAAGATCCAAGAATGTTCGGTCTTCATCCAAATGCTGAGATCAACTATCTTACCAATTAAGGTGAGTCTCTCTTCTTCACCATTCTCTCCTGCTCCGGCGGTGGCGGCGGCGGAGGCGGCGGTGGTAAAGATGCCGTTGTCAAGGAAATGATTGATAAATTCCTTGATTTACTCCCACCAGAATTCGTGATGTTGGACTTGTTTGTCAAAGCAAAGGAAAGAAGTCCATATGTGGTTGTTTGCTTACAAGAATGTGAGAGAAATAACACTCTCATCTTCACCATCAGATCATCTCTAACTGATCTTGATATGGGTCTTAAAGGTCAATTGAACATCACTGATGATATGGATATGCTTTCTGAAAAGATGTTCTTGAACTTACAACCAGATCTCTGGGTTAAGTACGCTTACTTCTCATTAAAGAGTCTTCCAGCCTGGTTCGATGATCTCATGCTCAGAATTTAACAACTCGTTGAATACTCCGAAGAGCTTATTGCCCCAGCTTCCCTCTGGATTTCAGGTCTCTTCAATCCAATGTCCTACTTGACCTCCATCATGCAGGTAACAGCAAGAAGAGATAACCTTGCTCTTGATGATATGGCACTTAAGACCGATATCACCAATGTCAAAGACAAAGCTGAGATCGTATCTCCAGCTGAGAATGGATGCTATGTCCACGGATTCTTCTTGTAAGGAGCTTCTTGGGAACTTGGTAGAGGAGCTGAACAAGGTAATCTTGCAGATATGATCCCTAAAGAACTTTATCCCGAGCTTCCAGTTGTCCATGTTACAGCTATTGACAGAAAGGATATTGTCTCCGCTGGTTTCTATGACTGCCCAGTCTACGTCACATCAATGAGAGGTGGAACTTACGTATTCCTTGCCAAACTTAAGATGGAATCTGATGAATTCGATGCCAGACTTTGGATCTTGGCTGGTGTTGCCATGATCATGGCTCCAGAATGAGCCAAATTATAGAGAACATCATTTTCTCTATTTTATCTCACTTGCACTTTTACTGTTTATCATTGATTGAGATAACAAATACATATTATAATATTAATTCTAACCCATTAATAATATTTATCATTAA
>Ga0138268_1020116_pt1 | contig 12338 bp, 23 predicted proteins | sample RNAICE20151125_FD_106934 | JGI IMG/M metagenome (GOLD analysis project Ga0138268, IMG submission 106934) | Metatranscriptomics of polar marine prokaryotic and eukaryotic communities from Arthur Harbor ice station, Antarctica -... | ecosystem: Environmental > Aquatic > Marine > Unclassified...
CATTTATTGTAGTAAATATTAATATTTATTATAATGAACTCAGTCGTCGGTCTAGCAGAGTAAAGCGACACCTCTTCTAATCCAGTCATCTGGAGGTTACTCGGTTGGGATACAGAAGTAGCCTACGAAGTTGGTAGAATGACCTGTAGTACTAAGTTCACCACGCCTTGTGCTTTCTTTGTAAAGAGGGCAGCTGTAGCAGCCTTGCTCCAAGTGTTCAGCAACATCAACGGCTTCGAGCCAAATGCATGGGAATTTGCAGATGACTTCTTTGGGGTCACTGTCCTCAACACAGGCTCTGGAAAGATTCCATTTGGCTCCTTGCAGGAATAGACCGTGAATGTTAACACCATTTTCAGGAACTACTCTTACATCGTCACCAAAGAAATCCATAACATTACTTTTGAATTAGAGTTCATCAATGGCTGTATTAGTCTTTCTTGCAAATTGCTGAAGAGCAGCTGTCATGAAGCCTTGAGGGAAGAAGAAGGTTGAAACCCAATAAGACTCTGGAAGTCCCTCGTAAAGCCATTTAGAGATGAACTAGAGACGTTCAATCAAATCAGTAACCCATGATGCCAATGGTTTCAATGATGGATATCCCACTTTAACCCAGTTATCAGGCACCTTATTATCCAAGAATTTCACAGACATCATCTCCAGGTCCAAGGACATGACAACAGTTCCTTGAATGGCTTTATCAAGCATGACTAGAGAGTTCTTCATGACTTTGAGTAGAACATTGAATCTGTCAATCTCCTGTCCGACGAACACACCAAGAGATCCTGGTTGACCGTTGACAGTCACCGGGAAAGTATCTGGATGAGCTTTCTCTTTATCAAGATTTGGTGGAAGTTTAGCTAAGATTTCACGGCAGAGATCTTGGACCAATTCGTCTGGAGTTTTACCTCCTCCTCCTCCTGCAACTCTTGGTTGCATTGCCAGGATAGTCTCTTTAAAGGAGTTTACAGTCTTGTGCTCATAAGCAATATTTGCATTGGGATGAAGTCCGAACACCTCGGGATCTTCGTTCAATGGAAGGCTTTCGATGTATTTTTTAGTGTCATCTAATGCTCCTTCGGGTGGTGCAATGTAGGTATCTAATTTAGAAAGTCTGTAGCTGTCATTCATAACTTCAGGGCAGAAGTACCTTCTGAGCATTGCCTTGATAAGTCTGACATCCTTGTCATCAGTTACACGACCACCATAATTAGCTTCAGATACCATATAGTTAAGAGCTTGATATGGGACGAGCTCAGTTTCATCAAGATACATGCGAACTTGCCTTTGCGAGGTATCGAAGTCGGATGTCATCCATTCGTACGGAATGTTCCATCCAATGGCTCCGTACTTTCTTCGCTCAATAATAGCAGCGTGGAAATATGAGAGTGCAAACATAAGCTTCTTGTACTCCTTTGGTTTGCTGCACGCTTCATAGTCGGCTTCATTGATGTCACCATAGGTACGCCTCAAATTCGCTTTAAGTCCTCTTGGTGGCTCTTGGGTCAATTTTATCCCGCTCTAAAGCACTGGAACTGGGAAAGCATCACTTGGCATGGAAGTAAGCCATAACCTGTAGTCGGGATGCATGGTGTTCTCATCTTGCTTCTCCTGAATTTTCTCCAGCTCAGGCATCCAACTGGCTGACAAGTGACAGTTTTGAAGGCAAACCCAGTCACCGGTTTTCTGTCCTGTGTCAACGAGCCTTTCAGCAATACGGCCTTATCCTTGACCGAGAGACAAAATCTTCAGTTTTTCACCGACACCTCTTTTCTTTGCCAAAGCAATAAGGTCAGCAATTGGGTCTGCACCTGGAGACAGCACAAAAATAACTGGGGTGATATTGGTGGAATCATTGGCAGCACCATCAAGATCAAATGGAGGGCTCTCAATAAACTTAGCACCAAGTTCTTAACCGACGAAAGCTTTTACAGCGTGAATCAATTTTTCTTCTTTCAGACATTAGATAACCATCAATTTTTGGAAAGCTGACAATCTGTCATCGAATACAGTTGGCATAGGGATTGAAGGAGGATCTTCAGATGAAATAACACGCTTCCAAATCTCGGCGTCATTTGCATCCTTGAAGCTTTGAACTATATCTTTAAAGCTGAAATGGCACTCTTCCAGACCAAGTAGCTTCCAGAACGTCACATCTGTGATGTAGTCGATTTCATTCTTCTGATCTTTGAAACTAGTTGGAGATCCTCTCAAATACACATTCCACTCATCGGCAGTTATGTCTCCGCCTCTTCGCAAGATGGATGAAGCATTTAAGAAGGAATACAAAAGTTTGTCCTTTTCGAAAAGACCACGGCAAATTTTGGTGTAAAAGGAGTCAGTAATGTCCGTGAGCAAAATCTAGAGACGGTCATCCAAGACCTCACTTTTCTCAGACTTCTCAAGTCTCTGGTTGAAGATACGTGAGAAGTAGTCCAATGAGTATTAATACATTGGATCAATCAAAGAGAGATCGGCAATGACAAAGTAAAGCACCGAGCCTCGACGAGCAACACCTCTGTAGTTCTCTCTGTTCTCATTAATCATTTCAGCAGTTTTCTCAGCCTCTTACATTTTGATATTGATAGCGACAGATGTCTATTTCGACTGATCGAGAGTAATAATCAGCTCTTCATCAGCAAGGATGTCCTCACCAGCTTCTGAGACGAGTTTAAGAATCTTGTCCTCAATTTCTTGAAGCTGACGCTTGAAGTCAGCGAGTTAAACTACCAATTGATCTTTCTGCTGTTCCAACTCTGGCTGCTCGTATTTGACGACTTCAACCAAAAGTTGATCCTCAAGACCATCGGGTGTTACAGTGAAGTTAATTAATGTAACTTTAATACAGATTTCTGGCAAGTAATGGGGATTCGAAAGCTTTGTAGTAATGATCAATTTGAAATCAAATGAAAAAGGAACATCGGTATCACCAAGACGAATGATCCAGCTTCCTTATTATTTGACAACGTTCTTGGTAAGAACTGGCTCTAAAGATGGATCAAGACTCTCGCCGATATTTTCGAGAAGTACTGGTTGACCCAACCTAATTGCGGTCTCAATAATCGGCAAGAACTTTGGATTGGAAAGTTTGATTGCTTAGACATTGTTGTCCTTTTCCATTTACTTGATCCACTTGTTGCCTTGAGATTGAGGATCAATCAGGAGAGGCCATCTCTTGGCTTAGGTACAAATTATACCATTTTCAACAGAAAGTGCATCAGCTGGAAGTCCTTGAATATTCCATTCTCTGATTACGACAGGATCTCCTAGAACTCGCTCAACTAAGAAGTCGGATGAGTATGGAATACGCTTGGAAGTTGAGAATTTTTACCAGACCTTAAGTAGTTTATCCCTATAACCAGATGTGAAGGGCCCAACGTATGAAATGTAGCCAGCTGCAAGCATTATGTTTCCCACGAGATTGATCAGATCAACCTCAAGAACTTTGACAGTAGTAGTCCAACGAGCTGCCTCATCAGCAAGACCGACCACCAATTTCTCAGCTCTTCCAAGATGAACCTCAATTTTCTCCTTTTCTTTTGTTAACTCTTCCAGTTTTCTCTGTGAAGCCTGGTAGTTGCTCTAAAGATTATGGATGAGATCTCTTACTTTTTACAAAGCACTCTGTTTTGTCCTAAGTTCATCCTAAACAACTTTAAGCTCTCCTTCAGCTTGAGCTAACGATGCCTACTTAGGCTTTATGACTTTCATTACTGCGGAGTAGTTGTCAAGAGCCTTAGCCCACATACAGATGGATTTGGCTGCATTTGACTTCTTGGCAATTAGAATTGGGTCAAACCTTGGATCTTAGGTGTATTTCTTCAATTTTTTAAGAAGAGATTCCTTAATATTGTCTTTGTCGTAGGACCTTAGTGATGTCAAGAAATTATTGGGGTTGTTCATAAGCTTTTTACCAGCATCCCAATTCTCTTTTTCACCAAGCAAGAGACACACAGCTGAGACAACCAGGACAATTTCTTCGGCTGGACTTGTATAGGCTTTCATCTCTGTGATATCACCTTTATCAAGAGTATCAAGTGCGCTAAGAGCCTCTTTGTAAATTGGCATTGCCAGAGCAAGCTGCTCCTCACAATCAGATTTAATGGCAGATACATTTGAAAACATTTTCTAGGCTTCAGCTTCCTCACCAGCCGTGATTTTTTCTTGTTCAGCAGCAACTTTCTATTGCTTCTCCAAATCAACGACCATGACTTAAGTCTCTTCCTCCTTTCTGTCAATCTCAGGTCTAAGTTTGACGAGAGTAACTTTAAGGTCATCGACCATTTCGTTTGTCTCCTTTAATCTCTTGAGACCACCTTGATACCTGGCAATTTTAACGGGTACAATACCTCTTTGGTAGAGGAGCATCTCTTTATATGTTTTAATAAGGTCCAAATAGGATGTTGGAGTTGTGTAATTCTTCCTTCTCAGTTCTTCATAGAATTCATCTGAAGCAACGGCAACAGAATTGTGGATTTCTACTGATGTCTAGCATAAAGCGTCCAAATGCTCAGCAATTCCTAGTTGAGCCTCTTGAGCGGAGTACTGTCGATGGGCAACAGAATAAAGAGCTTCACTAGGCCATGGGTTGTACCAGTCAATTGTACAGCAGTTGATAATACTTGGGAACTGCCTACATCTGTTTCTGAATTGGTCACCGACTGGAGAGAATGCAAGAACAATGTGGAGGTTTTCTCTGCAGACTTGCACGAAGTAAGCATAAATCAAATCTCTGCTATCACCCATACCAGCTTCCTAAGCCCTCTTAGACATATCATCGCAAATTGCTAGCTTTTCATCAATAGGATATAAATTTGGAATTTCTCCACTGTTGAGGAGATTATTGATATCCTCAAGGAAGGACTCTTTGACGATTTGAGTATCGGAGAACAAGAAAACTTATGGTTCATTATCAATGGCAGACTTTCTTAAAAGCATTCTAATATCTTCATGGAACTCCTTTTCTTTGTAACTTTTGGTGATTTCAATAGAGAAGTTCTTCATATTATTCATACTACCAGCTAGTCTTGCCATAGATCGTCGACCAGATCCACCTACTCCAACCAGCATATTGTTACCTCTTTGTTGCCGAAGAACTCTTGCAACTCTGCTTAGATGTTGAATACAGTCTCCAAAGAATACAAGGTTCATTGGAGAGTTGTCTGAGTTGTAGATTTCAAGGCATTAGTCAAGACGAGGAATCAAGGCGTTGACCTCGCTGAGTTTTAAATATTAATTCTCTCCTGACTCGTAATCACCGAAAAGTACGTTCTCAAAGTCTTCAAGTTTCCAGTCCATGTCCAAATGATGCTCGAGACCTTCATGGGCTATTTTACTGAATCTGTCACGATCAGATTAATCTACCAGACGATCTCTAAATACTCTGAATGTCTCATGGATCCAGAGATAAACCAAACTGGCCTTTCCATCTAGGTTTTAAAGGTTAATCTAAAGCATTCCTTGGACAACCTTTGAAAGATCTCTTAAGTTGAAGGTATAGTGACACTTATTTGGGGTGGGTAGGAAGTCTTGGATCGTTTTATTGTAAAGATCAACTGTAGACTTGATGATTGGTTCCGCAAAGATATTTAGACCTGACTATTCATTTTGGTCCAAAAATCCTTTCAAAATGGATGTGAAGATAACACGCATGCTTGCTTCTGAAAGATCTGGCACCCAGATCATGTTGAAGTGTCTGAAAAGTCTTGGTGTTACAGCATTTCTTCCACCTCCTGGTGGAGCGCAAGCGACGACAAATCTTGTGTCCTTTACTTGCTTGAAGATGAGTTTTTTGGTGTCGTAGAAACCTGTGTTATCAATAACTTGACGAAGAAGCTCACAAGGTGGCTGAGATCCATATCTATCAAGCTAAGGCATGTTGACATCATCAATGAAGAAAACCATTTATTTGCCACCTGGTGGTCCTAATAGAGTTTTTCTTTTCGCCTCAAGATTACCTTCGAAAGCATCCTAAAGGTTCTTGGTATTGGTCTTTCCTGAGAAGTTCACACAAGCTGAAACAATGTTTGATGGTGCTCCCTATAAGAAATCTTTGGTGATACAGACTTACCAACACCAGTCTCACCAGTCAAAAGCACATTATGCCCAGCGAAAATCAAAGTATCAAGAATGAATTTGTATTTCACTGTGTCCTGAGTTGGTACTAAAATCTCAAAGAAACTTTATTATGGATCATAATTGAAGCCTGGTGCATTCCATGGCTCAAGCTTATGAAGCTCAGGATCGATACCATACTCATAAACATCTCCCTCAGGCAATTCTGGGAAGCGTTTTTTTAATTCAGACTTAATTGCAGCACTGAAGATGGAACGAGAACTCTCATGAATATTACCACCAAGAGACCATATCAAAGAGAAGGCGATATAAGTGAATACAGCCTTTTAAGGAAATGGTAAGTTGGCTTTCTTTAAGTCAAGACCATTCGAGTCCAAGAATGTTTACAAGAGGTTAAGGCAACTTGTGATAATATTGGGATTCAAAGATTCCACAATTTCCTTGCACTGTCTTCTGATGATTGGCAGAACGACTCTGCAAATTTCTAATACTGTATCCGTGATAGTGGTAAGGTATGGCTCTGGGATTTCTTCCTCCATTTTTTCCTTCCATGTAGTTATAAGAGGTTCCCATCCAAGATGGACCAGCTCAAGATAGACCATTCCACATCTAGAGACTGTGGCTGGTGAAGCAACTCTAAGATCTTGGACCTCGAACATCATGGTGCAAGTCTCTGGCATCTTGATTCTTTGGCCGTTGGCAAGACAGAGCATCTTATTGTCATCGAGTACTGTGTTCATGTTCTCAATCCAAAGAGCATCAACAGGTCCATCGAAGCATAGCCACTTTTTAGTCCAAATCTTACCATCTCTCTTTTGGTCCTCCAATTAATCGACAGCATCTTTTACAAGCTTAGATACAAGACCTTCAGTCCACTCGTTTGTGAACAAATTTGTTTCTCCGAAAAGCTCACCCATTGTTACTGCCTTGGGATTTAGAGTCTCAATGAACACGGGCTTATGCCAATCTTCTTTAGATCCTGAATTAAATAATTCGGTAAGAGCCTTTCCTAAAATGTGAGCACATGTGGTCTTACCACAACCAGTTTAGCCGACAAGCATGATTCCATGTCTCACCATCATGGTTTCAAGAAGTTAAATAATTTTTTTAACAAACTTACCGATGGTTTGATATTTTTATAGTCTTAGTTGGTTCTCAATTGAAACTTGAAGAATACCGTAATCGATGAAAGGGACATCAACTCCAGGGAACAAATCATCGACAATACCCTCGAATAGAGGAAGATCATGCTCCAAGAACTTGGGTACATTTGAGTCACGCATTGCTCTAATCAACACAATGTTCTCGGGACTGGTAGAGTTTTGACGTCTTAGTTAACCAGCCATTACAAGTACAGACTTAACAGCACGCATACCGAAATCATAATGATCCTGTTTAGAGAGTTACTCTGAAGATAATCTATAAAGCTGCACCATTTTTCTAGCCAACTCATCAGCGGTCTCGAAACCTTCAGAATACAAGATGATCTGAGCAATGAGTCTGTAATCGGGAATCATCATTGCTACTGGTCTGAACAGGGCCTTTAAGTTGTCAGGAAGCTCGGTTCTTCCGGCGTAACCAGGGTTCATTGTGATGAATACACCAAAACGAAGGTTCAATGGCATCATCTTCTCATTGAACTCAAATTCCTTCAGCTTGGCTCTCACAGCACTCTAGATAGTGAGCATCTGTTAAGCAATAACTGACAATACTTCAATATCGATACGGTTGAATTCATCAAAACAGGCCCAGCAACCACCTTAAGCGAGACCAGAGAAGAATCTTGCCATCATTTTGAAATCAAGACCATCAGAGCAATTAAAAACTACGCACTGAATAGCCAAAGCTTTAGCGAGATCCTTGGTTGTCTCAGTCTTACCAGTACCAGCTGGTCCTTAGGGACTACCACCGAAATTTAAATGGAGTGCACCTGTCAAAGTCATGTAGCACTTATCAGTGAGAGGAGTAATGACGAGTCTGGGACCATTTCCTAGATACTCATAAGCGTATCTGAAGCGAGTATTAGTTTGTTTTGCAAACACATCCCAATCTACTTCTTCAGTCTACTCCCAATAATAACGGAGCTGACTAGTCCAGTCGAAGTCGTTGATGCTGTCAACTCTACTTTTGATCATGTTTCTGACTACTTCTCTAGCATGGACATCAAGCACAACAAGGGCACCGATGACATTTCTTTATAGTTGATTAAGATCACCTCTTACTAAGTTAACCATGCAAGTGATTTGTTCGATAGAGAATTCAAGGAACTCCTCCATAGCTTTCTTATTCTTACCTCTCGTAATCTCTTGAATGGCGCCAGTTACTCCTTTAGTCCATTCAACTTGATCTACTGTCAAAATGGATTGAGCATTAGCCATAAATAGCCATTCGTCACGCTGACGGCCGTCTTCGGGGTAATCATCTAGTTATTTCTTAACGGTATCAAACAGAGTCTTCCTCATCATTGCCTCAATGTTGGTCAACCATCCTTCGACAGCTCCTCTTGCCCAAACAGATTCAGAGAATGGGACGTACTCAGTTTCGGCAGAAATCATTCCGAGAATCTCTTGGGAATCTTTGGCTGCTGAGAACTCTACTTTAACAACATTATCAAAGCACTTCCTTAAATGAGGCTGTACTGCCTAAGCATTTCTAGTCTAAGATAAAATCTCGAGAAGCTCGTCATTAGAGAGGAAATAGAAACGTGGGAAGGCTCCTCTTTTTGTTTCTAGATAGTCTTCAAGACTTTTTTGGATGTCTTCAAGCATTTTGTTGTTGCCTTGGAACCTTCCAAGTAAAGCATCACTGGAGCAAGCATCTGTTACCAAAGGCTATTTCTTGGTTCTCAACATGATATCCTTCCAGAATTTATCAACCTACTGGAACATTTTGGCTTCTGCTGGAAGCTACTTCTGGATATCCTCTGCGTTGAAGATATTTTCTAAATACATCCAAGATTTCTAAAAGACGAGCCATTCATCGATACAATCAGATATGTAGCCGAGCCTTTTCTCCCATAGCTCGACTTCTTCTCTGATCTCTGCGACGTACTTGGAACCCATTGAAGTCTGGATAGTCATCTGATTGTCTTCTAGCTAGATTATCAGCTCATCAACCTCTGTAATAAAGAAACGATCTTTAGTGTCTCTATATGGTTTGCATACAAAGATAGTTGACTCCCAAAGTAATGCAATGTCATCTACTGTCTTCGTGATATTAGCCTCACCTGCAGCGAAAGCTGAAATCTATTCCACTGCTTCAAAGTGAGCATCTATTCCTGCTGTAAGAAGTTATTGGAATGTGAAGCTTTAGCGGATTGAAGGCGTTCCATCGACCAGTGCCCAAACCTTTTGCCAATGCTTTTCTAACATAGCTTTGTTTCCAAGTGCTTGAATCAGGTCCTTGTGTCTTGAGACATTTTTGACTTCGGTTGTGGCAGCTTCTAGAACCTCATCCTTAGTATCTCTACCCATTTTGGCCTTGATTTTAACAAGTTCAGACTCGTTCGCCTTCACAGTCTCAACGATTTTAAGGGCATCCTGATCTCTAAAGTTCTCACGGTACCAACGTTTATTATCATTACCGAAATCATGCCTAATGGTCCAAAGACGTTGTCTTAAACCAAATTTAGTCTCGAACTCCTCAATCTCAGGAACTGGAGTAGAAGGCAATTTAAGAGTGTCTTGATACTACTTGTATTAAGCCAATCTTCTTAAACTCTCATCGAACTTCTTCTTGATTCTGCCAGCCTCGTCAAGAGCATCTTTTGGTAAAGTCTCCGCTCTTATCAAAGTTTCACTCGTCGTTACTTTATCAATCAGGGACTGCACTCTCTCTTGCTCTTCGACAAGCTTCTTCTCGAGCTCTTCAACGTTGCCCTCCTTTTGTTGATGGGTCTCGGCCTGTGCCTTATCAATGGAGTTCTGAACATCAGTAATTTCATTCTAAAGACCTTCAATCTTTGACTGAAGAGTAGAAAGAGAAACATTAGGGTAGCCCTCATCCTTGCTCTTATATTTTGAAAGAACGGCCTTCATTTCTTCCAGCTTTTTCTTTTGATCTTTCAGTTCTTCTAATTGGTCTTAGCACCAATCTAACTTATGACAGTACTCAACGTAACTTTGAAGAGTGGCTGGGGGCTTGTTAATTTGATTTTTGATGTCACCAAGCCTGTTACCAATGACTTTGGCTCTGTCGGTGGCTAATTCAAAGAGATACTCCTTCATACGACCCTGCTCTTCCTTAACTTTAGTACTGAGACGAGCTGAGAGTCTCCTACCTTGCACCTGAATCATACCTCTAATTTCTTATGGTTTGATATTTTTGGTGATGGCTGCATCCCACTTCTAGAGAGCCATAAGCTTGTCCTTAATGCTGTCTAAATCAGAATGCTCAGTTTTCCACACCTCGAAATCGAAAGTTCGCTCAAATTCATCCACATCTCTGCAGGCCGAAAACCTATCAACGGCAATTTGGAGGTCATCAAAGTCCTGACTAATACGGGCCTAGATTGTAGCTTTGGCGTGGGCATAGGCCTCTGAACGCTCGACAATAGCTCTGAAACGAGGACCACTATCACTAATAAGTCCATGAATAAATTAGTGGAAGTCTGGATGACTAATGACTCGACTGACTTCTTCAGTAACGCTCTGCATGTCCTAAAGAATTTTCTCAAACTGGGTGATGAACTCACTCTTGGTTGGCTCGAAGGACATACAATCTGTTGCATAGCTGACAGTTGTTTGGATTCCGTACTTCTTGGTGTCCTTGCTCATCTCAGAAAGGATCAGGTCAGCACTCTCTTGATTGATTCGAACCTGGGTCTCAACCACCATGTAATCGATCAACCTGATAAAAGTTCCTAAACTGTTGTAGTTCCTTTTAGCAAGCTTCAAGACTCTATTCTTCAGCTCATCCTCTTGCTTCTGGAGCACCATGGATTTGTGTTTGGCAGCCTGACCCATTTTAGCATGTTCGAGATCCTCTTCTTCTTTGAGGGTTCTCGAGTCTGCCACTTGCTTCACGAGCACGGCCAGCTTTTTACTGATGATTTCATCCACCCTTTGGTTATAATGGGTCTTTACATCCTCTCTAAGAGACTTCTGCTCTCCAACAAAGTCTGGCAGTTCAGGGAACTTTGAGCCTTTGGGTACGCAGAAAGTTTTTTAGGTCTGCATCTCATAGAGGGTCTAGCTGATCTCCTTGTAACTTGTCAAGAAGGCTGGACGAGTCTAGATGAGGTTACGAGCCAAGTTCTTTCTAGTTCTATTGTACATGTTGTATCTGACGTTGCCCTTCCAAAGAGCGAAGACCTTTCCAATGATGTAGTACTTAAAGAACTTCATGCTAGTCAACACATTGAACATGGTTGACTATTGCATCCACTCGCTCAAAGATAAGAACTCAGTGGGCACGGTATCTTGCTTTTGTCCGCGCTTGCCTTTCTCTTGACATACATGCACAACTCCCTATGCCGAAATTGTAAAGTACTCACTCTCTAAAGCTTTTTTGGCCTTCTCGTCATCAGGATCGACCTTAACCAAGTCGTAAGGTCTGAATTGGTCACCAGGTACTGGCTTTCTTTTGCAATTTACAAACTTGATTGGAGTATTGGGACCGTGTTTGGCGAAGAACGAGATAGCTTGCTCTCCAGTCTCTATTTGGGACAGAAGCTACCAAATGTATGTGCCTTTACTTATGTAATTGGCTTCTCTTGCTTGAGCGACCTGATCATTTCCTTCATCTTCAGTCTTCTCGATGACGTCTCTGAAAGCCTCAAAAGTGACTTCGGGATTAGCTTCGCCGTCATCAGCCATTTGGTCTTCTTCTTCCATGCCTTCCATTTGTTGGTAGCCATCATCCATCTGGTCTTCCATTTCCATCTCTTCCATCATTTGGTCCTCCTCTTCAGGGATGGCGCCATTTCTCTGGCCTGAGAGTGGTGGGAGCTGAGTGGCATTGATGACTCCAGATGAAGCTTTGCCACTGCCTTGCTTCTAACCGGGACCAGCTTTGCCTCCTGGTCGCTGATTAGAGAGAACTGGGAGTGAGTACTCCGCAAGCTCTACATCAGGCTCAAAGTGATAAAGACTCTTGTAGTAAGAACGATCCTGCCTCTGAGACGTGGAAGCAGCCATTGCAAAGATATTCGCTTAAGCAGCCTATCCTGGCATTTGCTTGCCTCCTCTCTTGAAGGAAAATCCTCCTCCTTAACCGTTGTTGGCGTTGTTTCTATCCATGTTACGGTGTAATATAAATTCAAA
>Ga0138268_1049750_pt1 | contig 12067 bp, 14 predicted proteins | sample RNAICE20151125_FD_106934 | JGI IMG/M metagenome (GOLD analysis project Ga0138268, IMG submission 106934) | Metatranscriptomics of polar marine prokaryotic and eukaryotic communities from Arthur Harbor ice station, Antarctica -... | ecosystem: Environmental > Aquatic > Marine > Unclassified...
AATTTTACATATTTACGAGGAGAAAAATGACAAAGATGAATTGTGCCGTTTAGCCGTCCCAAGGCTAAGGCCAGTCTTAGTATCGCGCCAAGAGGGCGAAAACTAAGAATACGAATTTAATGTTTGGAGCCATATCGTCCAGAGCTGCCGTGCTCATGGTCATTTTGGCAATATTTTAGAACACCATTCAACACGCCAATGCTGCTGAGCTGTACCTTCAAGGTATTGGATACAGAGAGCAAGAGCTTCAAGTTGCCAAAGGCCAACGCTTTTAGTCGGAAGTGCCTAGTGGTGTTCAGTGGGCGTCCTTCGCTGGAGGAACCCATATCTTCATTAAAGGTGTCGGTCTTGCTGACGCTCCTGAAGGCAACAGCATTCTTCTGGAATCGAATGAGCTTTCAGCTACGATTCCAGGTCCACCCATGACAGAAGAAGATATCTTCAATTCATAGCCAGTCGCTGGTCACATCTCATACAGACTGCCTTCAATTCCATACTTGTTCAACCTGCCCGAGGAGCAGTTCGACCACTACTAGGTAATGACATTCTGGGTCAGTGTGATCGCCAAGTCTGACCCAACCGATGTGACGCTGACATGTGCGATAAAGAACAACTGCAAGATCGTGTTCAGGAGAGCTTATACTCCAACAATCTTCTATATTGCTCCCAGAGTGACATACTACGAATCGTATACTGAGCTCTGGTTTGACCCAGCCAGCACCATGGGTCTCATCGAGGATCTCGACACGGATGAGCTTCCATTTATCAATGCCAAAGTTGGCGGCAATCTGCTGGACTTTGAGGATACAGCTGACTCCGAAAGCCGTTTTTCTGCGTATAGCAAAAACAGAGTAAGAGGTCAGGTCGGAGAGAACACCATCTCCAAGAGCCAAAATCTTACGATGATGTGGGAGACCGGTAAGGCTGCTGTGGCATTGCAAGAGGCAACCTTCTGCGATTTCGATCAGACTAGCTGCTACCAGGGCAAGTCCGTCCCTGTCATCTTCAACATCAGCGCAAATACTGGATATGTCACCGGAGGCCAGAACATTACGGTCCAAGGCTATGGCTTCGACTCCGGTGTCGTCACGGCTGTCATTGACGGGCAACCATGCACAGTGACTGCCACCTCTAGACACGAGTTCGACTGCACAGTTCAGGCAAAGAGCTCTGCTTCGGATGTAACTCATGCCCATGCTGGCCAACATGGTGTAACCAGGCACTCGATTACATCAGATGCTAATTTCACCCTCAGCTGGGCCAATATCGACACTGCGCCATATAAAAAGCAATTGGCGATGAATTTGGAGAGTGAATATAACCTCGGGAGCAAGCTCGGAAGCGTCTACAAGACATGGTTCGTGGCACCAGCAGCAGGCCGGTACAGGTTCTACATGACCTGTGACGATAGGTGTGAGCTGAAAATGGCAACCTGCCCAGATGCGATCAGTCCGTTGACTACCCTGTTGGAGCATACTAGCTACTCGATCAACAGAGCCTACTTCACCAACCAAAGGAGGAATCCATCTACAAGTAACCCAACAAACACGCCATAGGACAAGGTCTCTGACTGGGTCGAGCTCGCCAAGGACTCCAAGTACTACATCGAGGCCAAATATGCAGAAGTTGGTGGCTCCGATGGCTTCAGCACCGCAGTGGAGATCGAGCAATCCGCCGTCGTCGGCCACCATCACGCCATGAAAGAGATCCAAGAGCTGAAGATCACCCTCGATCAAACGAAAGAAAAGACTTACGTAACTCTCATGAACCCAGATGCTGGTGTATACATCTTGACCTACAAGAACCCAGTGACCGATGCATATATCCCAAGTGAAAAGATTCCATGCAATGCCAGTGCCTCCACATTTGCAAGTGCTGTTAGCGAGTACTACCAGGATACAGTTGGCTCTGCCGTTTCTGTTACGAAAATCGACCTTGATGCTGCAGGTGCTCCTACTCTTATTGCTGCTGATGTCGCCGGCCACAGATATGAGATTGAGGTCATCAAGCTTATCGAAGGCGTTTCCACCCAGCAGATCTTGGTAGCAAAGGTTGGTACAGCAGCTTAAATCACAGTCAAGACACCAATTGAGGTCCAGACGTCATCTCCGCCACTCGGAGGTACGTTCATTGTCGATTGCAAGGATAAAGACGGCCAAGTCTCGGCCACGCACGAGATCGCTGCTCAACAATATGCCAAATGGGCTGCTTTTACCATATCCCAGCAGTGCCAGGGCCTGTATAACAAGATCGAAGGCCTCGAGTGCGATTAAGTCGACCAGGTGCCTTATCCAGCCAATGGTTTCTGTATGAGAATCAGATTTACAGGCATCAATGCAGATCCTGGTCAGTTCGAGATCAAAAGCGGCACAACAACTCCGCTTACCGGTGATAATGTGGCTGTTGCCTTTAGCACACCCAGTCCATACGGCACCAACTTGTTCTACGCCCCTGTGCCTTTTGAGTTCTTGAAGACATATGAGGAGAAGCCACAGGTTCTCGTGAGCGTCGACGGAGAGCCAGCAGTCTGCCATAATATGACTTGTGACTTCACGTACGTCGAGGCAGCGGGAGAAGTCACAGCAGCCACGTTTGACCCAGTTACCAAGAAGCTTGTCATCACTGGAACTGCCTTACCAACGCTGACACCGCCAGCGCCAGCTACTGTACCAACACCAACAGTAACACCTCCACCAACTACAACTCCTACCACAACTAATTCGACTACCACTTCTTCTACTCCTACCGTTACTACCAATACAACTACAACAACGCCACCCTCTGGACAGCGAAGAAGACTGCAACCTGAAGTTGCACCAGTCCTCTCAAGCCACAGAAGATGGTTAACGGCAAACTAGACGCTCCCAGGCTATGACGTCGCTCAAGCCGACCTTGATGTCCTCAAGGCCCACAACGACGTGAGAACAGACCCAAAAAGCTTCATCCCAGACCTAACTGCCATGAAGGCCCACTTTGGTGGCACCGATGGAAAGCTGTACTCTCCACCAGGTCAGACGGCCATCATGACCCAAGAGGGCGTAGTTCCAGTCGATGAGGCCATCGCTTTCCTGAATACCACCGCTGCAATCGACGCCCTGGAATGGGACCAGTATCTTGGCTTCGCGGCCAAGGATCTTGCTGTAGCGCAAGGTCCAACGGGAGAGACTGGACATACTTCTCCAGCTTCTGATGGTTCTACGACGATGGTAGAGAGAATTGACAAGTATGGTCAATTCATTGCAACAATTGGCGAGAACATTGCATATGGAACAGCAGGAGGTCGCCAGATTGTCCTTCAACTCATCATTGATGATGGTGTTCCATCAAGAGGCCACAGAACCAACATCTTTAAGGCAGCTTACAAATATCTTGGAGCATTCACAGCCAATCATACCGTGTACAGGACCGAGACAGTCATTGATTACGCAGGAGGTCTGACTGTCAACTCAACTACTTAGGCAGCTTTCCCTCTGATTGCCAACACACAACCAGTAACAGTAACAACAAACACTACAACAAGCACTACAACAAACACCACTGCTCCTTCTTCCAATACTACTACTCCTACTCCTCCTCCTACAACACCATCAACACCAACAACTCCAGCCACTCCTGCTCCACCTCCGGCACCGGTGACTCACAGCTGCGATGCTTCGGTAACCTACTCCAACACTATCGTTAATGCGACCAATCCAGGCCCAAAGCAATCAGTGGTCTAGAGGATCCGGTTCGCCAATACTGACTGCATCTACGACGCCGCTGCCTCAAGTGCAACTTCCATAGAGTGCACCTTGAACGACGCGCCAGTCTGTGGAAAGTGGAAGCCAGAGATTTACTCACACCTTGGACTGATTCCAGTAGCAAGCTCCTTCACCAATGGCATCACAGTCGATTGCACCGTCACTCAGATAGCACCCAGTGTTGATTTGAATGTGCTTGGCTACGACAACCTCACCATTACAGGTACCAATTTCCCAAAAGTCTTGGCCAGTAGCACCGTCGATATTGAGCTTTCAAGCCAAGGTCCACCAGCAATTGGACCAATCAAATGCCAAGCATAGAGCTCCAGCTCAACCCAGCTGATCTGTCAGACCAGGCCTTTCGGCGCGAGCGCCCTGGATAAGGACTTGGACTTGAAGATCACCATCAACACACTCGTGATCACCCAGTCTCTGACCGTTAAGATCAAGGCCATGAACAAGGACATCACCTCGATGGTCCCAGCGACAGCCTCGCCTGTGCTCAAGACCCCAGTCATCTTCACGATCATGAGCGGCTTCCCATTCCCGATAGTCAAAGAGGACTTTACGGTCAACATGACTTTAATATAACTGGGAGCAGGTGTATCACCATACTACACTCATAGCCAGAATACCAACGTCAGGAGGCTCAACGTTGTGAAAGCTCACGAGAGCAACCGGACCCTTGAAACTATGTTTGGAGGAGCTTATAGTGGCACCTACTCAGTTCAAATCAGGCACAAGACCTTTGGGTTGATCGATACCTCGCTTCTGACGTTCGCAGTGGGCTCGGAAGTCACAGCTTTCTCTCCTTCCATTGGCTCCATCTACGGTGGTCAATTGATCACCATTACAGGAACTAACTGGGATACTGACCCCCGCAACAACCCGGTCTCAATCACTTTCAATGGAGCACTTGGAAGCTCTGCTTGTTACGTACAGACATCATCAGCTGCTCAGATTACTTGCAGACTCCAAGAGTTTGCTGTCGGTCAAGAGAAGGCAAACAACCTCGAAGGAAAGCTCATCGTCTTCTTGAAGACATCAGAAGAAGCCACGTGCGGCGCTGCAGGCAGCTGCAAGTATATATTCTCTTCAACTGTGCCTACAGTGACTACAGTGGAGCCAGAGTGGAATGCAGCCTCTAATTCGTGGACCATCAAGATCAAAGGAACAGCCTTCACTGGAGATGCTTCCACCTCAGCCCTCACAGTTGGTGGAGTTGAACAGCCACCAGTGGCTGTTCTGTCTTCGACTGCGGTTTTCTAGGTCACGAATGTCACGTCAGGTGTCGCCAAGAACATCAGGATGTACTTCGATGTCGGTATTCCAGCAGGTGACAGAACCATCCTCGACACAGGAGTCGTCCTGACCCCAAAGTTTGTGGGAATCTCAACAAACGAGGGCTCTCCAGGAGGATCCGTCATCATCCTTAACGTGCAAGGCATCGGCTGGAACGACACAATCAAGAGCATCATCTACACTGATGGTGGAGAACAAACTTTATGTACCTCTCACAAGGTCATTGCCTACGGATAAATCCAATGCGTGACTGCACCAGGAGAAATTGCCGCTGGAACACAATTGAAGGTCAAAACGAATGATGATGCTGTCCATGAATGCGCAAACACAGATCTGACAGCATGCACATACCAGCAATAATAAACTGGAATGCCATTGGTTTCTGCAGCGGCTATCGCTGATGCCAGCACTATTGAATTCACTGGTACCGATTTCTTCACTGCTGGTTATACACCAGTCGTGAGCTTCGGAGGAGTCGCTGCTGACACAGTAGTCGTTGACTCAGCTATCAAAGTCACCGCGACTTATTCCAAAGGTGTACCAGTGGTATCTGCTGCTACAACCCCAATCTTGTCTTTCAAGAAGTCACAAACGATATCCACAACGGACATCGCTTCAAGCACCGTGAGCAACAGAAGGAGACTCGCCACCTCATCAACTCAAGAGCTGGAACACATTGCCACAAACACCGTTACTTTGACCAATGCTCTCGCCATCACTGGCTCAAGCAACGGCCTCTCCTGCTCCTTTGCCGGTGGATGCTTGCTTGAGATCAATGCTAAAGGTCTATCGACTCTGTTGAAGGGCGATTCAGCAAATAACTACATCACTGTGTGCGATAATAAATGCCCATTTTCAGACTCAGACTCTACCGCAGATATCAGCAAATGCAAGCTCCCACCTATTTCAACTACTTACTCGAACGCCAACTTCAAGATCGCTGAGCCATCAGACGACTTGAACTCAGGAGTGTACTTCGGAACCTATCAGAACAACACCAAGGCCTTCGACAATAACTTGATGAGCAATCCGGGCACCTCAACAGCTCCTTGTGCCATTGGAATGAGCTTCAAGGCCGGGCATGTCGGATTGATTTCTTAAGTCAAGTGGTTTATGGGTGACATCACCAGCGGAAACAACACCTATCTCGTTGACAACCTCAAGTTCCAAGGCTCGATGGATGGTACGACCTACACTGATATCTTCGCAGTAGATCAGAACATCCACGAGGGCTGGAACTACATGAGCTGGCCTTCAGGCTCGTCAACAGTCAACACCCCAACCAGCTACTAGAGCTATAGGCACTATCGATTCTCAGGACCAGATGCTGATACGTGTCTTGTGAATGAGATTAAGCTCACAGGTGTCGAAACAATTGATGACAACAACGCCCAGTACGAATGTGATGTCAATGTTCATGTGGGAGCTCAGGTGGAAGCTGTAACCAACAAGGTTGCTTTTTCAGGTGCTTCAACTCCATTGCTCACAGCCATTTCTCCAAGATTCGGGACAGTGACTGGCGGAACCACCGTCACCTTCACCGGAACAGGCTTCTCAGCTGTTGGAGCTGAGAACTCCATTATCATTGATGGAATTGCCTGCGTAGTCTCGACAGCTACTACAACTTCGGTTGAATGCAGAACAGGACCAAGACCGGGACTCATCCCAACCTCACTTGAAATAATAGTAACGAACTATGGACGTGCTTCAAATCAACAAAAGATTTTCAGATACGTAAGCATGTGGTCTGATGACACCACTTGGGGTGGAGAGTTCGCTCCAATGGAGATGGAGTCCATCTATGTCCCTGCAGGCCTCAACCTCTTCGTCGATGTAGACAGAACAGATCTTCTGAACGCTGTCATAGTCGAGGGCTCGCTCATCTTTGCTCCAGACACAGTATCAACTCACCAGAGAAGCTTTGATGCTCACTACATCTTCGTTCGTAACGGCATGATGGAAGTCGGAACTGAGGAGTTCCCATACACCTCCAAGATCACCATCACAATGCACAGCGAGTTGCTTGACCCATTCTTGCCAATATATGGCAACAAGGTAATTGGATGCCGATTCTGCACGTTAGACATGCATGGCCCAGTTAGAGAACCATCTTGGACTGTCATGGACACCACAGCTAACGCTGGTGATGACAAGATTACAATGTTTGAGAAGGTCGACTGGAAAGTCGGCGAGCTCATTGGTATTGCTGCCACTGGATATGAGGGCCGAAATGCTGAGAAGAGAACAATCACTGCTATTGACAATACCAATGTCAACAAGCCAGTCCTCACTCTAGACAAACCTCTTGTGTTCAAACATTTTGCTGCCACTCAGACTTTTGGAAGTGAGACCATCGATATGAGAGCTGAAGTTGCACTTCTCTCAAGAAATGTTGTAGTCAGAGGTAACCCGGAGACTTCTGCGATTAATCAGTATGGAGCCACTATATTCTTGCATTCACCAGGCGACGACTCACTCATTGCCAGACTTGGCTACATCGAAATGACTGACGTCGGCCAAGCTTTCAAAGTCGGCCGATATGCCGTCCATTTCCACATGATCGGTGCAGTTCACAAGTCCTACGCCAGAGGTTGCTCAACTCACGAAGGCTTTAACCGAGCGTATACCATTCATGGTACTCATTACTTGAGACTGGATAAAAACATCGCCTACCACGTCAAAGGCCATAACATCTTCATCGAAGACGCCGCCGAGACCAAGAACTACATCACCAGCAACCTGGTCATGAAGACGGTGAGGTCGATGAGTCTACTCAACACTGACCAGTCGCCCGCGGGCTTCTGGATTACGCATCCTGACAATGCTTTCATCGACAACCACGCAGCTGGTTCTGACAGGTATGGGTTCTGGTATGACTTGCAAGAGCATGCTATGGGTCCATCAGCCAACATCAACATTTGCTCCCAGAACGCCCAAGTGGGTGAGTTCAGGAACAACTCAGCTCATTCAAATGGAAGATATGGCTTGAGAATATTCCACAACATGGTGCCAAGAAAGTATCCATGCTTACCGATTACGCGAGACTGGAACAACACTGCTGATCCATATCATGCCAATCCACCGATTACGGCCAATTTCAATGGCTTCACGGGCTGGAAAAACAACAGAAATGGAGCTATCGCAGGAACGGTTGGAGATGTGAGGTTCAACAACTTCAAGACAGCCGATAACCTCCTAGCAGGTATTGAGTTTGAGAAGTCACATGAGTACTTCGGAGGACCATATGCCGGAGTTTACAATGCTGTTATCGTTGGTAAGACTGCCAATACAGAGGACTTGCTCAGCTGGGCATCTCCACATGGTATCATTACGCCAAGAACAGATGGCTTCACCATTCAAGGAGCCAAGTTCTTCAACTTCGACTGGAATGACGCTGCTGGTCTTGGATCATGTTCTCATTGCTTCCATCCAGCAGCCACTGACTCTGGAGCTAGAACAGTCCGCATGAGTGGCCTTGAGTTTGATGCAAGCGTTACCAAGAAGATCAAATATCAACATCCCTACAAAGCGATCTATTTAGACGAAGATGGTTCACTGACTGGCAAAGGCGCTAACACCTGGGCAACACCTTACTATACGCACCACGAGTAGCCCGAGTGTGACTTCGATGCCACCACTCGTAATCTATACGACGGTGTCATCTGCGATAACACTATTCAAATTAGAAGACTGTCGTTCTATGGAAGGACGCCAAGTGCCAACTTTGCTGGAATGGGCATGAAGATCATGAGATACGATGATAGCATCACGTCAGCCATGGATGCCAACCAGACCAAAGCTTATCTTGCGGATCAAGCTAACTGGGGCACCATCGAATACACAGCCAGATTAGCACCAACACAATCCAACGTTGTTCCATTTATCACTGGTCACAAGTACAGATTCCACTTTGGAAAGACTGGCATCAATTTCGAAAATATGAATGTTGGAGTTGCTGAGAACTGGCAGACAACAGACAAACATCTATATCTGGTACACAACTTCTCGGACGTCAGAGCCGCCATCAACGTCACAGTTGACGGAGTAAAGTGGGAGAATGACACCATTCCTCTTACTGCAGCTGACTACTAGATTGGTCAGAACCTCGTTCGAAACATCACCGACCTCAATTCCACCGAGGAGCAACTCTTGAAGTTTGTGATCTCAGGCAAGAACGTTACCCACTGGAAGGAGACCACGATGACATTTGTTGGAATCAGATGCTTTGTTTGCCAGGAAGCAATTACGACCGCTCTGACTGGGCCTGAGAGGTTCTGGAGCGATCCGTAGAGTTGGCCGAGTGGGAAACTACCAGAAGAGGGCGAGGCTGTCCACATTGAATCAGGATGGAATATGACTCTCGATCTGGCTGAGACACCAATACTCTAGTTGGTTAGAGTCAATGGAATTTTGAGATTCAAAAACGACATGGATATCAGCTTTAGAGCAAAGCATGTTTTTGTGAGAGCTGGAGAGCTGATTATTGGATCTAAAGAAGCACCATATCTCCACAATGGTACCATCACTCTATATGGTGAGAAGGATGCAAAAGCAATAGTATACGACAATGCTATCGAAGCAGGCAACAAACTGATTGCCAATGTCAATAAAATCCGCATGTATGGTAAGCAGAGATCCCACACTCTGGTCAGACTTTTGCATCCAGCGCTCAAAGGTGCCACCGAAATTCTGATCGAGAAGGGTATGGACCTCGTACCAGGAGATAGAATTGCCTTGTTGCCGACATCCTATGAGAATACAGCAAGTGACGATGTTACCGTGAGTACATATGATAACGCCACTGGCTCTGCCACCTTCGTGACACCTCTGGCTTTCTATCATTGGGGTCGCCAAGACTCAACCGCACTGGAATATAATGGAGTTGATATGAGAGGTGAAGTCATCGTGTTGTCAAGGAATATCAGAATCCAAGGCGAAGACATTGAATCATGGGGTGCTCAAATTGTAACCAGTGATACCGTCGAATTCGATCCAATAACAGGTAACATGACCATGCGATAGGGTTCAACAATCATGGATAGCGTAGAGCTCTTCAACTGCTCGCAGATTGACACCATGAAGGCTGCCCTCCGATTTGAAGGAGCAAACTTGGGCTGGAGTTCAGTCTCCAACTCCTCTCTCCACAACGGTTACGGCTGGGGCATCAATGTTAAGTCCTCTAGTAACCTCGTGTTCAGGAACAACGTGGTCTTCAACTTCCGGCCGATTGGTGTCTCCTTCTCAGGTTCGAAGAACGTGACCTTCGATGGCAACGTGGTCGCCCAAATCCAACAAAGGACCACTATTGAGGCAACAAACTTCGAAGACAAGGAAGGTGCACTTGTGACTTGTACATACTTCTGGACCAAAGATAAGTGCCCAGATACGTATGTCACCAATAACATTGTGGCTGGTGCTTTCTGGGTTGGAATGACACTCAATGGCCATGAATGTGGAAAACCTGCGACTAGTAAATCTTATGGCAATGTTGTGCATTCTATTAATGGTTCAAAAGGAGGTGTTGGTGCTATTATCTCACCTGATAGAAGCTCAAGCACTCAGACCACCACTTGCTTTGAAGGCTCTGGTGTCGCCTCCTACAAAAACAGATACCAAGGAGTCATGTTCCAAGGAAGCGCTGGAATGAAAGTAATTTTCTCAAATATGACTGGAATCGATAATGGCCTCGGAATAGGCATTGGAATGGCCATGTCTGGCCCATAAGAATATGGAGAGCTCATGATGCAGCTCAACGACAACAAGATCTACGGAGAGTCCCCAATTCCAGACTGCCCTCAAAATGGCCAAGGAGGCTACTGCAACAAGTTCACCAAATGTGGGCTCATGGCTGCTAGTGCTCTTACTGGCGCAAAGCCAATTCATCCATAGATGCCCTCGCCAAAGCCATATCACAAATGCAAGTCTTATGGCTCATGGGGTGGAACTGTAATTCATAGCAGAAATGAGTTCATCAACTTCTACTCTAAGACGAGCACCGGTGCTGTTCAGACTGTGCTTTGCTTGAACCCATATGGATCAGATTATGTGCCGCTCCATCAGTTCATCGACACCAGGCTCAACAACGTCATGCCTGATGCGTTGGCCTACATCATGCCTCCAAATCCAGGCTGGGCCAATCTATAAGATTGCTTGGAGTTCCCTTGCACAGCTCCTGCAAATGTCTTGTTTAGCTTCAAGGGTACCAAATACAACCTCGGATCATACACCAGCTACGGCCCAGACTTCCAGCTGATCGCCAACAACACTGGCATCTCACCATTCATTCCTGAGTGTGCACCAGAACCTGGCATGAATGCTTATCTTTGCAAGAGGAACTCTCTCGGTGTCCTCTTGTTCGAAAGTGAAGATGAAGACACAGAAGATAGATCCATGCAGCCAATCTACATTTCTCTCAACGGGACAGCGATGGCCAACAAACTCAACAGCATGATGGACCATGTCTGGGATGGGTTCTATACTGGCCAGAAGCGGCTCTCTAGATTCCCTGGTTTGATTGATGGAGATAGAGGAGTTTACAACTTGACTTACACAGGTGCACCGGCCAAGAAGTAGAAGTTCACTTTCTAATCCGCCAATAAGACTGCTGGTATGACCATAAGAATAGCTTACCCAAGCGCTGTCTCAAGAAATATTCTCAAGGATGGTGCTGTTATTGAATATAACCAATGGAATGAGGCTGCCTTTATGTATGGTCCTATCACCTAAGCCTTCTGTGGAGAGAATAGATATGTCGGCGTCGTTAACATCCTAGAGTTCTACCTAGAGGCAGGATGCGTATTGCAAATCATACCAAGAGATGCAATTCAGAGTCTTGTTAGAATGGAGTGGACAGTTGCCGACTTCTTTGCTAAGGGTGGTACGACCTCGTTCATGGATAGGCTGGCGAGCTCGCTTGGAATTCATGCCTCAACCATCAAGATAGTCAGCGTGTATGAAGGATCTCTTGTTGTCGACTATTCGATTGTTGAACCCAATAACGATCCTGTTCGACTTCAGCAGCTAGC
>Ga0138268_1214999_pt1 | contig 11807 bp, 18 predicted proteins | sample RNAICE20151125_FD_106934 | JGI IMG/M metagenome (GOLD analysis project Ga0138268, IMG submission 106934) | Metatranscriptomics of polar marine prokaryotic and eukaryotic communities from Arthur Harbor ice station, Antarctica -... | ecosystem: Environmental > Aquatic > Marine > Unclassified...
ATATAATCACTGAAAGCATCAATGTGAGAAGATGACTTTGAAACAAATTTTCAAAAATTAGTGTTAGACTAGCACTCTGATAGGCAATTCGTTGTCAGTGGCAACGCTGTCGCTAAATTGTACTAAACTTTGAGATACAAAATTATTAACAGTGAGCGTTGTCATGAGCACCAATTGCTTTTGTAACAGTTTAATTTACTACAGTACACACACAAAATAACATTATGCCTCAACTTGACCTCATGCATTTTTTTACACAATTTTTTTGGTTTTCAATCGGGTTTACGTTTTTATACGCGCATCTTTTGCACAACGTGGTGCCAACGATCGCTCAGAATTTAAAATTTCGCCAAAAAAAATTAGAACTTTTGGCAAACGACATCAATCAAGGGAAGGACGGCGTATCGAATTTACTTGGGGTCCACGATAACCTCGTTCTTCGGTCTTTTCAGCTGTGGAAACTCAACATTTCGAACGTCGTACAACATGGCAGTGGTTGGGTCAGGACAAACGTTCAAAATTTAAACAATTCAAACTTCAGTGTTGCGAATGCAGAGTATTTGAGAACTGTTGGAGAACAACACTACAGAAATTCAGTCGTGAAGTCGTTTGTTTCAAAAAAATAGTACACGCAATAGAAAATTTATGAGTTCGAAGTACTTGTATGTGGTTTTGCTCGGGTCAATTGGGCTTTCGAAGGAATTTTTAGTTTTTAACGAAGAAGTTTTGGTTTTGTTTGCCTTCGGGATCTTTATTTGCTTGTTTGTCGGTTACGGTGGTGGCATGGTCGGGGAAGAGCTGGACTTCAGAAAAGAAAAAATCCAAGAAGAGTTTGACCTTTACAAAAATTTGCAAGAAAAAACTTTTGCCCACTTGGTCAGTTATCATGAAAAGCAAAAGTTGTTGAGTTTTCAGGTCAAAGAAATGTTGGATGTTTCGAGGTCAGAGATTTTAAACACAGAGATTCATTACCAAAATTCGCTGGAAAACTTTTTGAGCTTGAATTTTGAAGAAAGATTGAAAAGAGTTTCAGTCAACCAAAATAAAACGAACGGAGTGCTGCAAAAAGAAATTTTCGTTGACCTCAAACTTCGTCTGACGGAGTCTTATTCCATTGAAAATGGCAAAATGAGTCAAAAGAACAGAAAACAATTGCTCAAGAACTGTGTTCAACAGTTGAAGACTTGTTGTTGAATTGTTTTTGTAAGCTGATTAGACAGTTTTGATTGTCGATTGGCTTCGATAGTGTGTAGCTCAGTGGTAGAGCATTCGGCTTTTAACTGAATAGCCGTAGGTTCGAACCCCACCACGCTCACCCCGAAGAAAGATGTTTGCGGAGTTTAGTGTTTCGATTTGACTTCCTCTCTGGTAGCTTAGCGGCAAAGCGTTTGGCTGTTAACCAAAAAATCGTAGGTTCGAATCCTGTCTGGAGAGAAAATTTTGCGTTGATAGTTTAGTGGACAAAACTTTTGCCTTCTAAGCAAATAATGGTAGGTTCAAATCCTGCTCAGCGTTCAAGGCCTGCGAGTATAAATTAATGGCAAATTGATTGCCTTCCAAGCAATTTATGCGAGTTCAAGTCTCGCTACTCGCTTCTGGTTGAAAGTCGTCCATGTTGCCTGCTTGGTGGAATTGGCAGACACGAGAGACTTAAAATCTCTTTCTCATTTCAGAGTATTGGTTCAAGTCCAATAGTAGGCAATCAAAATTAAAAACACCTCCAATGACTAAACGAGCAGAATCTAAATTCAACGTTTGTAAGAAATTAAGTAAGAGTTACAATAACGTTTGGGGTTTGCCCAAAGGCGATTTTTTTAGATCAGTTCGAAACGAAAGAGAAAAAAAGAAAAAGGTTTCAGTTCATGGGAAATTATTGGGGGTGAAGCAATCTTTAAGGTACTTTTACTGCAACATGCAAGAACAAGCTTTTAAAAGAGCTTTGAAAAAATCAGTCAAATCTCCTTTAACCACCTTGGACAAGTTCGTGAGTCTTTTGGAAAGTCGTTTGGACGTCGTGTTGTTTAGAAGTTGTCTTGTTTCGTCTTTGCATCAGTCCAGACAATGCGTCAGCCACGGTGTCGTCCTGGTGAACGGTGAAAAAGCCAAAGATCCTGGGACGCAACTTTGCCAGTCAGATGTTGTCGAATTGGCCGTCGGAAGTACAAAAATGGGCAGGACAGTTGCGAACCTGAAAACAAATTTCGACTCCCGGTTTTCATCGCCTCATTTAGAGCTGGACTGTAAAAGTTTGACCGTTGTTTTTTTGTGGGCTCCCAATTACGAAAGCACATACTACCCCGTGAAAGCAAATTATGGAATCATACAAAGATTTTACAGATGATTTTCTCGGATACGAACCTTACTCCCATTTACAATAAAACAAATTTTATGAACAATCAAATCATGTTGCAAAGTGCCAAGCAAATTGGTGCTGGGTTGGCGACCATTGGTCTTGCAGGTGTGGGGGCAGGTATTGGGATCGTTTTTGCTGCTTTGGTCAATTCTTTTGCTCGAAATCCTTCCCTAAGACAACAACTGTTTGGATTCACCATTTTAGGTTTTGCGCTCACTGAAGCAATTGGCTTGTTTGCTTTGATGATGGCGTTTTTGATTTTGTTTGGATAGGGCATTCAAAAGTGAATCCTCGAAACTACGAGGATTCACTCGTCCTGGAGAGGGTGGCTGAGTGGTCAAAAGCGGCAGGCTGTAAACTTGCTGATTGCGATCTTCGCAGGTTCGAATCCTGCCCCTCTCAGGCGAACGGGCATGATGAAATTGGTAGACATGCCAAGCTTAGGACTTGGTTATATTATTAGTGGTTCAAGTCCACTTGCCCGTAGTGTTGCGAGATAGAGCAGTTTGGTTTAGCTCGTCAGGCTCATAATTTGAAAGTCGCAGGTTCAAATCCTGCTCTCGCAAAACTCTTTCGGGCGAATGACCGAGTGGTCGAAGGTGTCAGTTTTGAAAACTGAACTATTTTTTAAAGATAGCATGAGTTCGAATCTCATTTTGCCCTGTTTGTTACATTCTGAAATAAAATTTGGGTTGTGTTCGTCGTTTGAAGTCCTCAGGACAAAATAAATTTATTCAAAAATTTGGCTTTCATCTTGAGTTAAAATTGTGATTCAATTTTTTCCAATATTCAAAGCGTAAATGACAGATTGGAAAAAATTTCTGGGTTTGAGTTCGACCAGTCCATCGTTCAAGGAGAGTTGCTCGAGCGGTAAGAGGTGGGTTTGCTAAACCCAAGCCTGCAAGTCTGCAGAACAGGTTCAATTCCTGTACTCTCCCACATTTTTTAAAAAGACGTTCATGAGTTTTGCAAATCAGTTAACTGAGACCAAACATTTAAAGAATTTTACGGTTAATTTTGGTCCGCAGCATCCTGCTGCCCACGGAGTTCTTCGTTTAGTGTTGGAACTGAACGGAGAAGTCATCGAAAGAGCTGATCCACACATAGGCTTGTTGCACAGAGGGACAGAAAAGTTGATAGAGAACAAAACGTATTTACAAGCATTGCCATATTTCGATCGTTTGGACTACGTTTCTATGATGGTTAACGAGCATGCTTATTCGTTAGCAGTGGAAAAAATTTTACAATGCAAGGTCCCCTTAAGAGCGCAGTACATAAGAGTTCTATTTGCTGAGATAACTCGAATTTTAAATCATTTGCTTGCAATTTGTTGCCACGCTATGGATGTTGGCGCTTTGACTCCGATTTTGTGGGGTTTCGAAGAAAGAGAAAAACTGATGGAATTTTACGAAAGAGTTTCAGGTGCTCGAATGCACGCGGCTTATGTTCGGCCAGGCGGTGTCGCACAAGATATCCCTCTTGGTTTGTCCGAGGACATTTACAAGTTTGCAGAGCAGTTTAGCTCGCGAGTTGATGAGTTGGAAGAACTGTTGAGCGAAAACAGAATTTGGAAACAAAGATTGGTTGGTGTAGGTGTTGTCACTCACGAGCAAGCTTTAGATTGGGGTTTGACTGGGCCGTTACTCAGGAGCACTGGGTCAGCTTGGGACCTGAGAAAAGTTCAACCCTACGATGTTTACGAAAAATTAGATTTTGAAATTCCAGTCGGGACCAAAGGAGACTGCTACGACCGATATTGTATACGAGTTCAAGAAATGCGTGAAAGTTTGAGAATAGTGTTACAATGTGTCAACGACATGCCGGAGGGAAGCGTCAAGTCAGATGACAGAAAAATTTCGCCACCTTCAAGGCTGCAGATGAAGAATTCCATGGAAGCTTTAATCCATCACTTCAAACTCTACAGTGAGGGTTACTACGTGCCGAAAGGTGAAGCGTACAGTGCAGTAGAACACCCGAAAGGCGAATTTGGGGTTTCGATAGTTTCAGACGGTTCGAATAAACCATATCGATGCAAAATTAAAGCACCGGGATTCGTTCATCTGCAAGCTTTGGATTTCATGGCTAGAGGGCACTTGTTGGCTGACGTTGTTACTATAATTGGAACTTTGGACATTGTTTTCGGTGAGATCGACAGATAAAATTGTTGGCAATGAAGGCCAAGCCAAAACTGGGTTTCTGTTGGGAACTTAGTTTTGACCATGATGTAATTGTTTCCTCAAATGCTCTTTGCTGTTTGTGTTATCAAGAGAGAATGCAAGTTCGAATCTTGCTTGACCATCAAAATGATGAGGATTTAGCTTCATGACATTTCTGCCAGGATCGTCGAGCAAAAGTGAGACGTCACTCAATTTTTAAAATTGAATTATTTGTTGAAACGTCCAATGAAAGCTCATCCATGCTGACAATTTTTGGCCATTGGTGCGAAATGAAAGCAAGATGTCTTCATCTGCTCGTTTCGTTCGGTCTCACTTTGATTGTTTCGTATCTGCACTCCGAGGTGATCATGTACGCCTGCACGTTACCTTTTCTCGAAAAATTTGAAGGTAAAAAATTTATTTTCACGAATTTGTTGGAAGGTTTTTCGAGTTGTTTGTTGATAAGTGGGAACTTTAGTTTTGCGTTCACGTTGGTGTTGGCGGTCAACACGGTTTTCTCTTTTTTGACCCCTGGTTTACATAAAAAAGAATTTTACGTTCTCAGACTTGTTTTGAAGTTGTCAGGTGCGAATTTGTTTGGTGCGTTTTTGTTCGTTTATTTTTTGATTTTGCCAAGTCTTGTTAAATTTTTTGGCTATTTTGAATTTTCAAAATTGTTCGAATTGAGTCTCGAAGCTAAAATTTCTGACTATTTAAATTTGATTTCAAAGTGTTTTTTCTGGGTCAGTTTGTCGTTTCAGTCACCATTGCTGATTTTGATGTTTTTGTACTCAAATGTGGTCAGTCTCGCTTCTGTCTTAACAAAAAGAAAAGAATTTATCGTTTTTTTTTGCATTTTAGGTGCTCTGCTTTCTCCTCCTGACGCATGGACTCAGATGTTGATTGCGTTTTCGTTTTGGGCGTTGACAGAAGCGACTCTTTTATTCTTCATTTTGACCGATGAATACGTTCTGGCGCAGCAGACGACAGAAGATCAGTTTGGGACACGAACTCGATGTGGACAATTTTAGCATTCTTTTAAAATGGGATTTAAAAAAAGTTGCAGAAAGATTAAAAAAAACCACAAGTTTGAGAGTAGTTTTGAAAAGTGTCAAATTAAATGCCATTTTTGGAAATGGAAAGCAAAACTGCTTTCAATTCGTTCCAAAGTTGCGTTTTGACGAAAATCTGGTTTCGCTCACAGTGCAATAATTTAACGAAAATGTCTTTTTCTGGCTTTGTTGGCAAAAGAAAATGCAAGTTAAAATCTTGTTTGCACCATGATAAAAGTTCACCATATGCGACATCTTCTCTGTCTTTTAGCATCTTCATTTTTAGGTGCCATCAATGTTTCTCGTTCAGACTATGCTCACCCTTACCAAGTTTCATTCCAAGATCCAGCAACTCCCGTGATGGAAGGAGTCATTTCTTTGCATCACGACTTGCTTTTCGTTTTGACGATCATTGGCATGTTTGTTGGTTGGGTTTTATTTCGCGCTACGTTTGTGTTCCACCACGAACGAAATGCTGTCCCTTCGAACGTGACGCACGGCGCCACAATAGAAGTGGTGTGGACTGTAACTCCTAGTCTGATATTGATGGTCATTGCCGTTCCGTCTTTCGCGTTGATTTACTCTATGGACGAGGTCATCGACCCTGCAGTGACGCTGAAAGTTCAAGGTTTTCAATGGTATTGGGTTTATGAGTATTCAGACTATGCAGATCAAAAAGGAAATGCTGTCAGTTTTGAAAGTTACATGGTGGCTGACGACGATTTGGTAGAAGGTCAATTGCGGCTGTTGGAAGTCGACAACAGGGTTGTTTTGCCAACAAACACTCATTTGCGTGTTCTGGTAACCGCTTCCGATGTGCTTCATTGTTGGGCAGTTCCTTCCCTTGGGGTCAAGATGGACGCATGCCCAGGAAGACTCAACCAAGTGTCCATGTTCGTCAAACGTCAGGGAATTTATTACGGACAATGCAGCGAAATTTGTGGGATTAACCACGGTTTCATGCCAATCGTCGTCGAAGCAGTTCCTGTTGAAAAGTATGTCAGTTGGGTAGCAGCTCAAACAGAATGCGAAAACTGGCTCGTTGACAAAATCACTGCGATTCAAACTTTAAACTGCACTTCTAAAAAATAATTTAGCATGACCATTGGTTTCAGCCAAATTGTTTTGATTTTCATTGTCGGGGCGTTGTTGTTTGGAAACTTTTCGGACATTCTGAAAGAGGTGGCTCAGGGAATAAAATCATTTCAAGAAACTTTTAAAAAATAGTTTGCGTTCTTAAAATAATTGCATGGCAAATTCAATTCAGCGTCACCCGTTTCATCTCGTTGATCAAAGTCCTTGGCCTTTCTTAGCAGGGGTTTCATCTCTGACCCTCACCACTGGTTTCGTGATGTACATGCATTGTTACGAAGGTGGGTTCGTTGTGTTCAGTTTTGGGTTCATTTCGTTGTTGTTCACGTTTTTTGTTTGGTGGAGGGACGTTGTGAGAGAAAGTACATTTCAAGGCCATCACACAAAAGCAGTTCAAGATGGTCTGACGTGGGGCATGATTTTGTTTATTGCTTCAGAAATTATGTTTTTCTTTGCTTTTTTCTGGGCATTTTATGCGTCCTGTCTTTCACCTGCCGTTGAGATAGGTGGAATTTGGCCTCCACCTGGCGTGGACGTTTTAAACCCTTGGGAAGTACCTTTTTTGAACACCTTGATTCTTTTAGTGTCTGGCGCCACTTGCACTTGGGCACACGACGCTGTCATCAGCGGTGATAGAAAAGGGGTATTGCTCAGTTTGACCTTCACAGTGTGTTTGGGCGCTGTGTTTACAGCTCTGCAAGCTGTAGAGTACTTAGACGCGAACTTTACGATCTCAGACGGAATTTATGGTTCCACTTTTTTCTTGGCTACAGGTTTTCATGGTTTTCATGTTTTGGTTGGTTCAACGTTTTTAGTTGTTTGTTTGATCAGAGCTGGTAATCACCATTTCACGAGACAACATCACTTTGGTTTCGAAGCAGCAGCTTGGTATTGGCACTTCGTGGACGTTGTTTGGTTGTTTTTGTTTGTTTCTGTTTATTGGTGGGGTGGTCTTTAGTCGTTGCTACGTTCAGCTGGTCAAAAGCCAGCTGGACAATTTCGCTGGAAATCAAAAATTATATGCCTACAGTTGAACAACTGAAACGTAATTCTCGCGTTAAGAAACGTTCTTACAGCAAATCTCCAGGGTTAGAAAAAAGCCCTCAAAGAAAAGGGGTTTGCATTAAAGTTTACACCAAAACTCCCAAGAAGCCAAACTCTGCTGTTCGTAAAATTGCCAGAGTCAAACTTGCTGACAAACAAGAATTCACAGCATACATTCCAGGAGAAGGCCACAACCTTCAAGAACATTCAGTCGTTTTAGTTCGAGGTGGGAGGGCGAAAGACTTGCCAGGAGTGAGGTACCATCTGGTTCGTGGCAAATATGATCTGCAAGGAGTTCAAAATCGTTTTCAACGGCGTTCAAAGTATGGTGCTAAAAAACCCAAATGATTCATGTCAGTCAAAAGTAATGCGGAAGCTTTCATCGTTTTAAATTTTTTGAAGATTTATTTGACTCACGGGAATAAAGAAGTTTCGGAAAACATATTTCGGCACAGTTTCTCGTTGTTGAAAAAAATGAAAAAAAAAAACCCTCTTGGTGTAGTTTCTTCCAATGTTGAGTTGGTCAAACCTTTTTGTGAGATAAAAAGTTTAAAAATTGGGGGTTCGAACTACAAAGTTCCGACAGAGATTCATCCAGCCAGACAAAGAGTCTTAGCCATAAAATTTTTAGTGTTGAGTTCTTTACGAAGAAATGAGAAATCTGCCTCCAAATGCATTGCTGCAGAAATTTTTGACACTTCTTCTTTATCGAGCCAAAGTCTTAAAAGTTGTGATGACGTCCATAAAATTGCCGAAGCAAATAAAGTTTACGTTCAGTATAGAAATTGAAAAAGAATATGAGGTCCCTTTGGAAGGGTCCGTTCATCGACAGCAACATTTTACTCGGGATGTTTGAGCTGCAAAAATTTAGTGGAAAGGTCCCCACAAAGATCGTGTCCAAAAGTTCAGTCATTTTCCCCTCTTTTGTCGGTTTAACATTTTCTGTTTTGAACGGTAAAAAATTCTCAAATTTGATGGTGAACGAAAATATGGTTGGTCACAAATTTGGGGAGTTCGTCGCGACTAAAAAGCACCCTGTTCACAAAAAAATCAAATAATGGGCCAAAAAGCAAACATAAACAGTTTACATGTCAGCAGAAACAAAGACTGGAACTCTGCATGGTACGCGAACAACAAAGACTATTCAAAAATTCTCATTCAAGATTTAGCCATGTTCAATTATTTAAAGTCTTGCGACACATTTTCTGAACATTCTGAAGTCGTCAAAATGCGAATTTGCAGAATTTCAAAAAATGTCGTCGTAGATCTTCAGTTGGCGAACGGCTTGGGGCCGAATTCTGTGTCGTCCCTCCAAATAGTTGTTTCGAGCGTGAAGTCTTTTTCCCCCAATTTTGACCGCATTTTCATAGTCTCGAAAGTTTTGAACGCAAATGAGTTGAAGATTGAACCAATTTATGTTGCCAAAAAGATTGCACGTTTGGTAGAAAATCGCATTAGGTTCAAAAGTTACTTAGTCAAAAATTTAGTAAACCAGACGTTTGCTATGTGCAGTGGTGTAAAAATTTTATGTAAAGGGCGGCTCAATGGTGCCGACATGGCTGACAAAGATTTTTTGACTCTTGGTTCAATTCCATTTCAGACCCTCGCAGCGCAGATAAATTATGGATTTTCAGTTGCAAACACAGCAAAAGGACTCCAAAGCGTGAAGGTTTGGATCTGCAACAAATAAACAAACATGTTATTTCCGAAAAAACCCAAATATAAAAAAATGTACAGAAAAGATTCTTGCAAAAAAGAGTTCAGAGTCAACCGTTTGGTTTGTGCAGATTTTGGAGTGAAGTCTTTGTGCTCTTCCAGGTTGACCGCAAAACAGCTAGAATCTGCACGAAAAACGATGGCTAAAAAAATGAAAAGAATGGGTCGAATACTGCTCCGAGTTTTTCCCGACATTCCCATCACGAGGAAGCCTGCAGAGGTTCGCATGGGAAAAGGAAAAGGATCCTTGGATCATTGGTGCTCCAACGTTAATTCTGGGCGAATCTTGTTCGAGTTCCAAGGTGTTTCCAGAGCACTTGCTCAAGAAGCAGCCAAAACAGGAAGCAGGAAACTCCCAATGAAAACCAAATTTGTTGCCTTGGAAAAAAAATGGGAATGATACAAAATCGAAGTTTTTTAAAACTCGCTGATAATTCTGGTGCCAAGTTGGTTCAGTGCATAAAAGTTTGTCAATCAAAAAAAGTTGTTTTAGGCTCTTTGATTTTAGTTGCTGTGAAACAAATTCGTTCTGAATCGAAACTCAAAAAAGGAGAACTTTACAAAGCAGTTATTGTTCGTTTGAGCAATCTGGTGTCGAGACAAAATGGCTTTCATATCAGGTGTTCAGAAAATGCTGTTGTTTTGTTGAGTTCAAAAAATGAGATCCATGGGACGAGGTTAAGTGGACCAGTTGCCAACGAGCTGCGAAAAAAAAAATTCGCTAAGATGTTGTCTTTGGCCAAATTCGTTGTCTAAAAAATGCAATATGAGTAGATTACAGCTTTGGGGCAAAAACACTGTGAGCATCGACTTGATCTACAAACTGAATCTCTCAAATCTACACGAAATGAACTGTTTAAGAAGTGTTGTTTTAAAAAGTACTGTAAACAGCAGCGTTGGTGAACCAAAAGACATTGTTTTTGGGTTGGTGGTCTTAGAGCTTTTGAGCAACCAAAAAGCCAAAGTTTTAAGAACTCGGAAATCGATTGCAGCTTTTAAAACTCGGAAGTTCACACCCATAAGTTCAAAAGTTACGATCAGGTCCAAAAACTTACACGATTTTTTAGACTTTTTAGTTTGCATCGTGTTGCCCAAGTTGGCTCAGTTCAAAGAACTGAATAAAAATAATTTGGTGACCAGTCGAAAGTCCCTGAGTGTAGGTTTCGCAAATTTGGCTATATTTCCTCAGTTGAGCAAAGAGTCAGAGCGGTTGCCCCGAAATGTGGGTTTAACTGTGACGTTTACCAGCGGTTCGGTGAGCAAAACAAGACCAAAATTATTGTTATTGTTAGGTGAATTTCAAATGCCGATTGTGACATAAAAATTTTACAGTGTTCGTCATTTTACGCTGCTGGGACTTTAGTTTAGTTGGCAAAACATTAGCTTTGCAAGCTAAATATCAGGAGTTCAAATCTCCTAAGTTCCATTTTAAATCAAGCACAACATGAAACACAGCAACTACAAAGACCTCGAGAAACGATTGCTCATTAAAAAAAGTGAATTAATTTCATTACAAGAAAAAATTTCAAAACGAATGAGTAAAAAAATTTTAGAAAACTGCAAGTCTCAAAGTTACGTTTTGAGGACAAAGAATCGGTGTGTTTTAACAGCTCGTTCAAAGGGGATTTGTTCCGATTTCAAATTGTCACGGATCAAGGCAAGGGAATTGGGCTTGAACGGTCTCGTCAATGGTTTCAAGAAAGTGTCTTGGTGAGTTCAAGGCGCTCGCAGCCTTTTTAGTTCAACGGCAGAACAATTGCTTTGTAAGCAATCGATCTCAGTTCAAATCCGGGAAAAGGCTCAAAAGAGAGATTTAAAACGATGCTTGTTCACAAAAGCAGTCATTGTGAATTGTCCACACTTAAACATCGCGATCTCGTTCTAAAAATCAAGTATAAGCGTCTTTCAATGGTTTCAAAGCGTGTAATGTCTTTAAAAATTCTTGATTTCAAAAAACGAAGTATCCGCTGGGTTCTCAAACATTGCATTTATAGCTCAACGGATAGAGTGGCAGGTTTCGGCCCTGATAGTGCAGGTTCGAATCCTGCTAAATGCACGACCAAGCCTAACGAGCGATTCTTAACACCTTCGAACGTTTAAAACACCGACTTTCTAACATTTAAGAATTAGCAAAATTCGTTGATTTAAGTTAATTTACAAGATTGATTTAAAAACAAAATGTATTAACAATATATAATGAAAATGGTTAAATATAGTTGCGAACGATGTGGAAAAGGATTTTCTCAAAAATCTCACTATGAGAATCATAGTAGACCCAAAAGGCCTTGTGAAAATAATGCTGATAAAATTAAGGCACTTGAAGAAAAATTAAAAGAATTTAGTAAAAAATTGATTGTTGAAAATGAAAATACAGACACAATGCAACCGTTGGCC
>Ga0138268_1185990_pt1 | contig 11514 bp, 4 predicted proteins | sample RNAICE20151125_FD_106934 | JGI IMG/M metagenome (GOLD analysis project Ga0138268, IMG submission 106934) | Metatranscriptomics of polar marine prokaryotic and eukaryotic communities from Arthur Harbor ice station, Antarctica -... | ecosystem: Environmental > Aquatic > Marine > Unclassified...
ATCTAACAGCGTCATCATTTCCAGGAATTGGAATATCAACTAAATCTGGATCACAATTTGTATCTAAAATTGAAACGATTGGAATGTCTAATTTTTGACATTCACGAATTGCTGTCATTTCTCGTTTTTGATCAACAATGATAGCGATGTCAGGTAAATCTGGCATTGTTTTAATACCATCTAAATGTTGACGTAATTTTTTTAATTCTTTTCGGCGTAATGCTGCTTCTTTTTTTGTTAACAAATTAAAAGTTTCACTCGCTTCTTGTTGCTCTAAATCTTTTAAATGTTTAATGCGCTCTTTTAATGTCGACAAATTAGTTAACATTCCACCTAACCAACGGTGATTTACATAAAATGAATCACAACGTTTAGCTTCTTGAGCAATTAAGGTACTAGCTTGACGTTTTGTACCTACAAATAAAAATGTTTTTCCTTCACTAGCAGCTGATTGTACATAATTATTTGCTTCTTTTAATAGAGTTGCAGATTGTACTAAATCGAGAATGTGAATATTATTTACTTCACTATAAATATATGGAAACATTTTAGGGTTCCAGCGATATGCTTTGTGACCGAAATGAACTCCAGCTTCTAATAATTGTGATAAACTTATATCAGACATAAAATTTTAAATTACTTAATTAAACTATCTATTTTTTTATATGAATATTACCAAATATTAAATAACTTGTCTACTAATTATTTTATGTAACACTTATTCGAGGTTCAACAATTGCTTTTAATTCGGAATTTGATGATAAATATGTTTTAAAACAATTTCGATAATTTTGTGATCCTGTTCCAGCTGGAATTAAGTGACCAATGATAATATTTTCTTTTAATCCTCGTAACCAATCAATACGTCCTTCAATCGCTGCTTTTGTTAAAACTCTTGTTGTTTCTTGAAAACTTGCTGCTGAAATAAAACTTGGATTATTTAACGCAGCTTTTGTAATACCTAATAAAAGTGGAATATAACAAGCTGGTTCTTTTTTTTGATTACGAATGATTTGATTAATATACTGAATATGATATAAGTCAACAACTTCCCGTCTTAATAAAGGTGTATTTCCTTCATAAGTAATCAAAACTTTTGTTGTCATTTGTTTAATAATAACCTCTAGATGTTTGTCATTAATTGTTACGCCTTGAGACTCATATACAGCTTGAACGGATTTTAAGATAAACGATTGAACTTTCTTAAAACTTTTATAACTTCCTTCATAATTTGCTATCAGACGATTATATTTAATCGACTCAGTTCGATCACATAAGAATGATTTAATAAGACCATAATAATTAAAATATACTTTTAATAATTTATGCGGGTTAATTTTTTCATTTTCTTGAATTGCTGTTCCTAATTTTCTAAATTCAAAATTCGGGTCTAAACTTGTTTTTTGAACTAACAAGCCTTTTTTCTGACTTGTTGGAATACGTTTAATAATAATATTTTTCTTACGAGCTTCTAAAATTTCTTCAATTCTTGGTAAACCTTGAACAATATCACCTGTGATCTCTTTTTCTAAATTTAATAAACCGATAGTTTCACCATCTTCTATAAATTCACTATTTTTACAAAATACACTATTAACATCTTGTTCAAAGAAGTCTTCCGTTATTGAATAAAGACCAATTGATTTAGTAGCTTTTGTAAAGTGATGTTCAACAAATTTAATCAATGCCAATTGTGGGTAAGAATCATTAGATTCTTTAAATTCATTACCTATAATATCAGAACTTTTTATTAAAAGCATACGTTCCCGTTTTGTTAAAATTTGTTTTTTTAACGTTTCCGGATGTAACATTTTATTCAATTTCAGATTTGAATTTTGGTTGTGAATTGAAAATTTCTTAAAAAATTGGGGGATTAAAGAACTATAGAGTTTACCATCTTTTTTCCAAAATAATTTAGAAAATTCTGATTTGATAGTTGCTTTATTTCCTGAGTAATCATTCGAATTAAATTTTCGTTGCACTGAAAGTTTCAACGTATTGGAATAATTTAATGAAATTTTACGGTTAGTTTTTAATCTGTTCTGAATACGAGTTGGAGAAATAAGTTTATATTGTAAATTTATTTTATTCATTAAATTATTATTTTTACAATTTGGGAAAAAATACGGTTTTCCTTTTTGCAATGTCAGAAAATTTTTATTTTCAATAATAATTTTGCCAGTTTCATTTACGTTCGGGCTTGTGATGACGAAATCATTTAACTTTTTACCAGGAAATTGACTTTTTTGTAAAGTTAAACAGTCATTATTCGAAATTAATAAAATCTGTTTGGTTTCTTTTTTTTTAACTTTTAATTTAACAATCTCTAATGAGTTTACTGTTATAGCTTCTAAATAACCTAAAATTGTATAAGCATCAATAAACTGATTTTTTTGAATTAAACAACAAGGTTGTAAATTTTTATATTTCAAATATGGCGAAATGTAATTATTTAAATTTAACTTATCACTTACCTTAAAATCGACAGAATTTATTTTTTGGTTATTTATTAATTCAATGCTAGTTTGATTATTTAATACACTATTCGTTTTAAAAGTTAATGTGTTACTAACTAAATTTAAACTGGTCGTACCTTTGAAAATTTGATTCGGTTTATAAGTATAAATACTTTTAGTTTCTAATTTTAGATTTAAATTTAAATTAGCTTTGTTTTGCGATTTTATAGATTCAAAATTTGAATATGGAAATTCGTATAATTCTATTGGTCGGATTAATAGTTGTTCAGTTTTTTTGCCAACAATATGCTCACAGAATGATAGTTCTTTGATTGGTATATTAGAAAAAATAACCTCACCTGGATAGTAGATTTTTTTAGCCGTGTTTTTAAATTTTTGTCCTTCATAAACTAAACCAGATTTAATCGAAATAGTTTGAACAAGGCTATTTTTTTGTTTGATTATAACAATTCCTGACGTTTTAGAAAAAACACCGGGGATAATTTCAAATCTTTCAGAAATTAAATCACCGTGTTCAACAAGTAAAACATTTTGCTCGCAACTTACTTTATGAATTTCTTCACCTAACCAAATAATTGTTCTATGGAAAATTATTGATGTATGTTTGTTTTTAATGTTAAATCGATTCCAATAATATACATTGTCGTTTTTTTTATTAAATTTAAAAATATTACGATAATCGTAATATATAATTCCACCTGTTAACGTTCGAAATGAATTTGTCACTAATGTTCCAAATTGGTCATTTCTTGTCATTTGAAGGAATGATTTCGAATAATTTGGTTTTACTTCGACAAGATATTTTAGGTCATTTAAATTCAATAGATAGTTTTTGTTTTGAACTAATCTTGTAAGCTTTTTTAAATTTGAGTTTAAAAATGAATATTTGTTATTGCTAGTTCTTATAGATTGTTGATATAAACTTTGTTTGTTATTAATAAACTCAATAGATCCAGGATAATGATTTAGTACTTTAGTTCGGAAAATATAACTATATTTATTAAGCTTATAATCTGGATAAAAATTTATAAAAGAATTATTTGGACTATTATAAAGTTGTCCTGCCAATATCCAAATTAATTTATTATTATTTAACAAATTAACCTTTTTTTTCAAACGTGGCATAAAAATTTCGCCACATGCATCGCTTAAAATAGGTTTAATTTCTGTTTTAATTTGTTTGTTAATATTGATTAATTCACCAATAACAGTGTCTTTTAAAATATATTGGTTATTTTTCGGAAATAAAATTGTGTTCCTCAAAACTTCAAGTTGAACTAATTCATGATTTTTATCATCAGGAATCAAAATTAAAGAGCCAGAGTTTTTTGTTACAAGAACATCCTCACCTCGATTAGTTCTTAAAACCACTGTCTTTAACGTTTTATAGAATCGAACAATTCCGTTTATGGGACTAATAATTTGTTGCCGAGCTTCAGACGTAAAAATACCACCTGTATGAAAAGTTCTCATTGTAAGTTGCGTTCCTGGTTCTCCGATGGATTGACCAGCTAAAATACCAACTGCTTCACCAATATCAACAAGATTTTCATTCGCTAAATCCCACCCATAACATTTTTGACAAATTGCCCGATACAAATTACAAGTCAATGGTGAGCGAATGTAAAGTTCTCGAATCTGTCTTTGTTTTAATTTTTTAATTAAATTAGGAGTTATTTGTGTACCAGTATTTGCGATTAGATCTTTTGTTTCTGGATCAAATATTGGTTTATTGAGAATTCGACCTAATATTTTTCCATAAATAGTGTCATTTTTTTTTAAGTCACTTTTATGAGTCAGAGTTAAAAAAGAATGAGTCGTTAAACAATCTTTTTCACGAATTAAAATATCTTGCGCTACATCAATTAAACGTCGTGTAAGATAACCTGAATTTGCTGTTTTTAACGCTGTGTCAACAATTCCTTTTCGTGCACCATATCCAGACATTAAATAGTCTGTAATAGTTAAACCTTCACGGAAATTTTTCTTAATTGGTAATTTCATGATTTCACCACTTGGATCTGACATTAAACCTCTCATACCAACTAGTTGTCGAACTTGAGAAAGATTTCCTCGTGCTCCAGAAAATGCCATGATATATACAGAATTCAATGGATCATAGTTTTTGAAATAATGAATTACTTGATCTTTTAACGATTCGCTAGTTAAACTCCAAGTATCGATTATTTTTTGAAACCTTTCAATATCTGTTATTTTTCCTTTTAGATAAATCTTTTCAGCATTGATAATTTCTTTGTTAGCTTTTTCAAGCATTAAATTTTTAACAAATGGAATTTTCAAATCTTCAATACTAATTGAAATACCAGCTTGAGTAGCATATTTAAAACCTAAATATTTTAATTCATCTGCTAAAAAACAAGCTTGCATAGAATCGTAATTGGTAAAACTCCAAGCTAAGAGTTGACGTAATTCTTTTTTACCTATTAAATTATTTTGATACGTATAATTTTTCATAAAATTTTTCTAGTTGTTTTACTTTTTCAATTTATAAAAAATTTAAAGTTTTTTGTACTGTGTAATTTAAAATTACACGGCCTGTCGTAGTTTGCAAATATTGAACAATGACTTCGCCATTAAGATCTTTTTTAATTTGTAAGTTGTCATAATATTCAATGACCGTGTTATTGTTTAGTTTTACTGTTTTTATTAACTCTGATTTTGGTTGATTCTCATCGTTAAGACGGATCCAAATAGAACTATGAATTTCAATTTGATTTTGTGTGTAAGCTAATATAACATCTTGTAAATCTGAGAAATAATGACTCGAACCCAGTAACCCTTCAATATTACTAACAGTCAAATAATAACAACCTAAAACCATATCTTGACTTGGCATAACAATTGGTTCACCGTTAGCTGGTGATAAAAAATTATAAGGTGCCAACATAAGCATGTAACATTCAGCTTGAGATTCTAAAGATAGTGGGATATGAACAGCCATTTGATCTCCATCAAAATCTGCATTAAAAGCAGAACAAACTAAAGGATGTAATTTAATGGCACGACCTTGTACTAAAATTGGTTCGAAAGCTTGAATACCTAGACGGTGTAATGTTGGAGCACGGTTTAAAAATATAGGATGATTGGTTAAAACTTTTTCCAACACCGGATCAATAATAGATTCATTTTGTTGAATTAAATTTTTAGCAATTTTCATATTACTTGCTAAACCTTGATTAATTAATTCTCGAATTATAAATGGTTGAAAAAGTTCAAGTGCCATTTCATAAGGTAATCCACATTGATTTAATTTTAAACTAGGGCCAACAACAATAACAGACCGACCAGAATAATCAACACGTTTACCTAATAAGTTTTGACGGAATCGACCATGTTTACCTTTAATAATATCAGATAAGGATTTTAATGGCCGATTGTTTGCACTTAAAGCAATTTTGCCACGTTTTCCATTATCAATTAAAGTATCAACAGCTTCTTGTAACAATCTTTTTTCATTTCGAATGATTAGTTGAGGAGCATCAATCTCTAATAACCGTAATAATCTATTATTTCTGGTTATGATACGTCGGTATAATTCATTTAAATCTGAAGTAGCGAAACGACCACCTTCTAATTGAATCATTGGCCTTAATGCTGGTGGAATGACAGGTAAAATAGTTAAAATCATCCAAGCTGGGCTAGAACCCGTACCTACTAAATTTTCTAAAATCCTAATTCTTTTTATAGCTTGTTCTCGCATTTTATAAATGCGTAATTGTTCCCATTTTCTGAACCATTTTGATTCATCATATAATGGCTTTTCTTTATTTAATACTTTAGTACAGAATAAAATAAAAGATCTAGCTTTAAAAATTTCTGATTTTAAATCAAGTTTTTCTAACTCTCGCTTAATTAAAGGAGCTCCAATTAAAAAATTCGGTGTAGTGCGTAACAGATACTTCGGTGTATTATAACGTCGATTTTGTGGTTTTGGATATGGTTTTAATGGGTAACCACTATAACCTAATTCTCGACTCCTTCTATATTGTTGTAAATCCCAATGTAAGCCATAAAATGATATTTCATCTTCAGCAATAAAATAAGCTAGTGAAGCTAATTTTATTCGCTTTATTCTTTCATCCCATAAATCTACAATAGTGGATGTTGTTAGCTTAAGACCTGTACATTTTTTACAGTTTTCTGAGTGAGGCGTGTACGTTGTATCTAATTGTTTTTCACATTCTTCAACCTCGAGTAGTAAAGCCATAAAATTTGGCCTACTATTTATATACCAAACATGTGTTACTGGATAAATTAAATTAATATATCCCATACGATGACGACGAACTCGGGATTCTGTTAATTCAACCCCACAACGTTCACAAATGAGTCCTTCATATCTTACACGTTTATATTTACCACAAGCACATTCTAAACTTTTGCTGGGGCCAAAAATACGTTCGCAAAATAATCCATCCATTTCTGGTTTAAAAGTCCGGTAGTTTATTGTTTCTGATTTTTGAACTTCTCCTACGAATTGGCCATTTGGTAATTTTCGATTGGCCCATTGTAATATTCGAAATGGAGAGGCCAATTTAATTTTTATATAATCAAATTCTTTTGTAGATTGTACCATTATTTTTAAAATGAAATATCATTAATGTTTGAAGTAGGTGAGAATGTTTTTGATGATGCATTATATTTTTCAATCAAATTAATCTCAACTTCATATTTTTTATTTGAACTAAATTTCTCAATTTTATAAGTACTCATGTCTAAACCAACAGAGCGTAATTCTTGTAATAAAACTTTGAATGATTCAGGAATCCCGAATTTAGGAATTTGTTGACCTTTTACAATGGCATTTAATGTTTCATTTCGTCCTTGCATATCGTCTGATTTAATTGTTAGAAGTTCTTTTAAAGTAAAAGCTGCTCCAAAACCTTCTAATGCCCAAACTTCCATTTCACCAAATCTTTGACCACCATGTTGAGCTTTTCCTCTTAAAGGTTGTTGAGTAATAAGAGAATAAGGACCTGTAGCACGAGCATGCATTTTATCATCAACCAAATGAATTAATTTCAGCATATAAGCGTTTCCAACAGTAACTGGATTATCAAATTCTTGACCAGTTCGACCATCTATCAACACTACTTTTCCTGGTGCATAAGGATTAAATAACCAGCTTTCATTTTTTACAATTGAAGCTTGGCGTAATTTTTTGTTGATTAAAATTCTTGATATTTCTAACCCATACATCTCATCAAAGGGTAAAATTTTAAATCGAGAATTTAATTTATCTCCAGCTAAACCTAGTAAACATTCATAAAGTTGTCCTACATTCATTCGGGATGGTACACCTAATGGATTTAAAATAATATCAATTGGCGTTCCATCTGGTAAAAACGGCATATCTTGTCTTGGTAAAATGCGGGAAATAATTCCTTTGTTTCCATGTCGGCCAGCAATTTTATCACCTACTTGTATTTTTCGAACTTGGGCAATAAAAATATAAATTTTTTCAAACTTATAAGTTAATTTTGTTCTTCGATTAAAAGTAACGGTTTCAATTACTCGACCATATTCACCATCAGGCATACGATATGAATTATCTTTTACACCTTTAGCTTTGGCTCCAAAAATAGCCCGTAATAATTTTGATTCAGGTAATTGTTCTGAAGTATTATTTGAAATAATTTTACCGACTAAAATATCTCCTGGTTTAACAAATGTTCCAACTGTAACAATTCCATCTTCATTTAGATGATTAACTTCTATTGGGTTTAAATTTGGAATATTCTTTGTTGTTTGTTCTGAAGTTTCAGAATTTTTATCTATTTCAATTTTATATCTTTCAATATGAATTGAAGTGAAAATATCATTGTAAACTAACCTTTCACTTATTAAAATGGCATCTTCAAAATTGTACCCTTGCCAAGGCATATAACCAACTAGAACATTCTGCCCTAAAGATAATTCACTTTCTGTTATGGCTGGTCCATCAGTTAACATTTGTCCGGACTGGATTGTTTCTCCTTTCCAAACAATTGGACGGTGATTAATACATGTTTGTTGATTAGATCGTAAATATTTTTGTAATTTATATGTTAATTTTTTTCCTGTATTATCTTTAATAACAATTTTATTAGCACTTACAGAATTTACAATACCTGATGTTTGTGCGTTTAAAGTCATACCAGAATCAATAGCAATCTGATTTTCTAATCCAGTTCCTACGATTGGTTTTTGTGGTAAAATTAATGGAACTGATTGACGTTGCATATTAGAACCCATTAATGCTCTATTTGCATCATCATGTTCAAAAAATGGAATTAAAGAAGCTGCTACTGATACAACTTGAACAGGTGAAATCGCTATAAAATCTACTTCTGACGGTGTCACACTTATAATTTCTTGCTGATAACGAACTGGAATAATATTTCGTGTTAAATAATTCTCTTTATTTGTTGAAATATCAGCAGGTGCAATTCGATATAGATCTTCAATATCAGCTGTTAAATAAATTGGATTACCAGTTTTTAAAACTTTTCCGTTTATAACTCGCCAAAACGGTGTTTCTAAAAATCCTGATTTATTAACTCGGGCACAAGTAGTTAATGAAGCAATTAAACCAACGTTTTGTCCTTCAGGTGTTTCAATTGGGCAAATTCGACCATAATGACTAGGATGAATATCACGTACAGCAAAACTAATTCTATCTCGATCAAATCCGCCTGGCCCAAGACCACTTACGCGTCGTCGGTGAGTCAATGATGATAATGGATTTGTTTGATCTAAATACTGAGATAATTGACTGGCTCCAAAAAATTCTCTTACTGTTGCGTTAACAATATTGAAACTTAATAAATGACTAGAATCAATTTTATTTGTTTGATTACGTAACTTTCTAACTAAACGTTGGAATCCAATTCGGAATAAATTTTGTAAAAGTTCTCCAACAGATCTAACACGACGATTTTTTAAATGATCAATATCATCTTGAACAGTTTTTGAAATAGTTAAACTTATTAACTTGTCTATAATCGCAAAAATGTCTTCATAGGTTATTGTCTGAAGTCTTTCACTAATTTGTAAATTTAATCTGTTGTTAATTTTTAATCTTCCAACTCTACCTAATCTATAATAATTAGAATCAAAAATTCGGGAAAACTCTGAAATATTTTTAAAATAATTTATATTTAAATTAAATCTAGATAAAGGATGATTAGAGAATTTCGAATTTAATAAAACAGGTTTATTAAAATAGAAAAAATCCGAATATTGTAAATTTTGATAAATTTCCAAATCGGTTAAACCCATTTCTTTTAATAAATAAAGAATTGGTTTTTGATTTACTTTATCTAATTGAATAATAACTTCATCTTCCTGGTTTTTTATCGGATATTTATAAGAATTTATTTTTGTATTTTTTTGAAAAGTAAAGCGAATCCAAGATCCGTACTCAGGTATCAGAGTGGCCGTATACAGATCTTTTTCATCGTATTTTTTATGATAATTAGTTTTAATTTCATGATCTTTTCTGTACGACAATAATTGTGTTTTTGTCTTTAAATATTTATGCCGTTCTGGCTTATAAGTTAAAGGTGACTTATTTTTAACAAATATATATTTTAATTGTTCTTTTAAACTTATCGAAAAATAAATTGCAGGGCGTAAATTTTGAGAACCTAATAATTTAGTGACATCTGCAATTTTTGGAGATACATGCTTTAAATTTTTTTGCAAAAACGAAAAGTTACTCATTTCCAGTAGCCAATCTTGAGATTCTTTTGTAATAAGTAACAATTGAGAATTTAATTGAATCTGAGTTGCTTTTTGTAAATCAATAATGCTTCGGTCATATTTACTAAATAACTTTAAGACCTGTTTTTCAGAAAATACTGAAGTTTCTGTCAACAATTTGGTATTATTTGTTTGCAAAAACTGACTTTGAAATTGTCCACTTTCTTTATTTAAGTTAAGTTGTAAAATTTCATATTTAACTATGAGTTGAGTCAGAAAATTATAATATTTTATTAAATGTACAATTTTATCTTTTTCAAAATTTGTTTTGAAACCTGAAAAGTTATTTTGTAATTTAAACCATTTCAAAAATAATTGAATTAATTTAATTTTTGAATTATGTTTTGAAATTTTTCCAATTGTTCGATACAATTTAAAACATTGTAAAAAATAGAACGAAGAATTTTGTTCGGTTTTCTTCAAATACTGAATAGAATAATAAGAAATGGAATTACTGTTCCAATAAGGAACAATCTTTTTTTTCTTTTTTACAGGATCAAAAATTGTGGTTGGAATAGGGAAAAATAAATCAGATTCAGAAATAAATGTTTCTCCTGATGGTAAAAATGATCTTAATTTATTAATGTCAGTTGATAGTTTTCGTTTAAATTGGTTAAGAGTTTTTTTGGTTTTTATTTTTCTCAAAATAAACTCCAGGACTTCGAATGATTTGACTAACAATTACACGCTCACATCCATTTATAACAAACGTTGCATAGGTAGTCATTAAAGGTAAAGTAATGATTGGAAATTGATTATGATATCGAACACTATTAATGACTTTATTTCGGACTTCAATTGGAATCACTAATTGTGCTCTATAGTTTCCACTATATTTTCTTGCAATCAATAAATTATAAGGTGGTTTTATTAAGTTATATTCATCTCCAAACATGATATATTCAGTACTTTGATTAAAATCATGAATCCGAGAAAATAAAGCCAATTCTTCATTTAAACCCTGAGTAATAAACCAACAAAAGCTTATTCTTTGCATCGTCAGAAAATCTGGAAGAGCATTGATATAATTCATATTTTGTTTCATAATTTTTGTTAGTAACTGCAGTAATTAATTATATTAGAATTGCATATTCTATTAGGGTTTTAAGCTTGACATTTTAGAAATAGTGTTAAGAAAGTTTTTAATTTTCTTAACTCAATAAAATTTAAATAATTAAACATCTGCAGTTTTTAAATAAGCTGCCAGTTTTGATTTTTTTCTTGCAGCAGCATTTTTATGAAATATATTTTTTTTTGTACCTTTATCAATCAA
>Ga0138268_1601516_pt1 | contig 11277 bp, 8 predicted proteins | sample RNAICE20151125_FD_106934 | JGI IMG/M metagenome (GOLD analysis project Ga0138268, IMG submission 106934) | Metatranscriptomics of polar marine prokaryotic and eukaryotic communities from Arthur Harbor ice station, Antarctica -... | ecosystem: Environmental > Aquatic > Marine > Unclassified...
CTTTTTGCTTAAAATATGATGACTACAACTGAAGAAATGAAGTGGTATGCTGTTCGAGCCATCAGTGGTAAGGAGACCAAGACTAAGCATTACATTGAAACAGAAATGGCCCGTACGGGAATGTCTGAGCTGTTAGGTCAAGTTTTAATTCCTACTGAAAAAGTTTATCAGATACGGAACGGAAAAAAAGTGCTTAAGGAACGGAATTTTTTCCCCGGTTACATAATGGTCGAAGCAGTTCTGACAGGCGAGTTTGCTCATACTTTAAAAAATGTTACTAATGTTATAGGTTTCTTAAGTGAAACAAAAGGTGGTAAACCTACTCCTCTTAGATCAAATGAGGTCAACAGAATGTTGGGCAAAGTCGACGAACTAGCAGAGTCTGCTGAGCATGTTTCTATACCTTTTGTCATTGGTGAGTCCGTTAAAGTTATTGATGGTCCGTTTAGAGACTTCATTGGGAATGTAGAGAGGATAATGGAAGATAAGCGAAAGCTGGAAGTTATGGTAAAAATATTCGGTCGTAGAACACCTCTCGAGCTAAGTTTTATGCAAGTTGAGAAAGAAAATTAGATTCACTTTTGTGAAAGAAAATAAAATTGTAAATAAAGAATGAGCTTTTTATCAAAGCGATAATAAAATTAAAAAATGGCAAAAGAAATAAGTGCATTGTTAAAACTCCAGGTTCGCGGTGGTGCTGCGAATCCATCACCACCAGTAGGCCCGGCATTGGGATCTAAGGGTGTGAACATCATGGAATTCTGCAAACAGTTCAATGCCCGTACTCAAGATAAAGCTGGAAAACTGCTCCCTGTCGTGATCACTGTTTATGCTGATAAATCTTTTAACTTCATTATTAAGCAGCCCCCTGTTGCTGTGCAACTTTTGGAATCAGCAAAACTTAAAAGTGGGTCTGGTGTTCCTAATCTTGAGAAGGTTGGTAAAGTCACATGGGTCCAGATCCAAGCTATTGCTGAAAATAAAATGAGCGATTTAAACTGTTTTACAATATCATCAGCAATGGAAATGGTAGCTGGTACTGCTCGCAGTATGGGTTTAACTGTAAGTGGTTCTAAACCAAGCAATAACTAATTTAAAAATGGCAAAACTGACCAAAAATCGTAAAAACGCAGAGGCGAAAATTATTCCAGGAAAGGTATATTCTTTAGAAGATGCTTCTTCATTAATTAAGGAAGTTAGTACAAGTAAATTTGATGGCTCCGTAGACCTTGCTATTAGACTCGGTGTTGATCCTAGAAAGGCAAACCAAATGGTTCGTGGGGTGGTTAGCTTGCCCAATGGTAGTGGAAAAACTATTCGCGTTTTAGCCTTGGTTACACCTGATAAAGAGGCTGAAGCAAAAGAAGCTGGTGCTGATTTTGTAGGGATGGATGAATACCTTGCTAAGATTAAATCCGGTTGGACTGATGTTGATGTTATTATTACTGTTCCTGCGGCAATGGGCAAACTGGGACCTTTAGGACGTATCCTTGGCCCTCGTGGTCTAATGCCTAATCCGAAATCAGGCACGGTAACGATGGATGTAGGTAAAGCCGTTCGTGAAGTGAAAGCCGGTAAAATTGATTTTAAGGTTGATCGTTATGGAATTATTCATGCAGGTATTGGTAAAATATCATTTTCGCCAGATCAAATACAAGAAAATGCGAGTGAGGTAATTAATTCCATTGTTAAAATGAAACCGACGTCTGCGAAAGGTACTTATATGCGCAGTGTTACACTCAGCCCGACTATGGGTCCAGGTATAGCTGTTGAAGTAAAAAATGCTTAATTTATTAGTCTTATGACACGAGAAGAAAAAAAATTTATTAATTGATAGTCTTACTACAATTTTAGAATCATCTCCCACGGTCTATATCACAGATATAGAGGGTCTTGATTCAGCAAATTCTAGTTCTTTGCGTCGAGCCTGCCACAAGGCCGATGTAAAGATTACTGTAGTTAAAAATGCTCTTTTAAATAAAGCGATGGAAAGATCCACCAAAGATTTTGGTGAACTTTCATCTGTACTTAAAGGTAACTCGAGTATTATGATTGCTGATACGGGTAACCTTCCAGCAAAATTGATAAAGGAATTCCGAAAGAAGAGTGAAAAGCCTCTTTTGAAAGGAGCCTATGTGGAAGAAACCATATATATTGGTGATGACCAACTCGATATGTTAACTAGCTTGAAATCTAAGAATGAATTGATTGGGGACGTTATCCTGCTTCTGCAGAGCCCAATTAATAATGTGATTTCTGGACTTCAAGCCGGCAGTGGTCAAACCATTTCTGGATTGATCAAGACGCTTGAAGAGCGCCACTCTTAACCTAGCTTCAATTTATTTAGTTTGTATAATTTAATTTAAAAAATCAACCAAAATGGCTGACATTAAAAATCTCGGAGACTCCTTAGTTAATTTGACTGTAAAGGAAGTTAAAGAACTTGCTGACTACCTCAAAGAGGAGTATAGCATTGAACCTGCCGCTGCTGCTGTAGCTGTTGCTGCTGGCCCCGCTGCTGGTGAAGGTGCCGCAGTTGAAGAAAAATCATCTTTTGATGTTATATTGAAGAGCTCAGGCGCTTCAAAGTTAGCAGTCGTGAAGGTGGTTAAGGAATTAACAGGCCTAGGGCTTAAAGATGCTAAAGACGTAGTAGATGCGGCTCCAGGTCCTATTAAGGAAGGTGTAAGCAAAGATGAAGCAGAGGCTCTCAAGAAGCAACTTGAAGACGCTGGAGCTGAAGTTGAGCTTAAGTAATTAGCATTTAAAATTCAGGTTTGGGTTCTTAAAACTTTAGTTTTAAGGCCTAAACCTTTTAGTATTTAATTAATATTCATCAATCAGTCGAGCTTTATGGCGCACGTTCAACCGCGAATTAATTTCTCCTCTACTTTTGCTCAGGCAGATACTCCGGATTTTCTTGATATCCAAATTAAGTCTTTTAGAGATTTTTTTCAAATCGATACGAAACCCGAAAATCGATCTGATGAGGGCCTTTTCAAAACGTTTAACGAAAATTTTCCAATATCTGATTCTCGTAATCAGTTTGTTTTGGAATTTATCGACTACTTCGTCGATCCTCCTCGTTACCAAGAGATGGAATGTATTGAGCGTGGCTTAACTTTTAGCGTACCCCTAAAGGCCCGTTTGAAACTATACTGTACTGATCCTGAACACGAGGATTTTGAGACTATTGTCCAAGATGTCTATCTGGGAACTATTCCATACATGAGTCCTCGAGGAACATTTGTTGTTAACGGAGCTGAACGCGTCATCGTATCTCAACTTCACCGATCTCCTGGAGTGTTTTTCGGTCAAAGTTTTCATGCTAATGGTACAAAGTTATATTCCGCTCGTGTTATTCCATTCAAGGGTAGTTGGATCGAATTTGCTACTGATATCAATAATGTAATGTATGCATATATTGATCGAAAGAAAAAATTACCTGTTACAACTCTTTTTAGAGCCATTGGTTATGAAAGAGATAAGGATATTTTGGAAATATTTGACTTAGCTGAAGAAATTAAGGTTTCTAAAGCTGGTCTTAAACGAACTGTTGGCAGAAAGCTAGCGGCTCGTGTTCTTAAGACGTGGATTGAAGATTTTGTAGACGAGGACACTGGAGAAGTTGTCTCTATTGAACGAAATGAGGTTATTTTAGATAGAGACACCATAATTGAGAAAGATCATGTGGCGATGATTTTAGAGGCTGAGGTAACCACCGTTTTACTCCACAAACAAGATATTATCGAAGGTGAGTATTCCATTATATACAACACTCTTCAGAAAGATCCGACAAACTCCGAAATTGAGGCTGTTGAGCATATTTATCGTCAATTACGCAATGCCGAGCCACCCGATGAGGAGACTGCTCGAGGAATTATTGATAAACTATTCTTTTCTGAACAGAGATATAGCTTAGGCGAAGTTGGGCGTTACAGGTTGAATAATAAATTGAATCTAGATATTGAAAAAGATCAACAGGTTCTTACTAAACAAGATATTATTTCAATTATTAAATATTTGATTGAATTAATTAATTCGAAAGCTGAAATTGATGATATCGATCACCTATCTAACCGTCGAGTCAGAACAGTTGGCGAGCAAATGGCCAATCAATTTGGAGTGGGTCTAGCAAGAATGGCCCGTACTATCCGTGAAAGGATGAATGTCAGAGATAATGAGGTATTTACTCCTGTAGACCTCATCAATGCAAAAACGTTAAGCTCTGTTATTAATTCATTTTTTGGCACTAACCAGCTAAGTCAGTTCATGGATCAAACTAACCCATTAGCAGAGATAACCCACAAGCGCAGATTGTCTGCTCTTGGACCGGGTGGTCTAAGTCGCGAGCGGGCAGGATTCGAAGTACGTGACGTTCACTATACTCATTATGGCAGATTATGCCCGATTGAAACACCTGAAGGACCGAATATTGGTTTAATATCATCTCTTTGTGTTTACGCTAAAGTTAATAGTATGGGCTTTATTGAGACTCCTTATCGTTCAGTCGACTCAGAAGGTAAAGTTCAGTTAGAAACCGAGCCTTCTTATTATGCTGCCGATGCTGAAGAAAATAAAGTTATTGCTCAAGCAAATGCTCCACTAAATTCAGATGGTACTTTTGTTAACGATCGCGTTAAGGCAAGAGATGATGGAGATTTTCCAGTGGTTGATCCTAAAAAAGTTGATTTAATGGATGTTGCTCCGAATCAGATTGCCTCGATTTCAGCATCACTAATTCCTTTTTTGGAGCATGATGACGCCAATCGTGCCTTGATGGGATCGAACATGATGCGTCAAGCGGTTCCTTTATTAAGACCTGAGTCACCTATTGTTGGAACAGGTCTTGAGGTTCAAGTTGCTCATGATTCTCGAGTTTTAATTAATGCAGAGGGTCCTGGTGTAGTGAAATATGTTGATGCAAAAGAGATTAAAATTGCTTATGATCGTTCTGAAAATGAGGAGCTTGTAAGTTTTGAATCTGCTATTAAGTCTTATCCGCTCACGAAGTTTTTGAAAACGAATCAGAGCACAACAATTAATCTGAAACCGATAGTCAAATCTGGAGAGCGAGTCGATCTGGGCCAAGTTTTGTGTGAAGGTTATGCAACTCAAGGCGGAGAATTGGCTCTAGGACGTAATTTATTGGTCTCATTTATGCCTTGGAAAGGATATAATTTTGAGGATGCAATTGTTATTAACGAAAGAGTCGTTAGAGAAGATATTTTTACGTCCATCCACATGGATGAGTATACTTTAGATGTCCGCGACACGAAGCTTGGCATGGAGGAATTGACCTCCGACATTCCCAATGTCAGTGAGGAGGCAACTAAAGATCTTGACGAGAACGGGATTATACGTATTGGAGCCGAGGTTAATCCAGGTGATATTCTCATTGGGAAGATTACACCAAAAGGAGAAAGTGATCCTTCACCAGAAGAGAAGCTTCTGCGTGCAATATTTGGGGATAAAGCTGGCGATGTAAAAGATGCCTCTTTGAAAGCCTCTCCATCTTTGCATGGAGTGGTCATTGATAAAAAGTTATTTAGTCGAAGCGTTAAGGATAAACGTCAACGCATAAGAGATAAAGAAGAACTTCAATCACTCGAATTGAAATTCAATCTGCAGTTAGACGAATTGAGGATTATCTTAATAGAAAAGCTTGCTAAGCTTGTTGCAGGGAAAACATGTCAAGGAGTCACAAATGACTTAAATGAGGAAATTGTGGCAAAGGGCACCAAGTTTACTTTAAAGATTTTGAATGGAATCGCTGATTATACACACCTAACCGGTGGTATTTGGACAACAGATGATACTCGTAATAAGTCAATCGATAACCTTCTTCACAATTATAAGATTAAAGAAAGTGATATGGGCGGTGTTTATCGCCGTCAGAAATTTACTATTTCGGTAGGTGATGAACTTCCGGCCGGTATAGTTAAAATGGCAAAAGTTATCATTGCTAAAAAACGCAAACTCAAAGTTGGTGATAAGATGGCTGGACGTCATGGAAATAAGGGTATTGTTGCTAAAATTGTAAGAGAAGAGGATATGCCTTTCTTAGAAGATGGGACTCCAGTTGATATTGTTTTGAATCCATTAGGAGTTCCCTCTCGAATGAATATTGGACAGATTTACGAAACTGTACTTGGTTGGGCCGGTCTTAAAACTGGAGAAAAATTCGCGACACCTATTTTTGATGGGGCTACTCTCGATCAAATAACAGGATATACAGAAGAAGCTGGTATTCCTACTTTTGGTCATACTCAGTTGTTCGATGGTGGAACCGGTGTTGCATTCGATCAGAAAGCAACAGTAGGGGTTATTTATATGCTTAAACTGGGGCATATGGTGGATGATAAGATGCACGCTCGTTCAATAGGGCCCTATTCTTTGATCACTCAGCAACCATTAGGTGGCAAGGCCCAGTTTGGTGGTCAGCGATTTGGTGAGATGGAAGTATGGGCTTTAGAGGCATTTGGTGCATCAAATATTTTACGTGAGATCCTTACTGTGAAATCGGATGACGTTATCGGTCGTGCCAAAACATATGAAGCGATAGTTAAAGGTGATCGTATGCCTGAACCAGGAATTCCTGAGTCTTTCAACGTTTTACTTCATGAATTACAAGGACTCGGATTAAAAGTCAATTTAGACTAATTCAAATCATCTGAAAAATATACTGATAGAATAGCAATGAGAAAATCAGAAACAAACACAACAGGTAGTTTTCAATCCATAACGATTGGACTAGCGTCACCGGAGTTCCTATTGGAACGTTCTAGTGGAGAGGTATTAAAGCCAGAAACGATTAATTATAGAACCCATAAGCCTGAACGCGATGGACTTTTCTGTGAACGAATTTTTGGTCCCGTTAAGGACTTTGAGTGTGCCTGCGGAAAATACAAGCGTATTCGTTACAAGGGGATTGTTTGTGATCGCTGTGGAGTTGAAGTTACAGAGAAAAAGGTTCGTCGTGAACGTATCGGACATATCAACCTCGTAGTACCTGTTGCCCATATTTGGTACTTCCGTTCATTACCTAATAAAATTGGATATTTATTAGGGGTTCCAACGAAAAAAATTGGATATGATAATATATTATGAAAGATATATTGTTATTCAAAATGGACTTGCTGTGGATCATGAAGGCAATGAATTTGTTCACATGCAGTTCTTAACTGAAGAGGAATACTTGGATGCCTTAGATAGACTGCCTGCTGAGAATATGTATCTAGATGATACCGATCCCACCAAGTTTATTGCTAAAATGGGCGCTGAAGCTTTATTAATGCTTTTAAATCGTCTCGATTTAGATAAACTTTCCTATGACCTAAGAGATAAAGCTGCTAAAGAGACTTCCCAACAACGCAAACAAGAAGCTTTGAAACGACTGAAGGTTGTTGAATCTATGCGTGACGCTAATTCTAGAATGGAAAATAGACCAGAATGGATGCTCGTTAAAGTTGTTCCTATTATTCCGCCAGAATTGAGACCACTGGTCCCTCTGGATGGTGGACGTTTCGCTACATCTGATCTCAATGACCTATATCGTAGGGTTATAATTCGTAATAATCGTTTGAAACGATTACTTGAAATCAAAGCTCCTGAGGTCATTTTGCGAAACGAGAAACGAATGTTACAAGAGTCTGTGGATAGCTTGTATGATAACACTAGAAAGGCTAGTGCTGTCAAGACAGAAAGCAATAGACCACTAAAGTCTTTGAGTGATAGTCTCAAGGGCAAGCAGGGTAGATTTAGACAGAATTTACTTGGGAAACGCGTTGATTATTCTGCTCGTTCAGTTATTGTAATTGGACCAGACTTAAAACTTCATGAATGCGGACTTCCTAAAGGTATGGCTGCAGAATTGTACAAGCCTTTTATTGTGCGTAAGCTTATTGAACGCGGTATAGTTAAGACTGTCAAGTCAGCAAAGAAAATCATTGATAATCGCGAAGCTGTTGTTTGGGATATTCTCGAGAACGTGATGAAAGGTCATCCGGTATTACTTAACCGTGCCCCTACTCTGCATAGATTAGGTATCCAGGCATTTCAACCTAAAATGATTGAAGGTAAAGCAATACAGCTTCACCCGCTTACTTGTACGGCTTTTAATGCTGACTTTGATGGTGATCAAATGGCGGTCCATCTTCCTCTTGGACCTGCAGCAATTTTGGAGGCTCAAATTTTGATGCTCGCATCTCACAATATACTTAATCCTGCCAATGGATCTCCGATAACAGTCCCTTCTCAAGATATGGTATTGGGTTTGTATTATATGACGAAGGCTAAAAGAAATTTGCCTGGTGATCCAGTAAAGGGCGAAGGGATGACTTTCTACTCATCTGAAGAAGTTAATATTGCATACAATGAGAAGCTTGTTGACCTAAACGCTTATGTCAAGGTTAGAACTTTAGTTGATAGTGTTGCAAATGGCGAATTAGTTCTCAAGGTTATTGAAACTAGTGTCGGTAGAGTTTTATTCAATCAAGTTGTACCTGAAGGTGTTGGATTCATTAATGAGGTTCTCACAAAAAAAGCATTGCGAGATATTATTGCACATGTTTTAACAAGGACGGATGTGCCACGAACTGCAAAGTTTTTAGATGATATGAAGGATCTGGGATATTCTAATGCATTTTTTGGAGGGTTATCTTTCTCCTTAGGTGATATTATGGTTCCAGAGATAAAGGAATCGTTGATTAGTGGCGCCGATAGTGAAGTTGAAGGGATACTTGCCAACTACAATATGGGTTTAATAACCAATAATGAAAGATATAATCAGGTTATCGATGTTTGGACTAATGCGAATGCACGACTAACTCAATCTGCTATGTCTCAGCTTATTAATGATCGTCAAGGGTTTAATCCAATTTATATGATGTTGGATTCCGGCGCACGTGGATCTAAAGAGCAGATTCGTCAGCTTTCAGGAATGCGAGGTCTGATGGCTAAGCCTCAAAAATCTAATTCTGGGGGCGGGGAAATCATAGAAAATCCAATTATATCAAACTTTAAGGAAGGACTCTCTATTCTTGAGTACTTTATATCAACTCATGGAGCTCGAAAAGGTTTGGCTGATACCGCTCTCAAAACTGCAGATGCAGGATACCTTACCAGACGACTACACGACGTGGCTCAGGATGTTATTGTAAATCAAGATGATTGTGGAACTCTGCGTGGCCTTGAAATACATCCTCTTCGTAAGAATGATGAAATAGTTGAGTCATTATCTGAGAGAATATCAGGACGTGTTTCTCTTCTGGAGGTGGTTGATCCACTTACTGGTGAAATTTATGTTAATTCTGGTGATATGATTTCAGATTTGACTGCTTCGAAAATTGATAAGTCTCCCTTAGAGAGCATAGAGGTTCGATCTCCACTTACTTGTGAAAGTAAAAAAGGTATTTGTGCCAAATGTTATGGACGTAATTTATCTACTGCAAAATTTGTTCAAACAGGTGAGGCAGTAGGTGTTTTAGCGGCCCAATCAATTGGAGAGCCCGGAACTCAGCTGACCCTGAGAACTTTCCACGTAGGTGGAACTGCCGGTAACGTTTCAGAGGTAAGTAGTCTAACAGCAAAATTTGATGGTGTAATTGAGCTTGAAGAAGTCCGCACGGTTGTTAGTGAATCCAGTGAAGGAGGAAAATCTAATATTGTTATAGGGCGTACTGGTGAAATGCGAATAATAGATTCGAATACAGGTATTGCTATTATGACAGGGAATATCCCCTATGGTTCTACTTTATTAGTAAAATCTGGTGATAAAATAAAAAAGGATGATGTGTTATGCTCATGGGATCCATATAATGCTGTTATTATTTCTGAGCATTCTGGAACGATTGCTTACCAAGATATTGTCCAAGGTGTGACCTACAAGGTTGAGATTGACGAGCAGACAGGCTTCCAAGACAAAGTTATTTCTGATAATAGGAATAAGAAGCTTGTTTCAATGTTAAGAGTATTGGATAAGAAGGGTAATGAAATGAAACATTATACTTTACCTGTTGGCGCACATCTTATGGTAGACGAGTCTGAAGAAATTAAGGCAGGTAAGATCTTGGTTAAGATTCCAAGAAGAGGAGCTAAAGCCGGTGATATAACAGGTGGACTACCGCGTGTTACGGAATTATTTGAGGCAAGAAACCCATCTAATCCATCAGTGGTGGCGGCCATAGATGGTACTGTTTCATACGGAAAGATAAAGCGTGGAAATCGTGAAATTATAATAGATAGTAAAACCGGTGAACAGAGAAAGTATTTAATTAATCTGTCGAAGCAGATATTGGTCCAGGAAAATGATTTTGTTCGTGCGGGAGCGCCATTAAGTGATGGTGCAATCACTCCAGCAGATATCTTGTCAATTCAAGGTCCTACTGCAGTTCAAGAGTATTTGGTTAATGAAATCCAGGAAGTATATCGGTTACAAGGGGTGAAAATAAATGATAAGCATTTTGAGGTTATTGTGCGTCAAATGATGCGAAAGGTTGAAATTGTAGATGGAGGTGATACTTCTTTCCTAGAAGGACACTTAGAGCATACAAAGGACTTTATAATTGAGAATGACTCTATTTTCGATAGGAAGATTGTCGTTGACGAGGGTGAGAGTGATTCTTTAAAAGCGGGCATGAAAATTTCTTCACGTCGATTGAGAGATGAAAATTCTTTGTTAACTCGATCTGATAAGAAATTAGTTGAGGCGCGTGATGCTGAGCCTGCGACGGCTAAGTTGATCCTTCAGGGTATAACCAGAGCTTCATTGCAGACTAAATCGTGGGTTTCTGCTGCTTCTTTCCAAGAGACAACTAAAGTTCTTAATGAAGCGGCTATTGCTGCTAAAACAGATACACTTGAAGGTTTAAAGGAGAATGTAATAGTTGGTCACCGTATCCCTGCAGGTACGGGTCTGAAGAAATATTACACATCTGTAGTAGGAAGTAAGGATGAGTATGAGAAAATGATGGAAAAAAAATCAGTAGATATTGAAATTGAAGATTAATTTTTTTTTATTTCGAACATGAGTGACGACAAGGAAAATCAAGTTCAAATTGAGTTAAGTCCAGAAATGGCAGATGGTATTTACAGTAATTTGGCTGTAATCAATCACTCTCCTTCAGAATTCGTATTGGATTTTATCCAAATGATGCCTGGTCTTCCTAAAGCTCGAGTTAAAGCTAGAGTTATATTGACCCCACAGCACGCGAAAAGACTAATTCGTGCCATAGAGGAAAATATAACTCGTTTTGAAGCTACTCATGGTGCTATATC
>Ga0138268_1212320_pt1 | contig 11089 bp, 5 predicted proteins | sample RNAICE20151125_FD_106934 | JGI IMG/M metagenome (GOLD analysis project Ga0138268, IMG submission 106934) | Metatranscriptomics of polar marine prokaryotic and eukaryotic communities from Arthur Harbor ice station, Antarctica -... | ecosystem: Environmental > Aquatic > Marine > Unclassified...
CTCTCAATTATGTTATCATAAGCACCTTTGTCAGCGACATAAAGCTTATTATAACGGCGATTACCTGTACCTGCTGGTATTTTCTTACCAACGATTACATTCTCTTTCAAACCTTTCAAGAAATCAAGTTTCGCACCAATTGCTGCGGTACTCAATACTTTAGTAGTTTCCTGGAATGAAGCCGCTGAAATCCAACTCTTAGTACCCAAAGAAGCCTTTGTAATACCTTGAAGGATTGGCGAAGACGTTGCAGGAATAGAGTCACGGTACTGAACCAATGTCTTATCATTACGACGTAAGAATGAATTTTCTTCTCTGATTTGACGTAAAGTTACTACTTGACCAGCGGCTAGATTAGTAGACTCGCCTTCTTCTGTAATAATCTTTTTGTCATAAATCTCATCATTCTCTTTGAAGAAATCAAGACGTTCTACCGCTTCACCTTCTAAGAAAGTAGTATCACCAGAATCGGCGATTTGAACTCGCTTCATCATTTGGCGAACGATAACCTCAACGTGCTTATCGTTAATCGTAATACCTTGAGAACGATATACCTCTTGAACACCATTCACTAGGTACTGCTGTACTGCAAATGGACCTTTGATACTTAAAATATCACGAGGAGAAATCGCACCATCAGATAATTTCATACCCGCTCTAACGAAGTCACCTTCTTGTACAAGAATGTGTCTTGAAAGACCTACTAAGTATTTACGACGCTCTTCATTCTTTGCTGTAACGATAACCTCCCGATTACCACGTTTGATTTTACCAAAACTAACGATACCGTCAATTTCAGAAACAACAGCAGGACTTGAAGGATTTCTCGCTTCAAACAATTCAGTTACACGTGGTAATCCACCCGTAATATCCTGAATCTTACCTAACTGACGAGGAATCTTTACTAAATGTGCACCTGGAACTACATCCTGTCCTTCTTGAACAGCAACGTTTGCTCCCACTGGCATATTATAGCTACGTAGTGTTTCGCCTGTACCATCAACAATTCTGATGATAGGAATCTGACGTTTTCTACCTTTAGATTCTATAATCATTTTTTGGCTACGACCTGTTTGCTCATCTATCTCAGAACGGAATGTCTGTCCTTCAACAAATGCATCAAACTCAACTGTACCACCAAATTCAGAGATAATCACCGCATTATATGGATCCCATTCACAAATGATATCACCTTTCTTAACGTTTTTACCGTCTTTCAGATACAATGTAGCACCATAAGGGATATGTGCACTAGAAAGTGTACGTTGCTTACTACCTTTATCCAAGATTTTAAGTTCCGCAGCACGAGTTAATACAACATTAATATCATTTCCTTCCGTATCCTGACTTGTAACAGTCTTAAGACCGTCAAATTCAAGAATACCATCAAACTTAGCAATCAATTTGTTTTCGGCAGCAGCGTGAGACGCCACACCACCAACGTGAAATGTACGAAGTGTCAACTGTGTACCTGGCTCACCAATAGACTGAGCAGCAATGATACCTACGGCATCACCATCCTCTGACATACGGTTAGTTGCCATATTTTTACCGTAGCATTTCTTACAAACACCTCTTTGTGCTTCACAAGTAAATACTGAACGGATAATAACTTCTTCTATACCAGCATTCTCAATCTTCTCTGCTAATTCTCTTGAAATATAAGTATCAGCTTCAAGGATTAATTCTTGCGTTTGTGGATCAACAACATCATCTAAAATGAAACGACCTTCGATTCTATCAGATAAATCTTGAATAATCTTATCATTCTCTTTCAATGCAGTCGTTTGAATACCACGAAGTGTACCACAATCATCTTCATTGATAACTACATCTTGAGATACATCTACCAAACGACGTGTCAAGTAACCTGCATCAGCTGTTTTCAATGCTGTATCGGCAAGACCTTTACGAGCACCGTGCGTAGAGATGAAATACTCTAATACTGAAAGTCCATCAACGAAATTCGCCAAAATTGGATTTTCAATAATAGCTCCACCTTTATCACCTGATTTACGAGGTTTTGCCATCAGTCCACGCAATCCACAAAGCTGCTTAATTTGCTGCTTAGAACCACGAGCTCCAGAGTGTAGCATCATATAAACAGAGTTAAATCCGTTTTTATGTTCTGCAATCTCTTTCATCAATGTTTCTGTGATTGAATTATCGGCAGAAGTCCACTTATCAATGATTTGGTTATAACGCTCGTTATTCGTAATGAATCCCATATTATAGTGTTCCCAAATCTCATCAACAGCAGCCTGTGCTTCACTCAATGTTTCCTCTTTTCCTGTCGGTGTAATTAAATCACCTAAGTTAAAAGATAAACATCCTTTGAATGACCAATAAAAACCTAAGTTTTTCACATCATCCAAGAATTGAGTAGTAACAACTTGATCCGTTCTTGCTAATACTCTAGCAATTACTTTTCTAATTTGTTTCTTCGTCAATAAGTCATTGATATATCCAACTGATTCTGGAACAACTTGATTGAAAATAACTCGACCAACCGTAGTTTTAACTAATCTACGCTCTAGTACTTCCTCATCATTCAATACAAAAACACGTACTTCAATATGATTAGCGATTCCTACTCTTCCTTCGTTCCATGCAATGATGACTTCTTCAGGAGAATAAAATCGACCGTAGCTTTTTTCTTCGTTTCTACCCTTAGTAATATAGTATAAACCTAATACCATATCCTGTGAAGGATTGGTAATTGGAGTACCATTCTGAGGATTCAACATGTTATGTGCAGAAAGCATCAATACTTGTGCTTCCAAAATCGCAGCATGACTCAACGGTACGTGTACCGCCATCTGATCACCATCAAAATCGGCGTTAAAACCACCACATACTAATGGATGCAATTGAATTGCTTTACCTTCAATCAATTTCGGTTGAAATGATTGAATAGATAAACGGTGCAATGTTGGTGCACGGTTAAGCATAATTGGGTGACCTTTCAATATATTTTCAAGGATTTCCCAAATTATCTGGTCTTTTCTATCTACTAATTTCTTAGCAGATTTAACCGTCTTAACTATACCACGCTCAATTAGTTTACGAATGATAAATGGCTTGAATAACTCAGCTGCCATACCTTTCGGTAAACCACATTCATGTAATTTCAATGTAGGTCCTACAACAATTACAGAACGACCAGAGTAATCAACACGTTTACCTAGTAAATTCTGACGGAAACGTCCTTGTTTACCTTTAAGAATATCACTTAAAGATTTCAAAGCACGACCACCTTCTGCTTTTACAGCATTTGACTTACGTGAATTATCGAATAATGAGTCAACTGCTTCTTGAAGCATTCTTTTCTCATTTCTCAAAATCACTTCTGGTGCTTTAATCTCTAATAAACGTTTCAAACGATTATTACGGATAATAACACGGCGATACAAGTCATTTAAATCAGAACTTGCGAAACGACCACCATCTAATGGTACTAACGGACGCAATTCTGGTGGAATAACTGGTAAGTATTGGATAATTGCCCATTCTGGACGATTTTCCATACGAGTTTGTCCATCACGGAACGCTTCAACTACTCTCAAACGCTTTAAAGCCTCTGATTTACGTTGTTGAGATGTTTCATTTGCTGCTTGATGACGTAAGTCATAAGACAATTGATCAAGATCTAAACGAGCTAACAAGTCTCTAACAGACTCTGCTCCCATCTTAGCGATGAACTTATTAGGATCATCATCATCTAGCATTTGATTGTCCTTCGGAAGTGTATCTAATATCTCAAGAAACTCTTCTTCTGTCAACAAATCCATTTTGCCAATACCGTCATTTTCTTTGACACCTGGCTGGATAACGACATAACGCTCATAATAAATAATCGTTTCCAATTTTTTAGATGATAAACCTAAAAGGTAACCAATCTTATTTGGAAGCGATTTGAAAAACCATATATGTACAACAGGAACAACCAAACGGATGTGTCCCATACGTTCACGACGTACTTTTTTCTCTGTTACCTCTACACCACAGCGATCACATACAATTCCTTTGTAGCGGATTCGCTTATATTTTCCACAATAGCATTCATAATCCTTAACAGGACCAAAGATGCGTTCGCAGAATAAACCATCACGTTCTGGTTTGTAAGAACGGTAATTGATAGTTTCTGGTTTGAGTACCTCACCGTAAGAGCGTTCCAGAATATCATCAGGAGAAGCCAAGCTGATAGAAATACTGCTAAAATCTGAATTTAACTGTGTATTATTTTTTCTAAAAGGCATAAATACAGAAATTATATGATTAATAGTTGGCAGTTATTGAGTGATAACTGCCAACTAAAAATTGATTTAATCAAATTTTACCTCAAGAGCAAGACCTCTCAATTCATGAACCAATACATTGAATGATTCTGGAATACCTGGTCTAGGTAAATTATCACCCTTAACAATTGCTTCGTAAGCTTTCGCTCTACCATTAATATCATCTGATTTAATCGTAAGCAATTCTCGAAGAATATTAGATGCTCCATAAGCCTCAAGTGCCCAAACTTCCATCTCACCAAAACGCTGACCACCAAACTGTGCTTTACCACCTAATGGCTGTTGTGTAATCAATGAGTAAGGTCCGATTGAACGTGCGTGCATCTTATCTTCAATCATGTGTGACAATTTCAACATGTAAGATACACCAACAGTTGCTTTCTGGTGAAAACGGTCACCTGTGTCACCATCAAACAGGTAAGACTGACCATAAGCTGGTAAACCTGCTGCTTGAACAAAGTGATTAACCTCTGCTAAAGTTCCTCCATCAAAAATTGGTGTTGCGAACTTCATTCCTAATTTCTGACCAGCCCAACCTAAAACGGTTTCAAAAATCTGACCGATATTCATACGAGAAGGTACACCCAATGGATTTAAAATAATATCAACTGGTGTTCCGTCTTCAAGGAATGGCATATCTTCATAGCGAACGATACGAGCAACAATACCCTTATTACCGTGACGTCCTGCTAATTTATCACCTACTTTCAACTTACGTTTCTTAGCCAAGTAAACTTTTGCTAATTTCAATACACCTGCTGGCAATTCATCACCAATACTGATGTTGAATTTTTCCCGCTTGAATGCACCAATTTCTTCGTTTACTTTTACTGTAAAGTTATGTAACAGTTTTCTGACCAATACATTAGTATGATCATCATCTGTCCAATTTGTATAATCAATTGAACTAAAGTCTAATTCACGTAATATTTGATGTCCAAATTTCACGCCTTTAGGCAATAATATTTCATTATATACACTTCTAACTCCGTCTGAAGCCTTACCATCTAGAAGTAACATTAACTTGTCAATTAAGATATTTTTCAACTCTCTAACAACGCTGTTATGTTCATCTTCTATTTTCTTGATAACGTCTTTTTCCTTAGCCTTCTGTGCTTTATCTTTCTTTGCACGTGCAAACAGACGCTTGTTGATGATAACACCTTTCGTAGAAGGAGATGCTTTTAATGAAGCATCTTTTACATCACCAGCTTTATCACCGAAGATTGCTCTTAATAGCTTTTCTTCTGGTGTTGGGTCTGTTTCACCTTTAGGTGTAATCTTACCAATGATAATATCACCTGCTTTGATTCTTGCACCAATTCGGATAATACCATTCTCATCCAAATCTTTTGTAGCATCCTCACTTACATTCGGAATATCATTAGTTAACTCCTCTTCACCTAGTTTCGTGTCACGAACATCTAATTCAAAATGCTCAATGTGTAATGATGTAAATACATCTTCACGAACTACACGTTCAGAAAGTACAATCGCATCCTCAAAGTTATATCCTTTCCAAGGCATATAAGCTACTAATAGATTTTGACCTAATGCCAATTCTCCATCTTGAGTAGCGTAACCTTCACAAAGAATATCACCTGTATTTACACGGTTTCCTTTACGAACAATTGGTTTCAAGTTTACACAAGTACCTTGATTCGTTCTTCTAAACTTAGTCAATTTGTAATGCTTACGACCATCATCAAATGAAATTAATTCATCATCACGAGTTCTGTCATACCTTACAACGATCTCTTTAGAATCTACGTATTCAACAATACCACTACCTTCCGCATTGATTAGCATACGACAATCTATTGCCACTTGCGCTTCAATACCTGTACCTACAATCGGAGCTTGAGGTTTAATAGTTGGAACTGCTTGACGTTGCATGTTAGATCCCATCAAAGCACGATTCGCATCGTTGTGCTCTAAAAATGGAATTAAACTAGCTGAAACACCTACAATCTGATTAGGTGCAACGTCCATATATTCAATAGAAGTACCATCATAAACAGGGAAATCACCATGTTCACGACATTTTACTCTATCTGTTGAGAATGCACCAGCTTCATCTGTAACAGAGTTAGCTTGTGCAACTACTTTATAATCCTCTCCTTCTGCTGACAACGAAATTGGAGTTTCATCGTACTGCACTTTACCATCAACTACTGGACGATAAGGTGTTTCCAAGAATCCCATTTTATTAACAGTAGCGTGTACACAAAGTGTAGAAATCAAACCAATATTTGGTCCCTCCGGTGTCTCAATCGTACAAAGACGACCATAGTGAGAATAGTGAACATCTCGAACCTCGAAACCTGCACGCTCACGAGATAAACCACCAGGCCCTAGTGCAGAAATACGACGTTTATGTGTAATTTCTGATAAAGGATTAGTTTGATCCGCAAATTGTGATAACTGACTTGTACCAAAGAATGAATTGATTACTGACGATAATGTACGAGCATTAATCAAATCAACTGGCGTAAATACCTCGTTATCACGTACATTCATACGTTCACGAATAGTACGAGCCATACGAGCCAAACCAACACCAAACTGAGAATACAATTGTTCTCCTACTGTACGAACACGACGATTGCTCAAGTGATCAATATCATCTATTTCCGCACGTTGATTCATCAATCTTACTAAATACTTGACAATCTCAATGATGTCTTCTTTAGTTAAGACTAATTTTGTCTTTTCAGTTGTTAACTCTAGTTTACGGTTGATTTTATATCGACCAACTTCACCTAGGTTATATCTCTTGTCAGAGAAAAACAACTTATCAATAATACCACGAGCTGTTTCTTCATCTGGTGGATCAGTACCTCTAAGCTGTCTATATATATGTTGAACCGCTTCTAATTCAGAACTAGAAGGGTCTTTTTGCAAAGTATTGTAGATTACAGTGTAATCCTCAGAAATATCTTCTTTTTGTAAAACAATTGAATCTATTTCAGTCTCTAAGATATCTTCGATGTTATGTTCATCCAAGATGACATCACGTTCTAAGATAATCTCATTACGTTCAATTGTTACAACTTCTCCTGTATCTTCATCTACGAAATCTTCTGTCCAACTACGAAGAACTCTTGCAGCCAATTTTCTACCAATTGATGCTTCAAGATTCGGACGATTTATTTCTACTTCGTCGGCTAAGTCGAAGATACTAAGGATAGCTTTATCCGTGTCAAAACCAATTGCACGTAATAAAGTGGTAACAGGGAATTTTTTCTTACGGTCAATATAAGCATACATTACTGTATTAATGTCCGTAGCAAATTCCATCCAAGCACCTTTGAACGGAATTACACGAGCCGAATAGATTTTAGTACCATTCGGGTGGTAACTCTGACCAAAGAATACACCAGGTGAACGGTGCAACTGAGAAACGATAACACGTTCTGCTCCATTGATAATAAATGTACCCTTAGGAGTCATATAGGGAATATTACCTAAGAAAACATCTTGAATAATTGTTTTGAAATCAACGTGTTCTTCGTCGTTACAAGACAATCTCAATTTCGCTTTCAATGGTACACTATACGTCAAACCACGCTCCATACACTCTTCCATAGAGTAACGAGGCGGGTCAATAAAATAGTCCAAGAATACTAATTCGAATATGTTACGAGCATCTGTGATAGGAAAATTTTCCATGAATACTCGATAAAGTCCTTCTTTTTCTCTGTTCTCAGGAGTTGTTTCAAGTTGAAAGAACTCTGTAAATGATTTTAGCTGTATCTCAAGAAAGTCAGGGTAAGGAGTGAAACGCTTAATTTTTCTAAAATTAATACGTTTTCCCACAATTTTTCCAGGCTGCTGAACGGCACTGTTTGTACTCATGTATTTCTCTTTATTTTGACTTGGATAATAAAGAATTGTAGCTTTACCAAAGTAAAATCCTACAAATGTCTTTCGTGAGGTTCTAAATTCTATAAGGTTTTAACTTATTGCTATGTTTTGAACTTATCTAATATATCAGAACGCTGAAACAATTAGAAACGTTCCCTAAATTAGACAAATCACAAAACATATATATATGGGTATAGGCTTAGCTAATTATAACTAAGCCTATACAAAGACATCTATGTTGTGCGTTTTGTTCGCAATAAATCAAATATTTCTAAATATTACTTAATTTCGATAGATGCACCTAAACCTTCTAATGTTTCTTTCAACGCATTAGCTTCGTCTTGGCTAACTTTCTCTTTTACTGGAGCTGGAGCTGAATCAACTAATGCTTTAGCTTCTTTCAATCCTAATCCCAATAATCCTTTCAATTCTTTAACAACTTTCAACTTACCAGCACCTGCTGAAGTTAAAATTACGTCGAATTCAGTCTGAGCCGCTTCTTCTTCTGCGCCACCTGCACCACCTGGACCTGCTACAACTGCTGCTGCTGCTGGCTTGATACCGTGATCGTCTTCTAAAATTGTTGCTAACTCACTAACTTCTTTAACTGTTAGGTTTACAAGCGTTTCCGCTAATGCTTTCAAATCAGCCATTGCTATGAACTTTTGAAAAAATTAAAAAAAATGATTTAACGAATAATAAATCGTAACTTTTATTACTCTATATAAATTTCGGTTACTCTCTTAAAATAAGAGGTTAACCTGTTGGAAGCCAAAATATGTTTATATTCTTACTTATTTCATTGTCTGAAAACCATAAAAGTATAATTCTATATTTGGATTATGCTTCCTCCTTCTCTCCTATAGTTTGTAATAAACCATGAATTGTACTTCCTCCTGAGTTCAATTGTCCCATTAAGGTAGTCATTGGAGATTGTAATAATCCAACAATTTCGCCAATTAAGTCTGACTTTGATTTTAACTTAGCTAAGACATTAATACTGTCATCACCTAAGAATATATCAGAATCAATATAGGCTCCTTTTAAAAGTGGCAATTCACTATCTTTTCTGAATTCCTTTAAGATAGAACCTGGTGTCTTACCTTCTTCAGAAAACATAATAGCTGAAGAACCTTTCAGTGTTTCATAAAGACCTTCGTAAGCTGTTTCATCAACTCTTGATAGTGCCTTTTTAATTAAACTGTTCTTTACCGCCTTATATTCAACACCTTGCTCAAAACATTTTCTTCTAAAGTTGTTCATCTGCTCAACAGTCATAGAACTGTAATCAGTGATATAGAAAAATTTTGAGTTGCTTAATTTATCTGTTAGTGTTTCGATTAAAGCGGTTTTTTCTGCTTTCGTCATCGCTTAAATTTTTGTTGATTTAAAAATAAACCCTAGATCAAAATTACTTAGGAACTTTGACAGTTTTAGGATCAATTTTAACACCTACACCCATTGTAGGAGCTATGGTTACAGATTTCATATAAATTCCTTTTGCTGATGCTGGTTTCATCTTCAACAAAGTCATTAATAATTCCATCCCGTTGTCTAGCAATTGACTTTGTGTAAATGACACACGACCAATTGAAGCATGAATAATACCATATTTATCGACACGAAAAGAAATCTTACCTTTCTTTACTTCTTTTACAGCATTACCAACATTGACAGTAACTGTACCCGTTTTTGGATTTGGCATTAAGCCTCTAGGACCTAAAACACGACCTAAACGACCAACTTTAGCCATAACATTAGGCATAGCGATAACTACGTCTACATCAGTCCAACCACCTTGAACCTTAGTAATGTACTCATCTAAACCAACGTAATCTGCACCAGCATCTAATGCCTCTTGTTCCTTTTCAGGTGTACAGAATACTAATACTTTTTTAGACTTACCAGTACCGTGAGGCAAAGCAACCGTACCACGTAATGCTTGATCAGCTTTACGAGGGTCAACACCCAAACGAATGTGTAAATCTACAGAAGCATCAAATTTAGATGTAGAAACTTCTTTTACTAAACCAAATGCATCTTGTACAGGATATAATTTATCCTTTTCGACCTTAGCATTTGCTGCTTTTCTTTTTTTCGAAACTCTTGCCATTATAAAATAGATTGTCCGACATTAATATTTAAATAATTAAGTCGGGATGAGGTAATGACGTTCCCGGCAAAAGGGAACTCCCTTCAAATATTTTAATTAAATAAAAATAAAATGAATACTAAGTATTCATTTTATTTTTACATCAATTCCATATTAAGCTTCCCATGGAGGAGTGCCTTCAACAGTAACACCCATACTTCTAGCAGTACCTGCAACCATTTTCATAGCTGATTCTACTGTAAAAGCATTTAAGTCGACCATTTTGTCTTCAGCTATCACTTTAACATCGTCCCATGATACCTTACCAACCTTATTACGGTTTGGCTCAGAAGAACCACCTTTAAGTTTAGCAGCATCCATTAACTGAACAGCAGCTGGAGATGTTTTGATAACAAAATCAAAAGACTTATCTGTGTAAACTGTAATTACAACAGGAACTACTTGTCCTTTCTTTTCTTGTGTTGCAGCGTTGAAACGCTTACAAAATTCCATGATGTTAAGTCCTTTTGCACCTAACTTAGGACCGATAGGAGGTGCAGGATTAGCCATTCCACCTTTAGCCTGTAACTTAACGTATTCTTTTATTTCTTTTGCCATTTTAAATTTTTTGTTCAACACAGTTCATATAAAACTGATTGAGATTAGGTAATGACGTTCTCGGCAATAAGAGAACTCCCTATTGAATATTTAAATATTATTCTAACGAATTTCTATTTAAGTATTCTATTTAAATATTATTGTTGTTTTTCAACTTGCATGAAGTTTAACTCAACCTCTGTACCTCGTCCAAATATTTTCACAATAACTTTTA
>Ga0138268_1705552_pt1 | contig 10802 bp, 2 predicted proteins | sample RNAICE20151125_FD_106934 | JGI IMG/M metagenome (GOLD analysis project Ga0138268, IMG submission 106934) | Metatranscriptomics of polar marine prokaryotic and eukaryotic communities from Arthur Harbor ice station, Antarctica -... | ecosystem: Environmental > Aquatic > Marine > Unclassified...
CGACCACAGAGTTTGGCCCCTTTTTAAGCGAGAGTGCAAGGCGTACTCACACATTTTCTTAGAGGAGGACTCCGTCTCGCATCCAGCCTCAAGGCTTCGAGCGCTGGGACTTATAGGCGTTCTCGTATGTATTTCCGGCTCGTCATTCTCGCCGCGGTCGTCTCGCTCCTCCTTGGCGATGCAGAGGCCACCATCAGCAATGGCGATCAAACCTGTGCCGACGGTATGTACATACCTATGGGGAATGTTTACACCGAGGATTTGTTGAATGTCGGTTCCGTTCGGGGCGGTACCTGCACATGCCCGAACGGGATTGAGTACCAGGTCGGGGCTTACGAAGATGATGGCTGCCCGGTCAACTTCCCGTTTAAATCCAGTTTTGACCCAAACCTATGCTTCGACACACAAATCAGGCATGATTATCGATTTTGTGACTCTTGGTGCAGGCGGAGTCCGGTCGGGGCTGAATATGGCTGTGGCAACAACGCTTATAAGTTATGCGGCTCCAGTCAAAGCTGTACCGACGGTCTTGCCTGTGAAGGCGGAATCGCAGGTGACTGCAGCTCGACCAATAATGCTCACAAGAAAGTCGTTTGTGGAGGCGTGTGTCTTTCCTGCCCAATAGGAAAGTACTCGAATGCGAACCACACGGCGCAAGCGACTGCAGAAAATGGATTCTCATCAGCCTGCGCGGACTGCGACTTCTCGGCGAACAAGTATTCTTCCACCATTGGGGCAACAACATGCTCTACGTGTCCGGATGGAAAATTCGCGTGGCCCGATCAAACAGAATCGCCAATGGCAGGCTCGATTTGCGTCGAGACCTGTGGGGACGAGCTGTTTGGGTTTTCACTAGGAACTCTTCTCATCCAGAGTGACCCTCACGTGCAAGTGCTGAACTCTGGCGAAGGCACAACCGCTCAGCAGCTCAACTCACTGCAGAATCTGCTCACTGAAGTGGACACTGACGGCAACCGGAAGCTGTCTCGGGAGGAACTGAACCACGGACTCGAACTGGTGGAGGTGTACCTCAGTGACTACCAGCAGAAGAACAGCAAGCTATGGTGCCAACCGCTGACCTTCCGTTGCCACCATGAGGTTGAGATCGAGATTGCTGTAGTGTTTGCCGAGGCGAGCTTTGCTATTTCTTTGATGGGCCACTTTGTTGCTGCCGCGGTCAGATGATTGGCCTTGCATCATCAACGAACTCTTTGAGTCCAGTAAGTTTTGAGGATATCTCTCCTGACAACACTGTGGTCGGTGAGCACCAATCTTTGCAGTGCCGCCAAGGCAAACTGTACGATGCCGGGTGTTGCGCGAAAGAAACTCTCGCCGGATGCGCAGACGGGTTTGCCCTGGCATATTCAGAGCAAGAGTGCTACAGTCCCGATCCTTCGTACCACAGTTACACCTGCACTGCTATTTCGACGAGCGGCTGTGAGAATGTCTACTCTGTACCAGCAGACTGGGGCTTTTTCGAAGGCGGGAACACCTACGATTGCGCGGTGGATGCGGGAACAAACCCATTATGTGGAGTAAATGTGTATGCGGCAGCTGCGGATGGTACTTATATTGTCGGCAGAGATTACCCAGACGGTTTTCTGATGATGAAAATCGATGTAAACGGTGCCGTTATTCAAGGAACCGAGAAGGTTGCCCCACACCAGCACCTGCCCACATGCGCGCAAGACACGGGAAAGGAGCTGTCTTGCGAGGGCAACGATCTCCTCAGAACGTTCAGCCAGTACGGTCACGACCTCTCCCTCCCTCCCGCTGAATGCTACGACGTAGATTGGACCACCGGGGGTTATGGCAAATGGTTCAACGGGAAGGCAGCAAACATAAACAATGGACGCGAAGATAGTGTCTACGACTTGTATACTTGCGCGGGCTCTACCGCATTTTGCTCTAATGGCGCGGTTATCCCCGGAGAAGAATACAAGCTAGTAGCAGCAGATGGTAATGGTGCAACCCACTTCGGCGCGGACCAAAGTTGCTGTGTGTGTGGGAAGGGCGACGACTCAAACAAAAAAAAGTACGACAAAACAATTACCTGCTGCACGCCAAACGACGCGGAGCAGTTCACGTGCGACGTGCGATCGACGACCGAGATTTCTACGGGAGTTGGCGGCGTTGGAAGTCTTGAAGAGATGGACGTGGCTTGTGGAGAAAACGAGATTTTGAACCAAGTGACGTTCGAAGCGGTTGACGTGGAGATGAAATCTGACCCCTTCCTTTCAACAACGGCAACTGCATCAACGAGCACTTTCAAGTACAACTACCAGTGCTGCCATGCACCCGGTGTGCTCACACAGTGTCGCTCTGTTGAAAGTCCCGCTAAGAGTGCCTCTGATATCGTGGATTACGGCGGTTGCTGCAGTGGAGGAGGCACTTGTACCGACATCCGAGATGAGTATACTTGTGGTGTCCAGACCATTTGTACTTGGATGTCTGGAACGGATGAGTGCGCACTTGAAGGGCGCAGGTGGGCCACCGATACATTTAGTAGTATCAATGTTGGCTTTGATAATATCATTGGCTTTGGGGTATTGTGTGGCACGAACGAGTACCTTCGGCAGTTCAAGGTGGTCGCGACAGATTCTGCGGGTACGACAGAAACCGACTGGGTAAAATACCAGTATACCTGTTGCACCTTCGTCGACGCTAGCGCCGACGAAGTCCCAACTGATGCTGACGCTCTGCGAACAAAGTACAACGCCCAGAACAGCGTGGCCCCCGCTCTAGCAACGTTCAATATTCTCGCTGACGTCACCATGAAATTATACAAGATCTCGCAGGACGATGCTACCTCCGGCTGGGCCCTCCAGGACTCCTTCTTGGCCTACGCAGCCGAGCCCGAAGCAGGCGATCTGGCGGCGTCAGTGACGGAGTACCACATCTTGTGTACATTTTGCATTGATCAAACAGGAAAATACCGTACGACGATAGCAGCCTCCACTGCTACGAAAGACCCCTCTTTCTCTACTATCGTGGACAAATTCTGGGCATTCGCATACGACCCTGGTGATGGTGCTGTGCAGTACAACATTCTCACTGGCTCTGAAACGGTCAATGATGGTGCGACTTGCTCAGTAAGCCGAGAGGCGCCCAACGGCTGGAGTGTAATCGGGGATTACGGCGGTTGCTGCGAACAAATCGAAAACAAAGAAGGCAGTTGTAATTTGGGCACAAATGAGGACATGTGTGTCCGCACCGGAAGCATTTGTACTTGGAATTCTGGAGCGGATGACTGCGCACCCCAAGAGAGTATAGGGCCGGGGTGTGGATTTGGGACCACGAGCTTCTGGGCGTACCAAAAACCCCGAACGTTCTTGACGGGCTCGGAGTTTTGTATTGGTTCTGGCCGCAGGCTGGTGGATTCGTCCAGCGAGTTGGGTGCTGGCGGTGCTGACGGTGCTGACGGTGCTGGCGGTGCTGGCGGTGCTGGCGGTGCTGGCGGTGCTGGCGGTGCTGGCAGCACTGCCGGTGTTGGAGCTTCTTCCACCACCGTCGCAGCAGCGAATGGGGACGAGGGTCCTGAGTACTCCTACTCGGTGGAAGCTTTGGTAGTTGACGCTGATTCTGTGCACGGGGACGGCAGTAGTAGCACGTTCACGGTCTTCGCTGGCAGCGTTGCTGACCAAGACACGCAGTTGTCGCGCTTCCTCGCGGAGTCAGTCACACTCATCGACTCAAAGAGCACGACGCTAGTTACTCAGGTCAAGTGTACTGCGAGCGAACCATCTGGCGCATCATCTGCATACAGCGTCGGCATCGGCGTTGGAGGTCCCTCGCTTAATCAACCAGTCCACTTTCCCTTGCTTGGTAACCAGTCCTCGAATGGGTATACGCCGTTCTCAACAGACTCTCACGGCTGGAAGACGTTCAAGGTAGAGTTGCTGCTTGGTGCCTCACCAGATAAACTGAAAGAGATCAACGCGATCAAATTCCATGTGTCAGCTAATGAACAGACCACGTCAACGCTCCCACCGTCCGGACTCGGTTCCCTCGACTTTGCAGCTCTGCCGAAGACCCTTGCCGCCCGGGTCCAGCTCACAAAGGACTTTGCGATTGGTGCCAGCTTTACTGTGCAGCTATGGGCCTTCCGAAGGGCCCCGACTGCTGGTAGTAGCGCCAAGGAGGTGCTGTTCTCTCTTAATGGCAAGGAAGCACACTACGAAGGTGACGACTTCGTCGTCTCGCTGTTGGATCGCGAAGGTGCTGCCGCCCAAACCGTCCGCATTGCATGCGACGGCGGTGACCAAGGCAAATGGGTGCACTGGACAGTGGTAGTCGACGACGAACTTCGGAGCTTGCGCGTCCTTCGTTTCGGGAAGCTCGTCACAATGGAGCCTTTCCCGCCAGCTCCAATTCGCTACACACATCTTGATTTGTACGAACAGAGGTACATGTTCTTCGGTGACCGCTTTCCTAGCTCCACATCCTACAGATGCAAGCCCACTGCGGCCGCGGCTGTGCGATTATTTCAGCCGGTGCCAGTAGCGGAGTGCCCGCTAACATCCACCGACGCCCATGCATTGCCAACATGCAGCAGCTTCTCTGACTGTTCGATAGACTGCGGCCAAATGTGCCGTGATAACCAGCATAACCAATCCACCGAACCATTGTGGAACCCACTCACCAACTGTCACGATTCCTCGATCTACATGGCAACCTGTCTACAGCCTTTTGGTGGTCTACTTTCGGACATCCGCGTGTGGGATCGCGCTCTGGACTGCGCGGAGACTTCCGTATCTGAGTACTGGGCGCCGCTTGCAAGCAGTGCATTAGGTATTCACTCGCACTTCCGCACGTCGAAGGCTGCTCCACTGCAGAACGCAGGTGGTGGCAAGGAAACGAGCGCCCTCACGTTCTACAACTATTTATCCAACAGCTCAGTCAGCATGCCAGAAAGCTTTAGCGTCAGTGCCAAACCTATTGAAGCTGCATTGCAATGCAGCTTCAAGAATACTTTCGTCGTTACGAATGCAATGGAAATGATGGAGGCAACTGTGCCATCTTCGAGCATGAGTGACGAACAGTGCGAAGCTGGCCAAAAGTCCGCCACCCTGTCATATTCCTTTAAAGACAACTATAAGCACGGGATTACCCAGCAGTGTGTTTACCTTAATGGAAAGCTCCTGCACCAGCAGTCTGCGGGTAACGATGGCACAGGCGAGGGTGAGCGCTATGAGCAAACGTTCCAAGCCACTACCACGATCAAGATCGAGCCACCGGGAGAATCACCGGCAAATGAAGACGGCTTCTGGACCGTGGGGACGGCTGTATGGAATCAGATAACGCTCCAACAACTGCCAGCAGGCTCGTGTGGTACTACTGCTAGTGCGACTGATTCAGATAAAACGTACGGGATCTTGCAGAGTAACAACCTCATTACAGTAAATTCCAACGAATGTAATAAAGGTTACATTCAATGCCGCAAAGAGTTTGGTACCATCAGCATCGATTGCATCACACCAGGGTCAAGACAGACGCTTTGCGTCAAGGCCGTATCGGTAAGTGCAGGGCAGCTGGGCTATCAATGTGTGACCGGGCTCTTTTACGATGGAATGCCGATGGACCTGCGTCCAAGGCTGACAGACTTCGGCGTGCAGTTTTCCTTCACAGATACGTACTCGGGCGAAGAAACCTTCGAACTTGTTCGTTCCAACGACGAACAGAGCATCAACCAGGGCGAAGTCGTCGTCAAGGTCCCGTTTGGACTGGATGGCTGCGGCAGACAGTTCTCGTCAGCAACTTTCGTTGACGTGGATGCCGGAAGCAATCCTGGGCAATCCTATACGTATGGCGTGCGGGCCAGAGGCCCTGGCGCTGGCAATACTTTGGTGTCGACCCAATACAAAACCACCACTTTCAAGATTCCATGGGTGGGCTCCATCAATATCGAGGTCCAAACTTACCGCGCAGGTGTGACTGTCCAAGTCTGCAAACTCGACCTCGTGAATGGCGAGGAAGTGCCAAATGAGAGCTTTTGCTGGGAGTCGGTGACGGACAAGTTTGGGCAGGCTTCGTTGGACATGCGCGTCGCAAATGACGAGTTTTGTGCAGGCGATACGTCGTTTCTTAGCACAGGCGCATGTAATCTAGTTCAGCACTTCATCGTGACACCCGTGCCAGAGATCTTAGGGTCCTCTTGTGAAGACAGCAACCTCGGCGGTAGTTCGATCACGGGAAGCAACTTCACCGTGTACGACCCCCCTTCTATCCGCACTCAAGTCTCCCACCAGCGACAACAAAGCCTCATCTTCGTGGATATGTCTTCGTTCCTTGTGACTGGCGAGGTCATCTTCGACTCTGCCTTAGTCATGAATTCGCGTTGTCCTGTGGTTGGTGCGACTGTTAACGTAACAGCGGCTGGAGAGTCGGCAACATACCTCACTGATCAGACCGGCAGCTTCCAATTCAGCGCTGCGGTAGGTGACATCGTTGAAGTTGAGGTGAGCTACGGCACCGGCGAAAATGCACACACTCTTCAAGACGAGGGTAAAATGATGTTCAAGATCACGAATAAAGACGTGCACCTCCAAATCCGAGACACCACAACACGGCTGCTTGAGCTCGCGCTTGTACCAGAGTTCGGCAGCGAGCTCGACTTTGACAGCACAGATCTTATGTGGGCAATTACAGCTGACATATGCGAGCCCGTACTGACAGTACCCTTGACAGGAAAAGTCACCCAACAAGTGGCGGCGCTGGCATATGTTGCCGAGATCACGGCAGCGCCCGATTTGGCTGTGCCGGCACTCTACTCCCGGCACAAGGCCGATTTCCCTGACAAAATATTCTGCACCAACCACACATACGAGCCGATCATAAATTTCTTCGAGACCATTGGCAACATGAAGCGTGCAGTCGATATGCGGGTGTTGCCAGCGACCCAAGATTACGTTTACCGCACGGGCGTATGTGTGTCAACGGAGAGCCTCAGACACTTCCCATCCTCGCTCTTAGACCCATGCGATGAACCTGGAAACTCGTACATAACAGTCGCTGAAGATAAGACGCTGGACATCAAGCTCCAAATTTATCAGAACTTCGTGTTTAAGCGCCGCGAGGAGAGCGGATATGCCTCGGGGGAGATCATCGAGCAAACTCCGGTGTATGGTAGTGTTACGATGTCGGAGAGCGTTGCAGGTGACGAAAGCATATGCCACCCCACGAAGGGGCTGGTTGCAGAATGTATCCATCCATTCGAAGGAAACCTCACCCTCAAGATCATTGTTGGCAAGCCCACGCCCTGGGACTTTCATATGCGGAAGCTGAATCTTGTGGCCATGCGTCAGCTTTACAACCACGACTGCCCTGCGAGAGGCTGCGATGTGTCGCGCATCGTGGATATGGATACGATTGAGTTCACACGCTTCGTCCCGGTGACGGGTATGATGCAAGTCTCGGGAGGCGTGCCAAAGACGCTCACTGTGCCCACTGGAGACAGGCTTGTTTGGAATGTTCTCCACGATCCACCTGGTGGGCTGTCCACGGCCACTTGGTCTGAGAATGCAGAGATGACAGTATCGATTTCGATTGATGGCATGCGAGCAAACAGCGCTGGCGGTGGGTTAACTGGGTCATTCACTGGTGGGCTGGAAATGGGGTCGAAAACCGAAATCGCTCCACTTGGTGTTGGCGCTGAAATGAGCTTGCTTGACGTGTCGGCCACTGCGACTTACTGGCAGGAGAGCGCAGGCAATACCCCAACAGCAAGCGCCGATAAAAATGCGGAGAGCGGATATGATATCACATTCAGCTTCGAGAAATCGATTACCACTTCTGCGGAGCCAGGCACAGCAGGGCGTGCGAGCGACATCATTCTGGGAGGGGGGCTGGAACTCCTGTTCGTTGAAGTCGTGTATGTGGCACAGAAGAAAGTCAACGGGGTAGCGGTAGACGGAGTGTGCCTGGACTCAACCAAGAACCTTGCGTGGGAGCCCTCGAAGCTGACGACTTTCGTACTGCCGGTTGAAAAGATTCTGAACGAGATGATCCGCATCAAGGCACAACAAACGCTGCTGAAAGAAAACTCACTTGACGTTGAGCGCGTAGCTGCTTTGGTGGAAGGACACAACTCCCAATATCCAGACAATCTGATTACAGACGCACAAAAGACAAAAGAAATGAATGATACCTCGAAGTACCTGACCAAGAAGTACAGCGACTGGGAAAAGATTCTGGAGACCTACCATCAAACTTCCGACCCTGTCGACGCAACAGAGGCTACCGCAGAGTCGGTGTCCAAACTCCGCAAGATCGCTGATATGGCTTTCGCACTGACTGAAGTGCAAGATGAGGCGACAGCAGGTGTCGAGGAGCATCTTGGTGGGGAGTACGAATTAACTGGGCTGGATGATGCACGGGCTAAACTTGATGGGCAGGTTGATACGGGGGCGGGGGTAGTGCCTGGGCAGATGATCTGGGAGCAAAAAACTGGTGAGGAGGTTGGTGGTGAATCCCATGGACCTACAGTAGATGGTGAGTACATCGGAGGAAATGATGCCAATTTGGCCGGCGCCCCCGGTAATCCCGACGTGTTGAAAGGAATCAAGGTTGGAGATGTGTGGGCGGAAACTGATGGCAATGCCGATTCGCTCGCTAGTATGGTGAAGAAAGTGAATGCAGGGGACATGATTGCTGCCTCCAAACACTACGACGGACTCAAGACTGTATGCTACGAAGCCCAGCAAACGATCATGAGGGTGAACGACCCCGAAGCTTCGGAGAGCGATGACCCGTGTGGCGAACTCCAGAACCACCCATGGCCGACTATGCAACTCATGTTTGGGAAGGAGCCCGCATACGAGCCCTCCGAAACCCTATATGGCGACGATCGCCAAAAGTGCGAAGCCGATGGTCTCTGGTACGCTTGCGGTGACCCAAACTGCGACCTCACCCGTAGTTGTGCATCGAACGATGGCTTGGGGGCCTGCGCTTGCTTTACAGCCGGCATTAACGAGTATACAGCCGGCAATAACGACCAAAAATGGAGGAAAGATAAAGGATTGAATGAGACTTACGATGGCCCACCAAGCCTTGACGGCACACAGTTGGGCCCAACAGCCGAAATGATTGGAAAAATGAGAGAATTCGACATGTTGAGAGCTCAAAAAGCGGGCACGGAGGCATCTTACATCACCTTTGCTGGCGGCGGCGAGATCGTGGAATTCACCCACTCGGTCACGATGGCGTCCACGGCGTCGGTTTCCATTGGTCTCGACCTTGACGGAGGGATGGCGTGGGGGGTGGATGCTGGCCTTGATATTTCTGTTATTGGTATCACTGTTGGCGGTGAGGTGAACAACGAATGGGAGAATGGCGAGCAACGCGGCGAATCAAGGTCAAAAACCACAAGCAACGCAAGAGCTGCAACCGTCTCCTACGCCCTCGGTGACCCCAATCCTGGTGACAAATTTGTTGTTGAAGTCATCGATAACAAGGTCTTCGGCACGCCTTTCTTCAACACAGTTGGTGGCGCAAGCCGTTGTCCTCACGAGCCTAACACCACACCGCGCGAGGGAGGAGTCGTAATTAATGATCTGCTTCCATTCTGCCCGACCGCTCAAGGTGCAGCATGCGACGACCATGTAGCCGGCTGCCCATGCGCTGACCTCGAGCGGGATGAGTGGGCTGTCTATAAGCTCAAATTCCGAGTCGACTACACGAACTGCATCCTCAAGGGCAACAGCGGCGCGTGCATCTCGCAGCCAAAGGACGCGACCTTTGATTACAAACTCAGGCTCAGCACCACGTATGACTGCCAGCGGGCTCCCGCTGGTGCAAACGCAGACAACCTCGATGGGAAATGCTTGCCGTCCGAGGGATCTGACGTCTGCAACGGCGCTGATGGGCCGGGTGGACTCACATTTTTGGTGGACGGCGTTGTGCTCGGGAAGCAGGAGATCATGCTCGGTGCCCTTCCGATCGGCCAGCACGAGATTTTGCTTCAGGTGATTCAGGGACCGGTGTGCCATACGTACAAGCAGATTGAGATGAAACTCTCGAGCGCGTGTGAGTACGACATGATGGGGGGAGGGGACGGAATGTGTGTGATGGAGGACCTGTCAGCGGACGGCTCCAATAGACGTCGTCGTCGTCTGGTAGCTGCCCGTCGTCGGATGTCCGGTGCTGCCGATAGTGCTGCCGATGGTGATGACGATACTTCCCCCATTGTACCCGACGAGGCGTGCGGATCAATTATTGAGAGCTCGGCTTTCATCGAAGAGATGTCATGGCAGAATTCCAACGCGCGACGCCGTGCGACGTCTGCGGCAGATGTAGCAGCAAGCAGTCGTGCCCAACACGAAGTGATGCATGGCAGCGTTCGGCAGCTCCACGACCAAGTTGATCAACTAAAGGGGGGCATCTTTCTATTGCTTTCTCTCGTTGTGGCGCAGATGCTTCAAGCCGCGATGTCAAAGGGACAAAATGGAAATCGTGCGTGCCCGCCGCAGGACCAACCACCTCAGGAGTAACCACAGACGACGGGGGGCTTCATCAACAAGCCCGCCAACCCAACCCAGCCGCTGGGAATTAGCTGAGCATGGCAAACATTTCTCAGTTTTGGGTCTGCATACCTAATCCACATCCAGGACAAGACCGTTCAGGGTTCAGATATGCATGTATTCATTTATTTATTTATTGAGGAAAGGAGCAGTGTATAGATAGCAGCTAGTGACCGAACTGGCCTACCCAGACGTCCCACCATGGGACGAGGAGGTGCGTGCGGGGCCACGGGGCCCCATACAGCTAGACGCACAGCCCGGTATGTACACGTAACACACTTTCTC
>Ga0138268_1198826_pt1 | contig 10794 bp, 10 predicted proteins | sample RNAICE20151125_FD_106934 | JGI IMG/M metagenome (GOLD analysis project Ga0138268, IMG submission 106934) | Metatranscriptomics of polar marine prokaryotic and eukaryotic communities from Arthur Harbor ice station, Antarctica -... | ecosystem: Environmental > Aquatic > Marine > Unclassified...
ATCAACTGGATCAACTGGATCAACTTAAGGGACTAAGTATGCAAAATTTATCCCATCCGAAAATTCAATTGGGCCATTGGCCCACCCCTCTTGAGCCTTTGCTGCGCATTAATGAGATGCATAAAGGACCCGAGTTGTGGGTCAAGCGAGATGATTGCTCAGGGCTTGCCTTTGGTGGTAATAAAACCCGTAAATTAGAATACTTGTTAGGGGACGCTCAGCTAAAAGGAGCGACTACACTGCTCACTGCTGGAGGCTTGCAATCTAACCATGCTCGTCAAACGGCTGCCGCTGCTGCTCGAGTGGGTCTGGGTTGTGAGTTATTTCTGGAACATGTAGTGGGAGTATCAGAGAAGGATTATAATCACTCTGGTAATCTGCTACTGGATCAATTGCTTGGAGCACGACTGCATCGTTTGCCAGCAGGGCAAGATTTGGATGCAGCCATGGCTTTGCGTGCTCAAACTCTGGATGCTTTGGGTCAAGTGCCTTATGTGATGCCTGTAGGTGGCAGTAATGTGATCGGTTCAATGGGCTATGTTGAATGTGGTTTAGAATTGACCCAACAAATACAACGACAACAACTCAGCTTTGATGCCATTGTTTTAGCCACGGGCAGCGCTGGAACTCAAGCGGGTTTATTGGCAGGTTTGGCGTTGGCTGGAATTGATATACCCGTATTAGGAATAACCGTCAGCCGGGCCAGTAGTGAGCAATGTGAAAAAGTGCTGACCTTGCTGCACCAAGTCCAAGAGTCACTACAGCAACCTAAGTTAAATGCAGATCATGTTATTTGTTTCGACCAATATTATGGTTCAGGTTATGGTGACCCAACGCCAGCTATGATCGAGGCTGTGCGCCTTGCGGCAAGCTTAGAGGGATTGTTGTTAGATCCTGTTTATTCTGGCAAAGCCTTTGCGGGCTTGCTTGATTTAGTTCGTCATGGCTATTTTGATACCTCAGAGCGTATTCTGTTTCTTCATACAGGTGGTGCGCCGGGGTTATTTGCCTACAGCGAATGTCTAAGTGAACACTAACGAGATGACCGCCTCGTTCAAGTGATTAGTTGAGTTGGGTTTTCAAGGTCTTTGGTCCTGCGCTTAAAGGTTTCAATAATAATGCTCTCAAGGGCTGCTGTGGCTGGCATCTGTTGATGATGGCGGGATTTCATGAGTGCAATCTGACGTTGAACTGGGGGTTCTTCAATTAACCTAAAAGCCAGTTCATGGCTACTTCTAGGAAAAGCTAACCAGGGCAAAGTTGTGATGCCTGCTCCCCCTTCCAGCATGGCAACCAGAGAGGTCATGTTAGTGACTTGCATGGCTGCGAATAAAAACCCCTGCGCTGGAGTCTTATCAACCAATGGGGTTGTGCCATTACGAATTAGCTTCTCTTGGCTGAGTTGGTCCCAGTTAATTCGACTGCCTTTTTGCATCCAAGGGTGGCTTTTTCTGGCCACAATCCCCACTCGGTCAGCACACAAGTGGGTATGATGTAGGTCTGGTTCAGTTTGCCAAATACTACTGATGGCTAAATCAATCCTTCGGTCGAGTACCTTGTCTCTCAAATTGTCACCGTTGTCATCCTGTACTTGCAAATGCACTTGTGGATGCTGGACTAAAAAAGCCCGAATAATATGAGCTAAAACTGTTTTAGCGATCGAGGGTAAAACGCCTAGCCTTATGCTGCCAGACTGCCCTTGGGCCATGCTCATACCATTATGTAAGGTGGTTTCATAAAGCTGATAAAGTGCCTTAGCCTCAGGTAAAAAAGCGGCACCAAAGGCGCTAAGTTCCCCATGACGCTCAGGATCAAACAGACATGCACCTAATAATTGCTCTAATTGTTTAATGGCTAAACTAACCGCAGGCTGAGATCTGTAAAGCACAGTTGCAGCCTTGCGAAAATTTTTACAGTGGGCTACCGTAAGAAACGTATTAATTTGTGCTATTTTTATATCAGGTAGCATGAAAATCCTCGCCATTGATGTGGTGGAGTATGAAGTTAAAATCTACTATAGTAAAACTTATCAAATAAAGCATTCTATTAATTATAATTATCGGGCCTGAAAGCTTAAACTAGGGTCATTGAAAACAATACTATGCCAAGTATGGCAACACGGGAGTCAAAATGAGCCAAGTCCAAATGAACTACATCGCTGGCGAGTGGTTAGAAGGTGAGTCAACAGTTAATAACATTAACCCTTCAAATCACAGTGAACTAGTGGGTGAATTTGCTCAAGCGTCAGCGGCTCAAGTTGATCAGGCTATAAACGCTGCTCGTCAGGCACAGTTAGTTTGGCAGGCTACTGGCTTAGAAGCTAAGCAGCGTGTGCTGCAGGCGATTGGTGACGAAATGATTGCTCGTTGTGACGAGCTTGGTGAAGTTCTTTCCCGTGAAGAAGGCAAGCCACGTGCAGAAGGCCGGGGTGAAGTTTATCGGGCGGGTCAGTTCTTTCAGTATTATGCGGCAGAAGTTTTAAGACAGATGGGTGATACTGCAGACTCGGTGCGTCCTGGTGTGGAAATTGAAGTTCGACGTGAGCCCATGGGAGTTGTGACGGTCATCAGCCCTTGGAATTTCCCCACTGCCACTGCTTCTTGGAAAATTGCACCAGCCTTAGCTTTTGGTAACGCAGTCATCTGGAAACCAGCAAACCTCACCCCTGCCAGTGCAGTTCTACTGACTGAAATAATAGCGAAGCAAGATATTCCTGCAGGACTATTTAATCTAGTCATGGGCGCGGGTGCTAGCGTGGGTGAAAAACTCATTAATTCAGTCGGCATTGATGCTATTTCATTCACAGGCTCTTTGGCTGTGGGTAAACGAGTCGCTGTAGCCGCGGCTGGCAATCTCACCAAATTCCAACTCGAAATGGGTAGTAAAAATGCCTTGGTAGTTTTGGATGATGCAGACTTAGATAATGCTGCAGATTGTGCGGTTAATGGTGCCTTTGGTGGTTCAGGTCAGAAGTGCACAGCGTCTTCTCGTTTAATTGTGACTGCAGGGGTGCATGATGCGTTTGTTGTTAAAGTGCAAGAACGTATGGCCAAGCTCAAGGTTGGTGGGGCGTTGGAAGAAGGGGTCACTATTGGCCCAGCAGTAGATGCTAAACAACATGCACAAAATAAAGAATATTTTAAGTTAGCCCAAGACGAAGGCGCTCATCTGGCTTGTGGTGGTGAATTTGATGATAGTCAGGGTTACTTTATGACACCAGCATTATTTACTAATACTACTAATGCAATGCGTATTAACCGAGATGAGGCTTTTGCACCTCTGGCCTGTGTTATTAAAGTGGCAGACTATGATGAAGCTTTGGCTACTTTAAACGATACGCAGTATGGTCTGACCGGTGGCATTTGTACAACTTCGCTAAAGTATGCGACACACTTTAAACGTCATGCTAAAACGGGCTGTGTGATGGTTAATTTGCCTACCGCTGGCACTGATTATCATGTGCCATTTGGTGGCCGGAAAAATTCTAGCTTTGGTTCACGTGAGCAAGGTAAGTATGCAGAAGAGTTCTACACTGAAGTTAAAACAACGTACATGAAGGCTTAATTAGATGGATGACATTTAAACAACTTTGAAAGTTGACATGGGACTAAGGTACAGTTTTGGGGACTAGACGATGAGCAAAATGATGATGATTGATGGCTTGCAATACAGTCATTGGAGCCGCCGAGTATTTGAACAGATGCGCGAGGGTGGTTTGAGTGCGGTCCATGTGACCATTGCCTATCATGAATTAAGCCGAGAGACATTGCAGAATATTGGCCAATGGAATCGCTTGTTTGAAATCCACAGTGATTTAATTATGCCTGTACATACGGTGACAGATATTGAACTTGCCCATAGTCTAAATAAAGTGGGCATTATCTTTGGTTTTCAGAACTGTTCGCCTATTGAGGATGACATTGACTTAGTGGCGATTTTTCACCAGTTAGGTGTGCGCATTATGCAATTGACTTATAACAATCAAAGCCTCTTGGGAGCCGGATGTTATGAGTCCACAGATGCTGGCATCTCTCGTTTTGGAAAGGTAGTTATTGAAGAAATGAATCGGGTAGGAATGGTAATTGACATGTCCCATAGTGCTGAAGAAAGCACTCTGCAAGCCATTGAACTATCTCAGCGTCCTATTGTTATTAGCCACGCTAATCCCACTTTTTTTTGAACCAGCTAAGCGCAATAAATCAAACAAGGTCTTATCTGCTCTGTCTGAAAGTGAAGGTTTATTGGGCTTCAGCATGTACCCCTTTCATCTTAAAAATGGCCCTAAATGTACCTTGGATGAGTTTTGCACGATGGTTGCCCAGACGGTTGATCTTATGGGTATTGACCGAGTTGGTATGGGTAGCGACTTATGTTTAGATCAGCCCATTGCTGTTTTAGAGTGGATGCGCAATGGCCGTTGGACTAAGCAAATGGATTATGGAGAAGGTTCTGCTAGCAATGCGGCTTGGCCTGATGCACTATCTTGGTTTGAAACCAGTGTCGACTTCCCTAATATAGTTGTGGGCTTGCGTGATAAAGGTTTCAATGAATTAGAAATAGAAAAAATTATGGGCCGTAACTGGCTTGATTTCTGTGCCGCAGGGTTTGGGCCAAAATAGAGAGTTATTATAGTTGCTAAAATGAAGCCTGGAAATTCCCCTGTTTGAGCAGCCACAACACCATTTGTTTTGAGGTATGAATATGAGTCAAATTATCTTGCGTCCCGCATCACAAGCCATGGACTTAGAGCGTTTAGGTGCTGGTTTTTCTAGTCGTTTAAGTTTTATGCGCACTCTAGTTAGACATATGGTGCAAGATCAATGGGCCATTAGTTATAGTCAGTTTGAATTAGATGATCTGGGTTATGGCCATGCAGTATTTGATATTAAAATGCCTCACAGTCAGTTGAGTTTGGTCGTATTTTCTCAATACCTAGCACCCGAAGAACGTAACGATCGTGTGATTGCAGAAAAATGGGATCTGACCATGACCTTGGTGGAAGGTGAGATGGATGATGCATGGCTTGAGCGTTTGTCAAAAAATGTACCGTTACAAGAAGCAGGGCGCATAGACTCCAGAAGCTTATGCTTATCCCGTGGTAACCGGAGTGCGCGGATCTTTGATTCTTTGTTAGAACAACTGCGCAGTGGAGTGCAACCTGACCCTAAAAAGTTAGCTGAGGTGGGTTACTTATACCGCACCACTGCCGTTTATGGCTCGGGTAAGTTTGGTGCTTGTGATTGGGATAAAATAGCGCGTCACCATCCAGACTTAGCACGGCCTTTTTCTGCTGAAATGTTAGTGTGTTATTTATTGCGTCAATTTAGTTTGGACCAATTACACCATATGGTACATCAGCCTGATTACCCTAATGCTGTTGACCTTGATATCGATTTGCAGCGTTATCTTGGCATCGGAAATTCTACGGGCCTTGGCATGGCACCTTATTTGATAAACCACCCTTTATTAATGAGTCAGTGGATAGGTCAACGGGAACAGGCTTACGCTGAAGTCTTAGCAGAGCCAGTCGAACAGGCACAGCTTACAAGACTTAAACTGGTGCTTGAGCAAGCCATGCAGCACGTTAGAGAGGTGAGCACCTTCGATGCATGGCAGAGTAAGAATAATGTGCAGTTGCTAATTGATGCCCAAGAATTGAGTGATTGGCTATCCAGTGAAGATCAAAAGGTCAATGATTGGCGTCAATTACATGAATGGGCCCAGCAGCATTACAGCTTAGAAACCCAAGAGTTATTAGTGAGCTTGTTACTGGAACTATACCCAGACATAGTGAATCCAAAAGAGGATCAGTTGGCCATCAATGAAAGCCTGACTTATGATCCAACCCAATCTGCCCAGAACTTGGCTGACAGTATCCAGGAAAGTTACGACTGGGTATTTGATTATGACTTTACTGAGGCTGATGAAAATCAAACCTTTTGGTATTATTCACAAGAGAAAATGGAGCCAAGGCTAGGTAAAACTGACATCGATGATGGTGCTGAGGTGCAAATGTTTTTAGGCATCGCCAAGGCTGTGCAGGCTTGCCACAATGATTTGCTTACCATGATGCAACAATCTCATGATGTCAGTGTGGCTGAGTTTTTATTACAAAAACCAATTCATCTTGGTATTGTCAATCGAATTGCGACTATGGCACAGACTCAGTATGGAGAAATTAGAGCCAATCTTTTGCATAAAGATGTATTGCCTATGCACTTATTACGATGCAAATTAGCCTTTTTTGGGGTCAGTAAATTTGATCCAAAGTCGGCCCTCTGGGTTCGTAACACTATGTTCCAAGGGGCGCCTGTTGTGGGTGATTTAAAACATGAATTTAATGATGATTGGTACTTTCCTGTGGCGCCCATTATAGGCGGTAAGCACCAACCTAATGCCTGAGTTGATGCAAATATCAGCCAATGAGCTTAAGTTTTTGGTCAAGCGCAGTGCAGAAGGTTTAGGTTTTTCCCCAGGCGATCAGTTGTCGGCTGGTATTAAAGCAGCGGTTGCTTTTCAGCTAGGATTAGCCAATAGCCATTTGTTAGTTAAAGGCTTAGATGCTCTCAACAGCGCCATTAGAGCACCTTTGCTGTTGGCCTCTAATGATCAAGAATTAATGTTTGATGCACAAGGACAATCTGCCCTTGTGCAGGTGGAATTGGCATTAGGTTTGGCCCTTGCTAAGGCGGTACCTCGTTTGCACATAAAGCACCTTGTTGCAGCGGCTTTTGCAGTGCCTTGTTTAATGAACTGGTTAGCTCAACCTTTGAATCAGGCATCAGCACAACAATGTTATGCACTCTATTTTACCCACCATAGTGGTGCACAGCGATGCGTGCTTATTGCAGCGGATGGTCAACTATTAGGTTTGTATCAGCCGTTGCAGACCATCGTAGAAATGGATGAGCTGTTATTGTGTATGGGCCAAGCCGACATTGAAGGAGTATTAATTACCGATGGTGCCGACTTACTTGGGTGGCGAGAGCGTTGTCTAGACCAAGGTGTCTACCTTGAAGCCACTTTAATTAGTCGTTTAAAACATATGATGCAGGCCTCGCTAGTACCAGAAACTGAAGCCTCACGCGCAGGCGCAGGGCCTGGTTAACTTGCCTGGTTAGCCCTGTGTTTGTCCCATAAGTGCGCCAATGGCTTGGATGAGGGCAGGGCTTCGCTCATGAGCGCGAAATGCCTCTAACACCCGTATACGTGCCTTAGGACGGAACATTAGCTCCTGTACTAAGGCATTGAATATTGCCTGATCTGCCGCACATTGGTGCACGAACAAACCCATGAGGTCGCTGGTCAATAAATCTTCGCTGCATTTACTGGCGATAGTCGCCAGTAGTTCAACTCCCACAGTGGTTTCTTTAGCCATTATTTGCTGCAGCCATTGTTGGCGCGATGCTGCGTCAGTTGACTGGCTAATGGCGCGCAGGCAAGCCACTTTTTCACCTTCATCAATACTGGTTTTGCCACGCAAGATAAATGCCTTGGCAAGCGTGTGGTTGAGCCTTTGATTTTCCAACTGAGCAGCGATAGTGTTAAGCACTGTCGTTGGCATTTGACTTATTTGTTGATGCCAGTCGGGTTGTTGCTCCAAGCGCAAAGCAAAATCAGCAAACCCCTGTAAACCTAATTCTTGCCAGCTTTGATGTGGTTGAGTACCACTCATATAATGACAGACGGCAGGATAAAACTGAGAAGCGTTTTGCTCTAGGGTAAGGCTAGCTTGGGCATGAAAGGCAGCCATGCGGGCTGGGTCTGGAGTAAAAGCAAGGTTACTATGTTTGAGCTGCTCAGCCCAATCAGCAGCCACCTGCTGGTCTAACATTTTGGTACCCATAGTTTCTAACAATTGATTAAGGAATTCATCTCGTGCAGCTTGAATTAAAAGGCCGCGCTCGTCCAAGGGTAATTTAAGAAACCAAATCGTAGGACTTGAAGCCCCAAGCTCAGAAGTTTGTGTTGACCATAATAGAATACCTACCCAGGCATGCCGAAGCCATGGTGATGAGTAGGGTTTTTGCCCTTCTTCAAAAGCCTTAAAATCTGCTGTAGAAAGTTTACTCAGGCGACAGCCCATATCGTAAATGCGGTAGTGGCCCTGCAAGTGCTGCAGAAGGTCGCTTAAAGTATCCATGGGTTGCATTTGGTCTGCTCACAGGCCGAGGGTAAGATAGGCTTTATTATATCAAGTTTTGCCCAGAGAGGTGTGACAAGTGGTCCCAAAAAGCTGGTGGGTGTACATGGTGCAAACCCAGGGTGGGCGACTGTATACTGGCATCACCACCGATACCAAAAGACGTTTCAAAGAACATTGCGATGGCGGTAAGCTAGGGGCACGATTTTTCCGCACGGACCCAGCGCATGCCATGGTGTTTGTTGAAGCTCAGCCAGACCGGTCTGCTGCAAGTAGACGTGAATCTGTGATGAAAAAATTAACGCGCCAGCAAAAGTTGGAGTTAGTGGAGTCGTATTCGGTGGATATAATAGAAACAATAAAGGCAACTGAATGAAACCATTACACTTTGGGGGCAGTGGGTTTGAGTACTTTAAAATTTGGATCGTTAATATACTACTGATCATCATTACTCTTGGGGTCTACTATCCATGGGCAAAGGTGCGCAATCAACGTTATTTTTATGCAAACACAACTTTAGAAGGTCGTAATTTTGAATACCATGCTACAGGCAAGCAATTATTGATGGGTTACATCATTGCCATGGTCTTTTTAATTGTGGTTTCCATTGTTCAAAACATATCCCCCATTGGCGCTTTGGGTGCATTTTTGAGTTTATCTGTAATTATTCCTTGGGTTGTTTGGCGCAGCCTTGCTTTTTCTATGCGCATGAGCAGTTTTAGTAATGTGCGCTTTAGTTTTGTAGGTGACTTAAAAGGCGCTTACATCAATTTTATGTTGCTACCTGGGTTATTACTTTTATGCATTTATGGTGGACCAAGTTTGGTATTGCTCTGGTTAATCACTTTGCCAACTTCGATTGGCATGGACGAAGGGCTATTAATACTAACATTTGCCTTAGTTTTAATCGTCTTAATTCTCTACATTTTTGCGTTCTTAAAAAATAAAAACACTTGCTATATGGTGAACGGTTATCGATTTGGTCAAGGCCAGTTTAGTACCCTACTAGAAACTCAAAAATTTGTGAAAATACTTCTAAAAACTTTAGGTTTATCTGTATTGATTTTGATGAGTATAGCTGTTTTCACAGTCTTTTTGATGGTTCTAGCGGGGGGGTTTCTAGCCTATTAAACATATTTAGCCAGGATGCAGGTGACATTTTAGAGTTGCTTCTAAGGCATAATATAGAAGGGGCTTTAGGTCTAGTTTATATTACATTTTTGATGTCCACGTTTATTCTTGTGGCGTATTTTCAATCTCAAGTGCGCCAGTATGTATTTGCTAATACAGTACTCAATGAAAATGTTAATTTTAGTTCATCCCTCACCACAATCTCACTTGCTTGGTTAATGATGTCTAATTTTTTACTGGTGTTGGTGACCCTTGGATTAGGCACCCCTTGGGCAAAAGTGAGACGAGCAAAGTTGATACTAAAAAACACCTTAGTGGATGTTGAACATGGTATCGATGGATTCATTACCCAACAACAAGATAAACAATCTGCCTTAGGTGAACAAATTGGGGACGCATTTGATGTTGATATTGGCATTGGTGTCTGAGGTTAAGGTGCAAGTGAAAGTTAATTTTGAAAAAGGTCTGCTAGATTGATGATTCAAGGTGTGTGGTTTAGCCAAGGCAGGGCGCAAAAGTACGATGCCACCCTCCAAGTAAGAGCCCAAAGCTATGTCATCAGTGTTGAAGGTGGTGAGTTACTGCAAGGTGATTTGCATCAACTTACAATCAGTGATCGCATTGGTAATGTAGAGCGTAAATTGACTTTAAGTGATGGTTCGGTGTTTGCGTCTAGGGACAATGACGCGATTGATGACCTTTTACAGGCAAATAGAAATGGGCCTGGATTGATTCATTTTTTAGAATCTCGGGTTGCATGGATATTGTTGGCTCTGGTGATTACGATTGGCTCGGCTATTGCTGGATTTAGATGGGGTGTTCCTTTGGCAAGTGAATTCATAGCTCACGCATTGCCTCATAAAACTAATACTCTGATCGCCAATGAAACCCTTAGTTTTTTGGATGAGTTTACTTTTAAACCAAGTCAATTAAGTGCAGCCAAACAAAAGCGTATTCGTGATCACTTTCGGGAGCGACTAGTGCCCCTTGATGAAAAAAATCAGCACATCAAATATACCTTGCACTTTCGTGCTTGGGATTATGCCGGTAAAAGTATTCCCAATGCCCTTGCACTTCCCTCTGGGGACATTATTGTAACCGATCAGTTTATCAATTTAAGCCAAAATCAAGCACAAATAGACTCTGTATTACTGCATGAAATGGGTCATGTGGTGCACCGGCATTCTCTGCAAAAATTAATTGAAACTACCTTAATCGGTGCCACCATGGTTATGATCAGCGGAGACAGCAGCAGTGCAGTCGATATGGGAGTTGGCTTAGGCTCGATCATGGTCACCAGTCATTATTCAAGAAATCACGAATATGAGGCAGACGCATACGCCTTTGAAAAAATGTTGCAGGCTGGTATCGATCCCCAAGCATTTGCCAAAATTATGCAACGCATGCAGCACTTCATGAATTCCAAACAACATGAGCGAAAAAACAATCGCACAGTGCGTTCGCCAGCATCTAAAGAAAAACCACCACTAGGCAAAATTATTGACTACCTTAGTTCTCAC
>Ga0138268_1037342_pt1 | contig 10746 bp, 1 predicted proteins | sample RNAICE20151125_FD_106934 | JGI IMG/M metagenome (GOLD analysis project Ga0138268, IMG submission 106934) | Metatranscriptomics of polar marine prokaryotic and eukaryotic communities from Arthur Harbor ice station, Antarctica -... | ecosystem: Environmental > Aquatic > Marine > Unclassified...
AAGAAGGTGCTGACTGCGCTGATGGAGAAGATCTCCTCCCTGCTGGCCAAGACGAATGACTTCCTTGCGCAGAAGCCAAAGAAGACTGCGAGGAGATCGTGGCGAAGTACAAGGACCTCAACAAGCAGCTGATGGTGAAGTCCAGCGACCCCGAGACGGTGCGCGCGCAGCGCGAGCTTATGGACATGATGCCGAAGCTTGTGCAAGAGATGCAGGAGATCACGGAGCAGACCAAGCCCTTCTACCTTATCCTCGACAATCTGCGGTACGAGCTCCCCGACGCGGACTTCGACACCAAGAACCTTGCCCAGACCTGGCCGGCCAAGATCGAGGCCACGTGTGAGATGGTGGAAAAGGTACTGGCGGAGGACCAGGAGCGGTACCGCACGGAGCAGATGGAGGCGCAGGAGAGCTTCGAGCTGCAGCTCAACGAGATCAACAACACCATCTCCATGCTGCAGCAGTACACCGATGTCAACGCGGTGGACAACGTGGTGGTGCACATGACCAAGGTGCAGACCGATATCAAAGCGGCAGAGGAGCAGTCCCATTTGTACAACTCCCGCGAGACGCTATTCGGGCAGGATCCGACGGACTACTCGCGCATCAAGAAGATGAAGGACCAGTTCGATCCCTTCCTGCAGTTCTGGACCACGGCGGGCAACTGGAAGAAGTGGCAGAAGTCGTGGACGTACGACGCATTCGAGACGCTCAACGCGGAGGAAATCGAGAAGAACGTGTCGAACGCGTGGAAGACCATGTTCAAGATGGGCAAGGCGTTCCAGCTCCGCGACTTCAACAAGTGCGCCGACAACTGTGAGAAGATTCGCATCGAGATTGAGGAGTTCAAGCAGTACACGCCGCTGATCTCGGCGATGCGGTCCCCCGGCATGCGCGACCGTCACTGGGAGAAGCTGTCCGCCGACATCGGCATCGACGTGCAGCCGACTGAGGAGTACACGCTCGAGTCCATCCTCAAGATGGGCCTCATGAAGCACCTCGACGCCATCGTCAAAGTTTCGGACGTGGCGGGCAAGGAATACTCCATCGAGACCACCTTGGACAAGATGCAGGCCGAGTGGGCCAATCAGATGCTGTTGGTGTTGGAATACAGGGAGACGGGCACGTACATCGTGAAGATCGACGAGACCATCACGCAGATGCTCGACGACCATATTGTCATGACGCAGGCGATGGGGTTCTCGCCTTTCAAGAAGACGTTTGAGGAGCGCATCATGGAGTGGGAGGCATCGCTGTCGCTCGCGTCCGAGACCATCGACGAGTGGGTGGCCGTGCAGCGGCAGTGGATGTACCTCGAGCCCATCTTCAGCTCGGACGACATCATGCAGCAGCTGCCCCTCGAGGGGAAGAAGTTTGCGAGCGTCGACCGCAACTGGCGCAAGGAGCTGTCGCGCGCCAAGATGACGCCCCACGTGCTCAGCATGTGCAACTCCAAGAAGACCCTGGAGATGTTCATCGAGGCGAACAAGCTCCTGGACAGCGTGCAAAAGGGCCTGGCCGACTATCTGGAGACGAAGCGCATCGCCTTCTCGCGCTTCTTCTTCCTCTCCAACGACGAGCTGCTGCAGATCCTCTCGCAGACCAAGAACCCTCTCGCCGTTCAGCCGCATCTCCGCAAGTGCTTCGAAGCCATCGACAAGCTGGAGTTCCAGGACGACCTGCAGATCACCGCGATGTTCTCCGTGGAGAAGGAGCGAGTGCCGTTCTCGGAGGTCATGTACCCCAAGGGCAACGTGGAGAACTGGCTGGGCGAGGTCGAGCGCATCATGCGTGCGTCGGTGCGGCAGTCCTACATGAACTCCAACGAGGCCTATTCCGCAGAGAACTGCGACCGCAAGCAGTGGGTGAAAGACTGGCCGGCAATGACCATCCTGGCGGTGGACTGCACCCACTGGACCAAAGACTCGGAGCAGCACATCAAGGACCAGACCATGACGTCGTGGTTCCAGAAGAACGTGGATCAGCTCATCGACCTCACAGACCTGGTGCGCGGCGAGCTGACGAATCAGGAGCGGCTGACGCTGGGGGCGCTGATCGTGATCGACGTGCACGCGCGCGACGTGGTGCAGCTGCTCATCGACGAGGAGGTGAAGCTGCCTACTGACTTCGAGTGGGTCTCGCAGCTGCGCTACTACTGGGAGGAGGGCGAAGTCAAGGTGCGCATGGTGCAAGCCACGCTCCCCTTTGGGTACGAATATCTCGGCAACCAGCCGCGCTTGGTGGTGACCCCCCTCACCGACCGCTGCTACATGACCCTCATGGGCGCAATGCATCTTAACTTGGGGGGTGCTCCCGCGGGCCCCGCGGGGACCGGCAAGACGGAGACCACCAAGGATCTGGCCAAGGCGCTGGCGAAGCAGTGCGTGGTGTTCAACTGCTCGGATGGGCTGGACTACTTGGCCATGGGGAAGTTCTTCAAGGGGCTCGCATCGAGCGGCGCATGGGCTTGCTTCGACGAGTTCAACCGCATCGACCTGGAGGTGCTGAGCGTGGTGGCGCAGCAGATTCTGACCATCCAGATCGCGATCCAGCAGGGCCTCAAGCAGTTCATCTTCGAGGACACTGAGCTCAATCTCAACCACGCGTGCACCGTGTTCATCACCATGAACCCGGGCTACGCTGGTCGCTCCGAGCTGCCCGACAACCTCAAGGCGCTGTTCCGGCCGTGCGCTATGATGGTTCCCGACTACGCGCTCATCGGAGAGATCTCCCTGATGAGCTTCGGATTTCGTAACGGGCGCCCTTTGGCGCGCAAGATGGTGGCCACCTTCAAGCTGTGCTCCGAGCAGTTGTCCGCGCAGGACCATTACGACTACGGGATGCGCGCGGTCAAGTCCGTCATCACCGCTGCCGGCAACCTGAAGCGCGAGTTCCCGGAAGACGACGAGGAAGTGCTTCTACTCCGCGGGTTGATGGACGTGAACATTCCCAAGTTTCTGGCGCACGACCTGCCCCTCTACGCGGGCATCATCTCCGATCTGTTCCCCGGGGTGCAGAAGCCGGAAGTTGAGTACGACGACCTCCGGCGCGGATGCGGGGTCCACTGCAAGAAAGTAGGGATCCAGCTCGTGGAGCTGTTCTACGAGAAGATCATCCAGCTGTACGAGATGACTATCGTGCGCCACGGGCTGATGCTCGTGGGCCCCACGGGGGGGGGCAAGAGCTGCTGCTACCGCGCCCTGGAGGGGTCCATGACACTCCTGGCCAAGGAGGGCTCCACAAAGTACAACAAAGTGAGCGTCGTCGTGCTCAACCCGAAGTCCATCACCATGGGTCAGCTATACGGCGACTTCGACGAGGCCACGCACGAGTGGACGGACGGCGTGCTGGCCTGCTACATGCGCGAGCTCAGCGAGGACACCACCGTCGACAAGAAGTGGCTCATGTTTGACGGGCCCGTGGACGCCATCTGGATCGAGAACATGAACACGGTGCTGGACGACAACAAGAAGCTGTGCCTAGTCAGCGGGGAGATCATCCAGATGTCAGCCACCATGACGATGATGTTCGAAGTGGAGGACCTCGCCGTCGCGTCCCCCGCCACCGTCTCCAGGTGTGGGATGGTGTACATGGAGCCAAGCACAACGGGGTTCCAGCCGCTGATGACCTCGTGGCTGCAGACTCTGAACAAGTCCGCGCCCTTTCTGGAGGACAAGAAGGACGAGTTCCAGCTCCTCTTCGACCAGCTCATCCCCGGCATGGACGGCGTCGTCTTCTTCGTCAGGAAGTACCTCAAGGAGGTGGTTGGCACGGTGGACAACTGCCTGGTGCTGGGCATGTTCAACATCATGGACGCTCTCCTGAAGAAATACGAGCGCGCCGAAGATCAGGAGCCTCTCAGCGCAGAGGATAAGCAGGGCGCGCAAGAAGCGGCCTTGCCCCTCTTCTTCTTCTCCTTTGTGTGGTCGGTCGGCGCCTCAGTGGGATCCGACGGCCGCAAAAAGCTTGAGACTCTCGTCCGCGAGAAAGCTGCTGACGGCAACTTCGAGATGCACTTGCCGCCCAAGGACTTGACGCTGTACGACTATTGCTACGATCAGGACGAGCTCCAATGGAAGGACTGGATCTCGACCGTGCCCCCGGCGAAGGTAGACCCCGACCAGCCCTTTGCGACGGTGATCGTGCCCACCTCGGACACCATCAGCTACACCTTCGTGATCGATCGCCTGGTGCTCCGCGGGAAGCACATCCTGTGCGTCGGCGACACCGGCACCGGCAAGACCGTCAACGTGCAGCAGCACCTGAACAACGGGTTGCCGGCAAACATCGTCCCCGTCTTCATCACGTTCTCGGCCAGGACCGGGGCCAACCAGACACAGGATCTGATTGACAGCAAGATGGACAAGCGCCGCAAGGGTGTGTTTGCGCCTCCGAGCGGCAAAAGGATGGTGATCAGCGTGGACGATATGAACATGCCGCAAAGAGAGAAGTACTTCTCGCAGCCGCCGATCGAGATCCTCCGCCAGTGGATGGACCACAATGGATGGTACGAGCGCAAGCCTCCGTGCGCGTTCCGCATGCTCCAGGACATTCAGTTTGTGGGGTGCATGGGCCCCCCGGGGGGGGGGCGCAACCCCGTCACCAACCGGTTCCTGCGGCACTTCAACTTCATCGCCTTCGCAGATATGAGCGACAATAGTGTCAAGAGGATTTTCGAGCTGATCCTGTCCGCGACCATCGACCGTAAGTTCGCGCCCGAGATCAAGATGATTGTGGCGCCCGTGGTGTCGGCGACGGTGCAAGTGTACAATTCCATCCGCGAGCAGATGCTTCCCACCCCTGCCAAGAGCCACTACACCTTCAACCTCCGCGACCTCGCCCGCGTCATACAGGGCGTGTTGCGCGCGGAATCCAAGGACGTGGGCAAAGAGCCGAAGGAGATCCTGTCTCTGTGGCTGCACGAGAACCTCCGCGTCTTTTCCGACCGTCTCGTCAGTAGGGAAGACACCCATTGGTTCCAACAGAACATCTCCAAGACCATGAGGGACACCTGCGGGTTTGAATGGTCGGATGTTGTGAAGACGGACCGTCTGATGTACGGTGACTACCTGATCCCAGGCGCGGACCCAAAGATCTACACCAAGGTAACCGACTTCGAGGGCCTCAAGCGGATCATGGACGAGAGCCTCGACGACTACAATCAGATCGCCAACACGCCCATGAAGCTGGTGCTATTCCTAGACGCTATCGAACACGTGTCCCGCGTGGCTCGCGTGATCCGCCTCCCGCTCGGGAACGCGCTGCTCTTGGGCGTCGGCGGCAGCGGGCGCCAGTCCCTCACGCGCCTCGCCACCTACATGGAGGACTTTGAGTTCTTCCAGATCGAGATCGCCAAAGGGTACGGCAAGAACGAGTGGCGTGACGACCTGAAGAAGGTGCTGATGATGGCGGGGGCGGAAGGCAAGGACACGGTGTTTCTGTTTGCAGACACACAGATTGTGATGGAGGCGTTCCTCGAGGACATCAACAACATCCTCAACAGCGGGGAGGTGCCCAACCTGTGGGGCAACGACGATGTTGAGGCGATCAGTGCCGCGCTCAGGCCGGTGATGCAAGGGAAGGATATGGTGATAACGAAGATGACCATCCACAACTTCTTCATCTCGCGCGTGCGCTCCATGCTTCACTGCGTGCTGGCCATGTCGCCCATTGGCGAGGCTTTCCGCAACCGCCTTCGCATGTTCCCCTCGCTGGTGAACTGCTGCACCATTGACTGGTTCTTTGAGTGGCCCATGGAGGCGCTCATTTCCGTCGCTCACCACTTCCTTGCCGACCTCGAGACGGGCGATGGCGACCGCGACACGGTGATCGACGGAATCGTGAAGTCGTGCGTGAACGTGCACCAGTCCGTGGAGAAGGCCTCGAAGCGCTTCTACGACGAGCTGAGGCGCTACAATTACGTCACTCCCACCTCCTACCTCGAGCTGCTGACCACCTTCATGCGCCTGCTTGGGGAGAAGAAGGACGAAATCGAGACCACGCGCCATCGCCTGCAGGTGGGCCTGGACAAGTTGAACACGACAGCCAAAGAAGTCGGCATTATGGAGAAGGAGCTTGTGGACCTCCAACCCATTCTTACGAAAACCGCCAAGGAGGTGGAGGAGCTGATGGTTGTGATCAAGGCCGACACGGAGGAGGCCGACAAGACCAAGGCGGAGGTGAGCGTGCAAGAGACTGAGGCCAACATCAAGGCGGCTGAGTCCAAGGCCATCGCCGACGACGCTCAGGCCGACTTGGACCTGGCGCTGCCGGCGCTGGACCAGGCGTTGGCCTCCTTGAAGAATTTGACGAGAAACGACATTGTGGAGGTGAAGGCGATGAAGAGCCCCCCGCAAGGCGTGAAGCTTGTGATGGAGGCGTGCTGCATCATGTTCTCGAAGAAGCCGGTGATGGTGGCGGACACCGACCCGAAGGCCAAGCCCGGCGCCAAGGTGGCGGACTACTGGACCGAGAGCACCAAGCTGCTGGCGGACCCGAGCGCCTTCTTGGACATCCTCATGACCTACGACAAGGAGAATATTCCCGCGGATGTCATCAAGAAGATCGGTCCATACATTGAGCGCGAGGACTTCACTCCGGAGGCGATTAGCAAAGTGTCCAAGGCTTGCACCTCCATCTGCATGTGGGCGCGTGCCATGCACACCTACTACCAGGTCTCCGTCTCCGTCGCCCCCAAGCGCGCGAACCTCCAGCGCGCCCAGGCCTCCTTGGAGGTGACGATGGGCGAGCTGGCCGTAGCGAAGGCCACTCTAAAGAAGGTGGAGGACAAGCTGGCGGAACTCGAGCGAAACTTTAAAGCCGCTAATCAAAAGAAGCTAGACCTAGCCGCCCAGGTGGAGCGGTGCTCGGCCCAGCTGGAGCGTGCGGGCAAGCTGATCGGAGGGCTGGGGGGGGAGAAGACGCGATGGGAACTGACGATCAAAACCCTAACCGACGACCTGACCAACGTTGTCGGAGATGTGGTGGTGGCCGCCGGGTCGGTGGCGTACTCGGGGCCCTTCACGCCTCTCTTCCGCGCGGAGCTGAACGTCAACTGGGCTGCGTACATGAAGGGTATCAGCCTGCCCCACACCTCGAACGTCAACATCTCCCGGGTGCTTGCGGACCCGGTGAAGATCCGGGCGTGGCAGATCAACGGCCTGCCGAGCGACAACGTATCGACGGAGAACGGGATCATTGTGTCCAAAGCGCGGAGGTGGCCGCTCATGATCGACCCGCAGGGCCAGGCCAACAAATGGCTCAAGAAGATGGAGCAAGACCACGGGCTGGACATCATCAAACTCTCGGAGAAGGACTTTCTGCGGACTTTAGCCAACGGGGTCCGCTTCGGTCGGGCCGTCATTCTAGAGAACATCGCGGAGAACCTCGACCCCGCCTTGGAGCCCCTACTGTTGAAGCAGATCTTCAAGCAGGGGGGCTCGGACGTGATAAAGATGGGCGACGATTACATCCCGTACCACCCGGACTTTAAGTTCTACATGACCACCAAGTATAGGAACCCGCACTACGCACCGGAGGTGTCTGTCAAGGTGGCCTTATTGAACTTCTTTGTGACACTAGATGGCCTAGAGGACCAGCTCTTGGGGATCGTAGTCGGAGAGGAGCGTGCGGATCTCAGCGAACTAAAGAACGCGTTGGTGATTAGCAACGCCAAAATGAAGAAGGAGCTCAAGGAGATCGAGGACAAGATCCTCTTCATGCTCTCCAACGCCCAGGGCAATATCCTGGACGATGAGGAGCTGATCAACACCCTAGCCCAGTCAAAGATCACGTCCAACGAGATCTCAAAGAAGGTCGCAGAGGCAGAAGAGACTGAAAAAACGATCGACGAAACGCGCGAAAAGTACCGGCCGGTGGCAACGCAGGCCTCGGTGCTGTTCTTCTGCATTAGCGACTTGGCCACGGTGGATCCCATGTACCAGTACTCCCTGGCCTGGTTCATCATGCTCTTCCTTCGAGCCATCAACGACGCGGAGAAGAGTGAGGATGTCGACACGCGTCTGGTCACCCTCAACGACACCTTTATGACCTCGCTGTACCTGAACGTCTGCCGGTCGCTGTTCGAGGCCCACAAGCTGATGTTCTCGCTGCTCCTACTGGTGGCCTTGATGAAGCACGCCAACAAGATCGACCCCTTGGAGTGGCGCTTCCTGCTCGCCGGGCCCTCAAACCCTAACGTGCGGAAAGTTAACCCCGAGCCAGAGTGGATCACCGACCAGGTTTGGCTCGAGATCCTGAACGTTTCCGAGATCGAGGCCTTCACGGGGTTCGAGGAGAATGTGGAGCAGAACGCCGACCACTACCGGAGATACTTTGAGTCCACGGACCCCCAGAAGTTCCCTTTGATGGAGCCTTTCGAGTCGCGGCTCAGCCTGTATCAGAAGCTCTTGGTGATGCGGTGCATCCGCCCAGACAAAGTGACAATGGGAGTGCAAGACTTTGTGTGCTCAGAGATAGGCCAGAAGTACATCGAGCCGCCGCCGTTCGACCTAGGGGAGTGCTACAAGGAGGCCGGGGTGATATCGCCTTTGATCTTTGTGCTTTCTTCGGGCGCGGACCCTATGGCAGACCTGCTCAAGCTGTGCGAGGAGATGCGCATGATCAAGAAGTTCGACCAGGTGTCACTGGGGCAGGGCCAGGGGCCTAAGGCGGAGAAGCTGATGAACATCGCCATGGACCGCGGGATGTGGATCTGCCTGCAGAACTGCCACCTGGCACAGTCCTTCATGCCTCGCCTCGAGTTGGTAGTGGAGGGCATCGACGCCAGTAAGGTGCACAAAGACTTCCGCTTGTGGCTCACCTCCATGCCCTCGCCGTACTTCCCCGTCTCCATCCTCCAGAACGGGGTCAAGATGACGCTCGAGCCGCCGAGCGGGCTCAAGGCAAACGTGAACCGCTCATACACGAAGCTCTCCGACGCCTACCTAAGCCAGTGCAGCAAGCCAGACGAGTTCCGCAAGCTGCTCTACGCCATCTGCCTGTTCCACGCTGTGATCCAGGACCGGAGGAAGTTCGGCCCCCTCGGGTGGAACATTCGATACGACTTCACCGATGGGGACCTGATGATGTGCCAGAAGCAGATCCAAATGCTGCTCAACGAGTACGACGAGATCCCTTACCGGGTAATCCGCGTGCTTTGCGGCGAGATCAACTACGGCGGGCGCGTGACAGACGACAAGGACCGGCGGCTGATGAGCAACCTGCTGGAGATCTTCATCTGCGAGGGCGTCGTCACTGCGGGCTACCGCTACTCGCCGAGTGGCGACTACACCAGTGCCGACCTGGAGACGCTCGATGACCACTATGCCGTCATCCGCGATCTCCCGCTAATCCCGCACCCCGAGATCTTCGGCCTGCATGCCAACGCCGACATCACGTGCGACCAGAACGCAACCTACTCCATGTTCGAGACGGTGCTTTCCCTACAGCCGCGCGTGTCGTCCGGGTCGGGCCCTAGCCGCGAGGACGTCATCGAGCTCTCCGCCAAGGACATCTTCTCCAAGTGCCCCAAGGCCTTCGACCTCGACATGATCAAGGTCAAGTATCCCACGAAATACGAAGACTCCATGAACACCGTGCTCAGCCAGGAATGCATTCGATACAACGCGCTACTGACGGTGATGTCCAAGTCGCTAGCGGAAAGCATTAAAGCGCTCAAGGGTCTCGTCGTCATGTCGGATGAGCTCGAGGGCGTGTGCGACCAGGTGTACAACAACCAGGTGCCGGACCAGTGGGCGAACGTGGCGTATCCATCGATGAAGCCGCTGTCGTCATGGGTCGTTGATCTCTTGGAGCGGGTGAAATTCATCAACGGCTGGATCGATTTGGGCCCGCCTCCAGCATTTTGGTTCTCGGGGTTCTTCTTCCCTCAGGCGTTCCTGACTGGTGCGCAGCAGAACTTTGCGCGTAAGATGGGCATGGCGATCGACACCATCAGCTGGAACTTCACCATTCAGGACCACATGAAGCCTGAAAATACGAAGAAGCCTCCGGAGAATGGCTGCTACATTCACGGGTTGTTCATGGAGGGGGCACGCTGGGACCACGAGCTCCACACCATCGGCGAATCAAAGCCGAAGGAGCTCTTCTCGGAGTTCCCGATGATGTGGCTGGAGCCGGTCCAGCACCGCAAGGCCCCAACGGAGGGCATCTACGACTGCCCGTGCTACAAGATCATGTCGCGCGCGGGCACGCTGTCCACCACCGGGCACTCCACCAACTTTGTCATGTACATGGAGATCCCCTCGAACGATACGCAGATGCACTGGATCAACCGCGGCGTGGCGCTCTTCACGCAGCTTATGTTCTAGATCTTTAAGGAGCGCATCTTCTAGATGTTTACAGATCAAGGTATAGGTTGTCGACATACTACAGCTTCACGCAGCTCATGTTCTAGATCTTTAAGGAGCTCATCTTCTAGATGTTTACAGATCAAGTTATAGGTTGCTGACAAACTACGGGTGCTTCCGGCCCTCAACGATGATGTCCCGACTCCTCAATGCCGGGGCATTGCAGATTTCGTTTGGGATTTCGTTGGGGTTTCGGAAGGGGGTGTCGTTGGGTGCGTAGGTGGGGTTTAGGAAGGGTGTATTGGGGGGAAGGAAGGGAACTCGATGAGTCTAGTTTTGAGGTTTGCGGATTTAGGAGCCGTGACACTGCCTCAGCAACGTGGATACGATTAACACAGACAAACGTGTCCGCGGGTGTAATGTTATATAATAATAG
>Ga0138268_1661471_pt1 | contig 10669 bp, 1 predicted proteins | sample RNAICE20151125_FD_106934 | JGI IMG/M metagenome (GOLD analysis project Ga0138268, IMG submission 106934) | Metatranscriptomics of polar marine prokaryotic and eukaryotic communities from Arthur Harbor ice station, Antarctica -... | ecosystem: Environmental > Aquatic > Marine > Unclassified...
AGACCATCACATTTTCGTTCACCTACCTTCCCATTGGAGCTGCCCGCGTTTCTTCTTTTTCTCCCACTAACTCATGGACCGATGGTGGAACCACCATGACTGTCGAATTAGCCAATGTACCGGACCTCACGAGCAAGACTGGTGTGAAGGTGAAATTCGGTTCTTTGGAAACGGAGGCTTTAACCTTTCAAAAGGTCGGAACGACAGGGGCCAAAGTCACTGTAAGGATCCCGCAATCCTCCGCATCGGGAACCCAGTTTTTCCCACGTCTCATAGGCCCTTCTCTTGATACAGTATTCTCTGGTACCTTCATCTACAAGGATGCATCATCGATGGTGCCGGTATTTCCTCCCGTCTATGGGACAGGAACCGCTGAGAAGACCGCGATGCTTCCGATGTCTGGTTTCACCACTTCGCCACCCACAGAGGCTATTATTAGGGTAGATTCTTTCCCTGGCATTTCGGGGATCAGTGACATTGTCGTCCGAATTGGAGACATCAAAGCAGAAGTGGCATCCTATGTACAGGTCGATTCACAACGCGACCCAGCGGATCTGCAAAGTTATGTGTTTACAATCAATGTGCCTTGCTGCAAAGCATCAATCGATGCCGGGCTTGCTTCCGTCGTCGTCTATCACATGAGCTTCGAGTCGCGATATAATAGTGCCCCCTTCCAGTTCAAGTACAAGCAAGTGGGCCTCCCTTCAGTAGATAGCAGCGGCGTCATCGGAACTTCCACGAATGGACAGGAGCTCCCAACTGGCCAAGTGCAGATGGGTGCCACTACAGACGTTACCATCACTGTAACATCGGCGCCCTTGAATGCCGGTCTGAACGATGTGAGTATTACGATGACCAGGATAATAGGTACAGATTCAATCGCAACGTCCATCCCAATTAGTTTCTGGAACGTTGTAGCTGGTGCTGATGGTAAGGAGTCAGTTGGCACAATCAAGTGCGTTTTCCCAGTGTCGTCTAGTTCTGGCAGTAACAGTGTTCAGATTGTTTTCATGCAGTCGCTCACATTGCGCACAACATTCACGATCACGTACTACAACGAGAAGGACCCGGTGATCTCTATGAGCCCTACCACGGGGTTGCCCTCTGGAAATACCGCTGTGGTCCTGAAAATTACAAACTTCCCGATCCTTGCAACTTGGGCAGAGACATCTGCAACTTCAACAGAGGTCTCTATAACCTTTGGATCTGGCGACTTATTTTTGCCAGTCTCATTTATCGAGGTGCTGACATCAACAGACGATTTTACAATTCTACAGATCCGGACTCCAGAGTACGCTGCGCTCACTTCAGTCGGATCTAAGCAAATGCCTGTTACTGTAAGACATGTTGCTCAAACGAACCTTGAAGCAGAAACGGATTTTCTGTATGTGTTCCCTCAAATGGAGCTGGAAAGCAAACCTGGTGTCACAAGGGGGCCGGACACCGGTGGCACTAGTGTACAGCTTATCATCAAAAACTTTAAAGCCCAGTCAGGCGCTGGCGATCTTACTGTCAAGTTTGGAACCATCGCAGTCGGCTCGGACAAAATCACTGTAGGGTTCAGTACGATAGAGAAATCTGTGTTCAACATAATCTCTCCCGCCAGTGCCGACGAAGGAGCATCCACAGTGGACGTGATAGTCAGTCCAACGTCAAGCGTGGGAAGTACCCCGTTTCTTGGCTTCACGTTCCATTATTATGATTCGAGAGCGCCACAAATTCGAACACCGCCAATGAGAGGGTGCTCAGAAAAGGCGCATGACGTTCTTTTGTCAGTGGCTTTCCTGGGCGCCAGCACCTCGAAGAATGACATCAAGGTCAAGGTGCATGGTCAGTCTGGCTCAATTTCTTGCCTGAATGAAGACGGTTGCTTGAAGCGTGGCGACCTTTCTCAGATGACAGCTACCATTCCACAGACCAACACACCGGGCAAGACAACAGTCGCTTTTATGGTTCAGGGAGAAGCAGTCTTCACGTTTGATTACGAATTATACGACTGCAGTGCACCCTTTTTCCAAACCGTTGATCCCACCAAAGGTGTATACACCGGAGGCAACATTTTGAAAGTTAAAGTACTGAGATTCCCCATCTCTAGTGGCGTGGATATCACTTTTGGGGGTGCAACTGCTGAAATCTTGAGCACCTTTGATGGCGGTGCTGAGGGGACCACAAGTATTCAGTTCAAGACGCCTGCCCGGACAAAGGCAGGAGATGCCGTTATCAAGTTGACGTCTGGCACGAGGACTGTTACTAAGACGTTTGAAACAGTTGCTCCGTGTGCATTTGATATTTTTTGCTCATCTAGCAATGGTCTCGGTGCTGGGGGCATCGCAAATCCTATTGTCTTAAAGGACTTTCCCCCAAATGATGATACGTGCAACGTCAGGTATTGTATCAAGAACGTAAATGTGCCGACGCCTATCATTAATGCCCTGATGCCATCTGCGGGAACAGCTGCTGGTGGAATTGTGGTTCAACTCGACGTCCAAAATTTCCCTGCCATGGCCATGAGCGACATCATGGTGTATTCGATGTCAACAAATCCTGATGTCAACTCGAAGGCATATGGTACGGTAACGGCGTATACCCAGGCGGGCGATGATATTTTTTCTGGCCAGGCGAAAGTGAGCTTCACGCTGCCTAAATCGCCAGTTGGCGGCAACAAAGCAACCCTCGTGCTCCAGGTCAGATTCGGGACTGTCATTAAAACAGCAACCACAGAGTTCGAATATTTCCTGGTGTCCCAAGGGCCTGCAGTCATCAGCGAGCTGTCGACTCGTGTGTCCATCATGATCAGCGAGCGCCCATCTTTCCTGATGGTATTGACCAATCTCCCTCTTATTGAGAACCTCGGAGCTACAAACCTGCTGACAGCATCATTTAAGGGGACGCCGGTAACTGCTACACAAATCCACTCGTCAACACGCACTCGGACCGAAGCCAGTTTTCAGATGCCGTCTGTGAGTGGATTGACTGTGGGCACACCCTTCAACCTTCAAGTTTTTTACACCGATCACACAATCGCACGTGCTGGGATGCAATCAATTGCTGTTACTGCGGACCCAGCACCGGCTGTCACTTCGATGTCACCTTTTCAGGGTCTGTCGAACACCCAACACACGATCCAAGCCCGCGTACAATACCTTTACTCTGGGGGCTCGTACACTGCCACCCTAGTGACAAACAAGGGAAAACAGGTTACTCTTTCTCAAGTTGGCAGTCCCGTGCTGGCCACACTTAAGGCATGCCCATCTGCCAGCAAGTTCTGTACGTCAGTCACGCTGACCTTCATGACTCCCGATGAAAATCCAGACGGTGTTCTGGAAGGAGGTGAGGCAGAAATCAAGATATGCGCGGGCAGTTCGTGTGGTATTGGAATTTTCAACTATGTCGGGCAGGACTCATATATTGTTGACTCGATGAACGTAACCTCTGCAAAGAGCATCGTTGACACATATGTCGTGATTTATGTTCGCAACTTGCCTGCCATTGATCTGGCAAAGGATGTGGTTGTGCAATTGGGTGGAGTTTTTTGCGACGTAACAAGCTTCGTACGACCGGTGATGCCGTCCACCATTTGGGCGTTGACAACCATTTTTCCTGCTCAGTATATCCCTCAAGTTGTGGAGGGGAGTGTGTACAGGACACGCGATGGTGCTGCTGCTGGTGCTCCATTCTCATTCACTTACACAGAGGAGGCAGCAACAGTTTCCCCTTTCGACGCGAGCACCTCCGCGCCTACTGTTGTGCAGATCACTCTATACTGGGGATTAACCGTCACCATTCAGGATCTAACAGTTCAATTCTATAACATTGCTGGCAGAATTGTACAAGTAGACGAAACTAGCCTCAGCAAGACTGTTGTTTCTGTTGAAACACCGGTAGGCACTGGCACTGGCTTGCAATACGGATCGATCACAGCCTCCAACGTGGGCTTGGGAAAGACGACTTTCACCTCGACATTTAGCTTTGAATTCTTCGAGGCCCTTTCAATCAGCAACGTGCAACCTCCCCTTGCGACCTTGGATGGAAGGGTATCAGTTGCACCAAATCTTCCGTGTTCGACTTGTCTCTTCGACGAAGATGCCGGCCAGGCAAACAAGAAGCACATCAGTGTGTGGATCGCAAATTTCCCGACACACCTTATCAGATCTGCTGCTGACGTCAAGATTACGATTGGAACCCATGTTTGCTCAGGGACGGCAACAGATCCTCTTCCTTGCTCGGTAAAACGCATCTTGCCATTAGACACCGGAGGAGTCAAGTATTTGTATGCCACAGTGTCAGTACCCACAGTAACCAAAACTGGACCTGTGTCGATCCAGGCTGAATTTATTGGCACCACACTTGTTGTTCGGTCTCCTAGATTGGCTGAGAAAAACGATGCCTTGACATACTACAAGCCATCGCCGGTGATGCTCTCTGTGCAGTATTGCAAAACGTGCAACACTGGGTCTGCTTGTATTGTGGCCGGACTTTGCGGCGGAGGAGAATTGCCTGTAAATGGATTCAAAGTGAAGAATGAGCTCTACACCATCCAGATCCCCAAGGAAGGAGGAGGAATGATATCACTGACAATCGGAGAGTTTGACAAAGTTAGTATCGATTCCATCGCCAACCTTCAGGTGCTGATTGGAAGTTCGACAGCCACGGTCTCACGGATCCTGTCCTCGACCACGCAGGTTATGGTTTTAGAGGTCACTCCTTCCGCCAGTGCCATCGCTGGCCAGGTCACAGCTTCGGTCAAGCTGCAGCCTGACCCTGCTGTTCCAATCATGCAGAAGTCGCATTTTTCGGTGATTCTAGAAGATACGACGAAAGTTGTTGAATGTGTCGCGAACTGTGATGGCGCTGAAATCTCGGATACTCCAAGTGTGTCGCTCCAGGTCAACAATTTTGGGCTGATCACTTCAGCAGATCAACTTGTCGTCAATGTCGGAGCATCTTCGGCAAATTCGGTTGTCGTTGTAAGCTCGACGCAGGACGACACCGGTTCTCTGACTTACCTGAGCGTGACAATTCCCAAATGTCTGTCCTGTACATTTACGGCAGCAGGTGCAAGTACTCAGCGTATGAAGGTCAGCCTTGCAAGTGACCCTGCTGTATTTTCATCGGCGGATTTCACCTATTGGAGGGCTCCAAGCATTTCTTCTGCACGTTTCACTCCCCAAGGTGAAGGGCTTGTGATTACACTTGACTATGCCTCTAATTCTGCCGGGTTGGTCGGCAAATTTGCTTGTAGCGCTGTGCTGGAAGAAACAGGATTGGGCTCTGGCAGCAAGTGCGTTTGGGAGACCAGTTCCATCCTCAACCTCATATTTGGAAACAGCCCAACAATTCTTCCTCGAGACACTATTCAATTGGCGCCAAACACGATAAGATCTGCGAATAGCCTGTCAGAATTCTCCCTGTCAATACCTATTTCAGTTGGCATGCCCACCACGCCCTCGGCCCCTAAAATTTCGAATGGAAAGGGACCGATCAAGATTGACTCCTGCTCTGCATTTTACTTGACGTATGAAGTCGCCTCGCCGCGCAGCGTGACGTTCACGTGGAAGGCTGTTGGAGTGGGCAACTCTGACGTACGCGCCATCAACTCGTACCTGACTACGTTGAAGACCAATGCTCTGGTACTTCCTCCAGGAACGAGCCAATTGGTGTTGCCAACTGGTGCAACTTCGGCTACATACAGAATTTCCGTGATCGCAACGGATTTCCTTGATGCGAACAGTGTTGAACAGACACACGAGTTGACGAAAATCAGTACTCCGGCGCCCCAGGTTATGTTCTTTGGGCGTGACTCGTACTTGCGTACCGAAGCAATTCTGCTTCGAGGAGAGGCCCAATTTTCGGAGTGCCCGGTTACAAAATCTGGGCTCAAGTTCACATGGACGGTGGACGACGGACCTGAAGATGCCCCGATCCCCTCAGCGCAACTTGAGGCGGCAAAAGCACAGCTTCTTGTACCGGCAATGACTCTCAGGGGTGCTTCTATCTACACTGTGAGGCTGACTATCACCATCGAAGCAACACAGGCGTCGTCTTTCATGATCTTCGATATCAACGTCCTTTCGTCGCCCATTTCTGCCTTAATTTCCGGCGGCAGCTCACAGCTGGTAAGGTCATCGAAAGATCTTGTAATAGATGGATCAGGCTCGCGAGATCCTGACGTTGCCGCCACCATGGACCAAGGCCTAACGTACACTTGGACGTGCTCGATGGTGTCAGCGGGTACATTCTCGTCCCCGTGTACTTCTGCTCTCGATAACAGTGTCCTGGCCTTCGAATCAGCGCCAACAATTACTATCACGAGCGGTATCCTCGCAGCGTCAACCGTCCCGCGAACCTTTGCGCTAATCGTATCTAAGGACTCGAGGACTTCAGAAAGGGCCTCTGCAAAAGTCGTGGTTACGGCTGCCCCAATCCCTACACTATCCCTAACACATAGCATCGTCCTGTTCGATTCGATGGGCAGGGCCAAGATCAACTGTCTCGATCGATTCAGATTTTCAGGCACTTCGGACAAGGAAAACACTGTGTACGCCTGGACTACTTCTCCAGCTCTTGGTTCAGCAGGATGCGCTTGCGCTACCGACATTGCAGTTCTGCCAACGGGAACCACAAGTAATGTTTTCACGGCCAAGCCTGCGTTGTGCACAGCATGCACTCTACTCACTCAAGGCACGGTCTACACATTGACCCTCACAGGAACTTTTGATGGTGAAGTGGGGCAAGCCCAGGTCGAACTGATTATCAACCAAGCGCCTGTGTCCGGCACGTGCGAGGCATGCAAGCAAGGAACCGGTGGCACAACGGGCGTGGCATGTGCCAATTCTGGCAGTGCCCTCACCGATGCGTTCATCATGACTTGCGCAAAGTGGTCCGATGAAGATACTCCTCTGATCTACCAGTTTGGCCAGTATAATGGAGAAACTTATGACTGGTACGACCCCGTGCCGGATGCCTCGAAGAGTTTCAAACTGCCGTCCGGCAGTGTGACTCTTTCTGCTAAGGTGTATGACAATCTAGGGTCTTCGTCTGATGTGATGACATCTACACTGAATATTAACCCCTTGAGTGGAAGGAGGCGCTTGCTGGCAACCACAGCTCAGTTTGATGAGGTGCAAGCCAGTGTGACTGCGGCTGAACAACTTGGGCGCGCCGATAAAGTAAACCAGCTCGCGTCGGCCACGTCGCAGGAGCTTGACAAGGGCGGACTTCCGTCGAATTCCGACAGCCAGAAGTACAAGAAGCAGCTCATTAATAGTGTTGATAATGCCAAGGAGTTAGTAGCTGCAACCAGCGGATTTGCTGGCGAGGTGGCTGTTGCTACTAGCTCTCTCAGCAACTCGCCTTGTTACCTCGATCCAGATTCACTGGTGACGGTTGTCAAGACTACAGCGTGGGCTGGAGAGACCCTCAGAACAAAATCAACGAAAGCAACACCGTTGCAAACATGCGAAGATGTGGTGAAGAGTATTGATGGCGCTACGAAGGCCATCCAGTCGTCGGTATGTGGCGGCGGGACGATTGCTCTCACCACCACCCAGGCAAAAGATTATTTTGTTGAAAGCAGAAAAGCGATTTTCCAAACAATGCTCAGCTGTGTTTCTCAGAATGAGAACGGCGAGGCACCATTATCTATCACCAAGTTTCTTTCCTCGAAGACGTCAGCGCTTGTCTCTGATCTTGAGAGCATCGGCGGCTCAGAACTTTCTGTCGCAGCCAACAAGGGCTCTTTCAAAATGCCAGTTGGCTTTTCCTCTATGCTGACCGGCGTCGCATCGGATACACAGTTCAGCTTTGTGATGACTCAGGATCTTATCTTGGGCAACGCTGCTGAGGCGTACCAGGCTGACATCGTGACAGACAACATGCATGGCCTGACGTTGGCCCGAAAGACTGTCGGGACGGAAACTACTGTCAAGGACCTCAAGAAGCCCATCATCCTGAAGGTTCCTTTCAACCTCGCAAAGGCGAAGGCAGCGACGCAGTTCTGGAAGCAGAAGATCAATTGCAACTTCTATGACACAATCCAAGGTAAGATGAGTTATGATGGCTGCGACATTGTTTCAGTCGAATCAGATCACGTTGTGTGTAACTGCACACATCTGTCCGACTTTGCGGCGGGAATTGACCCGAGTAAACCCGCTTGCGGTGATGGCAAACTTGAAGGCGACGAGGAGTGCGATGACGAAAACACAGCCTCGGGAGATGGCTGCTCTGACGAATGTGTTGTGGAATACGGACATGTTTGCTGGAGTGTGCCTAGTGTGTGTTGCGCTCCATGCCCGGCGGGTGAAAAGAGAATTGGCTGTACGGTTGCTGCGGTTGAGAGAAGCACGGGTTCCTGCGAAGCGTGTGAAGCTGGTAAATACAAGGGTTCGACCCTTGTATACGGCAGCGAGTGTTCGTCTTGTAATACGGATTCAACTGGCAAAGGTAACTATTCGACTGGGGGCGCTGTTGCCTGTGAAGAGCACGCATCGTGCCCAGCAGGTTCGGAACGCTCTGATCATTCTATCACCAGTCCCGGTACTTGTGCAGGATGCATTGAAGGGAAATACAAGCATGCTCCCGGTATATATAGCACTACTTGCCAGGATCTTACAGCCTGTGTAGAAGGAACCTACCTTACCGCGCACTCCGCGTCGAGCGCTGGTACGTGCGCTATGTGTGGGAACGGCAAGTATAAGCCTACACGAGGATTCTATGCTGATCTCTGTGCTTCATGTCCTCTCAACACAATCACAGACCAGACCGCAGGTGCAGTGAACGATGCATTGAGTGACTGCATGTGCAACTCCGTGGTTAAAACGGGCACCGATACCATCATTGGAGGCTGGAAAAAGAACGAAGCCTCAGACGCAATTGATGAATACTGTCTTGACGTTGATGAGTGCACAGCCGAAGGGCACAATTGCTTTGCGTCGGCGTCATGCTCGAATACATTGGGCTCATTCACGTGCAGCTGCAATGCAGGTTACGACGGCTCAGGCACAGAGTGTCTGCCCAAGTGTGGTGACGGGCTACTGTGGACTTGCCAGGACCCTGACAATGAAACCCCCTGCGACGACAACACCCTTTGCGATGATGGAAATCAGATCAAGGGTGATGGCTGCAGCGAGACGTGCACAATTGAGAGTGGATTTGACTGTACGGGCGGTAATACGAGTCAGATGGACACGTGCGCGTGTCAGACATGGTCTAAACCAAATGAAGGGGTGGTTGCTGCATACTACACTCCTATCAACGACATAACTTTGTTATATCCTGGATGTAGTCGGTACTGCAGCACAGACAATACCATCACAAACTCTGCAGGCGAGTTGCTCCCCAAAACGTGCTTTTTTGGATCGTGTGATACAGCAGACACAAAGGACAAAGGTTTCTGCCTTTGCGATCGATCATATTTCAAAAAAGATTGCAACGTCAATATTTTACCCCTGAGTGGAAATATCAAAATCCTCGACAACAACCTGACAGACCAGACTTTTGCCGCCTCCAGTGGAACGGCCGACCTCATGTTTCCGGCAAACTCTCTCCCGGCCGGCTTCACGGCCACTATGGATGTGTACTCGGAGGCACAGTGGGCAGACATTGCCGGTGATGCGTCAACTGGAACCATTGTGGTCTCTGACATTGTGAACCTTGGTCCCGAGGGTACAATCTTTGCTAAGCCTGTTACCTTGAACTTGAAGATAAAAGCTGGCAAAGAGCCAGCAGCTGGCAGAAAGTTCGCCATCACTTTTTTCAACAAGGACCGCAACCAGATGGAAGAAATCAACACGGTTTATGATAAGGCCACTGGTAAGTTGACCTGTACACTCGAGCACTTTTCTACATACGTCGGGCTGGATGTTGACTCGTCACTGGCAATTCCCACCACGGCGCCTCCGCCCCCTCCTCCAGCCACCAATGCACCTATTGTTGTTGGAGAAACGCAGGCGCCAGAAGGTGGCACACCTGCGCCTCCGCCTCCGCCGCCTGCGCCTGCGCCTGAAGAGGGGGGCTCGATCATTGGGGGTATTGTTGGAGGTGTGGTCGCTGCACTCCTTATTCTTGGAGCGGTTGGGGGCTACTTTTGGTACAGGGGCAGGAGTGTGGCACCCATTGTTCCTCTACGTACTGGGGCAGATGGGCTGGAGGAGCCTCTCATCGTTGCCGAGGTGGCGGAGGACCAGGTGGCTACCGGCGTGGAATCCTTCGTGGCACAGACGGCAGCAGCTCCAATGCAGGCCGTGTCAGCTGAGGTGGCGCCCGGGGAGCCTTAGCCGGTGGTGGGCGTACCAGCACCATCCGAAGAGCCCATGCCCGGGGCAGCATTGGATGAGCAGGTGCCCGGTTCCGCTAGTACAGCGCAAACATCTGGCGCAAACTTTGGGGGGCTTTTCGGGGCCGTGAATGACGATGAGATAGAGGGATTAGATGATGATGGATTTGCAGCCACCGATACTGTTCTCACGTCTGGGGCTCACTTTGGGGGCAGACATGGGCTGCCAAGTGAAAATACTGGTCGTGCCCTGTCAAATGGTGCCGATGCCGATGTGGTTGTAGCATTTGATGCAACCGACATCGAGTCTGACAACAGTAACGAAATTCAGTAATCATTTTGTCCTTGCTCGGCTGTGTGTGTGTGTGTGTGTGTAGGTGTGTGTGTGTGTGTGTG
>Ga0138268_1075286_pt1 | contig 10478 bp, 17 predicted proteins | sample RNAICE20151125_FD_106934 | JGI IMG/M metagenome (GOLD analysis project Ga0138268, IMG submission 106934) | Metatranscriptomics of polar marine prokaryotic and eukaryotic communities from Arthur Harbor ice station, Antarctica -... | ecosystem: Environmental > Aquatic > Marine > Unclassified...
ATTTATAAATTTTGAAAATGTAATTACTCATTTATTGGCATTAAAAACTCTACCTATTGATTTATTTTAGTTAGATGAGTTCCTACTGGCATTATCCCATGCCTTCTTCCTTGCTTCTTCGCCCGCAACATCTGGACGGTCTCCTTAGCTTCCATTGTCTAGACCTCGAGCAGCATATCCGGGATCATCTTAGAATTGACCTTAAAATTCTCGGAATTATGGTTTCTTGCTTCCTTGTTTGGATCCTGACTTTTGTTTGCTAGCCATGCTTCCAGTAGTTTGATTGGCACCTGCTATTTGACCTCCAGTCATTTAAAGATTTGTTTATTATTTATTTCCTTGGGTTTCTATTCTTTGCAGATAAAGTTTTTCCAGGTTTCTCAGTTTACCAACTTAAGCGGCACTCTTAATAGTTCCCTTGGACCCTTTGGAGAATTGTGACATCTTATCCATACTTTCTATATCCCATTCACTATCCTCAAGGAATTCATCAATATCTTTTCCAAACATCTTCTCAAAGTCGGCGTCTTTGGCTCCCCCTTTGCCGCCTTTCTCCTTTCTCTTTTTCTAAGCTGCTCTAGCAATTTGCCTTCGCTTGATGTCGTCAAGTTGTTGTTTCTTCAAAGCTGCTTCACGTTGTTGTGGATCCATTAGTTTGGAAGTTTGTGATTATTGTCCTCCAGCTCTGGACCCTATCTTGGAACCATGAGCAGACCCGACTTCAGATCGTCCATAGCTACTTCTGTTTCTTTGTGGGTACTTATCTCGACCATGGGAAGAATCAGCTCTACCAGCCATACCTTGCATTGACATCATGTTCTTTTTACTGGAATCTCTGTGGAAGGCACTTCCTGGAGTGGCAATGTCTCTGAGACCAGCGTTCAGATCAGTCGTGTACTTAACACCAGTTCGCTTTGGCTTTGGCTTAGCAACTCCACCGTATGCACCTGCAAGAAGATGCTCTCGAAGACTTGGGTCTTCGTACTCTTGTGGCTTCTTCTTCTTCTTCTTCTTCTTCTTTTTCTTCTTTGGAAGCTGACCGGCGCCAAGAGCTGCGGCGCCAGGGTTTCCACCAACCATGTCGTCCATTTGATCACCATATTCGTCATCGTCTTCCATATCATACTCCATGTCACCATCCATTTCCTGGCCCGAAGCAAGGTCTTGGTTTTGGTTTCCACCTTGTCCTGTGCCGGTTTCATCGAATCTTTGATTTTAATGGTTGTAATTAGCAGGGGTGTCTTGCATCATACTATCAACTGACGTGTTGCCAGAGTTTCCTCTTGGTCTTGGTTTTCTCATTTGGTTCTCAATTTCTTCTTGGATTCTTCTTTCTTCTGCATCAAACTCAGATGGTTGGTTGCGTTCAATTTCACTCATTAAACGAGAGAGACTGCTTGCCGTGTCAGACTTCAAAAGACCAGTTCTGAACACTTTGGGGATATCATCTTCGTTATCTAGAATTTTCTGTGGGAACATAGTTTAGCCATCCTTGTCGATGACGTTGTTATCTGAATCAATAAGATACCCTTTAGAATTAACTCTTCGGCCCTTATTATCTATAAGACTGCCTTAGGCATCTCTATCTAATATAGGTACTCCAAGTGGGTCCATTTCAAAATCACCCATTACATTCTTTATATTGAATTTAGTGAATGGGAAAATCTTAGGAATCTCATCGTTTTCAAGATGTTTAGCTTCAAAAATTTATCTACCGTCTTTATCAATCACATTTCCAAATTCATCGGTGAGATAACCTCGGCTGTTAATTCTTCTTCCAGTATTGTCAACGAGCTGTCCCCTTGAATTAGTCATTGGAGTGAGATCTCCATTTCTATCCTTATCAACTGATCCAATTACATCTGTTATATCAAATCTTCTACCATTATAGTTGAAAAGCTTTGGGAGATCGCCATCCTGAGTAAGTTGGGACTTGTCAAACTTCTTACGCCCTTGGTTGTCAATGATATTTCCATCTTTGTCGAGTCTGTAACCACGGGTTGTAACCTCAGTACCTCTTCGATCAACGAAAGCGTTCTATGCAATATGATTAAGGATTGGATTTCCATTGGAATCAAGTTCGAGATCATTCTGAAGTGGGGCTCCATTTTTGTCAACGAAGACGCCTTGACCATTCTTTTTTAGGATTGGTTTGCCGTTTTTGTCCAGGTTGAAGTCACCTTGAAGTTTTCTGCCTCTTTTATCGACGAAATGGCCTGTGTTGGCTGTTCTTAAAACAGCGGCGCCGCTCTTGTCGAAATCAAAATCTCCTTGAACCTTCTAGCCGTTTTTGTCTACCAATTCTCCTTTAGCATTCTTCTTCAAAACAGGCTATCCATTCTTGTCATAGTCAAACTCACCGGTAACTCTGTTACCCTTTTTGTCAACAAAGAAGCTCTAAGCATCGGTTATCAATTGAGGTTGACCATTCTTATCAAGACTAAAGTCTCCCTTCACTTTGTTACCGTTCTTGTCAACCCACTGACCCTTTGAATTTTTCTTTAGAATAGGTTTGCCATCTTTATCATACTCAAAATCTCCATCTAGTCGATTTCCTTTCTTGTCGATGAACATTCTTCTAGGTCTCTCACTAGTTTAGACTCTTCCACTTTTATCAGTGTCGAAGTCTCCTTAGATTTTGTTTCCACGTTTATCAACAACTTGACCTTGAGCGTTCTTTTTGATGATTGGCTTTCCGTCTTTATCGAAGTCAAATTCTCCTTAGATCTTTCTGCCTTTCTTATCCACGAAGTCACCATTGTTATTCTGAGAGATAACAGGTTTGCCGTTTCTGTCAAACTCGAAGTCACCACGTACTCGATGAGGGTTGAAGTTATGCTTTTCCACATTAAATGGAGCTGGTACTTCGCCTCTCTCATCAAGTTCAGCTTTCTTGAACATAAGGTCTCCGTTATGGTTGTTGATAACGTCTCCAGTAGCTGGATCGATCACATAACCTCTTTGATTAGTATCCTTACCATCTTTGTCCTTAAATTGACCTTAGGCTTCGTCCACTAGGTTGTTTACGACATTTCCCTTTTCATCTCTTTCGAGATTTCCAATTATATCACATTCGTTGAATCTTCTTGACTAAGCAGTTGGAGGGACTTCGACCATTTCATTATCTTGTTGTTTTTTGAAGTTGTCTAAAGCATCGTCTTTCACAAGCATAGAAAAGTTGGAGGCTTTGTCAGACTGAGATTCTTATTCAGGTTTAGAGTTTAGTTTAGATGGTTTCTGACCTTTTGAAGCTGAGTGATGCTACACAATCTCATCTTGAAGTTGTTTGGCATTCTATTCAGATTGCTCAGCTCTAGCTTACTCAGCCTCATCACGTAATCTCGCTTCTTCTGCGATTTTTTATTCAGCATCAGTCATTTCTTTATCGTTTTATTCCTTTTCTTTTCTAAGTTTTTCAGCCTCGAGCGCTTTCAAAGCATTTTGTTCATCAAGAATTCTCTTTTCCTCCTCTTCCTTTTCTTTAAGTCTCTACTCAGCCTTCTTCCTATCAGCATCATCTTAGAGTTTCTTATTTTGACTTTCTTGCTTGCGAAGTAAATCGGCCTTCTTGTCGGCTTCAGCTTTTTCCTTTCTGAGCCTCTCAGCTTCCCTCTTGATCCTCTCTCGTTCTTCGAGTTCTTGCTTCTTCCTTTGGATTTCCTCTTCGTCATCTTCATTGTCCTCTTCTTTTACTCCATCTAATCCTTCATCAGATTCACCACTGATCTAGTTGGCTTCTTCATCATCTTCTTGATCAATCTATTTGTAATATTTGTTCTTTCTTCCTCTCTTTTTCTTCTGGCCCTTGCGTCTAGCATCATGGTCATCAATTCCTGGTGTGATCAGATCACCACCTTTACGATTCAATGCTTTCATGACGTCAAATTCAAACACTTGAACACCGCACTCAGAGAGGTCACGAGCGACGGACTCAAACATTTCAGTAGGAGCCTCGACTTCATGATATACGTTGTCTTCAAGCTGGAAGTCAATGAGGTTGAAATCACCAGCCATACCTTGGTACAAGAGCTCTCCTTTTGGTGATAGTGGGAAGGATCGGCACCTTCTGGGATATTCCAAAGGTAATTGAAGTCTTCATCATAATCCTCGCCACCAGTGACGTTCTTGATCTTACCAGGAGCACCTGTATTGAACTCGATGCACGATTGGCACTACCTTCTACCAAAGATGTTCAGCAGCTCCTCAAGCTTGTTGTCCAGATAGATCTCTGGGAACTTGTAGAGCGGCTCGTACTTTTCCCAGAGTGGGAAGGACTCAACGATGTTATCAATGTCGATAATTTCAAGGTCTTTTGGAAGTCTCAGTTGCTTGAACAAATAGTTGGCTTTGTTGTCTTTCATGTTCTCTTCGAGTTGGTGGTCTCTGAAGTTCCTCTGGATGTTCATTTACAAGTACATCATGATGATAGAGAGCAACATACACTCAGCACATTCAATCTGCAGCTAGATCAGAGGTTGCGAGAAGTCGAAGGCAACGAAAAGCATAAACGCATTTCCTACAAGTAGCGGGACTCTCGTCACGGCGAAGTCGATGCTGACCTATCTATTGAAGAGGTCTTTGACTCTTGTGTCTCTTCTTGGGTCGCCTGAGGCAGAGGCGCTCTAGACGAAGTCAAACGGATTGAATTGCTCTTTGTCGAAGATTGAAAAGTCACGAAGTCTAGCCATCATCGTGCGCTAGCCGGCTTCGGCTTCGCCGCCGCTATACTCAACGTCTCCACCCTCTTTTTAAACATCTTGAGCAGGTGCTTCTTCCCCAGCAGGGCCTGGTTCTCCACCCTTTCTCCTGGACTTAGTCTTGTTCAGTTGGGCCTCGGTGAGTTCGCGAAGGACATCCTTTTGCAACTCTGGTACTAGTTTTCCTCTGTATTTGTAGACCCAGACTGTTTTCTTGTCAATTTTCTCACTCTTTTCCAAATCCGAGATGTCGATTCCTCTGTTCTTACGGAACCGAGCAATGTCATGGGAGTCCCATTGCCATCTCTTCCACGTTTCTTGAACTCTCACAGTGAAGTGGAGGTACCCATAGAAATGCGTGAATGGCAAATAGAAGAATTTGTGACTGCCAAACATTACAACCTTCTTGACGAAGTCAGCAGCCCCTGAGTACTTTTCATTCCACTGGTCGAAGATTTGATCACAGTTGTTGATTGCGATAACCTCTTAGAGAGTCAGAGCATTGTCATCTTCAGGCTTTGGTGGATCGAGCTCGTTCCATAGCAGCCAATACTTATAATTGAGATACCATTAGCCAGAGAGGGCGATGAGAGGGATGCCAACATGCCAGATTTCTCTGTCTTAGAAGATGGTGCAGAAGACCTGGAAATACATGGCTAGGACGTCAATGACTCCAGTGAGAGCGTAGAAGGAGATGAGCTTCCTGTGGTTTCTCTGGTCAAGCAATTTGGAGCTGTACTGGCCGGCGTAGGCAATGATCGCCATCAGGAGGGTCATGATCATCAAAGGGAAGTAGATGACTGGCACTTCAGTCTCTTCAACACATTCATTCTCGAAGAGTGCTGGTCGCCACTTGGGAGGGCATTGAGCAACACACTTTTCGTTGTGCAGGAACAGAAGAGGGTTAGTTTCACACTTCAGGCATTTTGATTGATCTTGCTTGCTACAGGTGACGCAACCACTTTCACAATTGAGGCACTTCTTATCCTTGGGGTCGGACTCGTCGGCAATGGTGCCTCTTGGGCACTCTCTGTAGCACGATCGACCAAATCTATACTTCTGAGGCTGACTTTGGTCACAGGTGAGGCATCTCTGCACTTCGTGTCTGCAAGTTGCGCATGGTAAAACACACGGCTGGCAGACCCCACTGACAGAGGCGAAGCCATCGTGGCAGAAGGCTAGGCATTGACCAGCATTTCCTGACAGTAAAGGGTCTCTCTGAAGCGATTGGCGTGGGAAGAGCGTGTTCTTCTTGTAGTAGGCGTACTGAGCCTTGTATAGATCAAGGTACGTTGTCGTTGCAGTGAGTTTGACAACATCTATTTGTTGTTTGTTGTAGGTGTTTGGTTCTCTCAAACCGGCCTTGGTCTTGATGGTCGGCTTGGTCTTGCCATCTGCTGTTGGGGTCAGCACTTTCATCGCAAAGAATTCATTCAGGTCTGATTTATCCCAGCTTTGTTTTATAAACTTTAATTCTGTAGTTGACAGCCGCACCGTTTTTTAGGCAGCCATACCAGCAGAATTCAGCACATACATGTCGATATTCTCAACGTCATCCCAGGCCTCTGGGAAGAACTTGCCCTGTGCACAGCTCTAGCATCTAGTGGCTGTACCAACGCAACTCAAGCAAGGCGGTTCGCACTTCTTGCATGCTTCTTTTCCTTAGACTATTTGTCCGAATTCGTTTTTGACTTCATAGTATCCTGAGGGGCAGCTCACGAAACACGTCTGTTCTTTCTCAACAGCAAATCTGAATTCCGCTGTGCATGAAGTACATTTAGCTGTGTCTCCAGCCTTGCCCGCAGACGTGATCACCGTTCCATCAACAGCAAGCTTTCCTTTAGGCTTTTGGCCCTGGCATGTGGCGCATGGAATATCGCAAGCAGTGCAGACGGAGTATGCTCTGTCGGGATGAAGTTATTTCACTTTTGTTACTTTTCCGTTTGTTGTCTTATATGTGGATGGTGTGACCACCACTCCATTTGTTGTGTATGCATCGTCACATTGCTCCTTGCAAGTAGCGATCAACGCTGGGTCGGTGGCTTTAGGGTTTTACATCAGGAAAGTCTTGCTGTTAAATGGTTTGGTAGTACCGGGTCCCCAGCATGAAGTGCACCACTGGGGCTTCGCATCAAGGCATGTGTAGCATGGTGCCTGGCACTTCAGCTCGGGCTTCTTTGCGTTACCCTGGAGTGCATCAATACCATGGATGACATATTTCAGTTTATCTCCTTTGACGTATTCTTCAAACTTCTTAATACTAGCCTTGGAAAATACATATGGTGCAGCAGATTCAGCGTCTGAAATAAGATAAGAGTAATCCTGTGCAATGTCAAAATCAAATGTTTCGAGATGGAAAGCTTGCTCTGCTGCGTACTTGGCAGCTTACGTAGGTGAGTAGCCTGCTGGAGTGACCTCTCCAAAGTTAGTCACAGGGTTCCTCATCGGAAATTCCATCGAAACTTCTGAGGTGAACTGGCCTTGACCAACGAACGCATGATAGAACCAGATAATCCTATTTGCTTCATCTAGGATGCAGCAATCAGCTCCTGTGCAGCTCAGAGTTGTTTGAATGGAGCAAGCTGTTATGAAGTCATCCTTATCATCAATGGCCACACTGGTTGGGTAGGTGACTTTCACCCAAGCCATTTGCGTAATCGGGTTGGTTGGAGTGAATCGAATGGTGTAGAGATTTGATTTACCAAAATCGCGACTAACTTGCTCAACTTTGACTTTTGCTGGATCGAGTGCGTCTGGTGTAGTCATTTAGATTAGAATCGCTTTTCCTGCATAGACGGCAACTGCCTGCTGCGAAAAACTCTTGATGCTGGCTGTTTTTATATGTTAAGCAACCATTGACTGTGCGTTTCTGACTCCTTTAATTGTAAATGCGAATTAATCTCCTGTCTTAGAGCACCCTGATTTGGTACCAATCTCAACTGTGATACTGCCTCTTGCTGCTGAGCAAGCAACCGTGGCCACACAATTCTTAGTGCTTTATCCCTGTGGCGGTGGCTCACAGAAGTTCTCTTCCCCACCTGGAGTGCCGATTGCCGCTGGGAAATCGATGACCAATTAATCTTTGTCATAAATCGGAATTGCAGCAGTAAGCGAAACCTCGTAGTCAGTGGTAGCGCCAACCACCAGGGCTTTTGGAGTTACTGACAATACTTTGAAGGTACCTGGAGTTTTCATTCGGATAGTATCAATTGAACCAGTAGCAACTTCATTCTTATATTCGTCAGTAATTGAGATGTTAAAGATATTGGTTGGTGCAGTCGATCTTGGGTTCTTGATTCCTCCCCATTTGAGTTCATATGCTCCAGCCTTTACCTATGACGCAGCCTTCAGCTCAAGATAGGATGGCTGGTGGGTTGAATAGCCTAAGCCACTAGCAGTAGTAGAGAAGCCAGAGACTGGACTGCTTGTGATGGTTACTCCGTCAGGCATCTCCAACTTAAGTATACCATTCTTTGGAATGTACTCATAGGTGGTAAAGTAGATTGTGTAGGCTGCATTATCAGCGTAGGTCACCCATGTCGTGCTATCCATAACTTTTCCTGTTGTTGAAGTGACAGCTCCTGGAGTTGTGGTGAAATCTGAAGGCCAGACTCCTTGATCAATGCCATAGAAGTTGGACGGGCTTGCAATTTCGTAGAGCTGAGTCATGACCCGGAAGTCTCCAGCCTTTCGCACAGAGTCTTGGTTGTTGGTACCTTGGATTCTGAGTGAGACGGCAGTGCCTTTTGGGACATCAGCGACGTTCTCGTGGTTGATTTCATAGCAGACTCTGGTGGAGCAATCTCCTCCAGCCTATCCAGTGGTGAATGTAGTATCCCTGCTGAATGTAACCGTCTGGAGCGCATTGTCCATGCTTGATATTATCGGCACTGCTGGATCAGACACGAACATTATTGCTGGCATCAGAATGATGATTCTGGAGTTGTATAAGGGATTGGATTGCTTTGAAGGCAAGGCGTTAGCCAGAGTAAAGGCCACCGTGTGAGCGGTTTGCGCCTGGACGAGCTTGGATGGTGCGATGAACCTACCAACGGTCATTGTTCCAGCCGTGAAGTAATTGGCTGGAATCTCACCTTCGACAGTGATGATGGGTCCTGACAATACCTATTTGGCTTGACTGTAAGAATGATATACCTCGACAGTGAATTTGTTGGTCTTCTTTGCTGCAGATGGAGTATAAATACCCGTAAACTTTACCTTGGCCTTCTGATTAGCGCCAGTAGTGGTCGTGCATCCCTTGATAATGATCTGGTTTGGAATTGGAGATGGTGTTCCATCTGTTTTCACGGAGGCTTAGTTGCCGATGAACACTTCGCTTCCGACATTGAGAGTTGCATACTCTTCAGCAGGTGGCTTGTTCGCAGTAGCCATTATGCCGCTTCCTTGATATGACCGAAGAGCGGTTGCTGGAAGTACAAAATCATTTGGGAAAGTATACTTGACATAGCAGCCAGTGTCGTCGACGGGTACTGCACCCATCTCAAACTCAATGGCAATAGATCCAGAAGTCTAAATGGCAATTGGGTTTGATACAGTTCCAGAACTTCCTGTGAAAAGCTGGAAAGCCAGAGGAAGTAAAGCTGTTCGTGCTCCAAGTCCGACAGCGTCAAAGGTGAAGCTTGGATAAGCAACAATGTCATTTGGAGGCTCCTCCAAATCTTGAACCTTAACCGCAAAAGGTCCAACGGCTGCTGTGTCATAGATTGGGTTGTTGTAGTTACTACATTTGATAGTGATTGGCGTGGTCGCCGTTCCTGTAAACTCCTTGAAGTAGAAATAATGCTGGTTTGAGCCAATACTGGTCTATTGAGCAATAGTACTTCCTTGAACGGTTGGACTGGAGCATTCGGTCTTGGGAGAAACATTGAATACAGTAGTGGTCGCGGTAACGTACCATTTTGGAATCGTAAGCACGAGAATACCTCCATAGCTTGGTAGTTCTTCACCTGGAGTCATCGTGACTGAGAAGTAGCCGTCCCTTGACGCCACCATATTTGGTCCAGTAGTTTTGGCGCTGATAGCACCGGTGGGCTGCACCATCGTGGAGCTGCTCACTACAAATTGTGTTCCTAAAGATATTGCCACATTAGTAGAAGGAGCAGTCGATGCACCTGCAGTGTTACAGCCAGGATAGTGCTTGATGTCGATGGTCACGTCCTGAATCGCTGAATATGGATTCTTGATTGAAGCGACCTTGTAAGCAAAGATGGCATTGGCAACAGCGCCTGCTTTCACCGTCACTTTAAGTTCAAAATCGTTCGTTTTGGTCACATCTGCCGCTGGCGACGCGGCTGCATCCAGTGTTGGCGTCGTGATGGGTCCAAATGGGCTGTAAAAAGTGGCATCCGTTCCACCAGCTTTCTTCCACTCTAGTAATGATTTGGCGTAAGGCTAATCTCTCTTAATTATGAAGCAGTCACCAGCCGCAACCGTACCGCCCGTGGTCGAGCCACCAAAGCTGAGCTCTGTAACTGCATTAATTTCATGGGAGGCTAGGCCTGCTGATACTTTGATGGTCATGGCAGCTGATGTGCCGATCAAATTAAAACACAGAAGAAGGATTATTGAGAAGGCTTAACTTCCCGATTACCTGTACGCTCTGCGAGACGCATTTTTCCGACTCAGTGTTTAAGAGCTTCCAAGAGAAGCCCCTAAAGACGAATCATCGATATTGTTATTCTGTCGTTGATACGTTCGTATCTATTTAAAACTCATTAGGTTGATTCTTCTTTGAAGATTTAACTCTATATAAATAACTAA
>Ga0138268_1082170_pt1 | contig 10421 bp, 1 predicted proteins | sample RNAICE20151125_FD_106934 | JGI IMG/M metagenome (GOLD analysis project Ga0138268, IMG submission 106934) | Metatranscriptomics of polar marine prokaryotic and eukaryotic communities from Arthur Harbor ice station, Antarctica -... | ecosystem: Environmental > Aquatic > Marine > Unclassified...
AGGAGTGACAGCCTAGCTGTCATCTCTTCCAGAGACATCAACCAGTTTACTTACGTAAACTAGTCATACGTCGCCCCGCCTGAATAATAGCAGACGCGCGAAGGTGATGTATAACTATAAGCTTAAATTCCCTTACGGGTCTTCCCTCATGATGGCGGTTGTATCAGAATCGGTCTAAAGTTTGACACCTGGTATACAAGGCAACATCGGGACGCGTTGAAGACAAATGAAAAGGGGAGGTTGTGTAGGAGAAGTGGAGACGACAATATATTCATGATGCTAAACGAAAAATATCTATCTCAAGGAGTCTTTCCAATAATGCTGTCTTGGATGTTTACCAGCTCTATGTTATGTTTGGCATTCTAGCCATGATTGGGCTGACCTGCTCATAGCTAAGTCAACAACGACGCATCTGCGTCTTCTGCCAGCCACAGTCTACAGTTATTGCTACCTGCATCTATTCCTTGTGTGCGCTTTGTACTCCCTTGCCTAAAATTCTAAACCGACTGTACTCTTTCTATACCAGCTGGTGTTCACGTGTCTATACTGACTGTACATACTCTCTTTCTATATACTTTGCAATTTGGTGTTTACGCCACTGGGAAGAAGTAGGTGGATCCGTCCGGCATGCCGTTGTCGTGCCCGCCGCTTACATACAGCCGTCCGTGCCCCACTGCCATAGCGTGCTCATATCGCGCCAGCGGCTCCTGACCCTTTACCGGGACCTTGATGTCCACCTCGTCCCAGATGCAGCCGGAGAAACCCGACAGCGGGGCCTCGCCCACAAAAAGGCGGAAAAGCTGCCCAAAGCCGCCCTTCTTGGCGAGATTGCTTCCGCCGTAGATGTACACGAACTTGGAGTCCGCCCACGAGGTGTGCGAATACCTGGGGGTGAGCGTGACAGGGAAGCTGTTGTCCTGGCTCACGAACTCTGGCGGCAGTCCCGCGCAGAACTCCTTCATCGCCTCGCACTTCGGCTCCGGGCCCACCTCGCATCTGAACAACTCGTTGGTGAATCCGCCCTCCGGCCTGTACCCTCCGAACACGAACATGTGCTCGGTGCCCTCCACGATTGCTGCCGAGTGCCCGAAGCGCGGGCCCATGGGCGCGCTGCTGTTCAGCATCAGCGTCCACTCGCGCGTGGGCAGGTCGAACGTCCAGATGTCGTTGAGAATATTTTTCCCGCTGCGCCCGCCTGAAATAATCATCCGGTTGCCATGCAACGCGGCGGTATGGTCAAACCGCGGGGACGGCGTCACTGGCCCACTCGGGCGGAGGTACTCCCACACCTGCGCTGTGAAGTTAAACAACCACACGTCGCCAAACGAGTGCGCCGACCTTTCCCCGCCGAACACTACCATGGAATCTTGCCACACCAACGCGGTGTGGGAATACCGTGGCGTCGGGACGTTGCTTGGGTTGTAGCTCGCGTGCTCCGGGTCGCTGTCCGCGGGGACGACCTTGGTCCACGTGCGGTTGAGGTTCATGGAAAGGTCGCCGTCCATGGCCATGGGAGCAGAGGAGGCGTTGGCAGGCACAAGGTGGAGGACGCTGATCTCGTCCCAGAAGGCGTGCGAGTCCTGAAGCATGGGGTGCGGGGCGTTGTCCACGCCGAACCCACTGCTCAGCAGCAACTTGTCCATCTGCATGGCGCCCGTCTCGTGCTTCACCCGCTTGCCGTTAATTGACACTGACAGATCGTTCTCCAAACTCGACAAGATCTCGAGCTGCTGCCATTGACCGGTCCTTTCCCCCGTGCGTTGCCACGGTGAGGCAACGCAGTACTGGTTCTTATTTGAGAGCGTAAACGTCCCCACCGCCGCCGAGCGGGACTCCTCCGGGCCGTAGCCGTCGGGAAGCCGTGGCTTGTCTTCGCCGGCGGAGGGGCAGGACCCGAAGTTGGGCGAGATGTAGTGTGCAGACTCTGTGGAGAGGGAGTCCCAGAGCCAGGCGCGCATGCGGTACTGGGTGACGGGAGCGGATAGCGCTGCCGCCATGGAGTAGGCGTGGCCCCAGCGGAAGTGTAGCGCGTAATCCCCGGCGAAGGACTGCTCGGTTGTGATGATGGGTGCATTCTCCTCGCTGAGGTCACCCCCCCCGCAGGGTGGAGACGCCACAAAGTTGGTTCCCGTGTATCCGTTCTCGAACCCCTCGTACATGTCGTACACCTCCTCCGGGAGGGACGCGGGGTTATTCGTCATCAACGGGGACCCATACACCATAGTAATGTAGTTCAGCCCAGGCATCAGCAGGGGCACCTTGACATAGATAGAGGACTCGGCCGAGTTGCACCCAGGCCTGGGCTCCATGTAGTGGGGCAGCAGGTCTCCTGTCGCGGTGACCCCGGTTTTGAGGGGCATCACAAAGAGCATGTCCATGCAATCGGTGCGCATGCGCCCGGAGCCGATTAGCTCATCAGTGTTCACGGGCACCTCGACAGTCGCATTCACGAGGGGCTCGGAGGAGTCCACCTGGATGGTGACGTTCTTCATGAAGGCGAAGTCGTCCTTGGCGACGTTGTTGAGCACCCACACGTCGTTGAGGTAGGTCTTGTCGCGACTCGCGCCGCCAAACACATACAGGTCCTCCCCGTACACCACGCTGGTGTGCTCGAACCGCGTCACCTCCTCCTCTGCAGGCTCGACCAGCTCTAGCTTGTGCCAGGGGGCGGACTCCACAACAATCTCGACGGTGAACGTCTCCATTCCCTCTCCGCTCAGCTCCAGGTCGTACGTGCCCTCCAGCCCCACCGTAAAGATCAGCGAGTACACAAACGTCGGCGCAGACCCCACCTTGGCAATCTCCGGCTCGTTGGAGTAGACGTTCTCGTTATAGATAATATCCTCCGCCTCCAGCACATACTCCATGGTATAGTCCCGCCCCTTAAGGCTCAACTTTGAGTCAAAGTCCTGCCTCTCGCGGCATGTGTTGAAGTATTCATCCACCAACTGCACGTACATCGCCTTAGGCACGCCCGCCGTGAACGGGGCCTCGTTACCTGGAAGGTCCAATTGGAAGCGTTTCGTCAACGTGGGGACCACCGACACCCAGTTGTAGTCGGTGGAGGGGACGGTCAGCTCCTCGTACTCGCGCCCGTGGACTTTGAACGTCGCCAGGTAGTATTGGGCCTTCGTGACGGAGGTAAAGTCCGCCATGAAAGTGGGGCTGCGTGCGCAAGTCGTGACGGCGGAGACCATCGCCACGTCCTCCAAATTCTCCATGGGCACGTCCACCTTCATCATGGGCAGCTCGTTGCCGTTGGGCACGTCGTCCTCAAAGTACGCCAGCGTAAATGGCGCCATCGTTGCGACTACTTGCCCGCCGTCGCCTCCCAGGTAGTCGTACCCGCAGGAGTCCCTTGTGTGGACCCTCACCTTGTCGCTTGCCCCGGATCCCGCAAAGATCTCAGCCTCCGTCTCTACCGTCCATGTCGACATTGACGTGGACGGCATGCCGATCCCGAGCTCGCGCGCGTCCGTCGACTGCTCGTACACCGTAAACCCGTCCAGCTCAAACGTCACGCCCGTGGCGACAAGGCAGGTCAGATCCAGGGGGGTGCAGTCAAAGCCGTGACCAAGCGCAACGGCCGTGTTGTTGAGGACGCCTTGGGTGCCCTCGTTGAAGGTGAAGTAGGCGGCAACGTCAGTGGCAAGATCGGACAAAGTCGGCGGGCAGTACAGCGCGGCGTTGATCTCCTCCATGCTGCGCGAGCGCCGCCACATGGTGAGCTCGTCGATGTAGCCCATGAAGCCGTACCCGATGGTGAGCGGGTGGTCGTACATGTTGATCTCCACGCGGCGGTGGTCCGGGAAGGCCACCTCGTCAACCAGCTGGGTGTCGAAGTAGAGCTGCATGGAAGTGCCATTGTACGTGCCTGCCAGATGGTACCACCCCTGCAGCTGAGGGGCGTTAGGCCCGCCATTGTCGCCAAAGGTGTAGCTGACGCTCCTCGTGCGCCCCCCCCCGCAGTACAGCGCCATCGACAGCTTCGTCTCCGACAGCCGCACCTCGTAGCCCTTGACATAGTCTTCCGCCACCAGCTCCTGCTGGGTGCCCTTGAAGAGCAGGTACCCGTCGGAGCGACTGGTGACCATGATCCACATCTCGATGGTGACCTCGTCGAAGCTGAGATCGATCGCCGACACTCGCCGATCCCTTTGCGTATTGTCGTCCTCTTCCACCACAATCGCACTTGCCCCGTCCAAAAACGCACTTGTGCCCCGCGTCACTTCGTAGCAGAACTCGCCACCCTTAATTGTATTCCCGTCCATTTGCACCACCACCTGGTACTGGCCAAACGCCTCGGGCACGAACGACACCAAATATTGCCCATTTCCGAGCCCGGTCACCGCGCCTGTAAAGTTGTACGGCCCGGTGAACGACGCCGTGATCCGGTCGTTGTCGTACGCATCCCACGCCTCGCAGCCGTGCGAGTCCTGCGCTTGGACCACAAACGCGTTCACGACTCCGTACGATCCGGACGTCGGTAACTCAGGTAAGAACGTCTCCGTGGCGTTAGACACGCCGGGTCGGATCATCGTCTCCCACGAGAACGCTTCCGTGCCGTTGTACTTAACCACCATAGTGTAGTTGGCGCACGGGAACCCCTCGGATGGCGGTGGATATTGGCGGTGTAGATCCACGGACATCTTGCGCGTCCCGGCCCAGTAGTAGAAGTTGTAGTTGCCGTCCATGCCGTCCGTCATTGTCGGACTGCGCTGGAAGGCGCCGTGCTGCATGTACACCTCCCAGGGGTCCCCGCCCGTGGCACGCTTGCGTCCGCACCTCGCGTTCGACGTGATCGTGAACTTTCCGGCGCGGCCAGCAATCGCCCCGAACCGATCGTCGCCAAGGATGCTTGTTGACGCGACGTTGGTGGGATCGTCGTAGCTATAGTTGGACCACAGAGGGCTCAACCCGGAGATGGAAGCCACCGCGCTGTTGGTCAGTAAGTGATCCGCGGAGGAGACGTCGAACCCGTCTTGCAAGGCGAAGTAGACGGCTTCGGCGAGCTGCTCCTTGCGCGGGCAGACCGTGTAGTGGTAGAGGTCCTGCAGGGGGTCGATGATGAAGGGCGCGATGCGGATGTCGTAGATGAGACCATCAAAGTTGGCGCCGATTGTCACCTCCTTGCTTAGGAGATTGTAGATGGGCGCGCCCGACACATTCTGGAACTGCATCGGGGACACGTCGCCGCGCTTGTTGCCGCGAATGTCCACGTCGAGATTGATCGGCACGCGCGAGCTGTATGTGTCCAAGAAGTCCATCACGTCCAGCATGCGCGTGTCCATGAGGATCCCGTCCGCGAAGAACATGATCTTGGCACCGTCAAAGGTGGCCGCAACGTGCGTCCAGCGCCCCGCCGGGACGCGCGTGCGGAACGAGCTGTGCTGGAATAACGTCTCGCACGGCGAGCAGGTGCAGCCGAGGTAGGCGCCGAAGTAGAGCTTGTCCCCAGCGATGCCGATCTCCAGCACATCCTTGATAGCGAGGATGGAACCGAAGGTGGACCCATCCGCGCGGGACCTGTCCGAGCGGGACCCGTCGGTGGTGAAAGGCCACACCCACGCCTCCACGGTCATGGCTTTGAACTCGCGGTCCAGCGGGATGACGCCCTTGGCGCCGAGCTTCTCTGCGTCTTTGCTCATGTCCAGCGCCAAGACGCGCGTGTGGGAGCGCGCGCGCACCTCGCACGGCTTGAGCGCGCGGTTGTAAACATAGAGCGTGTCCGTCATGCACTCGAGGCCGGGCACGGACCCGCAGGTGATCTCCCCGTCGAGCACAAGCTTCATGAAGATCTCCTCCAGCACAAAGTACACCGGGTTAATCTCCCGCATGATCTCGACCTCATTGACGAACATGCGCACTTCCGCCCCGAGTTTCGTCACCGAAAACAGCTTCCATCCGCCCGTAACCTCGGACAAAGATATGGAAAGGAGCGGGTAATCGTCCTCAGGGTCGCCGAAGGTAAGCATCTGCTCGTACACCTTCTTCTGGTAGTCGACATCGAAGAACACCGTCCAGCACAAAGACCAGTCTGCCTCTGGGTCCGCCACAATCGGGTTGGCCGCCTTAATGTGCCCGCCCTCGTACCCGCTTCCGAACAGCAACGCCTGATTCACGAACCCGTCCTTGTCCTCAGTGGCGTACTCCACAAAATACTCAAAGGTGTTACCGCCAGCGTTGTCCACGAACGTCGCCTTCTCTGTGGCCTTCAAATCCATCAGATCGAAGCTCCAGTATCCGACCAACCCCTCCGCCAGATCGTCCATAGACGCCGCGTACACATGCGTGCCCTCCGCGCCGACCGTCTTCCCGCCGTCGTTGGACGCGGAAATCGTGATCCCTTGGCAGGTATCCACCACCGGCGCCCGGAGCGTAACCCCCACCGCGGATTGAACCGGGACCGTCCCGAACAGCGGGGTGAGGTCTGAGAGAAGGAAGGTCTCGTTGCCGACGTACATCTCGAAGAAGTGCGACACGGCGACGTTGGTGACAAAGACTTGGAGGGTCTCAGGCGTGGAGGCGTGACCAGTGGGGGTCTCGACAAAGGCCACGGTGGGGGGATCCCAAGGGACCGAAGTGGCCACCGCTACCACTCTGCCGATAAGCGAGTACCCCTCCGCGGCCCGGAAGTCGAAGAACACGCGGATGTTCTGCGGCCACTCCGTCTTCTGATGCTCGGTGGTGTCGATCGCGATGGCCTCCGCGTAGACCCTCACGTTGTCAATCAGCCCGTGGAAGAAGCTCCCCGGGACGCCCTGCCTGTTGTAATCCTGGCACATTGAGAAGTGGCTATCCGGCATCGGGTGGCTCTTGGTGGTGAACTTCTGCGCGGGCTTGTTGTCCACGTAGAGGTTGCCCTCGCCGTCGGGGGTCCAGCTCAGCGTAACCAGATGCCACTCGTTCACGCCGGACACCGCCTGGAAGACGGTGAAGGCCTCCAGGATGTTGTCGTCGTAGTACATAAAGCGCTGCCCGTCGTAGAGCACCAGCGCGTTGTTGCCGCCGGACACGCTCTCAAACGCCAACACGGTGCTCACTGCATAGGAAGAATCGTACGCCAGAAGGCTGCGACGCTTGAACCGCTTGCCAGAGTCATCGGAGAGCAACCGGCGGCGATTGGTAACCTGGCGGGGCTGCGGCGTCACCGAGCATGTGGCGTTCTCAGCGACCTCGCACTCCTCAACATCCTCACTGTGCACCATGGCCTTGGGGTAGACCCAGAGTGAGATGGTGTAGCCGGTGGATGCGGTGTCAAGGCCGGCGGTGACGCCGTCCGCGCTGACGTATCCGGACGTGCCGTCGCACTCCAGGGACTGGTCCTCGATCTCAAAGGGGAGGGAGTTCATGGTAGTCAACCCAACCGTCAGGTACTGGAACTGGGCGTTGTCCGCCTCCGGAGTGATGCAGATCATTGAAGTGCCCGAAATTGGGACGCCATCGGTGGTGAGGACGGGGCTAGGCATTAGTTGCTTGTAGGGTTCCATCGCGGGCAAGCGCCCGTCGAAGCGGGAGAGGCTGGAAGCGCCGACCGGGCAAGTGGACTCGGCGTAGGGCGGGGGCTGAAGGTAGACCCCGTCCACGGACTCCGGCTTGGGGCCAAAGCCGCACTTCATGAGGGGTCCGGGGGCAAGGTTGAATCCCTCGATGCGTATCTCTTCGCCGCCTGCGACGGTTGACTTGAGCATGTTCAGGTAGGGGTTGTCGTGGTTGATGTTCCTTCCGTTGAAGGAGTACACGATGGACGGCTCCCACGGGGCTGTGGACTTGGTGAGGACCGGTGAGGGCGGTGGATCTCGTCCGTCAGTGGTTGGTTGGTTGGCGGTGTACCCCCCAAACTCGTCGGTGAACCCCTTATTGGCGCGGAAGTACGCCAAGAGGCCGGAGGGGTTGGCGATGTCCTCGCGGGTCTTCATGAGGGCATCCACCTCATCGAACGCGATCGCGCGGGCCATCACCTTGATCTCGTCCACGAGCCCGTTGTAGTTCTCCCCCACCTCGAAGTTATCGGGGTGCGAAATGAACCTCAAGAAGTTTACGCCGTCCTCCTGGTCCCGCAAGATGGGCGCGCCATCGAGGTACACCTTGAGGCGCCCGCCGGACGCCAAAACATCCACCACCACCACCAAGTGATGCCACGCATCGAGCGCGATCTCTACGGCTTGGTTCAAATCCGTCTTGTTGTTGACGTGGACCACAACCCGGTTTCCGTCCATAAACACGCCGGTGTGCTGTGCGGAAGGCTCTGCGTGGGCGAACACCATCACTGTCTGCTGCGTGGCCACCGGCAGCCCGTTTACGGTCATCGGCATGAACCACAAGCTCGCGGTGAACGACGGACCCATCGCGCGGTAGAGCGCTTCCGGGAGGTCAAAGCGCTGGCCATTCCTGAGCGTAAACTTGAGCGCGTACTCTTCGAACGTTGCGTCGAAAGGGCCGGAAGCCATCAGACCGCCGTCGTTGGATACGCCTACGTAGTACCTGTCCGACGGGAACGCCACCGCCGGGGCGTCGCACACCACCTCCTCCCAGTACCCGTAAATGAAGTCGAGGTTGTACGGATCCGCGTCGTTGATGGTGTAGGGGTGGATCTTGCCGAGGTGGGTGACTTGTTGCGAGGTCCATTGCCCGGTCTCGTTATACTTGTACGAAATGCGCTCCGAGTCGGTGAACTCGGAAAACTTCACGCTGGCCTGCGTGAACTGCACCTGGGAGGTGTACTTCATGGTGCGCGCAGTGTCCATGGCGATGCCGAGCTTCGCCGGCAGCCCCTCCCAGTTATCTCTGTAGACGGAACCCTCGTAGGAGGGGGACTTGTACCCCTCAAGTGGCCTGGGGGTGAGTCCCTCGAACTGGTTTGCGGGATCAGGCTGCGCGACCGCACACTTTAGCCACGGAGAGTTGGCGAATCCGACGCCGGAGATGGTAAACTGCACACCGCCATCTAGGGGAAGCCCACCCCCTGGCTCGGTATTGGCGTTTTGGAAGCTGATCTGGCTCACGTGAGGCGGGGTCCACGGGGCCCCGGTGTACGCGTACTTCACACTGTACGGGAAATCGAGGAACGTGTAGCGATCGTTGTCGAGATCGAGCGTATCCATGTATCCCCCGTCGTTTGTGCCGGCAGTGTAGCCGGCCTGGTCGGTCATGTATTCGACGCGCTCTCCGTCCGTGCCCGAGATCTGCTGCAGTTTGCGTTCGTGGCGCGCATACACCTGCTGCTCCAGCAGATGCCGGCGGGTGCATCCTTCATCTCCGCAATCGGGGGTGGGAGGCGACGGCTGCGGGGGCGTCTGCACGGGCGCCTCGGCGCACGGGTTATTGAATCGCGCGTAGAACACGCGCCCAAGGGTAAAGTCATCCTGCTGGCCACGAGGTGCCTCCAACTCCTGCTGAGGGAGGTACCCGGGCATGTTAAACATCACCGTGGGGATGAGACTCGGCGGCAGCGCGCGATTCCAAACCGCGACCTCATCAATCAACCCCTCAAAACTCTTTGCGGAGCTGTCGCTGCACGCGGACCCGATCCGGAAGTTGCAGTATGTCCCAAGCGGCTTGAGAAACTCGAACCCGTTCGTGTCGGTGAAGTTGACCGTGTCCTCCAAGGAATCTGGGAAGCCGGTGTCGCCTAGCACGCCATCGAGCTTGCCGTCCTGGTGCGCGGGGTCCACCGGATGAGGCGAGAAGGTGGGAGCGGACGTGGGGGCGGATGTGGGCGCGTCCGTTTGGAGCAGGTGACGCTTGCTTCCTGGTGGGGAGTTCCAATCACCTAGCTGCTTGTTCGGCCAAACGATCGTGTTGAACGACTTGCCTAGCGGGTCGGTGTATCCTTGCGTGAGGTCGTTCGGGTCAAACGCCTCCAGCAGCTCTTGCTCCACACCGTCCACAAGGAGATATCCAACACCGTCTTCATCGATGGACACCATAGCGTAATGCCACATGAAGCTCTCGAATGTGCACTGCGTAAACTTCTTCACGCCGGTCTGCCCGTCGTGGAACACAAATCGTCCTTCGCTCGGCAGCCACATCAGCGCCAGCTTGCACTCGAAGCGCGCGATCACCTCGTACGGTACGTCGGGGGTTTCGAAGACTCCCGATACTTGAGCTGTGGCGAAACCTGTGAGTGTAGATAAACACAAAAGAAGAAGCGCAAGGCCACTCGTCCGCAGCATCGCAGAGAAGCCCCCCATTTTGTATTCGCCTTTGACCCTCAAGCCCCAAAAATTCAAACGATGCGCGCAATAGCTTTTCCCCGTCCCTACCCCTCACACACGGTGGAAACTAGCGGGGCACCATTCACTGCGGAACTTATTTAATCGTCTCGCATCTTAATCTTATCCGATCAAAACACTTTCTAAATAAAACCGTGCGTGTTGCTGCGTGGTTGTCAAAGCAAAACGGGTGTTTGAGCCGCGGCG
>Ga0138268_1105662_pt1 | contig 10376 bp, 8 predicted proteins | sample RNAICE20151125_FD_106934 | JGI IMG/M metagenome (GOLD analysis project Ga0138268, IMG submission 106934) | Metatranscriptomics of polar marine prokaryotic and eukaryotic communities from Arthur Harbor ice station, Antarctica -... | ecosystem: Environmental > Aquatic > Marine > Unclassified...
GCAAATCTCCCCCCTTCCAATTGAACCATTGGTCGTAAACCCGGCGGAAGAACAGGTATTACAGAAAGAAGCATCCACGTAGGATTAGATTTAGTAGCAATAAAGTTTTCTAAAATTCTTATTCGCTTTATAATTTTCTCCTTATCCGACGCAGAAGAAGTTGTGTAAGAAAGGCGACATGTTTTCACAACCTTTTTTAAATCCAAACTTAATAACAAATCATAGATTAATTCAGCGCCCGCTTTTGGTTTTTTATTACCATAAACCTTTTTTGCCCAATTTAAAAGTTTATTGTCGAATTGCCGAAAATTAATCTCATTAAAATAAATAATCTCTTTTAATTCGCGACGTTTAATCCCTAATAATAAAGAAATATAACTCGGAAAACCACGTACATACCAAATATGCGCAACTGGGTATTCTAATTGAATATAGCCCATTCTATGACGTCGTACACGTGACTCGGTTACTTCCACCCCACACCGTTCACATACTAAAACTTGTTGACGAATTCTTTTATATTTACCACAATGGCATTCCCAACTTTTTACAGGACCAAAAATTTTCTCACAAAAAAGACCGCCCATTTCGGGTTTAAAAGTACGATAATTTATTGTTTCAGATTTAGTTACTTCCCCCGTCCTTGGATCATCACGTAAAGTATGGCAAGCCCATTGTTTTATACGTTCAGGAGAAGCCAAATTTATTTTTATATAATCAAAACTTTCATTAAATTTTGTCATCTCTTTATTTCTTCTTATTGTAAATCAAAGTGTTATAACGTTGTATAAAGAGGCAATGAGCGCTTTAAATTCTTTTCATAATCACGTAACAAATCAACTTCAGTTTCATTTGTTTGCCCACGTGAAACTTTATCCATTTTATAAAGTGATATATCTAACCCTAATGAATGTAATTCTCGAATTAACACTTTAAAAGATTCAGGAATGCCGGGTTTAGGAATAGGTAAACCTTTGACTATAGCATTTAAAACTTCATTTCGACCTTCCATATCATCAGATTTTAAAGTTAATAATTCTTGAAGAGTATAGGCACAACCAAAAGCCTGTAATGCCCAAACTTCCATTTCTCCAAATCTTTGGCCACCATGCCGAGATTTACCACCTAATGGTTGCTGGGTTATTAAAGAATACGGCCCAGTTGAACGTGCATGCATTTTATCGTCAACTTGATGTATTAATTTCAACATATAAGTTTTTCCAATTAATACAGGGTTTTCAAATAAATATCCTGTACGACCATCTCGCAATGGGACACGGCCAGGTAAATAAGAATTAAAAATCCAAGGTTCCTTTACTTGTTTTGATGCCATTGCTAGATATTTATTAACAAGATTACGGGACGTTTCCGTTCCATACATTTCGTCAAAAGGCATTATTTTGAAACGTCGATTTAATTTGGAACCGGCTAAACCTAACAAACATTCGAAAATTTGTCCAACATTCATACGTGAAGGGACACCTAATGGATTTAAAAGAATATCAATTGCTACTCCATTAGGTAAAAACGGCATATCCTGGCGAGGTAAAATACGAGAAACAATTCCTTTGTTTCCATGTCTACCTGCAATCTTATCTCCTACTTGAATCTTACGAATTTGTGCTATAAAAATTCGTACTAAAGAAATAGAACCATCAGCAAGTTCATATCCTTTGGTACGGCGGAAGACACGGACATTAATAACACGACCTGACGTACTCTTTGGAACACGAAGGGAACTGTCAGAAATATTTTTACTCTTTTCACCAAAAATAGCACGTAATAATCGTCCTTCGGGTAATTGGTCTGTTTCATCTTTTGGTGTTATTTTACCGATTAAAATATCACCTGATTTTACAAATGTGCCTTTACAAACTATCCCGTTACTATCTAAATTCTGAACCGATTCACCTGTAACATTCGGAAGATCACGTGTTATTTTTTCGAGACCAAATGAAGTTTGACGAACTTCGATATCAAATTTTTCAATGTGAACCGACGTGAATAAATCTTCTTGAACTAAACGTTCATTTACTAAAATAGCATCTTCATAATTGTATCCTTCCCACGGCATATATGCGACCAATAGATTTTGGCCCAACGCTAATTCTGCACCATTCGTACCAGGACCATCCGCAATAATTTGACCTGATTCAATAAATTCACCAGGCCAAACAATTGGACGTTGATTTATACACGTATCTTGATTCGAACGAACATACTTCTGTAATTTATAATTTATTACATCTTTCTCTTTTGTTTCAACACTAATAAGACGTGATGAGACATATGTTATCGTCCCTGCAAATTTACTTATAACAACAGCTCCAGAATTCGCAGCTAATTGATGTTCTAAACCTGTTCCAACAATTGATTTGTGAGGGTACAATAAAGGCACAGATTGCCTCTGCATATTAGAACCCATGAGAGCACGGTTAGCATCATCATGCTCTAAAAAGGGAATCAAAGCAGTTGCAATAGAAAAATTTTGCAAAGGAGAAACCGAAACCAACTTGACCTGATTTATTGGAACTAAATTAAATTCATTTTTAAATCGAACAGGGATTAATTGTTTTTTTAAATTTAAAATTGTCTCATTTAAAACACGATCAGCCGGTGCAATTGGTATTAATTCCTCTTCTTCTGTTGTTAAATAAATCGGAAGTTTCTTATTGACGACTTTTCCATTATTAAACTTAAAGAAGGGAGTTTCTAAAAATCCTGATTCATTAATCCGAGCATAACAAGATAAAGAAGCAATAATACCAGCATTTTGACCTTCGGGAGTTTCAATAGGAAAAATTCGTCGATAATGACTCGGGTGAATGTCACGTACTGCTAAGGACAAACGATCCCGATTTAATCCACCGGGACCTAAACTACTTATTCGTCGTTTATGTGTTAAACTGGCAATTGGATTAGTTTGATCCATAAATTGAGATAATTGACTTGATCCAAAGAACTCTTTTATCGACGCAATAATAGGTTTCGGATTAATAATGGTATTAGCTTTAAACGTAATAGGATTAGCTATAACTAAACGCTCATTAATCGAACGTTCTAAACGACTTAAACCAATACTGAATTGAATTTGTATTAATTCACCAATCGAACGAATTCTTCGATTTCGGAGATTATCAATATCATCCAATTCACCAATATTCTTATGAAGATTAACTAAATAATTTGAAATTGCAATAACATCTTCCACAGTTACACGTGTTACAGAATCGGCAATAGAAAGACCTAATTTTCGATTTATTTTTTTACGACCAATTTTTCCTAAACTATAAATTTTTTCGTTAAAAATCTGCAGAAATTTACTATCTGGATTTATTGCAGGTTGGCCTAAAGAATTTAACACAGTGGATAAATCATGTGTTAAAAAACTACTATTTAAATTAATTAACTGTTTTTGCTTTATTAACTTTGTTAACGGAGATAAATTAAATGGACTAGTACAATTGACGTCAATTAACCCACAAATCTGTAATAATTGATAAAAATCTATTGTTGTCGTTTTGTTTAAACGAATCTGAACCGTTCCAGTTTCAAATTCAAATTTTAACCAGGAACCACGATCAGAAATTAGTGTAGCACTATAATGTAATGTTTTTTCTTGTGCTTCGCGACGGTAATAAATTCCGGGACTACGAATAATTTGATTTATAATAACTCTTTCACAACCATTTATAATAAAAGTTCCTTCTGCCGTCATTAATGGTATTTCACCAAAAAATGCTAAACAAGCAGTAATATTATCTCCCTCAATTAACTCAATTGGAACATAAATACGTACCGCATATGTCAAATCATAGCGTTTGCATTGAACCGATGAGTATTTCGGCTGTTTTAAAACGAATTCATCATTATAAACTCTTATATTTAATTTCGTATTTAAATTCAGCGCAGATGAAAAATTACGTAATTCATCGGAGAGTCCATATTCTAAAAACCAACAAAAACTATTTAAGCTGGCTTCGGAAAAATTAGGGATTGTGGTAACAAATAATTGATTATCCATAATAGAGTAATAAAATTTGGTCAGTGGATTCCGTTGTTCAATGACTGAGACATGTACTAGAGCGAATTTAAACGAATAAAATAAGAATTATTATTTTATTCGTTTAAATTTTTTTGCTGGGTTATAGGTTTTCGCGTAATACGGAAAATAAATTAGGATAGAATTTTAGTAAAAACGGAAACTTTCAAACTAAATTCAAAGCTTAAAATTAAAAGAATACGTGATATTATAGCACTGGAATAGACAGAGTGTCGAACAAAAGTAGAAAAAAAAATAAAGACCATAAAATATATGTAAAAAACCCAACACTATTCTTAAATTCAAAGGTTTTAAAAGATTTTATTCTTTATAATATTTTGAGTAGGTTATATTTTTAGGTTTTAACCAGACAAACAAGAAAGTTTCAATCTGTTAATCTACGAGCTAAACATAAAAAATTAAATAGCAATGTCACATTTTACTCGAATCCAAACTTCTATAAGTGATTTAGCAACTTTACAAAGTGTATTAACACAATTAGAAGTAAGTTGGGAAAAAGTAAATACCCCTCTCCGCGGTTACCTAAATGAAACGCATAGGGCTGAATTAGTAATTCACCAACCAAATTCAATTGATATCGGTTTTGCTTTTAACGGAAAAGAATATGAATTAATTGCTGACTTGAGTTTTTGGCAACAACCTTGGTCAATGAACTTATTTTTAGACAAAGTTAACCAAATGTACGCTTCAGAACTCCTAAACAACGAACTAACAAATCTTGGTTTTGCGACTGTCAGTTATGTAAAAACAGAGAATGGTACGATTGATTTAATCGCGGATAAATGGGTAAACTAATTCATTTAAAGCCTATTTTATGAAAAATAGATTTGTTAAATTAAACAAAAGAATAAGGTTTTTTTACTTTTTCTTTTGTGTAAACATATATTGTGGTATAATTACAAAAGCGGAATATAGCGCAGCTTGGTAGCGCGTCTGCTTTGGGAGCAGAATGTCGTAGGTTCAAATCCTACTATTCCGAATTTTGGGAACGTTTTAAAAGATATTCATTAATTTCTTGCGTTTTTTTACTTGAAGGGTCAAATACGAGTAATTTTGTATAAATATTTTTTACCTCAGAAATTTTATTTTGGCTTTGGTATAAATAGGCTAAATTAGTTAAACTTGTTACATAATCAGGAGTAAGAGTCAGCGCTATTTTATAATAATAAACCGCAATATCATACTCCTTTAATTGATAATAGGTAAAACCTAAAGTATTGAATAAACTCGCGATGCCTAAAGTATCATTTTTATCCCATTCACGAAAACAAAGCCGAAATTCTTCAATAGCCTTGTTATAAATTTTTTTCCGTAAATATAATTGACCCAATTTAAATATATTTTCATAAGAATTTTTTTCCGTTATCTTTTTCGAACGAAAGTTCTCCAAATTAGTTTCAAACTGTTGGGTTACCCGAATTTGATAACCAAGAAATACTACACTTAATAAAAGTATTAAAAAAACAATTGCTAAGTAAATTTTTGCTAAAAAATCTTCCATATTTGATAAAGTTTTAACTGTTGATTGACAATACTATTATTCTAACTTACTATTAAAAGTATAAGCCCCCATCGTCTAGAGGCCTAGGACACCTCCCTTTCACGGAGGTAACAGGGATTCGAATTCCCTTGGGGGTATATTTTCGCTATTTTATCTGCATGTAATGGGTTGCCTGGGACTCGAACCCAGAACTTATCGGTTAAAAGCCGAGTACTCTACCATTGAGTTAGCAACCCTTAGTCTTTTATATTATACAGAAATATTAAAAAAACGAAAAAAAAGTTCGTTGTTTAATTAATTTTTTGTTTAACATACATTATAATATTGTTATAGTTAATAAAGCAGACATTCTTATAATGGCGCTTTGTTTATATAATTAAAGACAAATTGTTTCTATGATTAATTGGCAAGTTATTGGACAACTACTTTCTACTTTTCTTGTTTTCACTGCTGGACCGGCGGTAATTCTGTTTATAGCTTTTAATAAGTAATTTATAAAAAAATTAGGGAATATTTTAAACAATCCCTAATTCGTCATTTGTAAAATTACCAACAACTTTACTTTTAAGAAAATTTTTCTTATTTTTAGTCTATCAGTTTGAAACCGTTATTGTAAATTCTGAATATATATGTTATATTTGAATATAGCGGAGTAAATTAAAATATTTAAAATTAGCTATGTCGAAGTTAAAAACCCGACGGTCAGCCGATAAACGGTATCGTAAAACAAAAAACGGGAAGTTTATTTTTAAACGACCGTTCAAGTCACATATTCTAGAAAAAAATCGCCAAAACAACGACAACATATGTCCACTATGGGAGTTGCTGCAAAAGGTGATGCTAAAAGTATAGCAATTATGCTCCCATATTAAGTCTCAATTTAAATAAAAATATGGTTAGGATTAAAAGAGGCAATGTTGCCCGCAAACGTCGTAAAGCGGTTTTAAAATTAGCAAAAGGTTATAAAGGCGCACATTCAAGACTGTTTCGAATATCAAATCAACAGGTAATGAAAGCACGTCGTTACTCTTATATAAGTCGAAAGTTATTTAAACGTACACAACGCCGAAATTGGATAACTTGTATCAACAGTCAAGTTCGACGACATGGCATCACGTATAGTCAAATAAGCTCGCAATTTAAAAAACAGAAAATAGCAATTAATCGAAAAATGCTCTCAGAAATTATTCTGAACGATCCACTAACATTCGATTATCTAATACTAAACAGTGATTAATTTCACAAACTAAAGCTAAAGGCGATAAAAAATTTTAGCTTTAGTTTTTCTTATTAGTAAAATTCAAAATTTTATGTTATTATTTAGGTTAGCTAGTGTAGCTCAGTTGGTAGAGCAGCTGATTTGTAATCAGCCGGTCGGGAGTTCAAGTCTCTTCACTAGCTTTTAAAACACGTCTTTAATCTCGGGGTATTCTACCTTTCTACACAATGTAATTCGAATTTTAATAAATACGCAATGTCTTCCTATCGGAGACCGTTTGACAGGTATAATACTATTTACCTTGCTGTTAACTTCGATAGCGGCTAGAGATGAATAAATAACCTTCATCCTTTTCATCGCTTTCTTCACTAGCTTTGCATGAGTTTCAGCATTTGCGAACCATCTTTTATTGTTAAATCTTACGGACTATTCCCACTTCAACTGTTGTTTTCTTGGGAGCCCACGGTTTAGGTGAAATCGGTGATCTGAATCTGCCTCAAATTTTTATCATGAGTTTGTCGTAAACCTTCCTTGGATAAGTCCTCTATCGGGTTTTTCTAATAAATCTAGATATTCTTTTATACCTATCTTTTTTAGGTACATTTGGCACCACCTACGGCCCTCGTCAACACGAGTCACCTCGTATAGCATAGATTTTTTACACTAGCAACGCTCATTCCAGACGTTCCACAGATCTAAGAATACGTATCTAGGGTGGCCGAATGTTATAAGTAATTTCCAATTACAGAACATTACGATATTTGGATTTCTAAGATAATAACAAGGCTCTTGTTAGGACAATGAATAGGAAAATCCGTGTACTAGCGATTATACTCTAGTACATGAAGTATAAACTTAATTAAGTAAATTAAAGAAATATTAGGATTAATAATTTTTGTTTTAATTTCTTCACTTGTTCACAAGCCTTTTTGATTAAAGTACAAAAGGCTTATGTATTAAAGATTCAATCAAAAATTATCTAAACCCAACCGATGCTTGCCAAACAAAAGCTAATAACAGAAATAAAACCGGTATAATAGGTAAAACGTCCACAAGTGGACTAAAAAGTGCGAACGTGCCTGGTAATTTTGCTAAGATTAACATATATTTTAATTAATCAACTATATATAACATAAAGATATTATAATGTATGTTCAGTTAAAAAAACTTTTTTCAAGCACATGGGCCAAAAAAGTTCAGAATAGCTAAAAATTGAGAAACGAAAAATTAAACATGAAGCATTGACGCTTCGATTTCCTAATTGGTATTATATTATAAAAGTTATAAATATTAAATGGCTCTGTAGCTCAGTTGGTTAGAGCAGGGGACTCATAAGCCCAAGGTCGCAGGTTCAAGTCCCGCCAGAGCTAAAAAATGGAGAGATGGCTGAGTGGTCGAAAGCGGTAGATTGCTAATCTATTGTACAGAATACTGTACCGGGGGTTCGAATCCCCCTCTCTCCTTCATCTTTTTGTACTTAAGACTAAGTACTTAAATTACAAATACTGTGCTGCTTCTTTTCAGTCCTGACACATTGTAAGAGTTTTAAAAACTTAATCCTAAATACATATCAATTATATCAAAAAAGTAATTAAAAGCAAATTGCTATTTAATTAAACTATTTGGGTTAGTAATAAATAAGCAACACCTGAACCACCTAATGCCCCAATAAAAAAACCACCAGTAAATTTTTTCCAGCCTGCTTTCGTTTGTAAAATATCACCAACCACTAAATCATCATCTTGATAAGTTGTTGTTCCATATAATGCCAAAGCGAGACCTAAAATAATAATTAAACCAACGGATGATAGATACCCGGCTAAAAGGGCAATATCTGAATTACGTAACGGACCTAATTTATAAAACGGGCCAATTAGAAAATAACCATGAGCCATACCGACTTCTAATCCACGTAAAAGACTAGATAATCCAACACGATACGCTGGCAAATTACCCAACAAAGTACGTGTTATCATCGACGTGGTAATAGGGGTTGATAAATGTCCTACTGTAGGATCATCTCCATACGGACCGACAAAACTAAATTTACTCATTTTATTTTTAAATTCAATTCCAATAACTATATTATACTTAGTATAACCGAAATTGAATTAAATTAAATGTAAAAGACTTTTCCTTTATGTATCGCTTTTGATTTATACTGTATATATATATAATAACATTAAAAGAAATAACAAATAGATTTATGACGATTTTTATTGATTACATCTTATTATTAGCTTTTTGTTTTGCATTAGCCTCGGGATTATACCTTGTTTTCAAAGGTATCAAATTAATATAAAACCTCTAACACTTTGCCAAAAATAGATTATATTTTTGGCATAAAAGATGCAAACCTTCGATAAAAATATTTTAAAAAGGAATGGAGACAGAGTTTATAAAACGTGAAAATATATTAGGGTCACGACGTCTTGAAAATTATGTTTGGACAATATTATTAACAATTGGAGGCATAGGATTTCTTTTGGCAAGTTGTTCGAGTTATTTTAAAATTGATATCTTACCTTTTGCCCATACGATCGAATTAAATTTTATTCCCCAAGGAATTCTCATGCTTGTTTACGGAACCGGCGCAATTTTAACAAGCATTTATCTAGGATTAATTATTATTTGGGATGTCGGTGGCGGGTATAACGAATTCGATTTATCAAACGCAACAATAAGACTCGTAAGAAAAGGATTTCCGGGGGCAAGTCGAAATATCTTATTAAGTTACCCTATAAATGAAATAAAATCCATTGAAGTAGAAATAAAAGAGGGAATAAACCCACGACGGGCTATATATTTAATAACTATAGATAACCGGCGAATACCTTTAACAGGCGTTGGTGAACCTATGCCATTATTTACATTAGAAGAAAAAGCAACAACACTAGCCAAGTTTCTAAATATACCTTATAATTACGTTTAACTAAGATAGATTAAAATGCGGGTATAGTTTAGTGGTAAAACCTTAGCCTTCCAAGCTAATGATGGGAGTTCGATTCTGCCTACCCGCTTAAAAAGTTTAAAAATCATGATATTGAGTTAATAAAAATTACATATACATAATCTTGGCATTGAGTTATTTTCCCAGAAAGCTTCCCTTCTAGTATTTTCACCGCGATAACGTTTCACAACTGAGTTCGAGATGGATCAGAGTGGTTCCATTAGGCTAAAATACCAAGTATTATATATTTTTATATTATAAGGTGCCAGTTTATTCTTACTGAGACCTTATAATAATTTCTTTGAATTCAAGTATTCGGTTTGTTAGTATACCTCTGCTCAATACATTACTGTACGTTCACATAGTACCTATTAAACGGCTAGTCTTGCCGTAACCTTATATCTTTTAGATAAGAATACTCATCTTGAGGTGGGCTTCCCACTTAGATGATTTGCGGTTATCCACTCCGTACATAGCTACCCAGCATTTACCGTTGGCACGATAACTGGTACACTAGCGGTACGTTCTTCTCGATCCTCTCGTACTAAAGAAGACTCCTCTCAATATTCTAACGCCTACACCGGATATGGACCGAACTGCCGTGGGCGCTGGAGAACTGAGGGGGGCTGCTCCTAGTACGAGA
>Ga0138268_1515967_pt1 | contig 10307 bp, 12 predicted proteins | sample RNAICE20151125_FD_106934 | JGI IMG/M metagenome (GOLD analysis project Ga0138268, IMG submission 106934) | Metatranscriptomics of polar marine prokaryotic and eukaryotic communities from Arthur Harbor ice station, Antarctica -... | ecosystem: Environmental > Aquatic > Marine > Unclassified...
CACGGTTGCTGAGGTCTGCTGCAATGAGCTCTCCAGTCATTTTGATCTTGTCCTTGGTGAGCTCCTGAAGGCCTGCGATGCCAAAACAGAGGACTCACACTGGGAAGGGGTCGCTGAGAAGTTCAAAAGGTACTCCGCGGCTGCGAGCAGCGTCTTTGGTGAACATAACGTCTTCTATCAAGTCGCAATGCTCTACACGCAAGCCTTCAGCATCCATCGATCTATTGGCCAACCGGTGACCCAGGCGATCTGTCGTGGAGCAGTCAAGGCGGTAGAGTCAGTCAGCCTCTTGCATACGATCTGGAAGAAGTACGGAGAGAAGCTCGGCCTCGGTGAGGATACCTTGGGTGCTGACTCCTCAGCCTTGGTGGACGCTACTCTTCAGCAAGTTGCTGCAAAATTGAGAAGGCACTTGAGCTGGTACATGGGCCATGTTGCCTACGAGCTCATCAAGATCGAGAAGAAGCCTGAGCCAGAGCCCGAGAAGAACAACGAGGTCGATGAATAGGACGAGCACCAGGTATAAAAGAGGAAGGAGGACGAGCGCAAATAGGCTATATAAATGGTGCTCTAGTCCAATCTGCTTTCAGGAGGTATCGGAGCAGACCATCTCTCGACCTTCTCAAAGGAGGCAAAGGAGCAGCTCATCGGCTATGCCCGTCGAATGGATGATGATGCCTTGCTTGAGGCCCTCGCAGACAACAACGAAAAGGGCTCAGCTTCGGCTCTTCAATCCCTCTTGTATGATGAAGAAAGCGTTCTGGCGGCAATTCTTCACGCTGGTACGGACGCAGAGACGGATTTGACCCTCGGGTACCTTCAAAGAATGCTTGAAGCACTCCCAATGAAAGACCGAGATGCCATGGTTCCTTTCGCTCGCCTTGGTGGAGCTGACGGTCTTCGACTAAGCAGAGCTGCCTTTGCGGTGATGGTCAAGTTCAGCGACCTCCTGGACGACTTCACAGCCCTTGTCGACGCCGTAGCTATGCAGGCTGGCCTCGAGGAAGGCAATCCAGGCAAGGATGCGGCGGTGATGGCCACAATCCGTGCCCAGCCTCAAGCAGATGTACTCCTCAGGAGGTGGGAGAGTGCTGCGAGGATGCGCCAGTGGATCAATGAAAAGAAGCAAGCAAGCGTTCGTCAACTCGAAAAAGACGTTGCAGGTGAAGTCCGCGCCAAGAAGGCCGCAGAAGCAAAGAAGGCCGCCGAGGAAAAGGAGAAGCTCGCTGCTGAAGAGGCGAAGAAAAAGGAAGAAGCGGCAGGCGAAGAGAAAAAAAGCTGGTGAAGCTGCACCAGAAGATGAGCAAATTGACTCCTCAACAAAGCCAGCAGCTAAGGCAGAGCCAAAAGCTGGCGGTGATGACGGCAAGAAGAAGGATCAGAAGCCAGAGACAGAAGATATCTATCTGTGCGAAAAAGGTCATGATATGGAATACAAAACTACTACAACTTACGGGCCTGGTTACGCTATATGCAACAAATGCAGAAAGGACGTAATTGTTAAAAATGGACATTGGCATTGCAAAATTGATTAAGATGACTATCATCCTGAATGTTTAAAAGGCTTAAAGGTAAGGAAAGTTGAGAAGAAGCCCAAAGAAGAAGACAAAAAGAAGGAGGTAGAGGCAGCAGCTAAAAAAGATGCTGAGCCTGAACCAGCAGCTCTCACAGCCGAAGAGGAAAGCTACGTCGCTGACGAGGCATTCAGCCGCCTCGAGAAGGTGCTCGAAGAGATCTTCACGAAGATCCAGGCGAAAGCTCAGTTCATGACGAGGCTCAATATTCCACTACGATTCAAGCGTGAGGATCCAACAAGGATGAAGGACGCTTAGTTTTTGCTGCTTAGGGCTCCAAGCTCATTTGAAGGACTCCCAAAGCCAAAACTTGACTGGGAAGGACGGTTGAAGTCATGGAAGCAGATGCAGACCTCACGAGGAGCCATCAAGAGCCTAACAGAGCGCAGGGCTGAGATCTGGAACTCTGGAATTACCTCAATCCTGGCCCTTCTTCAGACTGCCCTTGACGCTCAGCAGATCCAGAAGCAGGTCGAGAAGACATATATCGACGCTTGTCGACGCACTGCCGGGCTCAAGCTCGTCCGGGACCTGGTTGTCCGTGAGGGACCCACCAGCGCGCTCCAAGACGTAGTTCGGTGGTTCAGTGCTGCGATGCGGTGCAATAAGAACAGACTGACCCACTACCTGGACGACGCACAAGGTCAGGGCATCCATCTCGAGAGCCAGTCAAGAAAGTACTTCTTCGAGATTTTGGGCGCACTCGTACAACGCCTGAAGGTATCCAAAGATCCACAGGAAATCAAGAGCATCCTCGATGCCCTGAAGTGGAAGTACGCTGGCCGAGATCATGGCGACCTCGCCCAGCTGAAGGTCTTCGCTGTGCTTCACAGGGGCAATGGAGAGAAGGACAACAAGCTCAGACAAGCTTGGGGCAGGAAGGTCAGTGCTACTCCTGACTCAGTGGATGACCAGAGCTTGTCAAAGGATGTGCTAGAGCTTTTCGAGCATCTATTCCTCACCGTTGCTGGTAGGATCGTCGAGCCTGACTTCGGTGATGACCTCAAGCTCAAGGCCTCTGGAGGTACAGCAGCTCCACAGCTACAGAAAGCAAAATCGGTGATCGATGAAAACGCGAGTGAGACGCTCCTCGGTCAGGCTTTTGAAGTGGTATTCCGCGAGATCGAGCGCTACCTGAAAATCATCAGCGGCTTCCAAGGCGTCGACTGGGGCATGTACGTGCGAATGCGCAACAAAGAGAGGAAGGAGGAGGCTTCGCCACAGGAGCTGAACAATGAAGAGGACCCACTCCTTGACGAAGTCGAGGCAGAAGCTGAAGCTGAAGAAGGAGAGAAAAAGGAAGGAGAAGAAGACAAGAAAGAGGAGTCAAAGGAGGCCACCGAGGCGCAGAAAGACGAAGATGCCAAGGCTGATGAAAATAAGCCAAATGCTGATGACGCTGAGGAGCCTAAGAAGGAGGAGGAGCCATCCGGTGAAGAGAAGGTCGCAGATGCGCCAGATCAGAAGGAAGAAGCAAAGGAAGGTGAGGCTGCAACTATTACTTCTACTACCGAAGCAAAAGATGATGCAAAAGGAGACTCCGCGAAGGACGAAGCAGACAAGAAGGAGGACGGAGACGAGGATTCCGACAAAGCAAGTGACGAGGACGCTGAAGATGGAGAAGAAGGAAGCGATAAAGGAGACGCCGATGAGGAAGCCGCTCAACGAGAAGAGGTGAAGGCAAAGAGCAAGGAACGGGAAGAACGGGAGCTCAAACAGCTTCCATAGCTCTATTCTGAGTCTTTCCTTCAGCGACTCCTGCGTCTCGTCGAGGTCTTCACCAGCATTGCCACCCGCTCAAGCCATCCACTCTCAATGGTCCAGAGAGTTGCCAATCCATACCATTTGAGCTCATTGCTGAATCTTCTTCTGCTTGCTTCGCCATCAGTCAAGATTCTTGTGCTCAAGATCCTCCAGCATATCGTTCAGATATCGCTGCCTTTCGAGGTCTTCGAGGAGGCGGTGCGCATCCTGACCAGGGACGAAAACTCTTTGGCCCATCGCATCCTTCACAAGATTCAGCCATCGGCCAAGTTTGAGTCCTCGATGTTCTTGAAGTTCCTTTTCAACTACCTGCTCAGCCTCAGGTCGAAGATGTGGAGGGCTGATGCAGAATCAGAAGGTCAATATGCTGTATCCCGAACCGTCTCAGCCACTCTCAGAGTCCTCGGCTCAGTCCAGGGTGTAGGAGCCTGCTGGAGCCGCGCCTTGAAGGAGGAGATCGCCAAAGCTCTGAAGAATATCGAAACTCTCCCTGTCGATGAAGCCGATGGAATTCTGAGCCTCTTGCTGGGAGGAGAGTTCGGTGGAATCACAGCTGGTGACTCTGCACTCACAAGCAAGGATCAACTAGTGACCGTTTTGGGTTATTCAACCACATGGAAGCCTGCATAGGCGCTCCTCCGAGCAGGTGAAGAAAAGAAGGCATTGAAGAGCTTGAGACTCTCTCCTGAATTCACTGACCCAGCGCAGCAGGTGGTTGCACTGTTCTATGACGAGGCTTAAAAGGCAAGATAGGACATGATGCAGCTCCATCCTTCGAGCTTGAGTCCAGTTCCAGGCCTTGATGCTGAGCAGGCCCGCAGCGCAGCAACAAGCTCGCCACTCATGGATCGAGAGTTGGTCAAAGTCCTCATCGGCGTTCTGAAAATGAACGGTAAAGATCAGGGCTTCACGGCCGAGCAGCTTGCTCATCTTCGTTCGAAGCAATCTCAGATCCTCATGACAATAAGCAGCCAAATTGAGATATTGGGCAAGACCTACATTGACTTCTTGACGAAAGAGGAGCTGCTTGGTGATATGATGGCCTTCCTCTACAGGGACATCGCGGACGCCGGCACCAGTGCAGGAGCAGTCAGCAAGCAAGTCGTACCAGTCAAGTGGCTCGAAGCCAAGCTCCAGAGGATGAGGAAACTCGCTATCGAGACACCTCGCAACCTGAGCCTGGCTCAGGAGGAAACCCAGGCATTCTTGCTGGACAAGAAAGAGCTCATATTCAAGCGAACAGATCCAGTTACGAACAACGTATCGCGAGTCAATGCTTACCTCACATCAGCTGTCAACCTCCACAAGGTCGCACCAGATACGCTCTTCCAATGCTCTAGATCAAGTGAGCTCCTTGGATTGGGCAAACAGTCAAGCCAAGTGGTCAAGAACGGCCTTGTCATCATGCCTTTCTCTGAGCTAGAAGCTCTTTCACCACGTGCTCTCCAGATCCTTCACCAATCGGACGCCGTCATGACAACCCAGCGAGAAGACCTCGATGTCAAGGCGCTGTTCAAGAAGATCCTTGAGATATACAAGACTGACTCAGAGAAGACGCGTCAATACTCCAACTTGTTGGAGACTGTCATCTTCTTCGTCAGCGAGGAAGATTATGAAAGATGCACCAAGCCCAGTGAGCCAACAGCCGCAAAAGCGAGCTCGACGGATGCAAACCAAAGCCAGTTGGGACAGCTCTTGGAAGACCTCAGCCAATGGGGAGGAGTGGACAAGGACCAGATCCTATGCTATCTTCAAGAAGGTGCCAACAAGGACATGGACGCCGCTCTCAGTCAGGTGGAAGAAGGCCTGGTCCAGATGCAGGCCCATGACCAGAAATATCAGGAAGACCTTGTCAAAAGCAAGAAGAACAATGACTTGGAGGCCATCAAGAAGCTAGAGGTTGGCGAAGATGCACGCAAAAAAGCACGAAATGAGTTAATCGAGGAGAAGAAGAAGCTATTGCTTAACGCTTCTGCTCAGGCTGCAAACGAGAGCCAGAAAGCTCAAGATGAAGAGGCTGTCGAAGTCTTTGATGCATATGAGAAGGACGAGGTATGGTGGAAGGAGCTCAAGGATGTCGTGGAGAAGAAGTTTGTCGCCAAGCTGCCAGCCACAGCATCAAATGATGATAATGCCGAGAGCAAGAAGAACGATGAGCAGATGACCAAGCTGCTCTACTCTATCATGACAGACTTTGATGCAAGTCAGCTTCAGTTCGAGTATGCCAAGGCTGTGGAGCAGATGCTCGTTGAGCAAAGGAAGGATTGCCTCTTTGCCATCATCAACGTTGCCTAATAGGATAGGGTGCTGCCAGGACTCTTGAAGTCTGAGGGTGATCGGGCCAACTTCTCCAAGTTCCTGAAGATGCAGTTCAACTCCTCGGTCATTCAGCTGCTGCAGGTTGGCCAAAAGAAGAGCTACCAGTAGATCAAGCAAAAGCTGAGAGATATCTTTGGATTCTGCAGCAAGTCCGACGACTTCAAGCAGTTCACCAAGACCTTCTTGCTCCAGGATGTCCTCAAGGCAGGAGTCAAGACCGTGCAAGACTTGCGCATTGCAAAGATAGGAAAAGTCGCCGATTACTTCCAGGTCGAAGAGAGAGCTGTGACAGGCCTGAATCCTTACCTCCTCCGGTTTGTGACATAGTATCTCGTGAAAGAAGGCGCTCTTGATCTCCTGAGCACGAAGAATTGCATATCGACTTTGATGAACTTGCACCTCTGCATGGTCTTGTACTTCCAAGAGCAGAAGGCTCTCGTCTGCAAGCTGCTCAAGTCCTGCCTGAAGCTCCTTTCATTTGCCAAGAAGCACTGCGGTGCTCTGGTGGGAGCCGGTGAGCTCCCTCGCATCGTGGAGAACCAGCTTGTCAAGCTCGCCACGAGCCAGATCGACTTCAAAGATCAGAGCCAGGGTGATGATGGTGAAGCCAAGAAGCTTACGAATGCACAACTTCTCTTCCTCGAGATCCATCTCAAGGTCGATGAGCTCCAATCGAAGGCCTTGGAGGGCTACCAACTGCAAACCATCAAGGTCCTTGAAGACAGCGAGGCCATTTGCCGCGTGAAGAGAAACAAGCAGCTTCTGAAGGAGGCCGACAGCTTCGATGTGTTGATGTACCTCTACCATCTTGAGCACCTTGACGAGGACCAGAAAGCCCTAATGAACGTCACCGTCGAAACGAGCCACCCGGCTTTCGATGCCATGACCAGAGCGCTGGTAGACATCCCAGAGGTCCAGCGGGTCAAGATCAAGTTCAAGGACACAATGAAGCTCAAGGACTTCACATACGTCGGCATCAGCAACAGCCCAACTTCGGATATCCAACTAAAGAGTCTCAAGGACAAAGAGTTTGAGTGGGCTTCAGGCCGATTCTACCTCTTCTATCCAGTCCAGCAGCAGGCCGTCATCGGCTTTGGCCAAAACGGCTCCAACTAGCTTGGCGCAGCTGCTGAAAGCTTCAAGACTCCTCAGATCAGCGTGCCAGAAGTCAAAGAAGGCGCTGGCACATTCAGGCCAGTGAGGGTCTATGGACGGGGACAGTACTCAGTTGCAGTCACGAGTCAAGGAATGCTTTACGAAACAGGCTCGATGGAGGGTGGTGGAACTTCCCATGGAAAATTCACCAAGGTCGCCTCGTTCAAGGAGAAGGTCAGGTTTGTGGCAATTGCGAAGACATCGGCAATAGTGGTGCTCGAGAACAACCAGATCTTCTACCGAGGCGAATCCATCGACCATCATTTCCCCAATGACGAGTGGAAGGGAGCGTTCACACGGCTGAAACTCTGGTCTGATTCGGCAGATGAGCAGAAGATTGTGGACATTACGTCAGGACATGGCTTTACTCTCGCAGTCACAGACGCTGGTAACCTCTGGGGCTGGGGCCGAAGATTCTTAGAAGCTATAGGCCAAGAATCAAACACACCAAAGCAGCTGAAGCTCCCTCGCGGACAGCTCTGTCGTAGAGTCTGGGCAGCAACTGGCACTGAGAGCCCTTGTGCCTTCATTGAGCTCGAGGATTCAGAATCAGGCACCAAAGCAATCTACTCAGCAGGAAAGAGCGAGAAAGGTCTGCTCGGTCAAGGCGTGAATGTCAAAGAAAGCAAAGACTTCAAGAAGATCCAGCTGGGCGCCAAGGACGTCGTCTTCACGCAGATGAGTCTGGGAGCTGAGAGCGCGATCGCCATTGATTCGGAGGGCCTGCTTTGGGGATGGGGTCACAATGACCAGCAGAGGCTTGGCCTGACTGACGTGGTCGAGACTGGAATTCATCGACCAATGAAGCTGTATTCCCTCAATCAGCTTGCTGAATAGCAATCCATGAAAGCCAAGAAGGCTTCATGTGGCTCAGTGCATTCACTCATAATGTTTGAAAACAAACAGGGAAAAGAGCTGCTATATTCTGTGGGAATCAAGATCGGTTCTGAATATGCACATTTAGGAGTCGAAGAAGAGATGGCTGAAGACCAAGAGCACCCATTCAGGGAAGTGGCAACCTTCAATGACAGGAATGTTGTGGACTTCTTGGCTCATGATCAAGCATCGCTCGTCATCATTGGTGGTGGTGCCACAGATGCCGAGAACCTATATGCTCACAAGCTACCTGAAGGCAAGAAGGCCAAAGGACTTCTTCACCTTTACAAATAGAATGGAGAATGGAAATTTGTGACAGAAGAAGACTATGAGCAGAAGAAAGCTGAGCTTCCAGATCTTTGTTTTGCTATCAAATGTCCAATCGAAAATCTGACCTCTCTGGACTGGCCAGACCTTGAGGCCATCGGCAAGGAGATATTCGACGCGGCAGGCACCACCGATGCTGCTGCTCAGCCAGAGGGCGAGTAAATCGTAGCCAAGGACGCAGCAGAGAAGGAAGAGAAGAAGGATGCAGACGGTGCCAAAGATGACTAGAAAGTGAAAGGTGAGACCTTGCCACTCTACCATAGCCGATGCTTCATCAACCACGAGGAGGTTGAAGTCAACCATACCGAAAAGACAATTCTCGAGGATGACTTGTACAGCGTGAATCCGTTGATCTTCTTCAGAGTCGCCAAGCCCATGAAGAAGGACGCCAAGCTACCAAGCATCGACCTCGAGAAGTTCTACAAGCAGGATTCCGCTCACGGCCTCGACCTGGAGATCGTTCCAGATCTTACACATCAGAAAAATAAGCAGTTGGTCAAATTGACGCAAGCCACCTGGGACGAGATCCTCGAGAATGACTCCAAATTCGCTGCCAAATTCAAGACAGACCTGTTGCGAACAGTAGATGCAAGCATCAGCAGCATCGTCAATGAGAAAGCCATCAAGGACGTGAACTTCGAGAAAGAAGTGAAGATGGGCGAGCTCAAGTTCAAGGAGAAGGGCTTGAAGAAATACAACGAGAAGGTCAAGAAGCAGAAGGCCAGCCTCTACTGGATGTTGAACACCTTCTTCTTCGCTCTGTTGCCTTATGTGAGCAAAGAGACCCGAGGAATCGCAGGTACAGCATATGAGCTGGTCAATGCCTTGAGAACGAGTCTTTTGTCGAGCATGAAGGCCAAGTATGTCAAAGAATAGATTGACAAACTGCCAGAGGGCTCCACTGTTGGCGTCAAGATCAAGAGGGCAGCAGCTCAGAGGTTCGCTGACCAGGGCAAGTGCGACCATAACGGTGAGCATATGATCTTTGGGCAAATCTTCTAAACCCACAAGAAGGACGATAGCTTCAAAGGGGCTTTCAAGAGGAACGGCACCGACAGCCAGATGTTCTCCGTTTAATTTAAAGGTGAAGGAAGCATCGATGTCGGAGGTCCTTTCAGAGAAACACTGACGAACATAAACACAGAGTTGGAGACAGATGCTCTCCCTCTACTGATCAAGACACCAAACAACAGGAACGACCACGGCTCCAGCCGAGACTGCTTCATCCTCAATCCAGCATCGACCACTCCAACTCACTCAGAGCTGTTCATCTTTATGGGCTACTTCCTGGGCTTCTCGATCAGATCCCAGTCAGCAATGGATTGGCACTTCCCTCCCATCTTCTGGAAGCACCTCCTTGGCGAGGAAGTGACGCTCAACGACTTGGAAGGACTTGATGCCTACTCCTGGTAAATCTTGCAGGACATCTAGAAGCACGGAGCCTCGCTGAAGCCAGCAGACTTCGATGCAGCGGTGTCAGAGACTTTCGAGACCTATCTTTCAAATGGAACTCCGGTGGAGCTCTGCCCTGGAGGAAAAGACAAGGCGGTCACACACGCCAATCACAAGGAGTTCGTGGAGTTGGTTGCCAAAACCAAATTGGCCGAGTACCAGAAGCAGATGGAGTGGCTCAAGCAGGGCGTCAGCTACGTGCTTGACGTCTCCATCCTGTCCTTCCTGACCTGGGAAGAAGTCGAGCTCAGAGCCTGTGGAGCCAAGGACGTAACAACTGCCGCGCTCAAGGCCATCACCGATACTGCTGAGTCCAAATGGGTCAAGATGTTCTGGGAGATGTTCGAGTCTTTCACCCAAGACGAGAGACGGAAGTACTTGAAGTTCGTCTGGGTCCGCGTCAAGCTCCCCAACGACACCAGCACTCTCGGATACCGACACGAAATCGCTGTCAGACGCCACATGGGCGCAGATGCTCTTCCTGAGGCCCACACCTGCTTCTTCACGGTTGATATTCCAGAATATGAAAGCCTTGAGATCATGACCAAGCGGTTCAAGACTGCCATCGAGCTCTGTGGTGAGATCGACGCGGACTATGGCGCCAACGACATTGTCGACGAAGACGGCAACAGAGGTGGCGGCGGAGGAGGAAACTCTGACTATGAAGAAGAATGAAGAACAATGAGCAGAATGAGCGTAGCCTCCGACGGTCCTGAAGAAGATGATTGAGTCTGGACGATGGTCTACCATGATCATCGCTCAAGAACAGCTTCTGCTTGCATCAAGCATGAAATTCAGACCAGAAATTAAAAATCTAAAATCTAAAAATATATTTAAAGC
>Ga0138268_1474513_pt1 | contig 10276 bp, 8 predicted proteins | sample RNAICE20151125_FD_106934 | JGI IMG/M metagenome (GOLD analysis project Ga0138268, IMG submission 106934) | Metatranscriptomics of polar marine prokaryotic and eukaryotic communities from Arthur Harbor ice station, Antarctica -... | ecosystem: Environmental > Aquatic > Marine > Unclassified...
CCATTAGGTGTCTTTTATATGGAACCTAACTTACTGAATATTTTTGTTGCCGTGGTATTTGTTAACTCGCCCACAGTGTTTCGTATCGTCAGGGGCCTAACGCTAGACATCAAAACCCGTGACTATGTAGCAGCAGCCGAAACCCGGGGCGAAGGCCCCTGGTATATTATGTTGTGGGAAATCTTACCTAATGCGCGAGGGCCCCTGATAGTGGATTTTTGCTTGCGTATCGGTTACATCACCATTTTATTGGGTACCTTAGGTTTCTTTGGCCTAGGTGTTAGCCCAGAAAGCCCAGACTGGGGTATGACTATAAACGAGGGCCGCAAGCTCTTGTCTATATACCCACATCTGGCCATTCCTCCTGCCCTAGCATTAATGACGCTAGTGCTGGGCCTCAACCTGTTGGCCGATGGCCTGCGCGAACAGTCACTCAAAGACTAAAGGAGCAGGATCATGCAACAATGGGATTACGATGGCCCTATTTTAGAAATAGACAACCTGTCCATCAGTTTTTTCACTCGGCTGGGTGAAATTCCTGCAGTGATGGACTTCTCCTGTGTGGTAGAGCAAGGCCAAGCTATGGGCCTTGTAGGCGAATCTGGCTGTGGTAAGTCGACCGTCGCTTTAGGGGTGATGCAAGACCTTGGTGTCAACGGCAAAATTGTAGGTGTAGCATCAAATTTAAGGGCCGAGAGCTCAATACAATGAGCGAAGAAGAACTGCGGCATTTGCGTGGCTCTGAAATCGCCATGATCTATCAAGAACCCATGGCCTCTTTAAATCCATCCATGAAGGTCGGCAAGCAACTTATGGAAGTGCCCATGATCCATCAGGCAAGCTCTGCCAAAGATGCTTGGAATTTGGCCATGCAAGTGGTAGAAGATGTTCGACTATCAGACCCAGAACGGATATTAAATAGTTACCCTCATCAGTTATCTGGGGGCCAACAGCAACGTATTGTCATCGCTATGGCGCTCATGTCAAAGCCTTCATTGTTGATTCTTGATGAACCCACCACCGCATTAGATGTAACTATTGAAGCGGGTATCGTTGATCTAGTTAAAGGGCTAGGAGAGAAGTATGGTACGTCTATGCTATTTATCTCCCACAACCTTGGCTTAGTGTTGGAGACCTGCAATGATATTTGTGTGATGTATTCTGGTGAAGCTATAGAAGCTGGGCCGATTGAAAAAGTTTTTGAGCGTATGCGCCATCCCTATACGCAAGCATTGTTCCGCTCCATTCCATTGCCTGGTGCTGATAAAAATGCCCGTCCTTTGGTCACTATACCGGGTAATTTTCCATTACCCCATGAGCGCCCCAATGGTTGTAACTTTGGCCCTCGATGTAATTATTATGATGCACAAACCTGTGGCCAGAATGAGATTTCCATGCTGTCTTTGGCAGACGACCAAAACCATTCCTCACGCTGCGCAAGGATCGATCAAATAGACTGGCTCAACCCTCCAGTAGCTGCTGCAGATAGGCAGTCCACCCAAATAGGTGACGTGGTACTTAAGGTTGATAAACTACAAAAATACTATGAAGTTGCTGCCAGCGCTTTGTTTGGTGGCGGAGAAAAGCGTGTTGTTAAGGCCAATGAAAGCATCAGCTTTGAAGCACGTGAATCAGAAACTCTTGCCATTGTTGGCGAGTCTGGCTGTGGTAAATCTACCCTTGCAAAAGTGTTACTTGGATTAGAAGAAGCCAGTGCAGGCACCGCAACTTTACTCGGCAAGGATATTCAAAGCACCTTAATCCATGACCGTGGGGTTGAGTCGGTATCGTCCATTCAAATGGTATTTCAGAATCCGTTTGATACCCTTAACCCATCGATGACTGTGGGCCGCCAAATTATCCGTGCATTAGAGGTTTTTAGGGTAGGCACTAACGAAGAGGACCGTGGGAAAAGGATGTTGGCGCTATTGGATTTAGTTAAACTGCCCCGAGAATTTGCTCTGCGCAAACCACGCCAATTATCGGGCGGTCAAAAGCAACGGGTAGGTATCGCAAGGGCGTTTGCGGGTAATGCTCAAGTAGTGGTTGCCGATGAGCCCGTTTCTGCGTTAGATGTGTCGGTTCAAGCAGCCGTAACAGACTTATTAATGGAGTTACAAAGAAAAAATAAGACCACCATGCTATTTATTAGTCATGACCTGTCAATCGTGCGCTATATCTCCGATAGAGTAATGGTGATGTATTTAGGTCATGTGGTAGAAATAGGTAGTACTGATCAGGTATTTAGCCCGCCCTACCATCCCTATACTGAAGCCTTGTTGTCGGCAGTTCCCATAGCCGACACCAGCATTACGCGTAAACATATTGTCTTAGACGGTGATATTCCTTCAGCCATGAACCCTCCGTCAGGGTGCCCTTTCCAAACCCGCTGTCAGCACAAGCAGCAGGTTGCTGATAATCGTTGCGAAAAAGAGTTACCCACAATGAAGTTGATGGCTGACAACCATGAGCTTAGGTGTCACTTATCTGATGACTTTTTAGAGGCTATGGTTCCCGTTATACAACTGGCTAATTAACTGCGGACTAAAGCCATTAAATCTGCTAAATTGCCACCTTCCAAGTGCTCAATATAGGCCAGCACCTGTTGAGCTTTTGGGCGGCCCCACACCGGCTCGCACAAGTTCATGTACTTGTCCTGAAATTGTACTTTACTCATAGGCTTATGAGGGTCCCCTAGGGACTCATGAGGCTCTGACACCATTTCTGTACCGTCTAGCATACGGATACAGACATGCGCCCAACGCTCCGCTGGAAATGCCTCATTGTATTTTGCACCTTCCAATAGCGTCACTTTACCGATCAAGTCTTTGACCTTCACGTCATTAAAACCACTGTACACGTCATCCGCACTAATAACGCCTTTTAGAACCGCCATGGCAACAGGAAAACTGATGGCATACTGAGCTTGCTCGGTATTAGTAGGCACACCATTGAATAACCGCACCCCTTCATGAAAAGTCCAAACCGTAATTTGCTCTACCAAGCTTGGATCAAAGTGATACTGCGAACGCAAACTTAAGCAAGCCGCAACAGCTGGCTGTGCCCAACGGCATACTGGGTAAAGTTTAAAATACTGATTGAGAATTTGCCAATGTTGACCCAAATCCTGCCAATAAGGGGCTACATTATTGGCAGAAATAGTTATAGCGGGAGCTCCTGTGAAGCCTTCAGCTGCTAGATATGCCGCCGAGGTGCCTGCCATGGCACCCCAACCAGATCCATCTTTTAACATGGTAGGGTGGTCAATGTTTCGCATCATTTGGCTGCGTGGCCCATGATATTCAGCAATGCCCACAGCGTGATTAAATTGTTCTTTATTGAGCCCTAAAATATGAGCTGTTAACGCTGCACAATTGACCGCACCCCATGCGCCAGACGTATGATAATCCGTCACTGTGCCATGCAATGCCATACCGGCTCGGGTGCCTATTTCATAGCCAGCAACAATTAAACAAATTAACTCACTACCCATGACAGGCCGCGACTGAGACTCTAAACCTGCAATTAGGCTAGGTAGCATACTGCAACCTACATGCCCTTTGGTATTTCGTTGGCCATCGTGACAGTCTAGCGCATCAATCATGGTTGCACCCACCAAAGCAGCCCCCACAGGACTCATAGGTGTGCCACCTAGCAAAGGTTGTACCGCAGTAATATTGGCTCCAGCAGCAAAATGATCCAGCGCATGCTGCGTGATAATTGACGCTATGTTAGAACGGCTACCACCCACCGCCGTACCAAGCAGGTCATAGCAGCAAAGTTTTGCCTGTTCAATAACGGCTAAGGGTAAGTCATCAAAGCTAATATCTAATAAAAACTGTCGCACAGAGATATTGCTTGGCATTAGGTGGGTTCCTTGTTAATCCTACTGGCAGATACTCGTCACGTTAACATTCAAATAGTTAAAACGAGGACACTAAATCGACAAAAAACAGATTTAAAATCGTAAACTGTTGATCACCTCGTAGCAGGCTCCCATGGTGTGATAATCCGTCTTTCCAGCAGGGCTTTTAAGGTCATCATAAGTGTTATTTTCACGCGTAAGAATTCGGTACCAGGCTCCATTTTCATGGTCTACAAAATGTTCCCAAGAATAGGCCCATAATGCCTCATACCATTGCCAATATCGCTGCTCACCCGTTTTTTTAGCCAGCAAGGCTGCTGCCGCGATAGATTCTGCCTGAACCCAAAAATACTTATCGGTGTCGCAGATTTCACCTGTAGGGGAAAACCCATAACAAAGACCACCATACTCATGATCCCAGGCTTTTTCTAAGGCTTTATCAAACAGCACTTTAGCCGTCTCTACAAGCCATGGTTTTGGTGCGTGGCGATCTAATATCAGTAATAATTTAGCCCACTCGGTGAAGTGCCCTGGTTGATAACCCCATGGGCGAAATAAGTGTTTAGGATCGTGTTTGTTGTAATTCCAATCTGGCTGCCAAGCCGCGTTATAGTGCTCCCATATTTGTCCTTGGGTGGTTTGGGTTTGGCGCACACAAATATTTTCTGCCAGCAGCACTGCTCGATCTAAATAAGGTTCATGACCGGTGGCTTCAAAGGCTGCAATAAGTGCTTCGCATGAGTGCATATTAGCGTTTTGCCCACGATACGCTGGCACTGTTTGCCAATCTGCACTGGCTTCATCGGCGTAAAGGCCATGCTCAGGCAACCAAAAGTGTTGCTCCATAACAGCAAAGGTTTCATGCAGGTATGCTTGGGCTTCTTTGATGCCCGCTTTTACAGCAGAAGCGCAGGCCAATAAAACAAAAGCCAAGCCATAACAATGATTAGTTTCATCCACTTTTTGGCCATTGTTAATAAGCCAAGCATAGCCGCCACTAATTGGGTTTAAATGAGCAGTGCGAAGGTAATTTAGGCCATGACGCGCTGTAGCAAGGTATTCTTTGTTGTCAAAATAACGCGCAGCTTCGCAGTAATTAAAGATAAACCGCGTACTGCTGACTAAATGTCTAGTGTTAGCGTCGTAGACACTGCCGTTATCACGAAAGTGATGAAAAAAAACCACCTTTGGTATCGATAGCCTGGGGGTGATAAAAATCCATAGTGGTTTGAATGTGTTGAGCAAGAAAGCCTACATCTCGAAAACCTGAAGGTTGCATTGTATTCGGGTAACTCCTGAGCGTGAAGAGCCTTAACAGTAACTTAGAGCGCGCGCAAAGTTCAAGCTATAATAGGCAACTTGGGACGATTGTTAATGTTGTGCAAACGAGGGATAGTATTCAACTACACCGTTACTGCGGCGAACCGTTTAATCTATTTAAGTGGTACCTCTGGTTCCAGCCGCAGTGCCTTAGGCACATCTTCTTGTTGCCAATAACCAATTAGAATACCCACCTCGCCAGCCTTGCCTTCACGCTGACCAAAGGTTTCCTGACTCACAGTGACACGGTTCTTCAGCCCCGCTGACCAATCCAACATTTGTTCGCTGAGCTGCCCACGGATAGCTGCATAACCTTCATCTCTGCCTAAGTCAGAAAACTCTTGGGGGTCTTCTTGTAAGTCAAACAACATGGGTTTAAAACCTAAACAATGAACGTATTTATAACGTCCATCATACAACATGGTCATGCGGGCATTATCCCTGGTACGGCCTAATTGTTTAGCAAACCCCATAACACCATAGTCACATTCTGACACCACACAATCTCGGTCAACAGCTGTGTTTTTATGCAGCACAGGCACCAATGATTGGCCTTCTAACCAGTTCCATTGGGGCTTACCACCGGCCCAATCAACAAAGGTAGGAACTAGGTCAATGGCACAAACTAATTGATCACATTCACTGCCACGGCTTGAATTAGCCTCTGGGCTAGGGTCCATAATAAGCAAAGGCACCCGAGTCACCACATCATGGAACAAGTCTTTTTCTGCCAACCAATGATCACCAAAAAAGTCACCATGATCCGACGTCAAAACGATCATCGTATGTTTATCTTGACCTTGCTTTTCTAAGCTGGCAAATAGGCGTCCTAAGTTGTCATCTATTTCCTTCACTAACCCATAATAGGTGGGTAAAGCATGATTACGATAGTCATCTTGAGCATAGGTTTGGCTTTGAGGTAACGCCATGAACGCTTTGTAAATAGGGTGGGCATTATGTTTTTGGGCCTCACACTTACTCGCTTGTGGTAAGTCCACACCACGATACATTTGATGGTAAGGCGCTGGGGCAGCCAAAGGCCAATGAGGTTTTATATAAGACACGTGCAAACACCAGTTTTGGTGCCCCATGTGTTGCATCATTTCAATAGCGCGGTCAGTGGTGTAGGCCGTTTCTGAGTGGGCTCTATCCACTCTTGCTGGCAGGTGTCCATGTTTTAAAAACATACCGTTACGCAGCACCCCGCTGTCGTCCTCCATCGCGCTAGCCCAATTAGCCCATGGGTTTATTGCCTCGTAGCCCTGTTTGCGCAAATAGTCAAAGTAAGCTGGGGTGCCTTTGCCATAGTCACCTGCCACACCCACCGTGTGCAGACCATCATCATGCTCACCTTGACCGAACCCTGCGTTACTCAAAAACCGCCCTAACTCTGATTGTGGTTCAAGACCTAAGCGGCGCATCCCAGAGAAGTCTGGCTTCATGTGGGTCTTACCCATTAGGGTAGTACTCATACCACAGGCTGCTAAATGATCTGCCAAAGTCAACTCATCAACCCTGTTCGGCCAACCATTCCAGGTTGCTCCATGGGAACGCACGTGCCGGCCCGTATAATACGAAGCTCGTGAATTACCACAACTAGTGCCTTGTACATAACAGCGGTTAAATTTCACACCCTTGTGTGCCAAGCGATCTATATTGGGTGTATCCACTACACCGTTACCATAACAAGACAGGGCGTCGGCTCGTAGTTGATCTAACATGATGAAAAGTATGTTTTTTTGTGTCACAAAAATTTCCTTACCCGCCAAATTTATCAATGCTAGACTAACACAGGCTTTAGAGTTCTTCAGGGAAGAAAAACATCGTCATGCACCCAAGGTTCAATCAGTATTAATTATAATTACTTAACCAGTACCTAGCTCTGTAATTAAAAAATCCACCGCTACTTTTATTTTTTGGATCTGATATTTAGGTTTAATGTAGAGTAAGTAAATGCCTGTTTCAGGGGCTCTACTAATCACCACTTCAGCATCACTTAAGTTGATTACCTGTAATTTTTTCTCACTCAACTCCTTTTCAATACCCCATTCAGGTAGCAACGCAATACCATCTCCCTCCACGGCAGCTTTAACAATCCCTCCACCATGATCGCTGATGATATTGGCTTTATTATTCAGCTGTCGCCACTCACCATTAATATTGGCCTGCCAATATAAAACAGCGTGTGGCCCTCTATAATATAGGCTGCGATGGTCATTAAGCTGGGCTAAATTTAGTGGCGTTCCATGAGTATCTAGATAACTAGGCGAAGCCACTAGCACAAAATTATTGTCTGACAATCTACGAGACACCACCCGGTCTTGAGGTTTCACACCCACACGAATGGCTATATCTATTTGATCATGGGTAAGGTCTGATACTTGATCAGTTAACTGAATATCTAGGCTAATGTCTGGGTATTGCCGCCTAAATTTAACCAACACAGGCATTAAACAAGCCTCTCCATAGCCCGGTGTAGCGGTAATTCTCAAAATCCCTGAAGGTGTTTTTGTCTGTAGGCTGACCAACTCATCAGCGTGACTCAAGGCCGCTACAGCCCCTTTCACTTCATCATAGTACAAGGCGCCTTGTTCTGTGAGGCGGACCACTCGGGTGGAACGCTTAAACAACTCAACCCCAAGCTCCGATTCCAGATCTTTAATACGCCTCGACATAGAAGAGACAGGGACATCAAAAGCCTTTGCTGCTTGGGTAAAATTAGAGGTTTCAACCACTTTTAAAAAATAATGTAATGCCCGTAACTTATCCATGTTTGCCCTAGATGACACATAATCAATAGTGTCCATTATTGTCTTTTAGACAAATATATTTCTCATTTTACCCCTCTACAAGAAGGATAACCAACCACTATAATAATATCAGCAACAAAAAACCAATCAAACATCAACATGGAACAATGTACATGCAAGCTTTAATGATGACTAAATATGGCGATATTAGCACCAGCCTCGCCTTTCAGAGTACCGCAACACCCAAAGCTTCAGCAAGCCAAGTCATTATTAAAGTTAATGCCTCCAGCATTAATCCATTTGACTACAAAGTGCTCAAGGGGGAGTTTAAAGCCTTTAAAAAAATACACTTTCCACAAGGGATTGGACGTGATGTCAGTGGTGTTGTGGTAGAGGTTGGAAACCTCGTCAGCCATTTTAAAGTAGGCGATGCAGTGCTATCTCGAATTGACGAAGACCTTGTGGGAACTATCGCTGAATATGTCGCCTCAGAAGCACAACACACCGCTTTAAAACCTCAAGAAATGACCCACGAAGAGGCGGCAAGTATGCCTTTAGCCGGCCTAACCGCCCTGCAAGCACTAGTGACAACTGCCCAACTGAAAGCGGGTGAAAAGGTGCTCATTCATGCTGGATCTGGTGGTGTGGGGACCATTGCTATCCAGCTGGCAAAGAGCCTAGGCGCATTTGTTGTCACAACCACCAGTACAGCCAATGTAGACCTTGTTAAAAACCTTGGTGCAGATCAGGTGATCGATTACAAAAAAGAAGACTACTTAGCGCAAGTGAGCGATTGTGATGTGGTGTTTGACACGTTAGGTGGAGCCTATACACTTGACGCTTTTAAGGCGATAAAGAGCGGTGGGCGGGTGGTTTCTGTCAACGGGGAAGTAGACGACATTCTGGCAAGAAAGCTTGGGCTAAATTTTATCATCCGCAAAATACTAAGCCTTAAAGCCAGAAAAGTCACCCAAGCTGCAGCAAAAAAGAACGCTACCTATCGCATGATCCTGATGAATTCTGATGGTGTGCAACTGGCTGAGTTAGCTGAGTTGTATGTTCAAAAAAAAATAAAAGCAGTTATTGACTGTAGTTACCCATTTACCGAAAGCATTGAGGCTTTAAAATACCTATCTAAAGGCAGAGCCAAAGGCAAAGTAGTCATTACGCACTAGGCAATGGCTTTGGTTTGCCGTCTCTGTCTACCGCCACGAAGGTAAACATCCCTTCTGTTACCTTGTCTACTGTGCCGCTATGGCGGCGTCTAACCCACGCCTCCACATGCACAGTAATAGAGGTATTACCGCGCTTAGCCGCACTGCAGTAGCAGCTTACATCGTCACCTATATACACGGGTTTATGAAAGGTCATGGCATCTACTGCCACTGTAACCACCCGCCCTTTTGCGACATCGGCTGCAAATGCAGCACTAGAAAGGTCCATTTGAGACATAATCCAGCCACCAAAAATATCCCCATCAGGGTTAGCGTCAGCAGGCATGGCAATAGTGCGCAAAGAGGGGTTCCCTTCGGGCATTACTATTGGTTTAGGTGCTGAATTAGGTGTGGGCGTAGACATGATTATTTATACCTTTTTTAGTGCTTGTTCAATATCAGCAATAATATCACTCACATGCTCAATGCCCACAGAAATTCGCACTAAATCTTCCGTCACACCAGCTGCAGCAAGCTCTGTTTCATTTAACTGCCGATGAGTGGTAGAGGCTGGGTGACAGGCCAAAGACTTAGCATCACCAATATTCACTAATCGCAAAATCATTTGTAGTGCATCAATAAAGCGACCACCGGCTTCTCGACCACCTGCCACACCAAAGCTCAAGATGCCTGAGGCTTTACCACCACAAATCTTTTTACAAGTGGCTTGATACGGGCTATTTTCTAGACCTGCGTAGTTTACCCACTCTACCTTGGGGTGGTTTTGAAGGTAGTTAGCGACGATTTCAGCGTTATCGCAATGGCGCTCCATGCGCAAACATAAGGTTTCTAAACCTTGCAGCAACATAAATGAACTATGGGGAGATATAGCAGCGCCCGTATTACGCAATGGGATCACCCGGCAACGGCCAATGTAAGCGGCTGGGCCTAAAGCTTGGGTATACACTACACCATGGTAAGAAGGGTCTGGTGTATTAAGCACAGCAAAACGGGCTTTATTTTTCACCCAATCAAACTTACCAGAATCAACGATCATGCCGCCAATGGTAGTGCCATGGCCGCCAATGTATTTGGTTAAGGAGTGGATCACGATATGTGCTCCATGCTCTATAGGTCGGCACAATACCGGGGTTGCTACGGTATTGTCTACCATCAAGGGAACGCCA
>Ga0138268_1322274_pt1 | contig 10244 bp, 14 predicted proteins | sample RNAICE20151125_FD_106934 | JGI IMG/M metagenome (GOLD analysis project Ga0138268, IMG submission 106934) | Metatranscriptomics of polar marine prokaryotic and eukaryotic communities from Arthur Harbor ice station, Antarctica -... | ecosystem: Environmental > Aquatic > Marine > Unclassified...
AACCGATGTATAAACGGTTTTCAGTACTCGTAATCCAAGCGCAGAAGCGCTCCCATAATGATACGCCTTCGCGTCTTTCTAAAGTTGCTGTCATAATAATTTTTTATAATTTTAATTCTTCCCAAGTTTATTACTTGTTAATCTTAATTATAAGACGACTAGAATAAATTAACTAGAATTTATAAAAATTTATCCATCTTGGGTCAAAGTTAATCTAAAAAATTCGAGTTCAAAGTCAAACTTTGCTCTCGTTGTGTTGCCGCCAATAATGAGGCCATCTACTTTCTGGTTTCGAATGATCCAAATTTGCGAGTAAGTAATATAACTAATTAAAGTACTAATCATTAAAAAACCAAACCCACTATAAATAACAGGAATACCTGGGTCCGTTTTTATTTGTAAACCAGTTGAACTTATGATGTCAATCAGACTAATAGGTGGCTCAAAATTAACAATTTCATTTAATTCTAAGTTTCCCAAGAAAGTTCCGGATTTATTGTAAACTGATGAATACCCTTGAAGATTATTTATTAAAATAGTGAGCCCATCTGTCAATTCAGGATTAATTGCGATCCATGAAAACCATATTTTATTTGAATCATTACCAATATTTACTAACGAGCTTTGATTAACTTCTAAATTATTAGATCTAAATCTCAACCCAATTAACTCCCAATCAATTTGATAAAAATAACTATTTTTATAAACTGCAGGTGAATTTACATAAATCGTTTTTCGATAAACTTCAGACCCATTATCTTTCAAAAAAGAAACATCCGAATAAAATTGAGATACTGCATTTTGTTTGTTGTATGTTATCCAAAAATCGTTAACTCTCATTACAGTTTTTGGAATCGAAGATATTTTCCCATTGGCCAATAAATTTTGGACATGAAAACTCTCTGTCTTTGGGACAATTTCTTGAGCCTTAAATCCTTCTGTAGCACCAATTATGGACCCTAATAGAATCAGGATCATACTGAAATGTACAATTACAGGTGCAAGTCTACCAACTAAACCTTTATAACAATAAACTATATCTTTTTGTTGAAAAATTGAATATTGATTTTCTTTTAACTTGAGTAAAAATTGATTTAAAGAAATAGTATTTATTTGTTTGGAAATTTTTAATTTTGAAAACTGTCGATTTGTACGAAAAAATTGACAACGACGTGCAATCTTCAAAGAAGGTACTTGTTGAAGAAATGTGCATGTTAGTAAACTAACCCCAAATAAAGAAATAAGAAAAATGAACCACCATGTTTTATAAACATGATCAAATCCCAATTTTAAAATAAGATCCCACGAAAAGATCCCGAATAATTTATTTGTCAGAGGATAATTTAGTTTATAAATTTCAATAGATTGATCTTGTTCAATAACTGTACCGATTATACTAACAAGTGCAATTATTAATAAAATACCTATGGCAAAACGAAGATCTGCTAACGATTTTAAAAATCTTTGTTTCATAAAAGAGTTTAATTTCTATAAATATTTTTGGAAGATGCTGACCGAATACGCCCAGAAGATGCCCAAGTTTGTAATTTCAACGTTTGATTATTTTCTAATTGGGCTAAAGGAATGGATTCTTTCAGTGCAAAACAAATATCTTCTGTTGTAAATTCTCTTTTTTCATAAAAAGCGTGATACATCCCTTCAATGATACCTTGTCGAATTTCTGCACCTGAAAAGCATTCTGATAATAAAGCTAATTTCGGATAATCAAACATATCCCATGTTTTTGGCCTGAATTCTTGTATATGGATTTTAAAAATATGTTCCCGTTCTCTCTTTTTTGGTAAGTCTAAGAAGAAAATTTCATCAAATCTACCTTTTCGAATAAGTTCTAATGGTAAAAGATCAATATTGTTTGCTGTTGCAACAACAAAAACCGGTTTTTTCTTTTCCGAAAGCCAGCTTATAAACGTACCTAAAACTCGGTTACTAGTCCCACTATCACCTTTGCTATCATTATTACTAAATGCTTTATCAATTTCATCAATCCATAAAATACAAGGTGAAATAGCTTCCGCTACTTCAATCATCTGTCGAAGTCGAGACTCAGATTCTCCTATAATACCACCAAAAAGCTTTCCGACATCTAATTTTAATAATGGCAATTGCCATTCTGTTGCTATTGCTTTAGCTGTTAGAGATTTTCCGGTCCCTTGAATTCCAATTAATAATAATCCACGTGGTGTTGGTAAACCATAATTTAAAGCTTGAATGCTAAATGAAGTTTTTCGTTTATCTAACCAATCTTTTAAATTATCCACCCCGCCTATATTCTCAATTTTTTCATCCGTTGACCAATAATCTAAAATCTCAGTTTGACTTATAATTTGTTTTTTTTCACTTAATAAAACTGAAATACTACTTTCATCAATAGTTTTATAGCTAGCAATAATTTTTGACAAAACTCGTCTAATTCTTTCGAGTGACAAACCCTGACATGCTCGTGTTAAATTCTCGATTAACTTGGAATCAATTTTAAGATTTAAAGAATTAATTAAACGATTTAATTCTTGACTAATTTCAGTTTCTGTAGGCAATTGAAATTTAAGAACAGTTATTAAATCTCGGAGTTCTTTAGGGATATTAAGTTCTGATCCAATAATAATTATTGTTTTAGGTTGCAATTTTAGAATCCGACTTAGATTTCTTAATTTTCGAGAAATTGAAATATCAGTTAAGAATCTATTAAAATCTTTTAATAAAAAAAGTGCTGGGGTCTCAGAAGTTAAACGTTCAATTAATTCGAGAGCTTGTAGTGGATTTCGTTTAGCAAATCCTTCATTATTTGGGTTATTTGTATAACCATCTACAAAATCCCAACTATAAATACTTCGGTTAAAACATAGTTTAATAGTTTTTCTTATAACATATTCAGCTCGATCCTCTTCAATCGTATTTATAAAAATAATAGGATAACGAGCTTTTAGTAAAAGAGTTAATTCATCATTAAAATTCATAAATAAAGAATTGTATAAAGTTACTATTATCTTAATTTGAAATAAAAAATATTTATTATTAGAGTTTTTTAATTACTCTAATAATAAAATTTTAACGTCTAAGCGTTAGTTGTTTTCTACCTTTTCGACGACGATTACGGATTATTTTTCTGCCTTGAGGCGTTGACATTCTAGCACGAAATCCAGAGACCTTAAGTACTGAATATCGGCCTTTATTTGATAAAGTTTGTTTTGACATAATAATTTAAATAAAAATATTTGAGGTAAATAGTAAGTTTAATCGTATTTTCAATTATAACATTGATGATCGAATAAGATCATAAATAACTAAATGTCTCGTTATTTGACTTCGATTCTGAAATAATTCATAAGCATCGTCTTTATACTCAAATAACGGGTTTCTTTGACCATAACCACGCCATCCCACAGCATCGCGTAGTAAAGACATTTTCTGTAAATGTTCTTTCCAAGCAATATCAATATATAGCAAGATTAAAGTTCTTTCTAAAGCTAAAATAATACCTGGCTGTTTTACTTCTAACTCTATTATTTTTGATTGATAACATAACCAGAATTCTTGAAATAAATAAGTTTTAAGTTCTATTACATCTGTATCTAAAAGTTTAGAATTAAATTTAGAAAATAGGTTTAAAACCAAATTCGTCCCGAAGAAATTTTCAATTAAAAAAAGAGCTTGGTTTGTTTGTACTTTTTTATTTTTTATTTCACTAAAAATTTCTGAAATTACTTGTTCACCATACGCTAAAACTTTATCTCTAACAGATTTACTTTCTAGAATTTGTTTTCTTTCATAATAAACAACATTTCGTTGCTTATTTAAAATTTCATCGTAATCGAACAAATATTTTCGTCCATCATAATCAGCTTCTTCAACTCGTTTTTGAGCAGAGTCTAAACTTTTTGTTAGAAACTTTGATTCTAAAGGAGAATCATCTAAAAACTGACTTTGCATAAAATCTTGAATTTTAGGTCCACCAAAAAGACGTAATAATTTATCATCTAAACTTAGAAAAAATCTTGATAAACCAGGGTCCCCTTGTCGACCGCACCTACCGCGTAATTGGTTATCAATACGACGTGAATCATTTCTTTCAGTTCCTATTATGTACAAACCGCCTAAATTTTTTACAATAATGTTATCTAATTTTTGATTTTTTTTACGGAAAATCAATATTTGGTTTAACAAAAATTTAATAGAACATTCATACATATATTTTGGAGTTCGGATCTGATCACTTTCATTTAAAATTTTTAAGATTTCAGTATCTGATAACGATATAAATTCTTTATCGATAATTAATGAATCTAAAACACTTAGAAACTTTTGAGGAAGTTCGTAAAAATCTTTTAATAATAGAAAAACGGACTTTGACAAATTTAGTCTTATTTGATTTTTATATGAAACTAAAAGCGTGTAAAGTTGTTTTCGTATTTGAAATTCAATGTTACCCCCTAAAATAATATCCGTACCTCTTCCCGCCATATTAGTTGCGATCGTTATATTTCCTTTCTTACCTGCTTGTGCAACAATTTCTGACTCTCTTCGAACGTTTTCTGGTTTTGCATTAAGCAATTGATAAGATAACTTGTACTCTTTAAGCAATTGAGCTAACATTTCTGATTTTTCAACGGTTGTTGTTCCTATAAGGATAGGTTGTCCAGCTAAAGATATTTTTTTACATTCTTTTGCAATAGCTGTCCATTTTGAAAGTTGATCCTTATAAATTAAATCAGGTAAATCGTTTCGACGAGTAGGCTTATCTGTTAAAATTTCTTCAACAGGCAGATTATAAATTTTTTCAAATTCTAGTTCAGCTGTTTTTGCAGTTCCAGTCATTCCTGATAATTTCGGGTATAACAAGAAGAAATTTTGATAGGTTATAGATGCAACTGTTTCAGTATTTTCTCGAATTGGTAAATTTTCTTTAGCTTCAATAGCTTGATGTAAACCATCACTCCACCGTCGATCGGCCATAATACGTCCAGTAAACTCATCAACAATAACTATTTGTTGGTTTTGAGTGATATAATGAACATTACGGAAAAATAAAGTATTAGCTTTTATGGCATTAATAATATACGGAATCCACGGATTTTTCAGGTTATATAAATCCTCAACGCCTAAAATTTTTTCAATTTGTAGGGTTCCCTGTTCCGTTAAAATTACATTTTTATTTTTTTCATCGACTTTAAAATGAATATTTACCTCTAAATATTGTGTGATTTCAGCCGCTATTACAAATTTCTCAAGAAATGTCTCGATAGTACTTGATAATATTAGAGGCGTTTGAGCTTCGTCAATTAAAATTGAATCTACTTCATCTACAATACAATAATTAAAAGGCCGTAAAACGACATCTTTTATATTCAACGCCATATTATCTCTAAGATAATCAAACCCAAGTTAATTATTAGTAACATATGTAATATCAGATGAATAATTTTCTTGTCGTTCTTTAATGGTCATGTTTTCTTGAATTAAACCAGTGTCTAAACCCAAGAATCGATAAATTTGACCCATTGAAATTTGATCTCGACTTGCTAAATAATCATTGACTGTAACAATATGAACACCTTTTTCAGTTAGAGCATTTAGAAAAGCTGGTAAAGTTGCAACTAAAGTCTTTCCTTCACCAGTTCGCATCTCAGCAATTCGGCCATTGTTAAGAACTAATCCACCAAGCAATTGGACATCAAAATGTCTTAATCCTAAAGTACGAAAACTGGCTTCTCTTGTAATTGCAAAGCTTTCAGAAATTATCGATGATAAATCTTTTTCTGTTTGATATTTTCTTTTTAATTGAAATGTTTTAGCTCTTAATTCAGAATCAGATAAGACCGTTAGGTCTTTTTCTAATAAATTTATTTGGTTTATAAGACCTTGATACTCATTTGCTATTGAATTTTTATTAAATAAGTTTTTTATCATTTTTAATTCAATAAATATCTACTATAAAATAAATTTAAAGTTGTGTTTTTATTTTTAAATGAAATTAAAGAATAACATTTATTCGTTTATGTTTAACATCTTTATAATCAAATTTAACAGTTCCGTTGTTTAAAGCAAACAAAGTAAAATCTTTCCCACATCCTACATTTAAACCAGGTTTAAATTTCATTCCTCTTTGGCGTATTAGAATGTTACCGGCTTTAACAGATTCTCCTCCAAATTTTTTGACTCCCAGTCTTTTCGAATTCGAATCACGACCATTTTTTTGTACTGCCGGCACCTTTTTTATGAGCCATAAAAATCGTCCTAAATTTTAAAAAATATTGATATCTTCTATTAAAACTCTTGTCATTTCTTGACGATGACCCTGTTTTTTTCGTGTTTTCTTTTTTGGTTGCATCTTATATACGATAGTTTTTTTACCCCGTAAATGTTGTAAAATTGTACCTTTTATTTTTACGTTTTCTAAATAAGGTTTACCTACAAGTAAATCACTCTCATTATTAAACAATAAAACTCTATTAAAAATTATTTCTTTTCCTAATTCAATTGGAATACGGTTAAAATCGTAATATTTACCGGTTTCGATCCAAAATTGTCTTCCGCTTATTTCGACAATTGCATATTTCATAGTTTAACAGACATTATCAAAATACTATTTATATAGTATATAAAGCTTTCAATTAAAGTCAAATTTTTTAAAACATCACAAAACTCTTAGCTTCTTAATTGAGATAGATCTCTATAAAAAAATTGAAACGCTTTTGACTTGTATGATTGTGGATTAATTAAAATGGAAAGAGGCCGAGTAATTTTAATATCCTCAATTTCAATAATTGAAATTGTTTTTAATTGGATTTCTTTTTCAATAGCTGATGAAGAAATGAAAGCTGCTCCGAGACCTAAACTAACAGCTGTTTTTATGGCTTCAAGTGAATTTAATTCCATGATAACATTAAACTGTTTTGTTTTAATGTTATTTTGATTCAAAATATTATCCGTGAATTTTTGAATTGTAGAAGTAGATTTTAAAGTTATAAAGTTTAAATGATACAAATCGCTTTTTTTTATGCACTTTTTTTTATTTAAAGCAACGGGATGAGATTTTGGTAAAATTAAATTTAAGTCCTCTTCTACAAAATCCTCAATCTGTAAATTATTTTTTAATTCTTCAGGAATAGATCCTCCAACAATAGCAATATCGATTTGACGATTTAAAATACTTTTTGCAATTTTATGCGTCGAGTCGACTTGAATTTTAAAATTTATCTGAGGATAATTTTGAGCAAACAAAGATACTATTCGTGGTATTAGGTATGTCCCGACTGTTTGACTTGCCCCTATTATTAAATTACCACGATCTCCGTTTTTAAGATCATTTAACGACCGACAACTCTCTTCACATAAAGTCAAAATTCTTTCAGAGTATCGAAGGAATATTTTTCCCGCTTCAGTTAAAGAAAAATCTTTACTCTGTCGATCAATGAGCGAAATTCCCAAACGACTTTCTAATATTTTAAACTGTTTGCTTAATGTGGGCTGTGAGATGTATAAAATTGCCGCTGCTCGTGTAAAGTTTTTTTCTGATGCAATTGCTTTTAAAATACGCAATTGTTGCAAAGTAAAAGGAAGAGCCATTTGTTTTAAATTTTATCTAAAAAGCAATATAATATCTCATCATAAATAGAGATGTTTAAAAGTGCGGATGGAGAGACTCGAACTCTCAAAACAAAAGTTACTAGGACCTAAATCTAGCGCGTCTACCAATTTCGCCACATCCGCTTGTTAATTGAACTTAAATTTTTAAGATTATTTTTATAATAGAAAAATAATCTTAAAAATTTAAAGAATAGTAGTCTATTGTTTTAGTCATCTTTTGTCTCAGTTTTAGCTTCTTCTGAAGTGTCAGAAGACGAGTATTTCTCAGGATACTGTTGAGCCAACTTCGCAAAATCAGTCTTATCCCAAGAAGTTAAATCTTCGATATACTGTTTTGAATTAAACTTCAAGATTGATTTTGCAGTAGATAACGCTTTATCCGCGGCCTTTTTGGCCTTACGCTTCCAAACAGCTTTTCTAGAATCTGTTTTAGAATCCGAGGTACGTTTCTTAGGTACAGCCATTTAAAACCTCCTGAATAACACCTTAAAATTTAATACTTAAAAATTATACATATATAATAAAAAAATACAAGAGAAAAGGGAAATTTTTAAGAAATTTCTCTTGTATTTATTCGTAAAAACTTAATTAATTAACGTGTAAGACGTTGAATTTGCTGAATCGCTAAACGACCAATATTAAATAAAGCCCAAGAAGCAGCAACTAAGACAGGTGCAGCAATTACTAATAAACGAGTATCCATATTTAACAATCCTTTTATGATTATTTATATCTTATAATTAACAATACAAGAAATAATATTAATAAATAATATTATAGTTAATAAATTACAAAATAAAAAATATTTTGTTCTATAATGTGGTTAGAATAAATAGAACAAATTTCAAGAAAATCATATGTCACATTTCACGAACATTAAAACTCGATTTCAAAATTTATTTTATTTAGAAAAAGCTTTAGACAGATTGAATATAAATCATCAGAAACGGGAAGAAGTTATTTCAAAATCTAATATTGATTTAAACTATACTGATTTGATAATTTCTCAATCAAATGGTTCTGATATTAAATTTTGTTGGAATGGTCAAGAATACCAACTTGTCGTTGATATGAGCTATTGGGTACAACCATATCCTATTGAAAGTTTTATGGATAAAATTGCACAACAATACGCGGGTGAAGTTATTGTGGGCGAAAGTAAAAAGTCCGGTTTTCAACCCATTCAATATAAAGAGAATTTAGATGGATCGAATACTCTTGTATTAGAACGATGGAATACTGTTACAACATAATCCAAGATTAAATTTATTTAATCTTGGATTATATTAGCATTCTTTAATAACTGAAACACTGTTTCAGTTGGTTTTACTCCATACTTTAACCATTTTGTTATTTTAACACTATCAAAAGACGATTCTTTCGTAATAGTATTATAATACCCAACTTGGTCAATTGGACGACCGTCTCGTCTTGTAGAAGATTTCATAACTACTAAACGATATGCCGGTTGTTTTTTTCTTCCAATTCTTTTTAATCGTAATTTTAGCATAATAAATGTAAATGTATTTTTTTAGTAACAATTAACTTATTTGACAAATAAAAACAGAACTCCGAAAATTAAAAATAATATTAGTTATTTAAAAGAATTAACGACGTGAATAATATTCAATCACAAGTAACTCATCTAATTCTAATAATAAATTTTCTCTATCACAATAATTAATTACCTTTGCTTCTAATTTTGGTTTATCAAAAATTAAATGAGCAGGTGGTTCAAGGAAATTTTTATTTTTTAAATTATTTTCAACTAGAGTTTTTGAACTTGTTTTTTGTTTAATTCCAATAACATCATTTATTTGACATTGAAAACTTGGTATGTTTACGCGCTCGCCATTTACTAAAATATGACCATGATTAACTAATTGTCGCGCACCTGCTATTGTAGAAGCAAATCCTAAATTAAAACAGATAGTGTCTAATCGCATTTCTAATAATTGGAGCAAAATCAAGCCGGTAACACCTTGACGTCTTCTAGCTTCTTTAACATAACGATATAATTGACTTTCAGTCAGACCGTAGTTGAACTTTAATTTTTGTTTTTCTTCTAACCTAACACCATATTCGGTTGTTTTTTTTGCCTTCATTGCTTTTACCATGTTGTCCAGGTCGATCTTTCTTTTTCGACTGTTTCTGAGTTAATCCTGGTAAACTTCCTAATCTTCTAACAATACGTAATCTAGGTCCGCGATATCTTGACATAAAAATTTAATAAGTTATTTCAATTTAATTAAATACGGGCGAACGACCGGACTTGAACCGGCGAATGGCGGGACCACAACCCACTGCCTTAACCACTTGGCCACGCTCGCCAAAAAAGATTAACTTATATTTACAATTTAACATGTTCAATTGTTTTAAGTCTAGAGAATGAATTAATAAATATAATATTTAGATTAATATTAAAACAAAAATTATAATGATGAAAACCTTTTTTTTGAATGGTCAAGAATATTGTAGTGAAGATAACTTTACGTTGCTAGAATTATTAAATTATTTTAATTATAATCTAGATGTTTTTGTCTTAGAACATAATAAATTAATACGAAAAAAACAAAATTGGTATCAAATAAATATAGAAGATGCGGATACAATTGAAATAATAACAATTGTTGGTGGGG
>Ga0138268_1016084_pt1 | contig 9919 bp, 20 predicted proteins | sample RNAICE20151125_FD_106934 | JGI IMG/M metagenome (GOLD analysis project Ga0138268, IMG submission 106934) | Metatranscriptomics of polar marine prokaryotic and eukaryotic communities from Arthur Harbor ice station, Antarctica -... | ecosystem: Environmental > Aquatic > Marine > Unclassified...
GACATTTATCACACATTTTTTTAACTGAAGGACGGACTTTCATTATAACGTTATAAATATTAGATTAATAGATAAATTTTTACTTGCTTTAATCAAATCTTTCATTATAAATATTAGAAAGAATGATACTTTTCATTTCACGTGAAATATCTAGAACAACACCTACCAAAATTAATAATGATGTAGTACCTAAACCATTGAAACTTGAAACATTTAAGATTCCTTCAACAATATTTGGAAGAGTTGCCAATATAGCTAATATTATGGCCCCAAAAAATGTTACTCGTTTCATAACTTGTTTTAGATAAAATGTTGTTGCTAAACCAGGTCTTACACCTGGTATACTCACAGCCATTTTTTGTAATTCTTGAGAAATATCTTTAGGATTTAAAACAATAGTTGAATAAAATGAACTAAAGACTAAAATTAATATAAAGTAACTAACCCAATAGATAATTTTTGATGATTTTAAAAAAATAGGAATAGTTAAAAGTGGAAATACTCCTAAATTAGTAATATAATTTGGCAGAACTAAAATGGCAGTTGTTAAAATTATAGGCATAACTCCTGCCTGATTAAAACGTAAAGGGATATAATTATTTGATTTGACTTTAGAAACTAATGGCTGACTTTGACCAAGTTGTTTTGAGGAAATTAAAGGAACAATTCGTGCACTTTCTTGTAATGTAATAATGCCAGATATTGCAATAAAAAATAAGAGTGCAATTCCAAATCCAGATACAACAGTCAAATTCCCCGTATTTTCACTCACTAATTTCTTACCTAAATTTGGTAAACTTGAAATTATATTTGTATAAATCAATAAAGATGCTCCATTTCCTAACCCATATTCAGTGATTAATTCACTTAACCATAAAACTATCATTGCACCTGTAGTAAGCCAAAGAATTATTTCAAAAGCTAATAATGGAGTCCAATCAAATAAAGCACGTTTTAAATAAAAAGCAATACTTGAACTTTGAATTAAAGCCCAGCCAAATGTAATTAAACGAGTTAATCTTGTTATTGCTCTTCGACCTTCACCCCCTCCTTCTTTTTGTAGTTTAGAAATACTAGGTATTAAACCAGTTATTAACTGAACCATAATTGAAGCATTTATATATGGAAATATATTTAAAGTAAATAATCCAATTACAAATGTGTCATTTCCTGAAAAAGTACTTACTAAATTTTTTGTAATTGGGTGTTGTTGAATATAAAAGGCTAAGTGTCCATGATTAATACCAGGAATTGGAAGAAATGTTCCCATTCGAATAAATAGAAGTATTCCAACACTTAATAAAAGACGTTTTAATAAAATATCGTCTGTCTTTTTCATTTTCATTTTTAATAGTTTAAAATTCAATTACTTTTTATTTATGGGACTTATTAAGTATTAATTTAAATCACGTTTTTCTAAAACTTGTGATTTAGTAGTTAAACTTTGTAATGCTACAATTGCAGTCCGTGCATTATTTAATAAGTTATCAGAACCTAATTGTTTTGCAATTACATTTTTAATTCCGGCAACTTCTAAAACAGTTCTAACTGCACCACCAGCAATAACCCCTGAACCTTCGATAGAAGGTCGCATAATAATTTTACAAGCCCCTTGGTCACCCATAACACCATGCGGTATGCTTAATGATTTTGTAATTGGAACTCTTATTAAATTTTTTCTTCCATCCGTTTTTGCTTTTTTGAAAGCATTAACAACATCTTCAGCTTTACCAACCCCAACTCCAACCTGACCATTTTCATCACCAATTACAACAACGGCACGAAAACTTAAATTTTTCCCACCTTTTGTTACTTTTGTTACACGACTTATTTTAATTAGTCGTTCAATATATTTAGTATCATTTAAATTTTCATTACGACGGGATGTTTTTTTTAATTTATTAACTTGTTTTAACTCGGTACTCATAAAATTTATTATTTTTTAATTATTCGTTAAAATTGTAGGCCACCTGCTCTAGCACCGTCTGCTAAAGCTTTTATTCGACCATGATATAAGTATGGACCTCGATCAAAGACAATTTTTGTTATATTTTTTTTTCTACTTAATTCTGCTAATTTTTGTCCCATAAGTTTGGACGCATTACATGTGCGACCATTCTCACTATTAAGTTTAATATCGCGATCTAAAGTTGAGCAAGAAACAAGTGTCTTAGAAGTTGTATCATCTATAATTTGTGCATAAATATGCTCGTTAGAACGAAAAACAGATAACCGTGGTCGTTCTACTGTTCCTTTTATTAATCCTCTTACACTTTCGCGTTTTAACTTTTTATATTTATCAGGTTTTAGTTTTTTATTTTTATTTTTAAGTCTTAATAAAACTCTTTTTGAAAATTTCATAATATACTTTTTTTTAGAACTTAATAATTTTTATTTTTTACCCGATTTCCCAGCTTTACGTAAGATTTGTTCACCTTGGTAAAGTATTCCTTTTCCTTTATAAGGTTCAGGTGGACGCCATGATCTTACTCTCGCTGCAAATAGCCCTAATTGTTCTTTATCACATGCTTTTATATTAATAGTTGTGTTTTTAACCACTTCAACTGTTATTCCATCTGGAATATCTATATTTACTGGGTGACTAAAACCTAAATTTAATACAAGAGATTTTCCTTGAACACTGGCTCTATAACCTACACCCTGTAATATAAGAGTTATAAGAAATTGTTCCGAAACACCTATAAGCATATTATTTATTAATGTTCGATATAAACCATGTAAAGCTTTATTAGCTCGCGTTTCATTTTTTAAACTTACAATTAATTTACCATCTGTTTGTTCAACCCCAATAACTTCTGGAATTATTCGTTCTAATGTTCCAAATTTTCCTTTTACTTTTAAAATTGAATTATCATTTGTAACATCTACAGTTGTTGGTATTTTAATTGGTAATTTTCCGATTCGTGACATATTATAGATTTACTCCAATTACCAAATATAACATAAAACTTCACCACCAATTCCAAGTTCTTTCGCTTTGTTATTTGTCATTACTCCTTTCGAAGTTGAAAGGATAGCGATCCCTAAACCATCTAAGACAATAGGTAGAGTTTCTGAATTAGCATAAACTCGTAAACCAGGTTTACTAATTCGCTTAATTTTACTAATAACTCTTTCTCTAGATTGACCTTTATATTTTAATGAAAGAAGTAAGTAGTGATATAGATTTTCACTATAAATTTCAAAATTTTCAATAAATCCTTCTTCTTTAAGGATTGCGGCTATCGCTTTTGACATTTTTGTTGCTGGTATTTCAACAATTTGATGTTTCACCATATTTGCATTTCGTATACGAGTTAACATATCTGCAATATTATCTGTGACCACTAGTAACTCCTTAATCTCATTTTATTTATTCTTGTGACCAACGTTTACGACGTAAGTGTTTTTTTCTTATCCCATACTTGATTAATTTCTCCAAAAGAAGAATATTTGTCATAATACCCACAATCATTTAAAGGGAATCGTAAAAATTTTAACAAGATCATACCATTTAAAACTCTATAAATCGTTTTGGAACGAGATTTTGGTGTCGATGAATCTAAAACAAGACTTACGCTTAAACCTTGTATTTGATCTACGTCATCATATTCAATTTCTGGAAAAATTAATTGTTCTTTTAACGAAAAGGTATAATTACCTGCTTTATCAAAGCTTCTAACTGATAACCCCCGAAAATCACGAATTTGTGCAAAAGTAAAGAAGATTAATTTTGTAAGAAAATTATACATTTTCTCACCACGTAATGTACTTGATAATCCTAACTCCATATCTTCCCGAATTTTAAACCCAGCTACAGCTTTTTTTGATCTTGTAATTAATGGTTTTTGACCTGTAATTCGAGTAAATTCAGTAATACTTTTTTTTAAAATATTAGTATTTTGAGCGGCTAAACCTAATCCTCTATTAATACTAATTTTTTTAAGTTTTGGAATAGTATGGGGATTTGAAAATAATTCTGGATTACTCTTTCTTAATACAGAATGAATACCATTTTCATATTCTTTTTTTATATTTTCTAATAGACCATATAATTCTGCAATTTCTTCTAAGGAATGTTGACTACGCATATTCTTTATTTAAAATAATTTAAATTAATTTAACATTGGAATGATGAATTGGAGCTTCAAATTGTTTTATTTCTCCAACATCACTTTCCGTGTTCGGTTTAATATGTTTAAACTTGAAATTAATACCTTTTACTAAAATTTTCCCTGTATTACGATAAACTTTAGTAACTTCACCTATTTTACTTTTATCAAAACCAGAAATAATTTTTACATTATCACCAATTTTAACATGTAATTTTTTACCTTTTGGCATTTATAAAACCTCCGGAGCTAATGAAACAATTTTAGAAAAATTCTTATCCCGAATTTCACGAGCAACAGGACCAAAGACACGCGTACCGCGTGGATTATTTTCCATATTTACAATCACAGCCGCATTATCATCAAATCGAATATACATACCATCAGCTCGACGGATAGTTTTAGATGTTCTTACTATGATTGCTCGAACAACATCAGATTTTTTAATTGGCATATTTGGAATAGCTTCTTTAACAACACCAATAATGGTATCACCAATTTTTCCATATCTTCGGTTTCCGCCTAAGACACGGATACACATAATTTTTTTTGCACCTGTATTATCAGCTACAGTTAACATTGTTTGTGGATAAATCATAAAAAGATAATCTTAAGTAATTAACGATGATTTTGAAATAATTTTAGCTACTGACCAACGTTTTTTTTTACTAAGTGGTCGACATTCTTGTACTAAAACTTGATCACCAATATTGCATTCACTCATTTCATCATGAGCAAAATATTTACGTGTTTTAATCATTGTCTTTGAGTAAATGGGATGTGGGTAGCGACTTTCAACTTTTACAACCACAGTTTTTTGCATTTTATTACTCACAACAATACCAATTTTTTCTTTTACAGGCATTTTAAAACTCCTTAAAACCTCTATTTAATTTTTTCATAAGACTATTGGGCAATATCTTATGTTTCAAAAGTTCAACCTTACTTAAATTGTCTATCAATGTTTTTTGTTTAATGTCTATATCAACTAGTAATAGCATACTTGTGAAGAGATAAGCATAATAATTTTCACATACATAATTTCAAGTGATCAATTTACCAAAGCCCAAACTAGACTTTTATTTTTAGAATTAATCTAGAAATTGAGCTCTTAAAATAGTTTTTAATGTTGCTACTTTTTTTTTAGTAGCTTTAATTTGATGAGGTTTAAATGGTTGACGAGTAGCTTTTTTAAATCGTAAATCAAATAATACCTTTTCTGCCTCTTTCAGCTCTTTAATCAATTCTTGAGTCGACATTGACATATTATCCTTACTGTTAGAGTTAGATATTTTCATATGTTATTAATATTAATTATCGTTTCTAATAATAAATTTTGTTTTAATTGGTAATTTATATGCTGCTAAATTAAAAGCAGCACGTGCAACTTCTTCTGGAACAGAACTCATTTCAAATAAAATTGTTCCTGGTTTTACTGTCGCAACCCAATAATCAACTGCACCTTTACCTGATCCCATACGTGATTCGGCAGCACGTGCTGTAACACTTTTATCAGGAAAAATACGAATCCATAATGATGCACCACGTTTAGTATAACGAGTAATTGTTCTTCGTGTTGCTTCAATTTGACGTGAAGTAATCCATGATGGTTCTAAAGCTTGTAAGCCATATTTACCAAATGAAACTTCGTTTCCTCTAGTTGCCTTACCGCGCATTCTTCCACGATGGTATTTTCTATATTTTGTTCTTTTTGGACTTAACATAATGAAATTAGATTAATTAATAAATATACCTTTTCAATTCTTTTTTGTGTCTTTATTATTTTTTTAATATTTCATTTTTAAATAACCAGACTTTTACACCTAAAACACCATAAATTGTATTTGCTTCTTTTGTAGCATAATCAATATCAGCTCTTAAGGTTTGTAATGGAACTCGACCTTCTCGAATCCATTCAGTTCTAGCCATTTCTGCACCATTTAACCGACCTGATACTTGAATTTTAATACCATTTACTTCATTATCTTGAGCACATTTTAATGCTTCGCGAATTGCACGACGGAATGCAACACGATCTTCAAGTTGTTGAACTACAAGATCAGCAATAAGAGAAGCATTTGAATTAACGTTTTCAACTTCTACAATGTTAATAGTAATTTGACGATTATTAGGTATAAATTTTTTAATGTTGGCTGCTAAAGTTTTAATCTCAGAACCATTATCTCCAACTAGTATTCCTGGACGACCTGTTTCAATATTTAATTCAATTTGATCACCTAATCCATTTCTATTAATATGAATATCTGATATACTAGCGAATTTTGCTAATTTATTGAAGTATGTTCTAATTTTATCATCTTCTTCTAATAAAGTTGAATAATGTTTAAAATCTGCATACCAAGCCGATCGATGTTCTTGTGTAATACCTAAACGAAATCCCAAAGGATGTGTTTTTTGTCCCATAGAAAAAATCCTTAATTCTTATTTTCTTAACTAATTGATTTTACAACAACTGTAATATGACAAGTTGGTTTTAAAATCTTATAAGCTCGACCTTGGGCACGTGGTCGAATACGTTTTAGTTTTGGACCTTCATCTGCAAATATTTCTGAAATAACTAATTTTTTTTTATCTAAATTATGATTATTTTTTGCATTTGCTGCTACAGAATGAACTACTTGCCAAATTGGTGAACCGGCATCATAGGGTAAAAATTCTAATATCATTAATGCTTCTTGATATGAACGACCACGAATTTGGTCTAAAACCTGTCTTACTTTATGTGGGGATATCCGCACATATTTTGCTACTGCTTTTACTGATTGACCATTCGACATAATAGAGTTTCCTTAATATTTTTTACATATATTTGAGGTTTCTAAAGAATTATTATTTTATATTTTAATAGTGAAATATTATTTTTTTTCTTGAGAAACGCTACTTCCATAAGCTAATTTAATTGTTATATATTCACCTGGTTCTAAGTTTTGGGATTTTTGACTCATAAATTTATTATGAGTTGAAACTTTATTTATGTAAATTTCGTAAATCCACATATCAAAGAAATTTATAGATAAATTATTCTGTAAAGAAATTACAATTGAATATAAAGCTTGTAAAAGAAAATCTCGTTCAATCGGATTAGATTTTAAGAGATAGGATATATCATCACGCACATAATAAAAATGTTTAAACTGAACACTTTGCAAAATTAATTTTGCTAGTGGAGATAACTTTTTTTCAGATTTAACATTAAAAGTTTTAATTTGGAAATTTTTTGGAAAATTTAATGTTAATTCTAATCGTGCCATGTTTAGTTTTTCCTTAACGTTTTGTTTTTTTATCTGCCTTAATATGTGATTTAAATGTTCGTGTAGAAACAAATTCACCTAGTTTATGGCCAACTAATTGGTCAGAAATAAAAATTGGAACATGTTGTTTTCCATTATATACAGCTATTGTAAATCCAACCATATTAGGTAGGATAGTTGAACTACGTGACCAAGTTGTAATTATATCTTTTTTTCCTTCTGCACTCATTTTATTAATTTTTTTTAATAAATGATAAGCAACAAAAGGTCCTTTTTTTAATGATCTTGACATTTTTGAGAATCTTATTACTAAATTTTTTTATGAATTAATTATGAACGTCGGCGAAGAATATAAGCGTTACTTAATTTTTTTGCTTTTCGTGTTTTTTTACCTAATGCTGGTTTACCCCACGGTGTTAAAGGTCTAGTACGACCAATTGGAGCTCGACCTTCACCACCACCATGCGGGTGATCACATGGATTCATAACTGAACCCCGAACAGTCGGTCGTTTTCCTAACCAACGTGTACGACCAGCTTTACCACTTTGAACTAAAAATGCATCATTGTTACTTAATTCACCAATTGTAGCAAAGCATTCTTTACGAATTAATCTAATTTCTTTAGATGGTAATCGTAAAGTCACAAAATTTCCTTCTTTAGCTAAAATTTTTGCCGATGTCCCCGCAGAACGAACAATTTGTCCTCCACGATTAGGGATTAATTCAATATTATGAACAGATGTTCCTAAAGGGATTTCTTCTAATGGTAAGTATTTCCGATCTCTAACGATATTCCTTTTCCAGATAAAATTGTGTCACCAACATTTAAATTATTTGGGTGTAAGATATAACGTTTTTCACCGTCTGTAAAATGAAGTAATGCAATTCGTGCATTTCTATTTGGGTCATATTCAATTGAATTAACAATAGCAGGTATATTATGTTTATTACGTTTAAAATCAATTACTCGATATTGTTTTTTATGACCACCACCTCTGTGTCTTATAGTAATAACTCCTCGGTTATTTCTACCCTTATTTCTGTGATTCTTTTTAACTAAACTTTTTTCCGGTTTATCGGTTGTTATCTCTGAAAAAGATGAAAGGGCTCTATTACGTGTCCCTGGTGTGTATGCTTTATAAAGACGAATACTCATAAACGTGATTAATTTATATAATTATTAATTGTCTTCTGCAAATAAGTTTATTGTATCGCCCTCTGATAACGTTACAATTGCTTTTTTATAATGTGATTTCCAGCCCATATATTGACCGATTCTATTTTTCTTTTTCGGTAAGTGAGCAGTGTTAATTTTTACTACTTTAACATTAAATAAATATTCAATTGTAGCTTTAATTGTTGGTTTATCAGATTTAGGACTTACAACAAAACTATATTGATTATTAGCTAACAATCTTGTAGCTTTATCTGTAATAATTGGGTATTTTATAATATTCATACTGACATCATTAAGATCTGAAGAGTTAATCACAATAAATCTCCTTTATATCATTGACTGCTAATGGTGTTAACAAAATTTGTTTTGCTTTTAATAAACTTAAAGTATTTAAATTTGATGCAGAAATTAATTCAACATTTTTTAAATTTTGAGTTGATAGTTTTAAAGAAGTTGTTTTTTTAGAAACAATTAATAAAATTTTTTGATTTATGTCTAGATTATAATTTTTACAAATATCACAAAAAACTTTTGTTTTAGGTTCCTTAATTAATGACTCTAACTCACCAATTACTGATATATTATTTCGCTTATTGTAGAATAAAGTTTGTAATGCTAAATTACGTTCTTTTTTATTTAATTTTAAATTGGTTGTTTTCGGTTTTGGACCAAAAATAACACCACCACCTCTCCATAACGGAGAACGGCTTGATCCTGCTCGAGCTCTACCAGTTCCTTTTTGTTGCCAAGGTTTTTTACCACCACCTCTAACTTCACTTCTAGTTTTTGTTGAAACTGTTCCTTGCTTTTGTGAAAGTTGGTGTCGTAAAATATCTCGATGGATTAAATAATTACCTGAATCTTCTAATATATTAAGTTTAAAGTTATATTTATCAGAGGATATTTGTCCATTTGAATCTAATGAATTATATTCTATAATTTTTTGAACAGCCATATAGTATTTTTCCTAATGTTCATTTATTTAATCATATTTTTTATGTATTATTTCGAGGGAACAATACTAAGTAAATTCCCAGGTTTTCCAGGGACAGCTCCTTTAACAACTAAAATATTCTCATCGTTATTTACTTGAACGATTTTTAATTTTTTAACATTTGTAACTTTATTTCCAAGTTGACCAGCCATTTTTTTTCCTGGTAAAACACGTCCTGGTGATGTACCCATACCAATTGATCCAGGACCTCTATGATTTTTAGATCCATGAGTCATAGGACCTCTGGCGAAATTATGACGTTTTTGAAGACCTGAAAATCCCTTACCTATACTTTTTCCTGTAACATTTATTAATTGTCCCGCAACAAATGACTCAACATTTAAAACTTGTCCAACATTGAAA
>Ga0138268_1165368_pt1 | contig 9892 bp, 1 predicted proteins | sample RNAICE20151125_FD_106934 | JGI IMG/M metagenome (GOLD analysis project Ga0138268, IMG submission 106934) | Metatranscriptomics of polar marine prokaryotic and eukaryotic communities from Arthur Harbor ice station, Antarctica -... | ecosystem: Environmental > Aquatic > Marine > Unclassified...
TGAGAGGCAGTCGTCGTCGTTCACCTCGCAGTTGAAGCCACTGTAGCCACGTGCGCAGATACAGCTGTATGCAAACGCGTGGTCAAAACAGGTCCCGGCATTGAGGCAGGGGTTGGAAACGCATTCGTCGAGTTCAAGGTAGCATGTTCCGACCGGCGTGTCTGTGTACCCAGCAACACAAGTACAGAAGTAGTCATCGATGCCTTGTTGGGTACACGTGGATCCATGCAAACATGGTGACGATGCACACTCGTCAGTATTTGTTTCACAGATCTCGCCGGTGTAACCAGCGACACAAGCACACGCATACGTATCAAATTTGAGCTTGGAGTTTGTTGACGATTCAGAGCACGTGGCACCACTCATGCACGGTCCTGATGCGCACTCATTAACATCATTGATGCAGTTGTAGCCTTCGAAGCCAGCGCCGCACACACAGCCGTAGGAGTACACACCGTCCACGCATGTGGCTCCATACTCACACGGATAAGATGAACACTCATCAAGGTCTACCTCACAGTGCGCGCCCGCCCATCCGTCTGCACATTTGCATGAGTACTCAACCACACACGCATTGTCTGTGCACTTGCCGTCGTTGCAGGTCGAACCATTCATACACGGTGCTGACGAGCACTCAGCAATGTTTGTGCAGCTCTTACCTGCATTCGAAGTTTCGTAACCAGTGTTGCACACACATTCGTGCACGCCAACGCCCACATGAACACACTGTGACCTTTTGTTGTCACAGTCGTTCTCCTTCAAACTGCACGCATCCACTTCGCTTTGGCAGTTCACTCCAGCCCACGTTGCTTTACAAGTGCACGTGTATTTGTCAATTAGATCAGAGCACGTCGAGCCATTCATGCACGGAGATGAGAGGCAGTCATTGTCATTGACCTCACAATTGTAACCGCTGTAGCCACGTGTGCACACGCAGCTGTATGCAAACGTGTGGTCGAAGCATGTGCCAGCGTTTTCACATGGATCTGAGGCACACTCATCAAGCTCGGTGTAGCATGTGCCTACGGGAATATCTTTGTACCCATCTGAGCATGCGCATGTGTAAGCATTAACACCCTGTGTACATGTACCCCCATGCAGGCACGGCGAAGAAGCACACTCGTCGTCATCTTTGCTGCAAATAGCACCACTAAAACCAGCGACACATGTGCACTTATAGATGTCCAAGGGGAAATGCTTTGCGAAGTCTGATGAATCAGTGCATGTAGCACCATTCATGCACGGTGCAGACGAGCATTCGTCGACATCAATTGCACAATTGAAACCAGTGTAACCCGCACCGCATACACAGCCATATGTGAAGATACCATCCACGCATGTGCTACCGTTTATACACGGATATGATGCGCACTCGTCGACATCGACCTCACAATGTGTTCCTGCCCATCCGCTAAGACAAGTGCACGTGTATGATGTGACACAGGCAGCGTTTGAGCATGGGCCGTCCCTGCACGCCGCACCGTTCATGCAGGGCGACGAGGCGCACTCGAGAATGTTGCGGCACAATTTACCACCGTTGGACGTCTCGTATCCAGTATGGCACACACATTCGTGCACCCCAACACCAACATGGATGCAGTCTCCGCGGGCTGAGTCACAGTCGTTTTCATCTCCAGTGCATGCGTCCACTTCCGAGCCACAAACAGTTCCAGACCAGGAATTCGCACACGTGCAGACGAAGCCACCCACCTGATCAGTACACGTGGCGCCGTTCATGCAAGGTGATGAAGTGCAATCATCGTCATCCTGAGCGCAGTTGTAGCCACTGTAACCACGTGCGCAAATGCAGGTGTACCTGAACACGTGGTCAAAGCACGTTGCACCGTTACGGCATGGGTTTGAAGAACATTCGTCAAGTTCGAGGAAGCATGTTCCCACGGGAACGTCAGTGTAGCCAGCAGTGCACGTACATCGGTAGTTATTCGCGGCCGCCTGGCGGCAGGTGCCCCCGAACAGGCATGGGCTTGATGCGCATTCGTCGATATCCGTTTCGCAAATGCTTCCCGTGAATCCAGGGGCACAGGTGCAGCGATAAGCATCAATTGCAATGGATGGACTGCGCTTGGCGGTCGATTCATAACACGTCGCACCATTAACGCACGGCGCAGAAGTACACTCGTCGATATCCGTGCCACAATTAGTCCCTTCGTATCCCGCACCACACAGGCAAGTGTACGTGAATATACCATCCACACATGTGGCAGTGTGCAGGCATGGGTACGACGCGCACTCATCCTTGTCAGTCTCACAGTGCTGTCCTGCCCATCCAGCAAGACATGTGCATTTGTAAGCCACAACGCATGCTGCATCTGTGCATTTACCATCAGCGCATGTTGAACCATTCATGCACGGAGAGGATGCACACTCCAAAATATTAGTGCAGCTCTGTCCGCCATTGCTTGTCTCGTATCCAGCATGGCATACGCATTCGTGACTTCCAACGCCAACATGTGTACAGTCAGCTGTTTTCTTATCACAATCGTTCTCTGTCTTGCTACAAGGGTCAACCTCTTTTCCACAATTGAGTCCTGCCCATGAATTCGCACACGTGCATGTGAATTTATCTGTGAAGTCGTTGCACGTTGCACCATTCATGCATGGAGACGACAGACAGTCATCGTCATCAAGCTCGCAATTGTAGCCACTGTATCCTCGTGCACAAACGCAACTGTACGAAAAAATATGATCAAAGCACGTTCCTGCATTCAAACATGGGGTAGAATTACACTCGTCGAGCTCTGTATAACAGCTACCGACAGGGATGTCTTTGTACCCACTTATGCACGTACATGTGTACGCATCAATTGATGCAGTACATGTAGATCCATGGAGGCAGGGTGTAGAGGCGCATTCATCTACGTCAGTCTCGCATTCCTCCCCACCAAACCCTGGCGGGCAGTGACATTTATAAGAGTCCCCCTTAACAATGGTTTTGTGTCCTTTGCTGCCTTTTCCATATTCCGAATGGAAAAAAACGCTGTCGAACCCTCCGTGACGTACGAGTTGGGAGTTATTGGTATTGTAATTTGTGGTGGAGTCATAACATGAAGCACCGTTCAAGCATGGAATGGAGAGGCACTCGTTGATATCAATACCACATGAATGACCCCTATACCCCGGAGCGCACTTTGGAATCGAGACTGTCCCGTCTGTCCCCAGCACGAGATCTCCAATCTTGATCGTTGTATTCGATGACAGCAACGATCCGTTGTTTGCCTCTATCTTTTTTTGAATATCAGCTACAATGTCAGCGACATGTTTCACACCACCGCATTTGCCTTTGCATGTATCGTAGTTGCCTCCTTTCACTAAGCAGGGGCAGTCTTTGGGGGGTGAAAAGGAGAATTTAAAGACAATACTACCATCTTCTATCCCTGAAATGATAATACGGCTACAGTCAGCAAGTTCTGCCACTTTGCACATGATGGCAACGAACTGAGCTTGCAACTTTGCTAGGCCGCCTGGAACTTTTTTGACTTCCGCGAGACTTCCCTCGAAAGCAACAACATTATCCGCGCAATCGACTGCACATATACAGAAGTAACTATCCACTGAGTCAACGCAATCGGAGTTTCTTTCACAAGGAAAAGATGCGCACTCGTCAATATTAAGACTGCAGAGGTCACCAGCAAACCCAGTGAGGCATTCACAATTCCACTGCACAGCACATGCAGCATCACTGCATTTGCCATCAACGCAAGTACCCCCATTCATGCATGGTGATGACAAGCACTCCTGAATGTTCGTACATGCAATGCCACCATCATCTGTTTCATATCCAGGGTTACACACACATTCATGCGTTCCCACACCCACGTGTATGCATTCTGCTCTTTTTCTGTCGCAATCATTTTCATCAAAACTACATGCATCAACCTCTGCCGCGCAATGTTTCCCAGACCAAGTAGAAGGGCAGGTGCAAAGGTATTGGTCGACACCGTCATCGCATGTGGCGCCGTTCATACACGGTGAAGAAATGCAGTCGTCAATGTTGATCTCGCAGTTGTATCCACTGTAAGGGCGTGTACAAACGCACGTATAAGAAAAAATATGGTCGAAGCATTTCCCACCATGCATACACGGGTCAGAGGCACACTCATTGACTTCCTTGTAGCAAGTTCCAGTTGGAGAGTCATGGTACCCGGCAGTGCAAGTACACCTGTAAGCATTGATAGTTTGTTGGCATGTTCCACCGTGCAAGCATGGCGTAGAAGCACACTCGTCAACATCTGTCTCACATATCTCCCCGGTGTAACCGCCCACGCAAGTACACTGGAACATATCGTGCTTGGCTGTTGGAGAGTGCTTACATGTTGCCCCATTCATGCACGGTATGGATGAGCACTCATCAAAGTCTACTTCACAATTGAAACCGTGGTGGCCGGCTGTGCACACGCAGCCATATGAATTATAGCTGTCCACGCACGTGCCACCATTCCTACATGGATACGATGAGCATTCGTCAACGTCCAACTCACAGTGTTGCCCAGCCCAGCCTACGAAGCACGTGCATCTGTACAAAACATTGCAGGCAGCTTTGGTACATGGTCCATCAGTGCATGTGCCACTGTTCATGCACGGGGCAGACGCGCACTCGTCAATGTTTTTACATATTTTCCCACCGTTATCTGTCTCGTAGCCTGCGTTGCACACGCACTCGTGCGCTCCCACCCCAACGTGTATACACTCACCTCGTTCGTTATCGCAATCGTTTTCAGATTTAACACACGCATCTACTTCATTCTGGCAGACAAGGCCAGCAAAGTGTGAATGGCACGTGCACACAAATTTATCAACTTGGTCCGTGCACGTTGATCCATTCATACAGGGTGATGATATGCAGTCGTCATCGTCAACTTCGCAGTTGTAGCCACTGTAACCCCGTGCACACACACAGCTGTATGCGAAAGTGTGGTCAAAGCATGTTCCAGAATAGCGGCATGGATTCGACGCACACTCGTCCAGCTCGGTGTAGCAGGTACCAACTGGGATGTCTTTGTAACCATCTACGCATGCACACGTGTACGAGTCCACTCCCTGAGTGCACGTACTACCATGCAGGCATGGTGTTGACTTGCACTCATCGATGTCCTTTCCGCATACAGACCCGGCAAAACCAGCCACGCAAGCACATACGTACACGTCTGCTCTCAGATTAAGTGTTTTACCAGTCGATTCAATGCACTTGGCTCCGTTCATGCAGGGACCCGAGGCACATTCGTCGACATCCTCTGCACAGTTGTAGCCAGCGAAACCAGCTGCGCACACACAAGAGTACGAGTTCACACTATCAACACAAGTACCACCGTGCACGCATGGGTACGACGAGCACTCATTTTTGTCCACTTCGCAATGCGTTCCGATCCATCCATTTTGGCACTTGCATTTATATGCCACGTTGCAATATGCGAGTGTGCAAGGTCCATCAACACAGAGCCCGCCATTCATACACGGTGATGATCCGCACTCCTGGATGTTTGTGCAAAGCAATCCACCATTGTCTGTCTCGTACCCAGCATTACACACACATTCGTGTGAACATACGCCAACATGTATACACCTTGCACGTTTACTGTCGCAGTTGTTTTCTTTTTGGGAGCACATGTCGACCTCACCGCCGCAGGCATATCCTGACCACTGACGCTTACACGAGCACGCCCACTTATCCACCAAATCGGTACATACGCCACCGTTCAAACATGGTGATGAGCTGCAATCGTCATCATTTACTTCACAGTTGTAGCCACTGTAACCACGGGCGCAGATACAACTGTAAGCGAAAGCATGGTCGAAGCATGAGCCAGCATTACGGCAGGGAATGGATCCGCACTCATCCAGTTCGGTGAAACATGAACCAACGGGTGTATCTGTATATCCCGCAGAGCAGCTACAAGTATGCGTATCCACCCCTTGTGTGCATGTGCCGCCATGCAAACATGGAGATGATGCACATTCGTCGATGTCCGTTTCACAGATGTAACCAGAGAATCCGGGAGCGCACTTACAACTGTATCGATCAGTAGGTATCTGCAAGCTAACCTCGTTTGACCCACCGGACTCGTAACATGTAGCACCATTTACACAAGGGCTGGATAGACACTCGTCCACATCCTTCGCACAATTCATGCCATCGAATCCAGCTGGACACACACAAGAGTAGGCGTAGACTGCGTCAACACATGTGGCCCCATTTCGGCAGGGAAATGACCCACACTCACTCACATCGACCTCACAATGATCACCTGCCCAGCCCTTGGCACATGTGCACTTGTATGCCACCACACAGGCAGCAAGCGAGCATTTACCATCTGAGCACGTTGCACCGTTCATGCACGGCGAAGACGAGCACTCCAAAATATTAGTACATGCCCCACCAGAGTTGCTAGTTTCATACCCAGGGTGGCAAACACACTCATGTGACCCAACACCGACGTGCATGCACTCTGCTCTCTTTTGATCACAATCATTTTCGGAATTGGCGCAGGGATCCACCTCGGCCCCGCATACCAGCCCTGACCATCTCGTAGTGCAGGTGCATGCAAACTTATCAACCAAGTCTGTACAAGTAGCTCCATTCATGCATGGCGACGAAGAGCAATCATCGTCATTGAGTTCGCAGTTGTACCCGCTATATCCACGGGCGCAAACGCAACTATACGAGAATGCATGATCGAAACAAGTGGCAGCATTCCGGCACGGCGTGGAAGTGCACTCATCTAACTCAGTGAAACAACTGCCAACCGGAACATCAGTGTACCCTGACGAACAAGTGCAGGTATAAGAGTTGATGCCTTGTGAGCATGTGCCACCATGTAGACACGGTGATGATGAGCACTCGTCGATATCTGTTTCGCACACGCGGCCAGAAAATCCAACAACGCACGTGCAAATGTATTGGTCAGCTAGCACACCACCTTGTGAGGAGTCCAGGCATGTTCCACTGTTCAAACAAGGCGCTGATACGCACTCGTTGACATCTACTTGGCAATTACCGGTCGTGCAAGACTTGCACGAGATAGGACAGAAATCTGATAAAAGTTTTGAGCCCTGGACCTTCTTTTTGCAGCCAATGGATTGCGTTGCTGCAGCGACAGCGCAAGAAGTGCTCACACCCATAATTGATGAAATCGAGCCTGCTGGAATATCCTTGCACGGTCCTGTGAATCCCGCCGCACATACGCACGAATAGGCGAAAATACCGTCCACACACGTGCCACCATTCCTACACGGGTATGACCCACACTCATCTTTATCTACTTCACAGTGATCGCCAGTCCAACCATTTGGACAAGTGCAGCTGTACTGGACAACACACGCTGCATCAAAACATTTGCCATCTGAGCATGTACCACCATTCATGCATGGCGACGAGGCACATTCGAGAATATTGGAACACTTTTCGCCACCATCATCAGTTTCGTATCCACTGTGGCAAACACACTCATGACTGCCAACACCAACATGTATGCATTCTGCACGAGCACTGTCACAATTATTTTCAGATTTCAAGCATGCGTCCACCTCGTTCCCACAAATAGTTCCAGCCCATTTGCTATGGCATGTGCATGTGAATTTGCTCACAAGATCAGTACAAGTAGCACCATTTTGACATGGCGATGAGGTACAGTCATCGTCGTTAATCTCACAGTTATAGCCGCTGTAACCACGTGCGCATATGCAAGAATACAAGTTCACGTGGTCGAAGCAAGTTGCTCCATGCATGCATGGGTCGGAGCTACACTCGTCAAGCTCTAGATTGCATGTCCCAACAGGTGTGTCATGATAACCAGCTACACAGGTGCACGTGTAGGCATCAATGCCCTGCTGGCATGTGCCTCCATGTTGACAAGGTGACGATGCACATTCATCTGTGTTAATTTGGCATGTATCCCCTGCGTATCCAGCAATGCATGTACACGTGTAGACGTCAGCCGCAATTGAGGACAACTTGGTTGAGTCAGTGCACGTTCACCATTTCTGCACGGGGATGATGAACACTCGTCAAGGTCAACATTGCAGTTAAAGCCTGCATACCCGGGACCACAAACACATCCATACGAAAACACTGAGTCGACACACGTGCTGCTGTGAAGGCAGGGATACGATGAACATTCATCAATGTCAACTTCGCAGTGTAATCCTGCCCATCCATTCGGGCAGACGCATTTGTAGGTAACGACACAGGCAGCAGAACACTTGCCGTCGTTGCAAGTTGCACCGTTCATACACGGCGATGATGAGCACTCAATTATATTAGTGCATGTTTTCCCCCCGTTGTCAGTCTCATATCCAGGATGGCACACACACTCGTGCGACATCACGCCTGTGTGCATACACTCGGCATAGTTCTTATGGCAATCGTTTTCACTACCACTGCACACATCTACCTCCTGGCCACAGAATGAACCTGACCATCCATTTGCACACGTGCATGTGAACTTGTCCACCAAATCATTACATGTTGCACCATTCTTGCACGGTGATGACAAGCAATCGTTGTCATTGATCTCACAGTTGTATCCACTGTACCCGCGGGCGCATATACAAGTGTATGAAAATGAGTGGTCGAAGCATGTGCCGGCGTTCTGGAAGGATCGGAGGCGCATTCATCCAATTCGGTAAAGCACGTGCCTACAGGTACATCTGTGTAACCAGCAGTACAAGTGCATGTGTACGAATTGATCCCCTGCTTGCATGAAGCACCGTGCAAGCAGGGTGACGAAGCGCACTCGTCAACATCTTTCTCGCAGTTAAATCCTTGGAATCCCGGAGGACAAGCACACAAATATGAATCAACTTTAACACGGAGATTTCCTGAAACATCTTGAAGTGCGCGTCGCTCCGTCGTGACAGGCATAGAATGCGTTAGTGGTCCTGCATCTATTTCTTCGTCATCGAACAAGCCGTACTCTGTGAAGTGTTCAACGCTAAAGGTCAAGCGTCCAGAATCATAATCGATAAAAGATGCCCCAGTGTTCTGGATCCTTTCTTGAACATCATCTGCCGCAGCAACTTGTTCCAGCATTAGTTCAGCAGGTAGGTTCAACCCATGCCCCATGCACGGTTTTGTGTCATCTTCGTCGTAAACAACGATACGATCCTGCTCAATATGAACCAAATCATCGACACTGATATCCCGGAGATCAACTGACTCTGCCCATCTCACCTCACCGAAACCACTGCGTCCAACTACAAAGTTGCGCACAGCACTCAGCTCAGACGTTGACATTCCTTCAAGCTCCTGGGCCGATGGCACTGTATATAAACCCTCGTTCTCAAGCACCACCTGAACATTTTCTTCTGGGTCAATTAAATCTGGTATCAATTGCAACTCCACTCGATTTGAGCTTGGCTGAAGTTGGGCTGCCTCACTTCCAAGCTCAGCTTTAATTTGGGCTTGCAAGGCCTGCAAGAGCACAGTGCTAGCCGCATCTGCCTGCTGCTCCTCGTACTTCGACAAGTCAATCAAACGCGAGTGGTGGCCAAAAGAATCAGGTTGGACGCCGTCTACACCCGAAAAGTTTCCTTCTGTTTCAAATGATGACTTGTCAGAGCTAATAGAACTCTTGACGCCAACATGAGATGAGATGTCTGAGTTACAGGATCGACTTCCATTAGTAAGATGATTGCACTCCTGCAAATGGCTAGGAAGTTCAATTCCAAAGTACTGCGCGACCTCAGGGATCAAATTTTCGATCACAATATTGTTCTCCTGGTTGAAACTGTATCTGCCGCTCATTGGAGCTGCAAACAGTGTGGAACTTGACATTTCAGTGTTTGGATTGAAAGAGGTTGTGTGGACAAAACAAATCATAACAGACATAATGTGCATGCCAAAACGGATTCCAAGAACCGCCATTCTTCCCCCAAA